>Ga0114968_10000138_pt1 | contig 54666 bp, 48 predicted proteins | sample M_130807_EF_Meta_FD_87020 | JGI IMG/M metagenome (GOLD analysis project Ga0114968, IMG submission 87020) | Freshwater microbial communities from Lake Montjoie, Canada to study carbon cycling - M_130807_EF_MetaG | ecosystem: Environmental > Aquatic > Freshwater > Lake | place: Lake Montjoie... | reverse complement strand
TTTCGACGGCTGGGATGGCTGCGGAGGCTACCATTATTCTGATTCTATCATTTATGGCTTCAGCCACACGCACCTGAGCGGTACCGGTGTGCCAGATTACGGTGATTTATTAGTGGTGCCCCAGAGCGGCGAAGCCAAATGGAAAGGTAAATTCGAGGATCCGAACGGCTACGGTGCGCGTTTCAGCCATGAAAATGAGGCGGCACGCCTCGGCTTTTATGAGGTACTGCTCGAAGACGAAAACATCCGTGTCAATTTATCTTGTACAGAAAGAGCCGGCATACACCAATATACGTTTCTCAATGCCAACGAACGAAAATACATCTTACTCGACCTCAATTACCGAGACAAACTCCTTCAAGGCTCCTTTCAAGTCATCGACAATCAAAATATCAGCGGCATGCGCAGCTCTGAAGCTTGGGCCAGCGAACAACACTTTTATTTCCACCTCACCACGTCCATTCCTTATATTGCACATGAGTTAAGAGATCAAAATGGTCAAATGAAGCTCTTGCTAGAATTCCCGATAGACACCAAAGAGGTGCTGATCAAGGTGGGGATGTCGCATGTAGATGTCGCAGGTGCAAAAATAAACCTAGCTGCAGAAATACCACATTTTTCGCTTGCAAAGGTGTACAATGAAAACCTCCAAAAATGGAATCAGGAGTTCCAAAAAATAAGTTTGAACGCAGACCGCGAAACCAGCACAATATTTTACACTGCGCTTTACCACAGCATGGTAGCACCAAACCTGATGAGCGATGCCGATGGTCGTTACCGCGGCCGCGATCAAAAAATCCATCAGCTGAGCACCCTTACTGACAAACAATACACCGTTTTCTCCTTGTGGGATACCTACCGCGCCAACCACCCGCTATTCACCATCATCGATCAAGAGCGCAGCGCGGCTTACATTCGCACCTTTCTCAGACAATACGAAGAAGGCGGAGACCTGCCCGTTTGGGAGCTCGCTGCCTGCGAAACCGAATGCATGATTGGCTACCACAGCGTGAGCGTCATTGCCGATGCGTATCTGAAAGGCATCCGCGATTTTGATGCCGACAAAGCGCTCAAAGCCATGGTATCTACCGCAAAAATGAATGAATTTGGCAAGATCGCCTATGCCAAGAATGGCCTGATCAGCGCCTCAGACGAGCCAGAGTCTGTTTCGAGAACTCTCGAATACGCCTACGACGATTTTTGCATTTCTGAAATGGCCAAAGCACTCAACGCCAACGACATCGCCTTGGAGTTTGAAAAACGCAGCTACAACTTTGTCAACCTATACGACCCCAACACTAAATTCATGCGGGCGCGCCGCGGTGCCCAATGGTACGGGCCTTTTGATCCGTCGGAGGTCAATTTCAACTACACTGAGGCCAACTCTTGGCAATACTCTTTGTATGCGCCGCAGCATATTGAACTACTCACCGAACTGCTCGGCGGCAAAGATTCTTTAGAGGTTTGGCTCGACCGCCTCTTCACAACTGACATGAAACTCAGCGGCCGCGAACAAGCCGACATCACGGGTCTCATTGGGCAATACGCCCACGGTAATGAGCCCTCGCACCACATGGCCTATTTATACAATTTCACGAACGCACCGCACAAAACCCAGCTCTACATCGACCGCATCCTCAAAGAAATGTATCAAAATGCGCCTGACGGCTTGGCTGGCAATGAAGATTGCGGGCAAATGAGCGCGTGGTATGTCTTAAGCGCTTTAGGGCTCTACCCTATTGCACCTGGCAAACCCGTCTATCAAATTGGGCGCCCCTTGGCCAACAATGCACAGATCAAATTAGAGAATGGCAATACAGTTCAAATTATTTGTCAAAACCAAGACCAGGAACATCCTTATATCAAAGAAGTCAAATGGAACGGCGTGGCTTTATCCAAATTAGAAATCAGTCATGCACAATTGCTACAAGGCGGCGTGTTGGCTTTTGAAATGAGTGCCACACCCAATCCGCGTGCTACATCAGCGAACAACCCAACTTTCAAACAAGCAACTCAATTTACGCCAGTACCCTTCATCAAAACTGAAGAGCGTGTTTTTCAGGACTCACTTTTAATCGAAGTGGCAGTGGTTGCTTTACCTCAAAATGAGGCCATTCAAACTCATCAACTTTATTATCAAATAAATGAACAACAATGGCAAGTCTATCACAAACCATTTTACATCCATCAAAATACCAACATTTCCATCAAAGCAGCGTTTAGTAAAACACTAGCCAAAGCCAAAAATCAAGTCAATTGGAGCCCAATTGTGAGCGCAAATTTCATTAAAAAAGACCCTAATATCCAGCTGGAGCTCAAGAGCAGCTATTCCAACCAATATGCTGCCTCTGGCAAAGATGCGCTGATAGACGGGCTGCTTGGCGGCAATGAATTCCGGACCGGTGATTACCAAGGGTATTACGACCAAGACGTCGTTGCGATTATTTCATTTCAAACCCCATTAGCGCTATCTGAAGTGGGCTTTTCTTATATACAAGACCACAAATCTTGGATTTTTGCACCCAGTGCCATCAAAGTAGAAGGAAGTATCGATGGGGTGAATTATGTGACACTCGGGCAACAAGTTCTGGCGCAAGCGAAACCTACTGACAAGAACCCATTAAAAAATCAAGTATTACTTGAATTAGATCATGATAAACATTTAAAATATAAATATTTGCGCTACACATTGAGTAACCCGGGAAAACTACCAGAATGGCATTTAGGTGCGGGCAACCCCACTTGGTTGTTCATCGATGAGCTACTCTTCAAGTAGCATTTACAGGAAAGGCCATCTTCCTTTCAACACCTGATAGTAGGCGTCTTTAGCGCCAAACTTGCGGTAAAAAGCTGCGATGCTTTCTTGATTCGAACCCACAAAATCGAGTGCAATGCAGGTGTCGGCATGCTGCTGAAGAACGGCATCTAGTAAAAATGCCAAGGCTCCAATTGGCTTTCCTTCCCCATTGAGGGTACCCTTCATGAAATACAACTTTTGCTGGAATCTAAAAAAGAGACCTGCCGCCACCAGCTGATCGCCAAGAAATACGCCAGCACAAAAAGCCTGCTGTCTTATTTGCGCTTCTGCAAACAAGGCCTGCAAACGCAACCAAGCAGCCGCAGATAAATTACCTAAGTTTTCACCTTTTTGCGAAGTAAAAAAGGCATGAAAAGCTGTGTAGCCTATGGGCCGCAATTCCAAACCCTTTGCTTTTTTAAGACTGCGCTTCACGTTTTCCGAATAGCCCGCTCTAATTTGCGCCATTCCTTTTTGCCACTGCAACAACTGATATTTCCCTACAGGTTCAAACGACTCCATTTCTTGAGCTACACCGATATTGAGGTGTAAAAATAATTTTGACTTCAAGGAACTTAAATCAGCTATTGATTGACCAGGAAGCAGTGGCAATGAACGCAGGAATAATGGTTGCAAGTAAGCACTCAAGCCAAATTTCTTTACCACTGGAATTCTAAAGATGGGATCTTGCTGCGTGTTGAGCAGGTAGCGCCAATTGGGATGAAGGATATCTTGTACCCAGGTTTGCTCAAAGAAACCAAAAGTGACTTGCGAAGCAACTATTTGTTCGTATTTTCGTCTGAGTTCAGGATGTTCGTCGGCTAGGCGCATGTGACACGAAGTTAAGCAAAGCAAAATAGCAAGCAAGCCATCGTGTAACTTTTTTGCGTATTTTCGTTGAACGCTAACACTTTTTATTTATTCTAAATACCATGAAAAAACTAAGTCTTTTTGCCCTCAGCCTCCTGCTCTCCGCAGCAGCTTTTGCTCAACAACCTGCAGCCAAAGAACACGAACCAAAAACGCCTGAAGAACGCGCCCAGTTTCAGACCGAAAAAATGGCCAGCGAACTCCAACTCACTGCTACCCAAAAAGAACAAGTCTACACCATCAATTTAGGCATTGCTCAAAAAAATGAAGGCATCCGTACCAGCAACTTTTCCGAAGAAGAAAAACGCAGCATCATCAAATCCAACCACGAAGCCCAAATTGAAATGCTCAAAAACGTACTGACCGCCGCACAGTTCGAGAAAATGAAAGCCGAAATGAAAGACCATTCACAGGGCGGAAAACAGCACAACGAGAAGCACTAATTCAATAAATATTTTTTTAGTTCCAAAAAGGCTCCATTCGGGGCCTTTTTTGTTGCTGAATTATTGTCATCTTTGCGCCATGACTTTTCGCGATTTAAATTTAAAGAAACCACTTTGGAATGCCTTGGATGAACTCGGGTATGAAACCCCCACCACCATTCAGGCTGTGAGCTTCAATGTCATGATGTCTGGCAAAGACACCATCGGCATTGCGCAAACAGGAACAGGTAAAACTTTAGCCTATTTATTGCCTTGTTTGTGCAGGTGGAAATTCTCCAAAGAACCGCATCCACAAATTCTCATTATCGTCCCGACCCGAGAATTGGTTGCGCAAGTAGTGAGTGAAGTCGAGAAGTTAACACCTTACATGAATGTAGCAGTCGGCGGTGTGTATGGAGGCACCAATATGAGTACACAAGCAGCCATGGTTTTGCAAGGCTTAGACATCCTTGTAGGCACTCCTGGGCGCATCCTAGACCTCGCGGCGAGTGGTTCTTTACAACTCAAGCACATCAAAAAGGTTGTTATTGATGAAGTAGATGAAACCTTGAGTCTTGGATTTCGCCCCCAATTGCTGCGCATTTTTGAATTTTTGCCAGCCAAGAAGCAACACATGGTTTTTTCTGCAACGCTTTCAGAGGAAGTCGCTACTTTCTTAGGCGATTACCTGACGGCACCAGTGCGCATCGAGGCTGCGCGCGCAGGCTCACCACTAGAAAAAATCGACCAAGTGGGTTACAAAGTCGAGAACTTCTTGTCTAAGGTGGCGCTTTTACAAAATTTACTAGACAACGCGCCTGAAAATTCCAAAATACTGGTCTTTGTTTCCTCTCGTTCTTTAGCCGATCGTTTGTACGAAGCCATTGAGCCCTCTTACGTAGAAAGCTTAGGAATCATTCACTCCAACAAAGCGCAAAATTTCCGTTTCAACACCGTTCAGCAATTTCAGGCCGGTGAAATCAGTATACTCATTGCAACAGACCTCATTGCCCGCGGTATTGACGTCACGGATGTTTCGCATGTCATCAATTTTGACCTACCCGATAACCCAGAAAATTACATCCACCGTATTGGTAGAACTGGTCGTGCCGATAAAAATGGCGAAGCCATTACGTTCGTTGCGCAAAAAGATGCAACTCAGTTAGCCAGCATAGAAGTCCTCATGCAAAAACAATTGAACTTCACAGATTTACCTTTGGAAGTGGAATGTACAGACGAGCTCTTAGAATTTGAAAAGCCAAAGTTGGCGATTCCTGGAAAGCTACTCAAGTTACCTACACGTGAAAACGTGGGCGCATCTTTTCACGAAAAGAAGGCGAAAAATAAAAAGGTGAATGTCCGCTATGACCACAAAAAAGCCATGCAGGAAAAGTACGGCAAGCCTAAAAAAGCTAAAAAAAAGAAATAAGTTAATGCGGCACTATTTACCTTTAGTGCTTTACAATCTTGCTTACTTTTATTCCTTTTTGAGACTGTAGCTCAAGGATATACATTCCGCTTCCCCAAGCACTTGCATCAATTTGATACTTCCCGTTTTGAAGTGCTGAAGTATACAGCAACTGCCCATTCAAAGACTTGATATTCAATTGAAGGCCGTCCTCTTGGTTTTCAATTGTAAATTGATCAGTAAAAGGATTGGGATAAACCTGAACCTGAAGCTGCTCATTTTCTAGAAGGCCGATCTGGCAATTGTTATTGGCGAGTGGCGTCGGGATAATTGTTGCAAAATTAAGGCCTGCATCTGGGCAGCGTGCGTAAGAGATGTTGGCGAGTTGCGGACCAAACGAAATTTGATCATGCACATTGAACCCATGAGAAAGATAGACGTAGTCGCCGCCTGAACTCAATTTGAAATTGGCATGCAATCCGTTTTGCGTAAGGTCATTGTCTGCCCATACCAATAAATAACCATTAGCCGGAAGTACCGTGCCTGCAGGGAAAGCCCAGGCCATTAAATTAAGTGGGTCATCGGATAAATAAAAACCAGCTAAGTCTATTGGCGAATTGGTGGTGTTGATCAACTCAATCCAGTCATCGTCATCGCCATTTGGATCAAAAAGCAAGGAATCATTGGAAGCCAAGACTTCATTGATCAGGACCGCACCCACAGCTGGCGCTGGGAAGTTCACAGCAAGCGTATGGAATTCGTGTTCGGCGCGTGCAGGAGAAAAAAGCCCCGCATTGTTGTTTTCGGCGTAAATATTATATTCAAAAGTAAGCCCCGCAACTGGCACCTCGACTCCATAAGTATGGTCGCCTGCAGCGCCGTCGTTGTGTGCGCCGTCGTCGAACATTTGAACGCGCGTAAATTTGAGTTGGTGATTACCGCGATAGCCTAAATAAACGGTGGTTTCATTGGAGGTGGTGGCATTGATGGTAACTGTTGAACCGTAAACAAGCGGTAAGGTGCTTGCGGCGTGGCTTACAATAATGGGTGCTTGCAGTACATAAGCTGCATTGGTACTGAAAAACTGCGCACGCGCATCCATGAGTGCTTTGATTCCTGGGATACTGCCACCACCCGGACCGCCACCTGTTACGGCTGTTGTGAGGCTATTGAGGAATTGGGAATAAGTATAAAATTTATAGGTATCGGCCTGTATAGAAGAGTCGGCAAGCGCCATGAGGTTTTGCGCCCAAGTTTCGTACTGGCCACTGGCAAACATTTCTTGCACCATGGTGCGCACGTGTGCCATGTACATGCGTTTGTAAAGCGGATTGGCCATGATCTGCTTGATCAATGGATGGTTATTGGAAGTGGCATTCGAGAACGGATCTAGGCTTGTTGGCGTGGTGGTACCCGAGCCTGTTCCGCCCGGAAAACCACCAAAACTCATGTTTAAATCCCAGACTGTTGGCACAAATCGACCATTGATATCCCAACTGAGGTAATAATTTTGACGAAAAGCCCCGCTGTATGAATCGAGATTGACCAACACGTTATTAAAAGCGAGCATCCAGATGGCGCGATCGATATCTAGCGAAGCTTCAATATTTTGAAAATCGTTATTAAGTGCATTACAGAGTGCAACCATGCGGTTCCAACCAAATGTGCTTTGCAATTCATAGCCATTGAAATACGCGCTACTATCTGTGCCTAAGTATTTTAAGTCAGGGCTAACGGTAGACCCTGGCCCTGCTCCGCCAACGGGGTTGCATTTAAAATAGGTGTCGTCGGCATAATAATGGTCTTCATTGAAGTTGTCGGAGATGGACTCATTGTTGGTGTAGACACCACGGTATTGTCCGTTGATATAAACACGTGCAAAATTAGAACTTGGGCAATCCATGTATTGCTCTAGAATTTGAAAGGAGAGGATTTCTCGGATCATGGAGGGGTCCTTGAAGCAGTTTGAAAGCTTGATATCTTTGACGCCATGGTAGTCTTGGTTGCCCTTGATAGTATTGAGCTCTATATGTAGCGGATTTTTCTGATTATTAGCACTATAAGAGCTATTTCCTTTGTAGCGAATGCCGCAGGAGTCAAAAGAAACTCCATTGATACGAACGGAATCGGCGTAAATATAGGTTTCACTGGCTTCGTTGGCATCTAGTTGGGCATCCCAGTTAGTGAAAGAAAAGAAAATTTCAATGACTTGAATGGTGTCGCGGTTATAAAAATTTTGAGCCCGTAGTGTTGGGCAAAAGAAAGATGTGAAGCAAAGAGATAAAAATAGAAAACGATGCATAAAATGAATTTTGTTAAAGTCGGATTAAAGTGGGGATAAGTTGTAAAATGCTATCTTTGAAACATGAAATTACAGATTTTAAGCATACTGAGCATCGGATTGCTCTTTAATAGTTGTGCACAAGCTCCTCAAAAAGAGGTGCGCAAACGCGAAGTTGTGCAAATTCAAACACAATTTGAATTACAAGATTTCTTACAAGAAAACAAAGACCTAGACGCCGCTGTCGACAAAGTTTTTGCAAGTCTAGACGACACCGCAATTGTAGCGCAGCTCATTATGCCCGCGGTTGGACGCTTAGGCCAAGAAAAAGCAACCATCGACCAACACATCAAAGACCGCATCATTGGCGGCGTGCTCATGCTCAACGGCACCAAAGAAGGTTTCACTTCCTGGATTGCCGATTTTGAAAAGCAAAACAAAGCCAATGGCAATTTACCATTCTTGTACAGCGCCGATGCCGAGCCAAGTTTGGTCAATCGCAAAATTGCTGGCTCTACGCTCGTCAAGAAAGCCAACGAAATGCTGTCCATTGAAGAAGTACGCACTTGTGCTCAAACCATCTCCAAAGACCTCAATGCCATTGGCATCAATTACAATTTCTCGCCTGTTGTAGATATGTCTCCGAACGCAACAGTCGGTTTCAGGAGTTTTGGCGCTGTGCCTGCCAATATCATTCCTTGGTCGGGCGCTTTTATAGAAGAAACACAAGAGCAAGGCATCATTGCCACTGCCAAGCATTTCCCTGGCCACGGTTTGGTTTCTGGCGACACCCACAAAGCGCTGCAAGTCATCGATGGCGAACTCAAAGAAATTCAGAACTATCCGCCACTCATTGCACAAGGCGTGCTATCAATTATGGTGGCACATATTGCCGTGCAAAACAATCCTAAATACAACACCAATGGCCTCCCTTCTACTTGCTCAAAAGCAATTGTAACGGACCTGCTCAAAAATGAAATGGGTTACAAAGGACTCATCGTTACCGACGCCATGAACATGGGCGGTGTAGTTACCGTACCAGAAGCTGCCTACAAAGCAGTTGCAGCAGGTTGTGATATCATTCTGATGCCTGTAGATGCCAAGAAAGCACACGCAGAAATTTTAGCGCACTACCGAAAAGATGCGGCATTCAGAGCACAGGTTGATGCTGCAGCCAAGAAAATCATTCGCATGAAAATTGCATTAGGGCTTTTGACTAAGTAGTCAGGTACAGATCAATAAGACCTTCAGGAGCTTTGATATAGAGCTCCTTTTTTTTGCGCAATACTTTTTGAATGAGCCCTTCGAAAATAGGAACCAAAATTTCGGTACCATTGAAGTCTAGTTGCAATAAAGGATTGGCTGTCATGTCAATGACGTCGGCTACAATACCGATGGCGCCGTGCTGGGCATCAAAGACCTTGAAACCGATGATTTCGTGGTCATAGAAGGAACTTTGATCGAGTTCAGGTAAGACTTCCAGCGGCAAATACGCTTTCTTTTTTACCAAGCGCTTGGCGGCCTCTTCTGTTTCTACTCCTTCGAACTTAATGGCCGCAAAGCCCTTGTTCTTGAGTTTGAAACCTTCAATAAAAAATGGGGTGAGTTGACCATTGATATCCAGAAACAAGGCGTCGAGCCCTTGGTAATCGGCCGGATTGGTCACGTCTAAAAACAACGAAACTTCACCTTTAAATCCGTGAAGTTTCGCGATAAGACCTAAATAATAGCAATCTTGAATTTGCATATGCTTATTCAGCAGCAGCTTCTTCAGATGCTTCTTCAGCAGGGGCTTCAGTTGCAGGAGCTTCTTCAGCAACTACTTCTTCAGTTGCAGGAGCTTCTTCAGCAACTACTTCTTCAGTTGCAGGTGCTTCTTCGGCAACTACTTCTTCAGTTGCAGGAGCTTCTTCAGCAACTACTTCTTCAGTTGCAGGAGCTTCTTCAGCGGCTACTTCTTCTACCTCTGGGGTGTTTTTAGCAACGACTGCCGCTGCTTTGGCTGCATTAGCTGCAACTTCAGCTGCCATGCGGTCAGCTTTTTCTTTTTCGGCGTTTTTCACTAAACCTGTGATTTTGCCATCAATTTTAGCTGACTTTTCAGCTAACCATTGATTGAAACGCTCTTCTACTTGCTCGGCAGTTAATGCACCTTTTTTCACGCCGTTAAGCAAGTGATTTTTGTACAAAACTCCTTTGTAAGATAGAATAGCACGAGCAGTGTCGGACATTTCAGCACCAGTCTGAACCCAAGCAAGCGTCGCATCAAAGTTGATGTCGATTACCGCAGGGTTAGCAGTTGGGTTATAAGTTCCGAGTTTTTCGATGAATTTACCATCGCGTTTTGCACGGCTGTCAGCAGCTACCAAGTGAAAAAATGGTTTGCCTTTTTTACCGTGTCTTTGAAGACGAATGCGTGTTGCCATTGTTCTTTACAGTTTTGGGTCCGAAACCCAGGTTGATAAATAAGTGAATTAAGGCTGCAAAGATAGTCATTTTATTTGAACGCTACAAAACTTATTTGCCCTGTGCTTTAAATACAATAATGACGGTGTAAAACATGATTTTGATGTCGAGTGCCAAAGTACGATTTTTCATGTAAATAAGGTCAAACTTCATGCGCTGTAGCATTTGGTCAACGTTTTCAGCATAGCCGTATTTGACTTGCCCCCATGACGTAATGCCAGGTCTCACGCGGGTGAGGTGCATGTATTGCGGCTCAATTGCCACAATTTGATCAATATAATATTGACGCTCTGGACGCGGCCCTACTAATGACATTTGCCCCAAAAGCACATTGAGAAACTGTGGGAATTCGTCGAGACGCGTTTTGCGCATGAATCGGCCTATCGGCGTAATGCGCGGATCTCCTTCTTTAGATAGTTGCGGACCTGCTTTTTCAGCATCGGTATACATCGTGCGGAATTTGATGATTTTAAAATGCTTGCCATTGCGCCCTACTCTATCTTGCAAGAAAAAGATAGGACCCGGCGAAGACAACTTTACAGCTACCGAGGAAAAAATAAAAAATGGAATCAAGAGCAATAGCGCGAAAAGAGAAATAACAAAATCCATGAGGCGCTTCATGGCTCTTTGCCAATAAGGCATGACGTCTGGGTTGATTTCAATGAGCAAAGCCCCATAAATATTGGTCATGTCGACCGAACCCGCCAAAATACTGTACATATCGGGCAAGACCCTGATGCGAATTTTACCGTTGTCTATGCGGGCAATAATAGACTGCAAGCGGTCGTGGTCAGAACTTTCAATCGCAATTATGACCTCTTCAACTTGCTGCGCTGACAAAACTGCTTCTAGGTCGGGGAGCTTCCCGAGGTGTGCAAGCTGGGGGGCCAATAGGTTGTCGCGGCCATTGACTTGAAGAAAGCCTACAAAATGATTGATCATATTTGGTGCAGCGAGCAACTCTTGATAAATTTCAATTGCGCGTTCGTTTCCACCAATGATGAGGGTTTTGAAGCCATGCCCAGCAGCTTTGATATACTTGATCAGAACAGTCGTAAAGAACAATCTTCCTATTGACGTGAAACTCAAATGAATCACAAACAACCAGATAGTCAGTTGGTAGTAATTCTGATAACTTCGGACTTGGTCATCTAACAAAAGTGTAAAAAACAGTACAATGGTCCCGAAAAAGGACGCAGCCAAACTCAAATTCAGGACTTTCAAGCGAAACAACCGACGGATTTCGTGGTAAGTGCCTTGCAAGGTATAAAACAACAACCAAAATAACGGCAACAACAAAACGCCCATCCAAAAATTACCGTCGGCATGAAATGGCTTACTTTCGATTTGAACCTGACGCATATAAAAAAAAAGGCCCCAAGAACTACTTGCACTGAGTAAATCAATACAGATCAAAAAAGCTATCCAAAATCGGTCTTTCATTAGAAATATACCACCTTGATATTATCAATTAATATCAGATTATTGCTTGTTGTGCTGTCGTAAAAAGCTTTAAAAGCTTGTAAATAATTGGAATTATTTGGACCCGCTGTAATTACTTCACTCAGCAGAATATAAATTTTCTTCCAGCGCAAGGAGTTTAGCGGACTTTTTCTCATGGTAGGCATGATGTTTTCACTGGTGCCGTTGTTATTCACAAACAAAATGTAGTGGGTAAAATCAACTGAGTTGCAGTAATCGATTTCCAACATCGCCTGCTTGTTTTTTGGGATGCTCAACTGCTGATCTTGATTGGTATAAGCTATCCACATCGAGTCTTGCGGACTCAATAGCACTTTTCCGTAATAATTACCATTGAACCATTTGACCGTATCATTGGCTAAGGTAAGGTGAGCTGAGGAGGTATTGGGGTCGTCGGTGATTTTGATATTGATGTCTTCAAAATCTTCGATCCAGAAATGGACGTTGTCTTTGTAGTGCGTGTGAGGGGCGAGCGTCAAGGTCTGATTCTTGATGAAAACACCAGTCACTTCAAATGGAACCATGTGTTCGTTGCGCATTTTGGTTGCGGCAATACCATTGATTCTGATTGTTGGGTAAATGCGAATGCTCGCTGAGCCCTCTTTGAGAATCGGAATCTTGAATGGAACCTCAAAAACACCAATGAGTTTTTCGTCCACGTAGACCCAAGCATCGGTAAGTTTTTGGGTGAGCTGACCTTCTTCCCCATTTAGGGCGGGATTGGCTTCGAGTGTCCATTCGGTAACTTCTAGCCAAGCTGGATCTGGATTGTTCTTGACGCACGCGCACAAAATAAGCCCGAGAAAAAGAAGATAGCGATAGACCATGTTTACGGAACGAAGGTTAGTCATTTTTATTGTTTCAAGTACTTAGTATTTTGTCCAATTTGTGCTTGAGCACGCGCGTCTATTTCGAAAGCAAGTTCAAGTGCGCGCAGACCTGCCTCAACCCCTACCCTTGGCGCATGGCCTGCGTGGTAAGCGCTAGCGAAATCGAGCCACTGAGTTTGCAGCGCATTACTTGGCACAACTTCAAGTGGCTCTTTTTCTGAACTGGAAATAGGCTGTACTGAGGCGGTTTGCTCCACTAGGTCTAATGCAATGTTTTGTTCAGTAGTTTGCAGGCGCAAGGTTCTTTGTTTCTGGCCCGAAATGCGGGAAGCAAAGAGCTTAGCTTTTACACCGGATTCAAATGTGAGACTTGCCTGAACTTCGTCTGAAAATAAGCTTTGCTCGCTTCTGGCAACCACATCGATAGCCACAACCTTGCTTGAGACATGAGCAAGCAGTAGATCGAGGTCATGGATCAAAAGATCTAAGACTACAGATACGTCTGCGCCTCTTTGCTGAAAGGGTGCCGTCCTGGCAGATTCAAATGCCAATAATTTGTGCGACGTGAGATAAGATGAAGCAGCTGAAAGCACTGGATTAAAGCGCTCGACGTGTCCGACTTGCACAAAGCTTTGTTGTTGCAGCGCAAGATCATGAAGTTCCTGAGCTTCTGCAAGTGTGGCGCACATTGGTTTTTCGATAAAAACAGCTTTACCCGCTAATAGCGCTTCTTTCGCCAAATGAAAATGGGCAGTCGTACTGGCAATGATGGCAACGGCTTCTACTTCAGCAAGCAATTGCGCATAGTCGGCAAAAAACTTTGGATTTGTATTGGCCTGATCTAGTTTGGTTTCTGTGTTCTCTGAAAAAGAAACTTGGAGGCGGTCATGGATACCTACCACAATAAAATGCGTATGCAAACTTTGGAGCAAGCCCAGATGAATGCGCCCCAAATATCCAATACCGACAATGCCAATGCGAATCATTTCTTTATAAAAAAAGCCATTAATCGGTAGACTAATGGCTTTGAGCTGATATAGGTTTCAAACTTATTTTTTTACCGTATCGACAACTGCTTTGAAAGCTTCTGGGTGGTTCATAGCTAAATCAGCAAGTACTTTGCGATTGAGTTCGATACCACTCTTGTGTACGGCACCTATAAACTGTGAATAGCTCATGCCGTGTAGGCGAGCGCCCGCGTTAATACGCGTAATCCAGAGTGAACGGTAGTTTCTTTTCTTTTGCTTACGTCCAGAGTATGCATAAACAAGCCCTTTTTCAATGGCGTTTTTTGCAACTGTCCAAACATTTTTACGACGACCAAAGTATCCTTTGGCCAATTTCATCAAGTTCTTTCTACGAGCTCTTGACGCGACGTGATTTACTGATCTTGGCATATTTTTAAATTTTTTGGTAGGGAGTGCTTCGAAGAAGACTTAAGGAACTCAGTACCGGGTTCTACAATTTATTAACCGTTAAAGGGACTATTTCATGCACAATTGCAACTTGACATTTGAGAGGTCAGCATCGTGAACCAATCCGGCGTGCGTAAGGTTGCGCTTACGTTTGGTAGCCTTTTTGGTGAGGATGTGACTCTTAAATGCATGCTTGCGCTTGATTTTGCCACTTCCAGTGATGGTGAATCGCTTCTTTGCACTGGATTTTGTTTTCATTTTAGGCATTTGCTTGCTTTTTTTTGAGTTAAACTTCTATATCAGCTTCTTATTTCTTTTTCGGGTTGATCATCAAGATCATTTTTTTACCTTCTAGTTTTGGTAGTTGTTCTACCGCACCGAGGTCAGCGAGCTCTTGAGCAAATTTGAGTAGTAAAATCTCTCCTCTATCCTTGAACACGATGGTTCTTCCTTTAAAGAAAACATAGGCCTTAACCTTACTGCCTTCTTCGAGGAATTTTTTAGCGTGGGCTAATTTGAAAGCGAAATCGTGGTCGTCGGTGTTGGGACCAAAACGGATTTCTTTCAAGACAACCTTGCTTTGTTTGGCTTTCAGTTCTTTGCTTTTGCGCTTTTGGTTGTAAATGAACTTTTTGTAGTCCAGGATTTTACAAACCGGTGGCGTAGCGTTTGGAGAGATTTCCACAAGATCCATGTCTTGTTCTTCGGCCAAAGCAATGCCTTTGGCAACGCTCATGACCTGTGGTTCTTCTCCTTCGATAACAAGGCGGATTTCAGACGCAAAAATCTTTTCATTGATGCGGTGCTGAGCTGCCTCTTCTCTTTTTACAAATGGTTTTGAGTTTCTTCTCATTCAGTGGTTAGTTCAACTTAAGCCAGTTCTGCGGAAATTACTTCCTGAATCAAGTCCGCAAATTTGTTCAGGTCCATGCTGCCGTGGTCGCCGACGCCGCGCTGTCTGACGGAAATGCTGTCTGACTCGGCTTCTTTCTCACCTACGATGAGCATGAAAGGTACTTTTTTGAGTTCTGCGTCGCGAATTTTCTTGCCGATTTTCTCGTTGCGGTCGTCAATAAGTCCGCGAATATCGGAATTATTTAGGAATTCTGAAACTTTTTCTGCGTAGTCGTTGTATTTATCGGAGATTGGCAAGACGATAAATTGCTCAGTAGACAGCCAAAGCGGGAAGTCGCCGGCGCAGTGTTCGAGTAAGACCGCCACAAAGCGCTCCATAGATCCAAACGGTGCGCGGTGGATCATGACGGGGCGGTGTTTTTGGTTATCGGCACCAATGTACTCAAGTTCAAAGCGTTCAGGCAAGTTGTAATCGACTTGGATGGTACCTAACTGCCACTCCCGACCCAAAGCATCTTGAACCATGAAGTCGAGTTTTGGGCCATAAAAAGCCGCTTCTCCGTGAGCCACAACGGTAGGCAATTCTTTTTCTGCTGCCGCCTCTATGATTGCTTGTTCAGCGCGCTGCCAATTTTCATCTGTACCGATGTATTTGGTGAGGTTTTCTTTGTCGCGCAGTGAGATTTGCGCTTTAAAGTTTTCAAATTTGAGCGTTTTAAGTACATATAGAACGATGTCGATAACGTTTTTAAATTCATCCTTTACCTGTTCTTGTGTACAGAAAATGTGGGCATCGTCTTGCGTAAAACCACGCACTCTTGTAAGCCCGTGGAGCTCTCCGGATTGCTCGTAGCGGTACACCGTACCGAACTCAGCAAAACGTGCAGGCAAGTCTTTGTAGGAACGCGGCTTGCTTTTGAAGATTTCGCAGTGATGCGGGCAGTTCATGGGCTTGAGGTAAAACTCCTCGTTGGGATCTGGGGTGCGGATCGGCTGAAAAGAATCGGCACCGTATTTTTCGTAGTGGCCTGAGGTTACGTAGAGTTCTTTGTTGCCGATGTGCGGAGTGATGACTTGTTGGTAACCTGCTTTTCTCTGCGCTTTCTTCAGGAAGTTTTCTAGGCGCTCGCGCAGTGCGGTACCATTGGGCAACCAAAGCGGTAAGCCCTGCCCTACTTTTTGACTAAAAGTAAAGAGCTCTAGTTCTTTGCCCAGCTTGCGGTGATCGCGACGCTTGGCCTCCTCTACTCTTTCTAGGTATTCGGTCAGCTCTGCTTGCTTAGGGAAGGTAATGCCGTAAATGCGGGTGAGCTGCTTGTTTTTTTCGTCGCCACGCCAATATGCGCCAGCAATTGCGGTGAGTTTAACGGCTTTTACAAAACCCGTGTCGGGGATGTGCGGACCACGGCACAAATCGGTGAAGTTACCTTGTGTATAAAAAGTGATACTGCCGTCAGGGAGGTCGGCAAGGAGTTCAAGTTTGTAAGGATCTTGTTTTTCTTCAAAGTAAGCGATAGCATCTGCTTTGGAGATTTCTTGACGCACAAAAGGGTTTTTGAGCTTGGCCAGCTCCTTCATTTTTTGCTCGATTTTTTCGAGGTCTTTCTCAGAGATGCTGTACTCCATGAGGTCTACATCGTAGTAGAAACCGTTGGTTACCGGCGGGCCAATGGCCAATTTGATGCCTGGATAATAAAACTCCAGTGCTTCAGCCATGAGGTGCGCCGACGAGTGCCACATGGTAGACTTACCCTCGGCATCTGACCAAGTGAGCAACTGCAGTGAGCAGTCTTGATTTAAGGACGTGCTTGCATCTTTGACTTGGTCGTCTATGCGGGCGGCAAGCACATTGCGCGCGAGGCCTTCAGAAATGGATTGCGCCACTTGCATGGCTGTTGTTCCGGCCTCGAACGTACGAATGTTGCCGTCCGGAAAAGTAACTTGAATGGACATAGCTTAAAATAATGAGCAACAAAATTACAAAAAAATGTGCGGATAATCGCTATTTATTATGGCTACGGAGTGCAGTTTGGAGGTCGGCTTGAATGGCGCGAATTTGACTGCCCAAGCCAGCGTGATCTAATTGGATGTCGGGGAGTTCTCGGGAGATATAAGAAACAAAACGCCAGATTTCAAGCACCTCTGAAACGGGAACCTCAAAAGGCTCATACAAGGGATTGGTCGAGCTCAGACGGAGGATTTGCTGCTCTTGCAGCAAATTTTGAACGTATTTAAAGACAATGCCGTCTGCTTTAGTCACGACCACACAGGGTGTATTGGAAGGCATGCGCAACCAATCTTGCACAAACTCACCCACAACATAAGATCCGTGGACCACAGGTGGCATGGAGTCGCCAGCGATTGGGAAAGCTCGGTATTTGCGGTCTTTAGATAAAAAAGGCAAACGCAAGGTTGGGAGCTCTTGGAGGTAATTAGGGTCGGCAAAGCCGCTGGTATAGCCGGCGCTCACTTTTTCTGAGATGAGCTCAATTTCTTCTTCGTTTTGCGTGTTGACAACCGTTGTGAGCACGCGCAAGTTTTGCCCGCTCGCATCGCCTCTCCAGACACCTTGAAAGGACTCAAGCTCGGCCGATGAAAGCGCATCTAGCTGCTTAGACAAAAGCACTTCAAGCGGTAGCTTTTCTGATTGGGCCAACTGCAAGAGCATTTCAAGACTGGGCTGAGCAACTTCATTTTCATAACCGCTATATGTAGAGCGATTGAGACCGAGCGCTTGGGCCATTTCTTCTTGAGACTTGCCTTTTCTTTTGCGTAGAAACTTGAGATTCTGAGCGATGTACATAATGCGAAAGCTTTGCTCAAAAATAAGTAAAATATCAATAACTCATCAAAATATTGATTATTTTTTAATCAATAGCGTTATACAGCTAATTATTGCGCTTCAAAACGATAGGTTATCCAGCCTGTTGCACTGCCCTCACCCGGACTGAACCGCGATAATTTGGCGTATTTCACGGCTTGCTCAATCATGCAGGCGCTTGCATTTTTGCTTTTGGCGGCAATGTAATTGGCTACACTCACCTTTCCAGCTGAGTTGACCTCAATTTGTAAATAAACCAAGCCTGCTGCATTGAAACCACAGGTATATCCTGGGTTTCGGACGTACCAAGTGTTGCCTTCGAAGGCACTGCGCTTATTGACACTGAAATCTACCATGACAGCTCCCGCATATTGGTTGGCTTGCGCAGATCCGTTGGCATTTGTTGGTTGGGGAGTTTGACCTTGTTGCTTGAGCTGTGCAATGCGCTTATTACTTTCTTGTATAATGCGCGCGCGTGCAGCCGCACCGCCTGTTTGGGCAAAAACTTGGGCCTCAAAGTCTCGGGCGGTTTGCTCCGGGTTGCCTTGGCTTGCGCCACCTGTTTGGGTAGACCAATTATCGTCGGAGCGCGGACGCGTGTCGTTGGCATCGCGAGCCACACTTCTCAATGAAGCATTTTGTTGCGCTACTTCCATCTCTTGACGGAGTTGCGCTTTTTCTTCTTCACTGACGTCTTCTAAAGCTACTTCGTAAAGCGCCTCATCAGCAAGTAGCTCTTCTTTTTTGACCGTGGTGAGCTCTAAATAGACAAAAGAGCCCACATACAAACTCAGCACAACGATCAGTGCTTTGAGGTAATGTTCGGACTGGATTTGTCTTGGATTCATGGTTTACGCATCAGGAATTTTTGTTCCGAAATCAGGAAATAGACTAAGCCATCTGGGGTACTGAGCTGGAATGCACTTTGGTCAAAACGCACGATCCGTTGATAGCCGCAAGCAATAATCGGCGTACCATCAGTGGCAAATAAGCCCAAACCTTTTTCGTTTTCCACTAAAAAATAGCTTGTTTCTAACCTTTTAATTGTTTTATATTCAGGATTTAAAATCCATTTACCTAAAGTATCTATCAAACCCAATCCGTCCTGCTGCTCCACCAAATAACCAAAAGGTGCAAAAGGCGTAATTTGCTCGTTAACAAATGGCAATACTACCTTTGATGCGAGGCTTACCAAACCCCACTTCCCGCCTTGCTGCACCGGCCATAAGCCACCCCAAAAGGGCTGAGCAGCTTCGTATGCATTTTTAATCAGTATTTTTCCTTTGGCATCCATAAGGCCTAGTTTCCCGGATTTGGCACTTACAGCATAGCCTTCGTTGGTAAAGAAAGCCAGCTCAGGTGCAGTCAAAAACCATTCCAATCCATTTAATTCTAGGCGCTTGCCTGTAGTATCGAAATAATATAGGCTTTTCCCTTGCTTGGCAATCAAAAGTGCTGAAGTTGATGCGAACAAAACCTCATCGTATTTGGGAGCCAAAATCACTTTTCCTTTCTTATTGAGCCCGACTTTTCCATTGCGTTCGCTGCGCTCAAAAAGCGCAGGCTTGGCAGGCTCCACAGACATAACTTGCCAATCAAAAGCACTCAAGGTTTGTTGGAGTTCTTCCCACTCCAAAGGCGCTTGTTGTAAAAATTGACCTTGCGCATCGAGCAAGAGATAACCACTGCTATCTTCCAAAATGAATCCGCCTTCATTTTGCGAAATATCGAGGTATTTAAAGGCGATGAGCGGCTCATTGCGCTTATTGATGAGTCCGTAGCGGTTGTCTTTTGATACAATCGCCAAACCATTGTAAAATGCACTTGCGTCGTCGTATTGTGCAGCAATCAGCACGGTACCTGAAGCATCCATGTAGCCATATTTTTGAGCTGCTACAAAAGGATACATGCTTTTAAGTAGGAGTTCGCCGTCTTTTTCTAAATCTTCGAGGAAAGGATAGTCGGGATACGTGCGCTTGAATGCGGCGAGTTTCTCTACACTATATGTCTGCATGTAGAGGCTATATATTTGTTTCCAGGCAGTGGCTACCTGAGGTGCGCTAGGATAAGCTTTTATAAAATTTGCAAAAGATTCAAGCGACCCTGTTTGGCTAAACTTCTTGTAAATTCGCTCCCAAGCCTCCTCTAGATAAGGACTCTTCGGGTTAGCCGTAATGTAATCAATCAATTCTGCCTCGGTATCGTGCTGAGTTCGTTCTTGGTACAACAACACTTCAAAGCTGACCTTGGCTTTTGGTTGCTGCACTGCATTCGGATACATGACCATAAACGCTTGCATGGCAGCGGAACTTTGTGCGCGCACTGCCTGATCAAAAGCCAGCGAATCGCGCAAGACAACAACTATTTTTTGGTATTCAGGAAACTTTTGGCCGTAACGCTCCATGAATAGCTCGAGTGCTGAAATTTGAGGCGCACGAACAACTAATTGCAATTCTTGTGTAGCCAATTGATCAAAAAGATGTCGGGTGGTGGTATCTTGGATGGCCAAATCGCTTTGTAATTTCACCTTCGACTTGCTGTCTAATGATGGATAGCTTTGCTCAAATTTAGTGAGGTACGCAAACGCGCTATCTGCTTGATAACAAAATGGCGTGAGGTAATACACCGCCCATCCGTAACTGGCCGCTACAGGTGCTTTAAGGAGTTCTTTTTGCAAAAAACCTTGCGCCAATCCGAAATTGTTTTGCCGTATAGCCAGCAGTGCCTTTTGGGTATTTTTTTGCGCGAAAACAACCAGTGATAAGAAAAGGAACAACGACAAGAAAGTGCCTTTTCTCATTGCTTCAACATGTCTTTAAGGTGATCAGGGACCTCGCACACCGGAATGGCTTGCATTTTGTGAGCGTTTGCGCGGTTGTACTTTTTGTAAATAGCCAAGACTTCTTGTTGGCGTACAGAGAGTGTGCTCGCCTCACCTGTAAAGCACATGGCCCACTCGAGCTCTGGGTAAGTTGCCCCGATTTGATCTTCGTCGGAGCGGCCGTCTTCCCACAAACCATCTGTAGGGGCTGCATTTTGGATGGACGAAACGATATCTAACGCTTTGGCCAGCGCAAACACTTCGGTTTTCATGAGATCGGCTATTGGACTCAGGTCTACCCCGCCGTCGCCGTATTTAGTATAAAAGCCCACTCCGAAATCTTCTACTTTATTACCTGTACCCGCAACCAAACACGAATTGGCTTGCGCAACGGCATATAGCGTCGTCATGCGCAAGCGTGCACGGGTGTTGGCCATGGCGAGCGCATGAGCTGTGGCATTCGCAGGTAGCGCAGCACTCAGTGTTTCAAAAGAAGGCGTAAGGTCGATGGTTTGAAGACTGACATTGGCAAAACGGCTTTGCAAGTCTTGCATGTGTTCGCTTGCGCGGTCAAATTCCGCTTTGGTTTGGCGAATAGGCATGGTCAGGCAAATGGTTGGCGCACCCGTTAGTGCACAAAGCGCAGAGGTAACGGCAGAATCAATGCCACCAGAAATACCCACCACAAAACCCTTTGCGTGCGCAGCTTGAAGGTAAGTTCCTAGCCAACTAGAGATATGTGAAGCGAGCCCATGCATTTAATTAAAATAACAACGTGAATTTGAGGTGTGCTTGATTCAAAGTTGCTTGGTTCCTAAAATAAGTTTCAGCTTGCGTAGTTTGGTCGAGCGTGAACAAAGTATAGTTTTGTTCTTTACCGGTGAGGTGCAAAGGCATGAACCCATAGCTGTAGCCTACTTCTGCCACCAAACAAGTGGAGCCAGAAAAGTTCCATTCCACACCAGCACTGATACCGAGATTGGCATTGTAAAAAAAGAGGTCCTTACTGACTTTCATACCTAAGTTTTCTTCGGCTGAACCATTGACGCTGCCCGCAAATGGCACTACATAACCTTTGTCATCCACGGTATTTGTAAGTAAAAAACGGTTGCGTAAACCAAAGCGCAAGATGCCACGGTATGCGCCGATGAAGTCCGTTCTGAAGGTAAGACCAATAGGCAAGGCTAAATAAAGTGGTTCGTAGGTGCGTTCGGTAAGGTTGAAAAATAAGTCGGTAGAAACCGTTTCTCCTTTGGGCTTGATTTGCTTGTCGGTGAAGCGGTAAAAAACGTCTTGATCGCTGACGTTGTAACTAATGCGATCGATATCGAATTCTACGCCACCGCTGAGCGCAATATTTTGTGATTCTTTGGAGGCTTTGGTGAAAGAAACACCAAAGGAGGAAGAAAAACCGGGTGAACTCCCCATGAGGTTAGTGCCCATCTTCGGAAAATTGAGCCCTACTGACCCGGTAACGCCGCCTTGAAGTTTCTTTTCAGAGACAGCCTGAGCCAATGAAACGGTGTTTTGACCTAAAAAGAAGGCACAAAATAAAAAGAGTTGAAAACGCAGTGATTTCATGTTGCCTGATTAATGTTAATTTTGAACAAAAATAACAATATTCATGATACGCAAGCTCAGTCTTCTACTCCTGCTCATCGGTCTATACGCCTGTCAGTCCGACACCTATCAGGTAGATTTAGATAGCGCCAAGCATCATGTCAGCTACCAAAACCTCGACTCCTCTTTTCGTTACGCACATATCAATGAGCAAAGACGCTTGATCAAAGCACTGCTCGTGTCTGATTTCGACCTCTCGCAATTTTGTTTCCCCTACGCATTACAGGTCTCAACGCAATCGGACAGCGCATTCACCAATGGATTAAAGCGCACTTTTTCCCAACCTTTCAATCAGCAAGTTTTTTCGGCATTAGACAAGCGTGCTAAATGGCGCATGAAAACATTCCAGCAAATTGAAGCCGGACTCAAAAGACTCTCCCTACTCGCCCCCAAAGTACCTCTTGCCAAAAGTGTTGATTTTACCTACACGCAATTTGCAGCTAGCGCCTACGCCTCTTCAAAAGCAATTGTTTTGGGTCAGGAGCGCTATCTAGGCACCGACCACCCAATCATCGCTTCGCTGCCTCCACAGCAATTTTACGACTGGATCAAAGAAGGCATGGCACCGCAATATGCAACTTCTGATGCCTTACTCATTTGGCTAGGCACCAACGTTTTAAAAACCACCGACGAAAACTTTGCCAGCGAAATGATCCGCTGGGGCAAGCTGCTCGCTATTTTAGAAATCATCAGTCCTGAAGTCAAGCTGCACAATCATTTGCGCTACAGCGAACAAGATTTCGAGTGGGCGCTCAAGGCCGAACGCGGCGTTTGGGAATACCTCGTAGACCAACAATTGCTCTTCAAAACCGACCAAGAACTCAACATGAATTTCTTAAATGAAGGGCCTTACACCATTGGCTTGCCACAAGAAAGCCCAGACCGCATGGGGCGCTTCTTAGGTTACCGCATCGTGAAGCAATACATCGACGCCAATGAACCTTCCATTCCAGCTTTGCTGGCACTGCCCTATCACCAAATTCTTAAAAAATACGAAGTACCCCAATGAGTGAAATTGTTAAAACCTCCGAAATCAGCATACAAGTTGGCCTCAATGAAAACCTTTTGCCCCTGCGCATGCTGTGGTCGGCCAGCGATGGTCAAATTGAAAACGCCGAGGCTGCTGCCTTTTTGCTGTCTATCTGGGATCCGAAGTCTAAAAACACCATGAAAATCGACCTCTGGACCAAAGACATGACCATCGAAGAAATGAAGCAGTTCTTTCACCAGACCTTGCTCACCATGGCAGACACCTTCGAAAAAGCAACAGGCGAACACCTCATCTCCGAAGATCTTCGCGACTACTGCTACCATTTTGCCGACAAAATGAATATCCTACCCGAATAATGGAATTTTTGCTCCAAAAAATGAAAACTGCTCAGGATGAGCAGGTACAATATTGGCTGGGCAACGGCACGCAAGAAATCAATCTGAATACCTTGATTGGTCAAACCATTTCTTTTCGCTTTACCGGCGCTATTTTCTGCCGTGAGTGTCAAAAGAAAATCAATAAATCTTTTGGAGAGGGCTTTTGTTTTACTTGCTTTTCAACGGCCGCCTCGGCGAGCCCTTGTATTTTGCATCCTGAACTTTGCCAAGCGCACTTGGGCTTAGGTCGAGACCCCGACTACGAACAAAGACACCACAACCAGCCCCATTACGTTTACCTCGCCCAAACCGATCAACTCAAGGTAGGCATCACGCGCACCACGCAAAAGCCAACGCGCTGGATAGACCAAGGTGCAGCCGCGGCCATCATTTTGGCAGAAGTACCCAACAGGTATTTATCTGGTTTACTGGAAGTGGAGCTCAAGTCTCAGTTTGCCGACAAAACCAACTGGCAGCGCATGCTCCAAAATAGTCCTTACGACGGGCCAGCACTCGACGAACAAAAATGGGAGCTCGAAGAAAGTCTTCCGGCTGACCTCACACAGTACTGGACCGACGACGAACAAATTTGGAGTTTTAACTATCCTGTTTTGCGCTACCCCGACAAAGTGAATTCCTTATCTTTGGACAAACAAGCGCATGTGAGCGGTACCCTTACAGGCATTAGGGGGCAATACCTCTACCTCGATCATTCGTTTGTGATCAACATCAGAAAGCACACCGGTTATCAAATAAAATGGGAAAACTAATACGCCAGGTTCTCGACCTCTTTTATCCGTTGTTTGCACGTTTTTTTGACAAGCAAACGTATTATTATGCTGCCTGTGGTGGTTCAAACCTCGTTTCTAGCTGGCTATTTTTCTACCTCTTTTTTCAGTTTATCTTTGAAAAACGCATTTTCAACATCGCATTTGCGTCAAATACTTACGTCGTTTCTGCATATACCCTGAGCTCCATGCTTTGTTTTGTCATTGCCTTCACCATGGGCTTTTTACTCAATAAGTATGTGGTCTTCACGGACAGCAAACTAATGGGGCGCGTTCAGTTGTTTCGGTACGCAGTAAGCGCAGGCTTCTCTTGGCTAGGCAATTACTTGTTGCTCAAGATCATGATTGAGACTTTTGCCTTTTACCCCTCGATTGCCAATGTGTGTTCGAGTGTTTTTGTGGTGTTTCTTTCCTATTTACTTCAAAAGAAATACACCTTTAAACACTAAACTACCACTAATCTTATTGACAAACCAAGGTATCGATCCAAGGAGCATAAGCCACCCAAATACCTAAAGCACCTCCATCAATATTTGTAGGAATATTTGTGGGCACTGCAAACGGACTACCTCCTGAATACATTTGATTGTACTTCTTTTCAAAGTAATTGTATTCTTTGCCGCCAATTTTAGAGAGCTTGACAACAATGGTGTCTCCTAGCTTATAAAAACCTCGGTAGGCGTCGTTGCCATTAGGGTCTTTGAAACTCATTGGATTTTCATATCCAAATTCAAAAGTGAGTCCGTTGAAAAATTTATCGTTGAAATACGGATTAAAAGTCTTGGAGAACTGAGGGTCTTGGATGTATTTCACCTCCCAAAGGTAGGCATCTGCTGTGTTGGCGGCATCAGAGAGTTTAGCCCAAGAAAAACCGCGATCTGTATAAGCACCTTCTGGTTTCCAATAAAGTGAATCTGGTACCGTTGGCGTGAGAATTTTGGAACTTGCCTGGTATTGTTTTCCTTGATGGGAGATTTGCAGTGTGTAGGTTTTTCCTTCTTCACCAAGCATGTTCATGGAGACATACGCACACAAATGCAAATTAACTAAGATTTCTGCCGGAATGCCAAAAATACCGGCTGCCACTTGCTCTAAGCCGGGAGGGAGGTCATCGGTGCAAATTTTTGTGAGGGTATCCGTTTGGGTACCGTTGGATAGCACCACAATAGCATCATCTACAAAACTATTGAGGTAAGACTCATAGTTGGTACTCGAATAAACATTATTGCTCTTTGACAACAAGACAATGGCTGGTTGCCCGGTTTCAATGCGGCCATCCACAACTAATTGCTCTTTGTAGCCAGGGATATCGATCTGAACCTCTTTGGTACAACTCCATAAAGTGGCCAAAGCGACACTAAAGCTAAGGTATTTTAAAATTCGAAGTTCCATGTGACACTAGGTATAATTGGGAATAAGGAGACTTGTTTTACGCTAATAGAGAAATTACCACTCATGAAATCGCCGTTGTTATCTACGTACAAGAAAAATGGATTGAGGCGGTTGTAGACGTTGTACACAGAAAACGACCAATTGCTTCGGACTGCTTTCTTAACTTGAATTTCTTGGCCTGTAGCTGGGTCTGTGCGGGTTTTGTAGGCTTTACCATAACGTGTGGCACTGAGGTCCAGGCGGTGGTAAGGTGCCATGCGCGTGGAATTGCGCGGGCCGTATTGAAACAATAAGTTCTGATCTTGTACATACCAACTTGCTGGTAGCGTGAGCGTATTGCCGGTGGCGTAGATGAAACTTGCGCCGAAAGTCCAGGTGTCGTTGAGCTTGTAGGTTCCGACCAGCGTGAGGTCGTGGCGGCGATCGTATTTGGCAGGGTATACATTGCCTTCATTGATGTCGGGGAAGCGTCTTTCTGTTTTGGCCCAGGTGTATCCGATCCAGCCGGTAAATGCACCTTCTGTCTTTTTGAGAAAGAACTCAGCACCATAAGCCCAGCCAACGCCATAAACCAATAAGTTGTCGGTGTTGTCATTGACGTTGTCTCCGGGTAAAGCTCCTTCTTTGAATTCGATGAGGTTTTTCATTCCTTTATAGTAGACCTCTACAGATGCTTCATAGCGGTCTTTGTCGAAATTTTTGAAATACCCAATTGAGGTCTGAAAACCTTGCTCGGGCTTGGCTTTGTCGGTAGTCGGGAACCAGATGTCGGTCGGTAATGAAACGGCACTGAGCGTCACTAAATGCACATATTGGTAATTATAGGCATAGCCCGCTTTAATGGAACTGTTGTCGGGGAGCAAATATCGAAAAGACAAGCGCGGCTCTAGGCCCTGATAAAAGGCAATGACATCATTTCGGTCGTATTTCACAACGCTGTCTGGCGTAGAGATGCCGTCTCCTTTGATGTAGCGATCAAAAGGGCCTACGTGCGCAAAAGTGCTGTAGCGCAAACCTGCATTTATGCGCAAGGCCTCATTGACATCGAATTCGTCAAGCGCATAAATGGCGGTTTCGTGGGAATACAAGTGCTGAGCTGAACCGGTATTGAAAATAACGGTGTCGTTTTGAGCAGACAAACTGGTTGGCGTAAAATCGTGGTAAGTGTAGATGCCGCCCCATTTGATGCGGTGTTTTGGGTTGGGAAAGTACGAGAAGTCTACCTTGGCGGTGTAGTCTCGGATACCTGAGGTGAGGGCCACCCGAAATTCGTCTTGCGAAGAGGCAAACTGAAAATTGTAATCGGAATAGGATAGCGTGGTATTCAGAAACAACTTACTGTTGAACAAGTGGTTCCAGCGCAGAGCTGCAATACCGTTGCCCCAAGGCATATCGACCTTGAAACCACCTTTATTGTCTTTGAAGGAAAAAATATCTTTGCCATAATAAGCGCTCAGGTAGATGCGGTCTTTGTCGGTGAGTTTGTAATTGAGCTTGGCATTGAGGTCGTAGAAGAAATAACCAGAGCCCGCAAATGGCGAGGTGTCAGAGATGACGGCCTTAGCTAAGATATCTATATAGGTTCGGCGAGCAGAAACCACAAAAGAACCGCGGTCTTTTTTGAGAGGCCCCTCGATGGTTAAGCGAGAGGAAATAACGCCGATACCGCCTTTTACCTTGAATTTCTTTAGGTTACCCTCGTTCATGTTGACCTCTAGCACAGAAGACAAACGACCGCCATAGTTGGCTGGCATACCCCCTTTGATGAGGTTGACGCTATTGATGGCGTCGGAATTGAAAACCGAAAAGAAACCAAACAAATGCGCTGCGTTGTAGACCACGCCTTCGTCTAATAAAACCAAATTTTGGTCGGGGCCGCCACCGCGCACATAAAATCCTTGACCACCTTCCGATACGGAAGATACACCTGGTAATAACTGAAGGGTCTTGACGACGTCCACCTCGCCCATAAAAGCCGGCAAGGTTTTGACCTGATCCATCTTGAGTTCCATTTGACCCAACTTGGCAGATGTGACGTTTTCAGAGCGCTTGCCCGTGACGCGCACATCTTTGGTTTCTTGAATGGCCATTTCAAGCTCGAGGCTGATGGTTTGGTCTTTTTGGAGCTCGAGGCTTTTAACAACTGTAGCAAAACCGTCGCAACGGTATTCAACTTGATAAGTTCCTAGAGGAAGCGTGAGACTGTAAAAACCGTAGTTATTGACTACCGCGCCTGTTTTTAGTTCTTTAACAAAAACACGTGCAGTTCCGAGTGCTTCACCACTTCTGGAATCGGTGAGGTAACCACTAATGGTGGCTTTTTTTTGACCCAACGCGAGAAAAGAACAGCAAATAAAGAGGAGAGATAAAAATGTTTTCATAAAAGGAGTTGTCTTGTGGACGTAAGCACGGTGCAAAGGTAACAGGACTAAAACAAAAAAACAGGGAAAAGGTTGGCTTTTGTCCGTGAATGTACGCGATGTTTGTAAATTTGAACAATGGATTCAACTTGTTTTTTTTGGCAGCATCACCAACATGGGCTCCTGCTGGGCATAGGGCAACAAGACTCCTTTCAAAATTCGTTGCAATTCGAGGCGCTTGCTTTTCAATCCTTCCTTGACCGTAACAAGGGAAATTACATTTTTGGCTACCTGAGTTTCGATATCAAAAATGCTTTTGAAAACCTCAGCTCCAACAACCCAGATCAACTCGCATTTCCCTTGCTGCACTATTGGGTTCCGCAAAGCATTTATCGCGTCAGGCCCACCCCTACACTTTTGTGGGGAAGCAACAGCAAACAGAATCAAAATAAAGCCACAGCACTATTGGCAACTTTTGAACAAAAAGAGGGTGTACTCAATACGCATTTCGAACCCCGCACTTCCAAAGCAGCTTATTTCGAACACTTTGAGCAGCTCAAAAGTGCCTTGCAGCGCGGCGATATTTACGAGGTTAATTATTGTCAAGAATTTGCCGCTGCCAATTGCGCGCTAGACAACCCAATTGGTTTATTTGGCCGCTTATATGCCGAAACGAAAGCACCGCATGCGGCATATATCCAAACACCTGAGCATTTGGTTTTGTGTGCCAGCCCAGAGCGTTTTTTACAAAAAACAGGCAACCTGCTGCGTTCAGAACCCATCAAAGGAACCGCTCCGCGCTCCAAAGACCCCGAAACAGACCTACAGCTCGCCACTGACCTCCAAAACAACCCTAAAGAGCGCGCCGAGAACATCATGATCGTCGACCTCGTGCGCAACGATTTAGCTCAAGTTGCGAGCAAAAACAGCGTTGGCGTAGAGGAGCTCTGCCAAATCTATAGTTTCGAGACCGTCCACCAAATGATTTCAAAAATCAGCTGTGCGCTCGAGCCCAAGGTTCAGTTCATAGACATCCTCAAAGCCTGCTTTCCGATGGGTAGCATGACCGGTGCGCCAAAGATTGCAGCGCTCGAACAAATTGAACAGCATGAAGACTTCAAAAGAGGCCTCTATTCAGGCAGCATTGGCCTCATTGAACCCAACGGGGATTTTGACCTGAATGTCGTGATCCGCAGTTTGCTCTACAACCGTAAAAAACAGTATTTATCATGTTCGGTGGGCAGTGCACTTACCATTGGCGCCAACGCAGCCGATGAATACCAAGAATGCTTATTGAAAGCAGCAAAACTCATCCATGGCCTCCGCTAAGCAGTCTTCTTTAACCGCTGTACTGGATGAACTCCGCAGTTATTTCAAGACCAACAAGGCCAGTTGTTATTTAGTGGCCACAAGTGGCGGAAAAGACTCCATGTTGCTCTGCGAACTATTGCGCAAACTTTCGCTGCCTTTTGAAGTACTGCATGTCAACTATGGCTTGCGAGGCGCCGAAAGCGAGGCCGACCAAGCTTTTATTGAGGCCTACTGTCTTCAATACAATTTGCCACTGCACATCAAGCGCGTACAACTAGCCGCAGCGCTGCAACAGAATCCTCAAAACCTTCAGGCCGAGGCCCGCCGCATTCGCTATGCTTTTTTCAGCGAAATGCAACAGCAGCAGCCCGAGAGCCTCCTTTGCACCGCACACCATGCCGAGGATCAAATTGAAACGTTTTGGCTGCAACTTGCAAGAGGCGCCGGCATGAAAGGCTTAGCGGCTATGGCGCACAGTCAAAAAGGCTTATTGAGGCCCCTGCTCCACCTTCGGCGCGAAACCTTGAATGAAGTGGCTTTGAAACTTGGGCTGCAATGGCGCGAAGACAGCAGTAATGCCGCCCTCAAATACCGACGTAACCGCTGGCGACATATATTTATTCCGTTTTTAAAAAATGAACTACCGCAGCTCGAGCAAAGCATTTTATTGATTCAAAAACAATTTGCGTTCGAAATGAAAGCCCAAGACGCATTGTTAAATTCCACGCTTTCTGAACTTCAAAAAAACAGAAGTATTAATTTAAGTAAATTAACTCAACTATCTTCTTATCAATTTATTGAGTTATTTAAAATATTCGAAATACCCACTCATATCATCAGAAGACTCCCCGACTTATTCGCGGCAGAAAGCGGTAAATTCATTGCTTGGCAAGCAGTAAAGGACGCGGAAAAATCATATGTGGTCAGGCAGAAAGACCAACTCATTTTCTTTACTCCTGAAGCCTCAACCTGGACGTTTGCACTCGAAGACCTCCTATCAGGGGTGTCAGAAGTGCCCAAAACCGACTTTCTCATCGATCGCCAATGCATCAAAGGAAAACTCTTTTTCAGACAAGTAGAGGCCGGCGACCGCATGGCAGTTCGGGGTATGAAAGGAACCAAAAAAGTATTGCAGATTTTGAAAGAAGCTGGTATTCCGGCGCCACTGCGTAAACTGCAATACGTGCTCTGCGATGAACAACAAATCATTGCGGTTCCAAATTTGCAACTGAGCGCAAACATTGAGGCCAGGGCGTATACCGCAAATTTAGCCAGGCTTCACTTCTCAAAAAAGCCGTAATTTTGGACATGACTTCACTTCCGCAGGACTTCATTGCACGTATCCAAAACGACACTTTTGTGCCTACTGGTTTGCTGCAAGCCTTAGAAGAAAGCGCTCCCACTTCAGTGCGCCTGCATCCGCAGCGCAGGTCTAATTTCCCAACTACAGACCGCGTTGCATGGAGTTCTAGCGGTATTTACCTAACAGAAAGGCCCTCGTTTACGTATGATCCGCTTTTTCATGCGGGCGCTTATTATCCGCAAGAAGCTGGCTCGATGTACCTCGAAAAAGCCCTAGCGGAGCTTGAACTCCCTGAAAACCCTATGGTGCTCGATTTAAGCGCTGCTCCTGGCGGCAAAAGCACCCTCATCGCGAGCTTTTTAAATCATAAAGGCGTATTAATTGCCAATGAAATCAACCGTTCAAGAGCGTATATTCTCAGTGAAAACCTCACCAAATGGGGTTACGCCAATGTTTATGTCTGCAACCACAAACCGAGTGAACTCAGTTGTTTGCAAGGTCAAGTAGATGTGTTGGTGGTGGATGCACCTTGCTCGGGCGAAGGCATGTTTCGCAAAGACCATCAAGCCAGAGCGGAGTGGCATTTGGGCAATGCTGCCACTTGCTCAAGCCGTCAGACGGATATTTTGGATGAAGTTTGGCCGCTCATCAAAGAAGGTGGCTATCTTATTTACTCGACCTGTACATTCAATCCTGAAGAAAATGAAAACCAACTCCTTCATTTGCTCGACGAAGAAAGCGCAGTAAAGGTAAAACTACCGCATTTTGAAGGCCTACAAGCAGACCGCCACGAAATAGGCCAGTATTTCTTTCCCAACCAAATCAAAAGTGAAGGCTTTTACATTGCCGCTTTGCAAAAAACCTCGCGGACAAACACCAAGCACAGGCCAGCCAAAAACAATATACTGAACAACGTCTTACCGAAAGAACTTTCCGCCATCCTTTTACAAAACCAAGAACTGTGCTATTGGCAAGAAGCCGATCAAGTTTACGCCACCACGCCTTTTGCGCGCTCCGTATATGGACTGATCAAAGACCTCAAGTTCTTGAAAAAAGGAACACACGTTGCCACTGCACACAAAAAAACTTGGGCGCCTGGCTATGACCTTACTTACAGCCTTTATCGCATATGGGATTTACCTATTAAGGATGTCAAAGCACCGGAGGCCCTGCGCATCTTGCACGGCGAGAGTCAGCAATGGGAAGCGCCAGCAGGTTTTTACCTAGTCTCTTTTGAAGGACAAGCCATAGCCATGATCAAGCAAATCGGGCAGCGCTTCAATAACCTCCACCCTACCGAATGGCGAATTCGTCACCTCCCCAAATAAGACCAATGGACGCACAAGAAGCTTATCAAAAATTGTACAATTACACCAGCCAGCGCGTCGCGATAAAGCCAGCTGATTGGGAACTCATGAAACAATATTACCACCTCAGAAAGGTGTCCAAAAAAGATTTCTTCCTCAAAGAAGGCTCGACCAATTTCAATCAGGGATTTGTGGTAGACGGAACACTGCGCGTTTATTATACAGACGCCAAAGGAAATGAACACGTCTTGTACTTTGCCTTCGCCGATTGGTGGGTTGGCGATTTATCTGCTTTTCATTTTGACGACGCCGCTACCCTGAATGTTCAAGCACTAGAAGAAAGCTACATTCTTGAAATCTCAAAAGAAGACCTCGAATATTTATTTGACCAAATTCCCGCGCTTGAGCGCTTATTTAGAGTAATGGCCCAGCGCACACTCGCGGTATTGCAAAAACGCTTCCTAATGACGGTTTCTGCCCATGCAGAGGAGCGCTATCAAGAACTACTGCTTCGGCACCCAGGCATTGAGCAAATTGTAGCACAGCATCAGATTGCATCTTATCTCGGTATTTTACCTGAAAGCCTAAGCCGAATGAAAAAAAAACTTTACGTATCTTCGCCAAACAAAAAATAAATCATGACACAATTTAAACGTTTTACGCTCGCATTCTTCTTGTTTGTAGGGATCTTTGTACGTGCCGATGAAGGCATGTGGTTTTTGATGTTTATCGATCGCCTCAACCACCGTGACATGCAAAAAATGGGTCTTCAACTCACTGCAGAAGAGATTTACAGCATCAATAACTCTTCTTTGAAAGATGCGGTTGTTCAGTTCAACGGCGGCTGCACAGCTGAGCTCATCTCTAAAGACGGTTTGCTTTTGACCAACCACCACTGTGGTTACGACGCTATTGCCGAACTCTCTACTCCTGAGCACGACTACCTTACCGACGGTTTCTGGGCCGCAGACCGCAGCCAAGAACTCAAGCCAAAATCTCTATATGTGCGCTTTTTTGTGCGCATGGACGACTGCACCAAACGCATTATGTCTAAAGTTTCGGACAACATGACCGAAGCTGAGCGCGACAAAATCATCCGAGAGGAGATCGCACTCATTGAAAAAGAAAACAGCGAAGGCGGCAAATATGTCGTTTCTGTACGCTCTTTTTTCCAAGGCAATGAATTTTACTTTTTTGTTTACCAAGACTACAAAGATGTTCGTTTGGTAGGTACGCCGCCGAACAGCATTGGTAAATTTGGTGGAGACACCGACAACTGGGAGTGGCCACGCCACACCGGAGACTTCTCTATGTTCCGCGTTTACGCCGATGCAAGCGGGAACCCTGCCGATTTCAGCACCACAAACGTTCCTTTACACCCAAAACACCACCTTCCAATCAACCTCAACGGTGTCAAAGAAGGTGACTTCGCCATGATCATGGGCTATCCAGGTCGTACCAACCGCTGGTTGCCTGCAGGTGGTATTGACCAAAACGTCAAATACGCTTACCCTGCTTGGGTAGAAGCTTCCAAAACAGCTATGGACGCCATGAAAACCTACATGGATAAAGACGCTGATATTCGCCTCAACTACGCCTCTAAATATGCGCGCACAGCCAACTACTGGAAAAACCGTCAGGGCATGATCGATGCGTTGACCAAATTCCAAACAGCTGCTGCCAAAGCCAAAAACGAAGCTAAATTTGACGCTTGGGCCAACAAACCTGAAAACAAAGCAAAATACGGAACTGTTGTGAGCACGCTCAATAGTTTCTATTCAGCTACCAACGACAAATCAAGACACGACAACTACCTCTCTATTCTCGTTCGCAACTCAGAATACGCAGCTATAACACGTGGCTTGGGTGCCCAACTCATGGCTTATGCCAAGGCAGATGCTAGCAAAAGAAACAGCATGAAAGCAGACCTCACGGCTGCCATCAATGAGTTTTTTGAAACAACTTACGGTCCAGCCGAAATGGATGTCCTCATCAACGGCCTAGACCTCTATGCTGCCAAAGCCAATTACGAACTCGCTAACGGAGTGGCGAGCATGTACGCAGATGGCTCTACTCAAAACGAAGTGCGCGCCATGTTTGCGATGTCCATTCTAGCCTCTAAAAACGGCATGCTTGCGTTCTTAGAAGCACCGAGCGAAGGCCAATTGAGCAACGATCCATTGTACAAGTTGTCTGCAGATATGCTCGCACACCTCATGAAGCGTTCTGACGAACTCATCAAACTCACCGACGACTACAATCGCGCGTATCGCCTGCTCGTTGCTGGGCTTAGAGAATCAGGTCTCAGCACCATTCTCTATCCAGATGCCAACAGCACCCTTCGCCTCACTTATGGTAAAGTAAGTGCGCTTCCTGCAGACAAACGCAACGACGCCAAAATCAACAACTACACAACGCTTCAAGGGACCATCAACAAATACAAGCCCAACGACGAAGAATTTGACTTGCCACAGCGCCTCATCGAACTCAATGCCAAAAAAGACTTTGGCCCTTACGCAGACAAAGCGGGCTACATGCCAGTCAACTTCCTTACCAACAACGACATCACGGGTGGAAACTCAGGCTCACCAGTCTTGAACGGAAAAGGAGAATTGATCGGTTTGGCCTTCGATGGCAACATCGAAGCCATGGCTGGCGACGTGATCTTCGATCAAAAATTGCAAAAAACCATTAATGTGGATATCCGCTACGTGTTGTTTATCATCGATAAATACGCGGGTGCTAAACACATCGTTGACGAAATGACCATCGTCAAGTAAGCCATTGCAAGTTGGTGCTTCCAACTAACTTGTAAGGAAAAGGCCTCTTCGGAGGCCTTTTTTTTTTGGGGGGGGGTAAAAGGGTTATCCTTGAAAATGAGTGAGCGTTTGCTCGAATCTTGCATAAGAGAGGGTTTGATCGAAAACGCAAGTGCCAATCGCCTTTAAAATACAACAACGCACCTCCCCGTTTGCATTCTTTTTGTCTTGCTGCACGAGTGCCCAAATAGCCTTGCTGTCTGTTGGTAGTTGCAGTGGATAAAACCGCAAAATAACTGTTTGAATTTCTTCAAATATCTCAAGTGGCAAGCCCATTTCAAGTTGTGAAAGTTTGGCCTCGATTAACATGCCAATAGCCACTGCATGGCCGTGTGCGAGAGGTGTTGCTGTGTTTAAATAATAGGATTCTAGCGCATGGCCAATGGTGTGACCAAAATTCAAGATCTTGCGCAAACCACGCTCCGTAGGGTCTTTAGCCACAATTTTGCGCTTGATATTCACGCCTCTTTGAATTTGTTCGGTAGTGAGTTCCTGACGGATATCTTGGATACCAGACAACGCTTTCCAAAGTGCTGCATCTGCTATTAAAGCGTGTTTGAGCAGTTCGGCGAAGCCATTGCGCCATTCGGTGTCGGGAAGTGTCTGTAAGAAGCCTGTATCTACGAAAGTAGCAAGGGGTTCTTGAAAGGTTCCCAACTGATTTTTGTAACCCGCTAGGTCAATTCCTGTTTTGCCGCCAACTGCAGCATCTACCATGCCAAGTAAACTGGTGGGAATATGCACAAACGCAATTCCTCTTTTGTATACAGAAGCTACAAAACCACCTAAATCAGTGACAACACCACCTCCCAAATTGAGCAAGAGATCGTGGCGACTAAAACCAGCTTCTGTTAGCGTTTCCCAAACCTGAAAACACACTTCAAGCACTTTATTTTCTTCGCCAGCTGGCAGCATGATCACCTCGGCATTGGCCAAGGCTTCGAAGCCGGTGATCAGGTACTCCAAGCAGTGGTCGTGGGTGTTTTCGTCGACGAGAATAGCGATTTTTGAATTTGAAAACTGCGCAAGTAAGTCACTAAAACGTGCGTTTGAAAGAGGCCCCCATTCGAGCGGACTAAGCTGTTCAGAAAAAGAAGCCGTATGCATGGTTCAAATTTACGAAAAGACCTTAATTTTGGTGCATGATTTCTTTCGACAACACCGAAATTGCGTTTCGCTCCAAAAACAAGCAGGACCTCCAACGCGCCTACTTGCTTTTCAAGATTATTGGCGCACCCGCCATCGTGAAACTAGGCAAGATCCTGACGCCGCTGGCACTCCAAATGCATTTGCCCATCAAAGGCCTGATCAAGAAAACCATTTTCAAGCAATTTTGCGGCGGAGAAACGATCAATGAGTGCGACCCTGCCATTGCAAGTTTACACGCTTTTGGAATTGGCACCATCTTGGATTATTCTGTAGAAGGGAAAACCAAAGAAGAAGATTTTGAGCAAACCACCCAAATTATCATTCAAACGATAGAAAAATCGGCCACCGATAAACGCATTCCATTTGCTGTTTTTAAGGTCACTGGTATTGGCCAACACCACCTATTAGAATTGGTAGCTGAACAAATCAGGGCCACTCGAAAAGGAATTGAATTCAGAAACTTCACCACCCAAGAAAACGAACAAATCCAAGCTATCATTGACCGCATTGACCGCATTTGTGCGTCGGCGGCAAAGCACCAAACGCGCTTGTTCATAGATGCCGAAGAAACCTGGATCCAAACTGCCATTGACCAATGGACCTTCGACATGATGTGCAAATACAATACAAGCCATTGCATTGTCTACAACACCATTCAAATGTACCGCCACGACCGCCTCGCATATTTAAAAGCGGAGTGCGAGCGTGCAATAAATGCCGGCATTCAATATGGCGTCAAGTTGGTGCGCGGTGCCTACATGGAAAAAGAACGCGCAAGAGCGCAAGCAATGGGTTACCCCTCGCCTATTCAACCAGACAAAGCCAGCACGGACAAAGATTACGATGCCGCACTAGACTTTTTGGTAGCCAACAAAGCGGTCTTTTCAATTTGTGCGGGCACACACAACGAAAATAGCTCAATGTACCTTGCAACTTTGCTTCATAAAGAACAAGTTGCTCCCAATGACCACAAATTTTATTTTGCACAGCTTTTAGGCATGTCTGACCACATCTCGTATAATTTATCAAATGCAGGTTATCAAGTTGCCAAATACGTGCCTTTTGGGCCTGTTCAAGAGGTTTTGCCGTATTTACTGCGCCGTGCAGACGAGAATACTTCAGTTGCAGGGCAAACGAGTAGAGAACTCGGCCTGATCATCAAAGAAAAAACGAGAAGAAAAGCCTAGTGCTTGACGAGCGGATAGGATTTTCCGTTGATTCGGACATAATATAGGCCCTGAGGCCATTTATCTAGGGCAATGGTTTGCACGGGCGTGATGGTTTCACGCACTAATAAATTCCCCACAATATCATGGATTTCAATCAACTTGGCTTCTGAACCTTCCCAATTGAAGTGCAAAACGTCCGTAACAGGGTTTGGAAACATAAAAACTTGACTACCTTTATTTTGCGGGCTAAGGCCTACGAGCTGATTGGTGGTGAATACCGTATCGGTTGCGATGAAGCCCCCGCCAGCTTGGTCTAGTTTGAGTACATACACATTGCTGCCGCCATTGAGTTCATTTTGACCATCGCCGATAATTGAATTGTAACCCACGGCAACCAAACCGCCGTCATAAGTTGGTCGGATATTCCCACAATGGTCGTAACCTTCATTGAGTACGAGCGTGGTAGCCCAACCCGTCAAGAAATAGCCAAACAAGGCATCAGCATAAGCAAAATTGATGTCAAAAGGTTGGGCATAGGTACCCGAATTTTGGACCTGAATACCGACAGCACAAACATCTTGTTGAGGCAAGTAGGCTATTTGCTGAACGCGGTCATTGGAAAATACAACGGCGTCGTCAAATACAAACTGACTTAAAATTTGACCAGAAGTAGCTACCATTGCCGTGTAATAATTGTGATTAGTAGGCGAAATTTGCTGCGCACCAGCACACATGTATCCATAAGGCGTTTGGGTGATGTCAAGTACCTCATAATTTCCACTAAGCTGCCCCAATGTATCTTCCCAAACGATTTGCCCTGCGCCACTCAACTTTAAAATATACCCTTTCTGGCAACTTGAGTCAGGAATATAGGACATACCAGCGACAACGAAAGTATCTAAGCCATCTTTGAGAAGTGTATTCAAACGATCAACACCAACGCTACCCCATGATTTCGTCCAAAGCGTATCGCCATTTTTATCGAGGCGCATGGCTAAAAAATCCGCCTCTGCACCTGAGATAGCTTGCCGTTCACCAACCAACACAAAACCCGTATCGGCGGTCATGACGCCATCGTGAATGCGGCCCCACCCAGCACTTGGGTAGGTTTTGATCCATTGTTGGTTGCCATTTAAATCGGTGTAAATCAGCATGGGTTCATAGGCTCCTGCGGACCAGGAATTGGACATGCCAGCAAGGTAGTAACCCATTCCGGGACGGTGAAAAACGCGCTTGATTTCTTCGCTTTCTTGTGCACCATAAGCCTGGCTCCAAACGTAGTTGCCCTGTTGATCGAGTTTCATGAGAAAGCCTTGCGCGTTGTCTTCCCAACTGCCGCTGCTGCCTGCCACTACAAAAGTGGAGTCTGGCAAGGTCAGGACATCTTCACCTTTGTCAAAACCGGTTCCGGAATACAACTTATAAAAACGAGCTTGTGCACTGAGGACTTGTGCAACACACAAAAAGGTCAAAACAGTTAGAAATCGCATCGGAACTGAAGATAAAGTGAGGCCCCATTTTGCAAGGCAATGTTGTCTGAACGCAAGAGCAATTCGCTGCGCTTGAATCGAAAAGCTGAGTAAGCCTGCAGGCGCAAGCCACCAAAACCACCATAGGCCATCCCGAGGCCGGTATGCCAGGCTTTTTTAACTTTGAGTTGTGCACCCGCATAAATGAGCGGTGTATAGGTTTGACGCAGCATAAACTGCGCTCCGTAGTAAGCTTCTAAGCGCTGAGGGCTGTCCCAGGCTAAGGTTTTGGACAAACGGATTTGAGCGGGCAAAAGCACCCAGCTTGGCCCTACTGATTGTTGATATCCTAAAGAATCTAAGAAGCCACTGGTGAGCTCCTCCAAACTGGTTTGTTGCCATGCGGCAAGCGAGTAGCCGCCATAAGCCAAAGCGCCATCTAATTGATAGGTCGTTGTCTGCGCACTGCGCGCCACACCTAAATTTTGGATAAGTAACTGAAATTGCTGCTGGTTATCAGTAGAATCGCTGGCGCCAAAGCGGTAGTCGATGTCTAAGGCGACACCATAAGTCTTTGCTGCGCTGGCCATAAAAGCTGCTTTGCCGTTTAGGGCAAGATCAATTTGCGCCGTGCTCTGGTCTTGCAACCAAGTTCCTTTTTGGATACTTGCACCGAGGTGTTGTTGAACAGAAACCAGATGCAGTAAAAAAGATGATTTGGTCTCAGGATTGAAGATACCAAAACCAATTTTGGAGAAAATAGCAGCTTCTGCGCGCAGGTTGCTCAAATCTAGGGTATCGCCTGCATAGGGCAAACCTCCCCTGAAAACCAAACCAAAAAGATCTTTAGAAAATTGAAGCCCAGCGTACTGATAGATGCCCGCACCCAAGATCCATCTGAAACTTGAGCCCCATTTTTTACTGTCTTTTGAAACCAACCAAGGCGTTTGCCACTGTGCATTCAAGCCCATTTGTAGACCAAAGGTATTGCGCTGGTTCAAATTGGCCAAGGAGCGATTGATTTGACTTGTGTCGATGAGCCCACCATAAAAGAAGGCGTCTGCTACTTGTCTGCGCACGCCAGTACTGTTATAAGAACCGTAAGTATCTAGCAATAAGGTTTGCTGCGCATAAACAGACTGCAGCCCGACCAACAACAAAAACAGTAAATTGCGCATTAGGGTCTGATTTGAGTTTGGAGTTGGAGTTGCAATTGCAGTGCGAGAAAGGCATTAGCTTGAATGTGTTCTTGCACAGCCAAACCAGTGTTTGGATCAGTTGTGGCAAATGTAGCCGTTACCGCTATTTCATTAAGGTCTTGGAGGTCTGCCACCAAAGCGGGCGGCAAAACGATCTGAATCTTGCTTTTCTTTTTGAGTAAGCCGTCAGCTGGGTCTATCTGACCCATTAGTGCAGAAGCCAATTGTGCATCGGCAACAACCGTATGCAAAATTTGTCCATCTTTCATGAAGTAAAGAACCAAATCACAGGCCAGCGGAAAAGCATTGGTGGCGTTGAGAACAACCGTAGCGCCCGTTACATGTGATTTGCTGAGGTCTTGTTTGAGGTTGAGTGCAAAGGTATCTTGGAGGGTGAGACCATCGGCGCTCAGGGCCATTGGCATTTGTGCAGACACTTTGAGCCTCAAGCGGCTGTGAGCAAAAGCTTCGTCATGGCCAGCAGCGGTGTTGCCCCAAGGGTTGGCTTGCAGCTGGTAACTGACCTGTTGAAAAGCGCCGAGGTTTTCGAGGTAACTTTTGATATTGCTGTTATTTTGGTCAAAATGCAGGGTGAGCGTGCTCGGCTGAAGGGAATTCCAGGTACCTACCGCGGGTGCCAGGTACATACTTGGGCCAATGCTCGGTGCAGATAAAGAAAGTGCTTGCCCTTGCGTATTAGTTGCATTTAAGGATTCAATTTGGGCACGCAAAGCCATTTTAAAACCATTTTCTATTTGCAAATCGAGGCTGAGGTCTGGCAGCGCAATACTACCGCTGGTAATTTTATCCAAATATGGCAAGGTAAATTGTTCTTGACCGGCAATGAGCGCCGATCCAAAATAGCCTTTGGCGTAATCAAAACGGAGGTTTTTGAAAGATGCCTCGAATTTAAAGACCTGATTATTGTAAATAGATACCGTTTCACCACTAGGATCGGTTTTGAGTGTGAGTTTGGATTGCAGTTGATTGAATTCCAATCCTTGCTGCCCACTTAAATCGATGTCGTAGCCACTTAAGTTGATGTTTTCTGTTGCCACAGTTGGATGTTGAACCGTGCCAGGTGGAACTGTATAGTTTTGTAAGAACACCTGACCATTTTTGCTCACCCCGGGCAATTCAATTTGATACATGACACCCGTGTTGAGCGGGTTGTAGACTTTGAGCTGAATTTGACCCGACAGCACGCGCACTTTCTTGAGTTGGATGTCGCTGAGATCGAGTTCGTGCACCTTTATATTGTTGACGAAAACAAAGCCAGGCGTCACATTATTGACCGTAAAATTGGATTGGTATTGCTGCGTAATGGCCGTATCGGGAATTTTCACGATATCCGATAAACTGAGGTCGAGTAAGGTCCGGCTCAGGTTGATGTCGATTTGATTATTGCTGGTGACAAGCGTAGAATCGTTATAAAGATGTGCCAAGCTGAGGGTGTCGTTGAGGACGGGCAGCAGCCAATCAGTTTGCCAACGTGTTGCTTCTTTCTTACAAGAGAAAAAGCTGAGCGCAATAATTAAGATCCCTAGGCAACGCATTTATTTCATTTTCAATTTGCTACATTTTCAATCACCGCTGCGTATCCTTGGCCAACGCCGATACACATGGTCACTAAGGCATAACGCTTGTTGCTGCGTTTTAATTGCCTTGCTGCGGTTAAAAGTAAGCGCGCGCCACTCATGCCGAGCGGATGCCCTAAAGAAATGGCGCCGCCGTTTGGATTGATGCGTGCATCGCGGTCTGCAAGACCCAGCGCACGCGTGCAAGCCAACACTTGGGCGGCAAAAGCTTCGTTGATTTCGATCAGATCCATTTGATCCAAGGTAAGACCTGCTCGTTCGAGTGCCTTTTGGCTTGCCGGTACCGGGCCAATGCCCATGATGCGGGGCTCTACCCCTGCCACTGCAGCCGACAAGATTTTAGCCATTGGCTGCAGTCCGTGTTGTCGAACGCCATCTTCATTGGCCAACAACAAGGCTGCAGCGCCGTCGTTGAGCCCTGATGCATTTCCCGCCGTGACGCTACCGTCTTTTTTGAAAGCTGGACGCAAATTGGCTAAGGTGTCTAATGTAGTATTCGCACGAGCGAATTCGTCTTTTTCAAAAACGATGGCTTCTCCTCTTTTTTGAGGGATTGAAATGGGGGTTATTTCTTCTTTGTAAAAGCCAGCCGCCTGCGCCGCTGCTGTTTTTTCTTGGCTCCAGCAAGCAAAAGCATCTTGATCGGCTCTGGAAATTTGGTATTGATCGGCTAAATTTTCGGCGGTCATGCCCATGCTGTCTACGCCGTAAAGTGCTTCCATTTGCGGATTGATGAAACGCCAGCCAAAACTGGAGTCTTGCATTTGGGCATCGCGGCCAAAAGCACTAGAGGTTTTGGAAATGACCCAAGGGCCGCGCGTCATGTGCTCTACACCACCCGCAACGTACACATTGCCTTCGCCGTTGCGCAAGGCGCGCATAGCATTTACGGCTGCGGCCAAGCCCGAAGCACAAAGTCTATTAACGGTTTCGCCCGGTACTTCTATCGGATAACCTGCCAACAAAGAAGCCATTCGGGCCACGTTGCGGTTATCTTCGCCTGCCTGATTGGCACAACCGAGCAAAACATCTTCAATGCACTTAGGGTCTAGGTTAGGATGGCGCTCGAGTAAAGCTGCCAATACTTTTGCGGCTAAATCATCGGCGCGCAGGGTTGCTAAACTTCCGCCAAAATTACCAATAGCACTGCGGATTCCGTCAATTAAATATACTTCTTGAGACATTGTTTCGATTTTCTATTCAAAGATAAAATAAAATGTGCCGTCGACAAGAATTCATCAATTTTAGTTATGTTCGTAGCCATGGAAAATACGCACTGCCCGATCTGTCAATTTTCGGCAACTCAACCCATTTTCGACAACACCCTTTTGAAGTGTCCAAAATGTAGGCATGGATGGGCCAATCTCCAACTAGATCAAGCTTATTTACAGCAACTTTACGCCGAGAACTACTTCAAAGGAGAAGAATACGCAGACTACCTGGCCGATAAAGAAATCCTGCAACTCAATTTTGCCAAGCGCACCAAGCAAATCGCGGCACAAGGCTTAGCACCCAAAAAAGCTTTAGAAATTGGCTGCGCTTATGGTTTTTTCTATGAAACACTCAAAGAAACCTTTCCTTCAGCAAGCTACCAAGGCTACGATATTTCGGCAGCGGCAATCAGCTATGCCAACGAACATTTTGGTCCTCATTTTTCAGCTGAAAACTATTTAGAAACAAACTCCGACCAAACCTACGACGCCATTTTCATGTGGGATGTAATAGAGCACTTGTCTGACCCAGGGGCTTTTTTAGCCAAAGCACACAAGGAGTGTGAACCTGGCGGCATGCTCTACCTCACAACCGGTGATTTTGGCGCGCTTTTACCCAAGCTACAAGGCAAAAAATGGCGCATGATCCACCCCCCAACGCACTTGCATTATTTTACTCAAAAATCCATGACGGCACTTTTGCAGCAGCACGGCTTTGAACCCGTTTTTTACAAATACCCACCGGTTTACCGCTCCTTGAGACTGATCTATTTTGCGCTGTTCATTTTGAATAAAACACCCAAGCGTTTTCACAATTGGCTCTACGAGCGCATCCCGAAAGCGGCCTCCATTCCGATCAATACACGCGATATCTTTTTTGTTGGCGCCAAAAAAACAAACGTATAATGTACCACACCATCACTTCAGCAGACCTCAGCTTTTTTGAGTCGCTTCTTTCAGACCGCTGTAAATCAGACCTCGCTACCCGCGAAGCCTATAACCACGACCACACCGAAGACTTGCATTTTACGCCAAGCGTGGTGCTCTTACCTCAAAACTCCCAAGAGGTTTCAGAAATATTAGCTTATTGTCATGCGCACAATATCCCCGTTACGCCTGCTGGTGCCAGAACAGGCTTGAGTGGTGGCTGCTTACCCATTCATGGCGGCGTACTTTTGAGCTCCGAAAAACTCAACCGCATCATCGAAATCGATGAAAAAAATGCGCAAGTCACTACCGAACCTGGTGTCATTACAGAGGAATTACAAAACGCCGTCAAGGCCAAAGGATTATTTTACCCGCCTGACCCTGCCAGCAAAGGATCTTGCTTTATCGGGGGGAATATTGCAGAAAATTCAGGCGGACCCAAAGCGGTCAAATATGGCGTCACCAAAGACTGGGTGCTCAACTTAGAAGTGGTTTTGGCCGACGGTACCATTATGTGGACGGGCGCCAATGTTGTCAAGAATGCAACTGGGTACAACCTCACGCAATTAGTGGTGGGTTCGGAAGGTACTTTGGCTTTTGTGACTAAAATTGTACTCAAACTCATAGCCCACCCTACCCAAACGCTGCTCATGCTTGTGCCGTTTTATGATGCAGTACAGGCTTGCGAGGCGGTGGCCGCCATTTTCAATGCGGGCATTACGCCCAGCGGTCTTGAATTTATGGAACACAACGCCTTGCGCTGGTCACAGACCTTTTCTGGCGATTTCAGCATTGAAGTCAAGGATACGCATGCGGCACATTTGCTTATTGAGGTCGATGGTTTTGATGCCGATCAACTCATGAAAGAATGCGAAGGCATCATGGCTGTGCTCGAAACATACCCTACAGATGAAATTTTATTTGCCGAATCTGAAGCCCAAAAGAACACACTCTGGAGCCTACGCCGCAAGGTAGGCGAAGCCGTTAAAGCACAATCTGTCTACAAAGAAGAAGATACGGTAGTGCCGCGCTACGAACTACCGCGCATGCTTGCAACGATTAAAGCCATTGGGCAAAAATATGGTTTTGAATCGGTGTGTTATGGCCATGCCGGAGACGGTAACTTGCACGTCAATATCATTAAAGGAAATTTAAGCGACACTTTTTGGAACGAAGAACTCACCGTAGCGATACGCGAACTCTTCACGCAAGTCATTGAGATGGGTGGCACTATTTCTGGAGAACACGGCATTGGCCTTGTTCAAAAACCCTACATGGATCTCGCTTTTTGCCCAACAGGCCTTGGGCTCATGCGCGGCATCAAGCAAGTTTTTGATCCAAAAGGTATTTTAAATCCGGGGAAGATCTTTTAGGCTTCCATCCAATGCAAATTGCGGCTGTACAGCAAGACCCACACGCCACCATAAAGAATCCCGACAATCGACAGAATGGTTGGAATACCTGTAATCGGATTGAAAAGATAAGGCAAGACCACCAACCCGATGCTGTAAATGATGTAAAAATGAAAGCCTAGTTTGCGGCGTTGGTACATCAAAATGACGCCCGTTAGACCAAGCACCAATATCAAAAACTGAACGCTGTTGTAGGCCTGAAAATACTTGAACATGTTATTTGTTATTCCTTCCATTTGATCGATGATATAGGTAAAATCTGCTGCACCACCTTCTTCGAGTTGTTCGCGCATGTTGGCAAATTCCAGTTTGGCTTGCTTGATCATTTTGGCGTCCGGCTTTGCACCGAGCATACCACTGAAGGACCCTAATAGACTCACACTTATATTGAGGCTAGACAGAATAACTAAAACCAATAAGAAAACCGGTCTTTTCTTCTTGACGATTGACTCGTCTTGAATTTCAAAATCATTCATGCGCTAAATATTGTTTTAAAAAGTACTGGGCTGCGCGCATGTCGGTAGCCATAATGCGATCTGTCTCCAAACTAGGCACCACCTTTCTGAACTCGGCATGAAGTGCTTCTGTCCAGACAGCTGCTTGCAATGGTCTTCTGAATTCAAGGCCTTGCGCAGCATGAATGAGTTCGATGGCCAGGATTTTTTGGCAATTGTCTAAGACGCGATAAAGTTTGGTTGCGGCGTTCGCCCCCATACTAACGTGGTCTTCTTGGCCGTTGCTGCTGTCAATGGTGTCTACAGATGCAGGCGTACACAATTGTTTGTTTTGACTCACTATAGATGCACAAGTATATTGGGTAATCATGAGCCCAGAGTTGAGCCCAGGATTTTTGACCAAAAACGCAGGCAAGCCACGTGTCCCGGAAATTAGTTTGTAAGTTCTGCGCTCTGAAATACTGCCCATTTCGGCCATAGCTATGGCTAAGAAGTCGAGGATGAGTGCCAAAGGCTGGCCATGGAAGTTTCCGGCAGACACCACTTGGTCGTCGTCTGGAAATACCGTTGGGTTATCGGTAACGGCATTGATTTCTCTAGTGACAATTTGCGCGGCGTGGTCAATGGTATCTAAAGTAGCGCCGTGTACTTGCGGTATGCAGCGAAACGAATACGGGTCCTGGACGTGCGCTTTGGCTTGCGCCATGATTTGACTGCCTTCTAATTGATTTCTGAACCAAGAGGCCACACGAATTTGCCCTACTTGATTTCTGATTTCATTGACATTGGCCGCAAACGGTTCTTTGCGGGCATCGTAGGCTTCAATGGAAAGCGCAGCAACCTGATTGAAACCTTCAAACAAGCGGTAAGATTGCGCTACGGCATAAGATGCATAAGCAGACATAAACTGCGTACCATTGAGCAACGCCAAACCTTCTTTAGACTGAAGCACAATTGGTTCTAAGTTAAATCTTTTGTTTAATTCAGTTGTGCTTATCTTCTCATTTTCAACATAAACTTCACCTTCACCAATTAAGGGAAGTGAAAGATGAGCAAGCGGCGCAAGATCGCCGGAAGCGCCCAAACTACCTTGCTGATAAACCACTGGATAGATGCGCTCATTGAAGAAAAACAAGAGGCGTTCCACCGTGGCTAATTGCACGCCAGAGGCGCCTTTTGAAAGACCGAGCACCTTGAGTAAAAGCATGCGGCGCACCACTTCTTGCGACACCTCCTCACCCATGCCACAGGCATGAGAACACACCAAGTTGCGCTGCAGCGCTTCGAGGTCTGCATGACTAATTGCGGTGTCGCAAAGTGAGCCAAATCCGGTATTGATACCGTAAATGAGCTGGGTACTCTGTGCTACTTTTTGATCGAGGTAGGATCTGCATGCTTGAATGCGCTCCTTTAATTCTTGCCCTAAAACAAGGGGTTCTTTGGTATGCAATAAAATCTCAAATTCTTCGAGACTTAAATAATTCGCAGTAAGCTCTATTGACATGTTTCAAAACAGTTATGAACGCACAAACTGTGCAAAATCTTTAGCAAAATAAGTCAGGATACCATCTGCACCAGCGCGGCGCATGCTTAAAAGCATCTCGCTCACAGCGCGCTCATAGTCTAGCCAACCATTTTTAGCAGCGGCGTAAACCATAGCGCACTCACCGCTAACGTTGTAAGCCGTAATGGGTAAAGGAAAATTCTCTTTAAGTAAGGCAATGACATCTAAATAACACAAAGCAGGCTTCACCATCAGCATATCGGCGCCCTCCTCAAAATCGAGCTGTGCTTCAAGCAAGGCTTCTCGCTTATTGGACGGATTCATTTGATACGTTTTTTTATCGCCTGATTTGGGTGCAGAATTGAGTGCGTCTCGGAAGGGGCCATAAAAAGCACTGGCGTATTTAGCAGTATAAGACATAATAGAAATGTCCGTGTAGCCTTTTTCGTCTAGTGCATTGCGCAAATAACCCACACGGCCATCCATCATGTCCGAAGGGCCAATGATATCTGCACCGGCCTGTGCTTGCGCAAGGGTCATGTTGGCTAAAATGGGCAAGGTTTCGTCATTGAGAATGCGGCCATCTTGAACCAAACCGTCGTGACCATCAGAAGAATACGGATCCATGGCGACGTCTGTCATGATAACAATCTCCGGAAAACGCGATTTAATCGCTGATATAGCCTGTAAATAGAAATTGTCTGAAGCCCAACTATAGCTTGCCATTTGATCCTTGAGTGCGTCGTCTACCGCAGGAAAAATATCAAAAGTTTTGATTCCTAAATTGAGACAAGCTTCTATCTCCGGCAAGAGCATATCCAAAGACCAACGAAAGTTGTTGGGCAAAGAAGCTACCTCATCTTTGATGCCTTTTCCGTCTTTGAGAAAGATGGGGTAAATGAGGTGCTGTACACCTAATTGCGTTTCTTCCACCATGTGGCGGATTGCGCTGTTTTTGCGGTTGCGTCTAGGGCGAATGGTATTCATATGCTTACATGAGCATGCCGCCACAAACATGTAGCGTTTGTCCGGTGATGTAGGCAGAAAGATCAGAAGCCAAGAAAACAGTAGCGTTGGCAACGTCTACTGGCTGACCACCACGCTTGAGTGGAATGCTGTTGCGCCAAGAAGCCACAACATCTTGATCGAGTACTTCAGTCATTTCAGTTTCAATAAAACCAGGCGCAATTGCATTGCAACGGATATTGCGCGAGCCAAGCTCAGCAGCAATAGATTTGGTGAATCCGATAAGGCCGGCTTTAGAAGCTGCGTAATTGGACTGCCCCGCATTCCCTTTGACACCAACAACTGAACTCATGTTGATGATAGAGCCTGCACGCGCCTTTAGCATCGGCTTTTGAACGGCTTTGGTGAGGTTGAAGGCAGATTTGAGGTTGGTATTGATGACTTCGTCCCATTGTTGTTCGGTCATGCGCATCAAGAGGGTGTCACGGGTAATTCCTGCGTTGTTGACAAGTACATCTACGGTGCCAAAAGCAGCAACTACGTCGTCTACGAGTTGTTGGGCTTGATCAAAATTGGAAGCATCCGAGCGGAAACCTTTAGCAATACCGCCATTGGCTGTAAGTTCGACCTCGAGTGCACGGGCTTTCTCTTCAGATGATAAGTAAGTAAATGCAACGGTTGCGCCTTGCTGTACGCAAGTTTCTGCGATTGCTTTACCGATGCCGCGTGAGGCGCCAGTAATTAATACGACTTTGTTGTCTAGTAATCCCATGTTATTTTGTGTTGTTATTTAGGTTCAAAGATAGAAAAGACTTATTAGAAATGATGCGCAAATCTTCGCGATGAATGCCCTTTCTTTTAAAAGTGGTATCGCAGAGCGAACTGGCATAATGCGGCGTTACTTCCACACAGCCCGACTTCACAATCGGAAAAACTTCCTCAATTTTTGGCGCGCTGCAATAAGCTGTTTGTCTCTTGCGCAAGCCGGCTTGTATCGTTTGCAAAAGGCCAGGTGAACCTTCTAGAAACAACCTTGAAATTTGATTTCCTTCTCTGGTAAAGAGGTAATTAACGATTGTTTTGCGCGTGCCTTCAGACATCGGGCAATCAAGCCACACTTCTTGATTCATGCTCAAGACTTTATCGGTTGCCCACAGTACTTTGTAGTGGATGCGGACATTGCGCTGCCCCACACAAAAAGCACCCAAAGTATCTTTTTTGAGCAAGTGCTGCATTAATTTGGTGAAAGGATGACCGCCAAAATGAGGGTATTTGATTTGAATGCTGTCGAGCTGCAGTTTTTGAAGATTGTGCTCGATAGGTTCTGCCGTAGCGGATTGCTCGAGCAAATCAAATTGATCCATGCGGGCACGGTTTTCACGGCCACAAGCAAACAGCATTAAACATAATAGTAAAAAAGACCCGACTTTTAAAATCATATCACGAGGTTGCCATAAAGATCGTAGTGATCTGCGCTGGTAATCAATACACGCGAAAAATCGCCCAATCGAACATAACCTGCATCTTTTTTGACCAATACTTCGTTGTCTACCTCCGGGGAGTCAAACTCAGAGCGCCCGATGAAATAGTCGCCTTCCGCACGGTCAAACAAGACTTTGAGTTCTTTGCCTACCTTGAACTGATTGAGCTCATAAGAGATGCCGCTTTGCAATTCCATAATAGCATCGGCGCGGTCTTTTTTGATTGCTACCTCTACGTCGTCGGTAAACTGATAAGCGTGCGTGTTTTCTTCGTGCGAATACGTAAAGATGCCCAAGCGGTCAAAACGCGTGCGCTCCACGAAGTCGTACATTTCTTGAAAATCAGCATCGGTTTCTGAAGGATAACCGGCTATGAGTGTGGTGCGCAAAGCCATACCAGGCACTTTGGCGCGAATGGCAGCCACGAGTTCTTCGGTTTTTTCGCGGGTAATACCGCGGCGCATGGCTTGCAAAATGCGCGTAGAGCCGTGCTGCAAAGGCATGTCGAGGTACTTGCAGATGTTGTCGCGCTCGGCCATGACATCGAGTACATCCATCGGAAAACCAGACGGAAACGCATAATGCAAGCGGATCCAATCCAGACCTTCGATATCGGAAAGGCGCTTGAGTAAATCAGAAAGCGCGCGTTTTTTGTATAAATCAAGACCGTAATAAGTGAGGTCTTGGGCAATGAGCATGATTTCTTTGACGCCTTTAGCCACTAAACCTTTGGCCTGCAATACCAAATCTTCTATTGGTGTAGATTGGTGCTTGCCCCGCATGAGTGGAATGGCACAAAACGAACAAGGGCGGTCACAGCCCTCGGCGATTTTGAAATACGCATAATGACTTGGCGTGGTGAGGATGCGCTCTCCAACGAGCTCGTGTTTGTAGTCGGCTTTTAAGGTCTTGAGCAAGCGCGGGAGCTCACGGGTACCAAAGTAGGCATCGACCTCCGGGATTTCGCGCTCTAAGTCTTCGCGGTAACGCTCAGACAAACAACCCGTAACGTATACTTTCTCGACCAAACCATCTTGCTTGGCTTCCGCGTAGCGCAAAATGGTATCGATAGACTCCTGCTTGGCGTTGTCAATGAAACCGCAAGTATTGATGATTACAATCTCGGAATCGTCTTGTTGGGCTTCGTGCTCGACCTCAAACTGATTGGCCTTGAGCTGTGCCATCAGGACTTCAGAATCAAAAGTATTTTTAGAACAGCCAAGTGTAACCACATTGACTTTATTCTTTTTAAGGGTTTTCGTCTTCATTCGGTTACAAAAATAGGACTCTTTGCGCAATTGGTATTACTTTTGAGGCAGCATTAGCACCGTAGTTATGAAATATATCCTGTTTACTTTGAGTCTTTTGCTTTTATGGAGTTGCAGTCTGTCTCAAAAAAGCGTCCAAACATTGAAATATCCGAGCGTTCAAACATCAAAACTCCCATTAGCAAAATGCTTGGCGCGCATAGACGACGAAAGCTTTGCTAACCCAGGTGCAGTAGTCAAGATTGATACAGTCATTTTGGACGAAAATTATTTACTGATTCAATACCATAATTTTACTGCTAACGCTCGCTTGGAACTGGTGGGGCGCAGTGCCATAGCTAAGTCCTTTCCTCCTATTCGAGCATGTAAAATCATAGCAAATAATGACGTTCAGAAGGGCGAAACTAGCGCTGCTGCTGGTTGGCTCAAAATTGATATCAGTGCCCTAAGCAACAAAAAAGTAAAAGACAATCCGATTTATCTTCAGCTCGAAGGTTGGTCAGAAAACATCCTTTATCTGTACCCCTAATAGAATATATGGAAGCAAAACACAGCGAAGAAGAACGCATTGACAAAATCATTCTCGAACGCGGCTTAGTCAGTTCCCGTGTGCGCGCCGAGGAAATCATCAAAAAATATGGCGTAAAGGTCAACGGCAAGCTCTTTTCCAAACCTGGTAAAAAAGTACCAACCGATGCCGTCATCGAACTGCTCGCCGCAGAGATTCCATGGGTTTCAAGAGCCGCTTATAAGCTGATCGCCGCACTGGTCCACTGGAAAATTGATATTAAAGACCAAACTTTCATCGACCTAGGCGCCAGCACAGGTGGTTTTACGGAAGTTTTGCTAGACAGAGGTTTGGCAAAGTGTTATTGTGTTGATGTTGGGCAAAAACAACTCCATGATAAAATCAAAAACGACCCAAGAGTTGTCAATTTAGAGAAAACACATGCCCGCGATCTCACCGAAAAATTACTTCCAGAACAAGTTGACGGCTTGGTGGTGGATGTCTCTTTTATTTCACTTGAGAAGGTCCTACCCTTCACGATTCCCTTTCTCAAAACAAAGGCAACCGTTATTTTATTGGTCAAGCCGCAATTTGAACTCGGCCCTGGTTCTTTGAACAAAGCGGGCGTAGTGAAAGACACCAGTCAGTACCCTGCGCTTTTGGATAGCATCAAGCAAATGGCGCAACGCAACCAATTGCAATGGAAGGCATACATCGACTCTCCAATTCTCGGAGGCGACGGCAATGCCGAATTTTTAGGCTACTTTGAAAAGATTTAAGCTATTTTTGCAGCATCATGATGACTATTGAAGCATTAGAGCGGGCATTTTTAGACCTCGAATTTCAGGCCAATCGGATTGCCAAGCTCAAAGAAATTGACCCCGACCACCTTCATAAATTCAATGCTCGCTCAGAAGAAGTACGCACGCAACTCTTGCAAATGGGGCTGCATCCTGACCTCCATGCCAGCCTTGATGCCTTTGACCCTATCGATGAAAACTACCAGCCTGCTTTTGGATTCGGTAGAAAACTGCTGAATATCCTTTTACTGGGTCAACACAAGAAGCGTTTCATACCTAACAGACAAGAGGCTTATTTCCGAAAAGAAGTGTCGGAGAGGCAAAGGCTTTATAACTACGCCAAAGACCACCTGAGCATTGATTAATTAATGAATAAGCTCGAGCTGCTTGAAAACTTTTCCTTGATTGGTTTGAAGGACTAGCCAGTAGAATCCGGACTCAAGAATATCTATTTGAACTTGGAATTCCTTTTCATGGACAGCTAAAAACGAAAGTGAAGTTGTTTTCCCCGACACGTCCACAAGATCCATACTTTCCAACTGAAGCCCTTCGGAGAGCGCTACTTTGAACTGTCCGTAGTTTGGATTCGGATACACCGCCACTTCCATACCGATATTTTCCTCTAATGCAGCACCAGGCTCTGTAAAAGCACAAGCACATTTGTTTTTAACCTCATTGGTGACTACAACTGTAGGCGCTTGATAAATAGCCTTAACCCAGCAATGCTGACCAGCTTGCGTCGATGTTGCATTGCGCAAGCGAATGGTGTGCCAGCCGCTATAAGTAGGCGTAAATGCAAACACACCATTGCCAGTTTGGCTAGCCGAATCGATCGGGCTGCAGTCTTTATCGAGGACCGCAAGCGTGAGCGCTAAATTGGGCGCACTCGGATACCACTCAATTTGAACTTCTTCGCCAGCTTTGGCATAAATGCGACCCACTACCCTGCATTCGAGACTGTTGTTAGGCAATTTACCGCCTTGTTGCAAGGAGTTGGCGTGGCGATCGCCGAGGTCGTCGTTCATTTCCCATTCTTGGACCACGTTCTTAGCTGGGCGCTGGTAATTGGCGGTAATACCTTGCGGGGCCCATACACAATAGCCTCTGCGTCCTAAATTGGCACTGCCGTCGCAGGGCGGAATGGAAATATTCACTTTGCCGCCACCGTAAACAGTTGTTGGATTGCTATTGGCGCCTGAATAGTCTATCAAAACGGTGCCGTCGGGCCAATTGGTTTGGACACCCGTTAGGTTTTGCCATTGCGTCCAATTATCGGTGATGCCAATGAGCGCTTTGGCACCGCGTTCGATCACGAGCGCGTCTAATGCTTGCCAACGCACAAAATAGGCGCCGTCTTTGAAATGCAAGTTTTGGTGGCACCACAAAAGGTTTTCGATGTCGCTATCGGTGGGGAGCGCGTTTGTATCGGTAGGTGCATGACCAAAACGATTGCCGTTGTAGCCAATATTAAATAAGTCTTCGAAAAAGAGCTGCGGGGCGCCGTCTACCGACATGGCAATTGCGTGTGCAGCCGAACTGCGGCCGTCATTGGGCTCGATGTGCGGGCTGAGTTCAGAGCCTGAGTTCCAACCCGTGTAGTTGCCTTGTGCAGACAGCTGTGGTCTGAAGGTGTCGTGGTTATTGACAAACGGCACTGTTCTTTGGCGGTTTTGCTGTTGTTGGCTCGGTATCTGACTCAAGTCGTAGTTGCCATTGCTGTTCACCATTGCAGAGAGCTCAAAACGCAGGTTGAAATCAAAGGTGCCCGCTCGGTTTTGAACGGCGTCGGCCCAAGCGTCGAGTTGTGCGGTGCTACCCACCCATTCGCCTACTGCAAAAAGTTCCGGGCCCCCACTCGCCCACATGGCGCCGTATTGCAAATTCCAAAGCACGTCTTCAGAAACATAGGCAGGAAAGTGCTTGACCGCATCAAAACGCAGGCCATCGAATCCCACTTGTTTTTTGTACCAAATGAGCCAATTGCGCATGCCAGCACGCATGTAATCCGCGCTTTGCGGAGGATTGTATAAAGCATTAGATGAGGTGCCAAAACCATTACTTTCAAAAGAAATATCTGGCCCCCAATATGGTGAATTGATATCGTTACTACAACAAACATTGTTGTTATTGGGGTAAAAGTTTTGCCAGTTTTTGCTAAAACGGCCCTCTCGGGCTAAGTAATTGGCGGCGCTTTCAGCCGAGGCTGGTGTCTTGAAACTCACGTAACGGAAATTCTTGTAGCGATTGTTTTGAACGTCGTCCATGGCAGCCGGGTCTTGGCCTCCCGAACCATTGGCGCTACCCGCATTACTCACGTGATTGAGCACGACATCTTGAATGACGTCGATGCCATTGGCGTGCATAACGGCCACCAAGCGCAAAAGCTCGTCTTTGTCGCCCATGCGGGTTTTGGTGCAGTTCTTTTGGAATTTGTCTCCGAGATCGTAATGATCAAAAGGGGAATAACCCACGCTGTTCGTACCCGAATTTTTAATGGTTGGTGGGATCCAGACGGCATCTACACCCAATGCGGCCAAACGAGGAGCGAGTTCGGTAAGGTAATTGCACCAACCATTTGGGTAATTGGCGTTCCAGTAATCCCACCAATAGGCCTGCAAGACCACCTGTCGATTCGTTGGATTGACCTGCGCAGCAATCTGACGAAAGCCTAAAAGCCAAAAAGCGCACAACAATAATATTCTCATTACAACCTGAATTACTTCAGTGCTGCCTCATGCTGGGCTCCTGCCTCAATTTGGATGGTAGTGCCCGCTAAATCACATGAAATCAGCGCCGAACCTAAATTAGTAATCA
>Ga0114968_10000136_pt1 | contig 55053 bp, 52 predicted proteins | sample M_130807_EF_Meta_FD_87020 | JGI IMG/M metagenome (GOLD analysis project Ga0114968, IMG submission 87020) | Freshwater microbial communities from Lake Montjoie, Canada to study carbon cycling - M_130807_EF_MetaG | ecosystem: Environmental > Aquatic > Freshwater > Lake | place: Lake Montjoie... | reverse complement strand
TAAAGCCTGGCAACGACCTACTCTTCCGTGCCTTAAGACAAAGTACCATTGGCGCTAAAGGGCTTAACTGCCGAGTTCGGAATGGGATCGGGTGTTACTCCTTTGCAATAATCACCAGGCAGATTTTTATACATAAATAATATTCCTTTGTAAATATCATTAGAGTTTCAACTGACTTAATAATTTAGCAAAAGTAGATAATTTAAAATATAATGTTATAACTGAAAAAACTATCGCGGGGTGGAGCAGTCTGGTAGCTCGTCAGGCTCATAACCTGAAGGTCCTTGGTTCAAATCCAAGCCCCGCAACCAAGATAATCATACTTAACAATATTTATTTTCAAAGTCTAATTTCCGGAAGAGCTATCAGGTAATTGCTAATAAAAATATAAAGGAAATTTATAAAATCTTTAATTTCATTAAATAAAGAGCTTCTAAAAATAGTATTTAGTTGTTCCTTGCCACCAAATGCTGCATCTTGGGGTAAGATCCACATAAATACATAAAAAAAAATAAATAAGTAAAAAAAATTTAAAAAGTAAAAATTATTTCTTTTTTTTATTATAAATTTTTTGAGTTCACTAAAATTTACATTTAATATCATATAAAATGAAACTAAATGAAAGGATAATAGACTTAAGTTTCTTCCGTGGTCTAAATTTAAAAAAACTAAAAAAGTAGGAATAAAGAATAAAAGATAATTATACTTAAAGTTATATATCAAAATTTTTTTTATAATTAAAATATGAAAAAAAAAATAGAAGATCCAAATAGATAGTAAAAAAGAAAAAAATAACATTAAAAAATCTTTATAACCAAAATAAAAGAAATGCCATTTATAGAATCCACCAATTAAACTCTTAAAACCACCGGACAATTGTTTGTGCACAGAAACTCCAAATGACTGAGTTGATTGATTTATTTGGTTTAAAATATTTTCATTACCAATAATAATAAAAATAATTAAAATTAGAAATAATAATAAAATTCCATAAACTAAAAAAAAGTATTTTTTCTTGTTTTCGAATGCATATAAAGAAAATAACAAGTGAATCGAGATAAATAAAATCCCATATTCATGAATAAATAAATTAATAAAAATAATTAAAGGAATTATTAAAAATTTAAAATAATAAAGATATTTTTTTATATTTTTTTTGGTTTTAATAATTATAAAGGCATGCAATAGAATTAACAATTTAATAAATATATCTTTTATAAAAAACATATTAAAATCGTAAATAGAAAAAAATAATAATGCTGGAGAAAAAAATAAAATAATTTTTAATTCAAATGGTAATTTGATAATTTCAATAATTTTAAAAAATAAATATAAAGTTATTAAGTGTATTAGAAACAATATAGTTGAAAAAAAAAATATTGGACTTAAAGATAAATTTTTGTGTAAAATCATAAAAATTTCACCCAATAATCCTCTTCTAACAAATCCTCCTTGGTAATTCAAAAATAATTCACTAAATGCATAGGAATTTTTGTAGTCATATGAAAAAGATTTTGCGTAATAAACAAAATAAATAATTAAAATAAAAAGAGATAAAATTGCACAGTAATTCTTCTTATTTACTATGCTGAGAAACTTATTCATTTTTTTTTTGGAAATTTAGTTATAAATATCATTAATTAATTTTAATTTATAACATTTTTTATGAAAGAATTTAAAACTATTAACATAATTGCCCCATGTTATAACGAAGAATTAAATATTGATGAATACTTACATAGAGTATTAAAAACCTTAGAAATTCTTAAAATTGATTATAAAATTTTTCTAATTGATGATGGGTCTCAAGATAGAACTTGGGAAAAAATTTTAGAAAATTGTAAAAAGAATAAAAATATTCAAGGTATAAAATTATCAAGAAATTTTGGACACCAAGCAGCCATCATGGCAGGCATAGAGTTTGCAAATTCTAAATATGTATTTTTTAGTGATGTAGATCTTCAAGATCCGCCTGAATTATTAGAACAAATGTTTGAAAAGCTTACTAATAGAAAATGCAATGCAGTATTTGGCAAAAGAGTCAAAAATAATGAAAATTTTATTAAAAAATATTCATCAATTTTATTTTACAAATTTTTTAATCTACTTTCTGATATTAAAATAAGTGAGCAAACTTCTGATTTTATGTTGGTAGATCAAAAAGTTTTAATCGAGTTAAAGAAAATCAAAGATAAGGATATTTTTTTAAGAGGAATAATTCCATGGTATGGATTTAATATTGATTATGTTGAATTCGAAAGAGATAATAGAAAAAAAGGAAATTCAGGTTGGTCTTTTGAAAAAATGATACATTTTAGCTTAACTGCTTTATTGTCTTTTTCAAATTTCCCAATGCGCCTATCATTTGTTTTAAGTTTAATATCAATAATAACATTTCTATTTTTAATTTGTTTTGCTATTTACTCTTATTTTATAAACAGCGCTGTAAGAGGTTGGACAAGTTTATTTTTAATTATTGCATTTTTTAACACTATAATCTTTTTCGTACTAGGAATAATGGCAGAATATGTAGGCAGAACATATTTAAATAGTAAGAACAAACCACTTTATTTTATAGATAAGACATCCAAGCATGAAGATGTCTGATTTAGTTAAAAAAAATAATTCTAAAAAAAAATACATTTCTTATTTAATACTTCTTCTTGGATTTATTTTTCAGTTAATTTATCTTTATCAATTTGATGATTATTTTGATGATTGGAATTTTTTTTATACTGTAGATCCAAATATTTCTAATTCGCAAACATGGCAAAGGCATTATTTTGGGGATAGAGGCGACGGAACGATTCTTAAAGAGGCATTTCCATGGAATTTTAGTTACTTTACAAAATATTTCTTAAAATTTACTGAATACACAATTGAAACTACGCATTATTTTTTGTTATTATTTTCAGCATTATCATATTTTCTTTTTTATAAATTTATTAATTTAATTTTAAAAGACTTTAAATTTATTTTTTTAGCCTCTGTTATTTTTGCTACTAATCTTTTTTTACTAAGAGAACTTAACTCTCTAAGACCTCATTCAGTTGTGATGTTATTTAGTCTTTTGAGTAACTATTTATTTATTTTAATTTTTATTAAAAATAAAAAAAAAATTCGAAATTTTATTTTTTATATAATGTCGACATTTTCCATGCTATCCTTTTGGCCACATTCACTGGCTTTATTAGGAGGTCATTTTATATTTTTATTAATAATTTTTTTAAAAAAAAAAAAAATTTTAAATCTTTGTACGCCATTAGTTATTTTAATTATTTACGTAATATTTAATTATAAATATATTAAATATATAATAATAGAAAATGATTGGAGTTACACACCATTTAGTTTTACTTTTTTTATAAATTTTTTTTTTAGATCTTTTTTTGGTTCAATAATTTTTGGCGGTATAATGTTGTTAATTTTTCTTTTTTATTTAATAAAAGAAATTAAAATAAATTTTAATTATTATAAAAAAAATAATTCTTTTTCGAGTATCCCATTCTTAAAAAATAATGAAAAAAATTTTTTAATAATTAACATATTGTCCATTTATAGTGCTATACTGTTGTATTCTGTTTTTAAGGAGTCGGTAATTGCGCCAAAATATTTTTTGATCCTAATACCTCTTATTATAATTTGGTTAAGTTTAAAAATTAATGAAGAGAAAAAAAATTACATTTATAATTCAATTATTATAGTGACTATTTTAAACTCTATTTATTATTGGAGCAATTTACCCATAAGCAGACCTCCAATGCGTGAAGTTTTAAGAATTATTGTTAGTAATAATATTAAAAATATTTACACAGACGAATCAATTGTATTTAACAATTATTTATCACATTACAGATATGCAATAAAAAATAAGCTTGAAATAGAAAAAGTTGAAAAATTAAAAGATGCAGAAACAATCAAAAAATTTGCGATTGTGTGCCTTAATTATCCAAGGGCTTCTTTTGGCGATAGTTATATTGATTCAGAAGATCCACAATGCTTTGAAGTTTTTAAAAATAAAAATTTGCAAATTGAAAAAAAAATTGTAATTCCCGATTTCTTAATTTTTATTGCAAAATTTAAAGTTTAAATTTAATGTAATTTTTTATTTTTATTTTACAAGATGGCATATACATTCTAAAATTATTTCTTAAAGATCGAATGAGTCAAAATATATCTGGAATACATAAAATTTTTTCTTACCCATTAATTTATTCTTTAACACAAATAATTATGTCTGGTGTATCTGTAAGATCAACTTTAGTAAAAAAAATTATAAATGAAAATGCAAAAGTATTAGATATAGGCTGTGGCACAGCAAAAATTTTGGAAAGTCTTCCGTTAGTTGACTATTATGGATATGATATAAGTAAAAAATACATTAGTTACGCAAAAAAAAAATATAAATCTAAAAGAAATAAATTTTACTGTAAAAAATTTAACATTAATGAATTAGATAATATTCCTAAGATAGATTTTGTCTTATTATTTGGCGTCATTCATCATTTAGAAGATGAAGAATTGCATAAAATACTTCCTATTTTAAAAAAGGCACTTAAAAAAGGTGGTAAAATTATAACTTGCGATCCAATCTACATAAAAAAACAAAATATTATTAGTCATTTTTTAATCAAAAATGACGTTGGTAAAAATGTCAGAAATAAAGAAGATTATTTAAAATTACTACGAAAATATTTCAGAAATATAAAATCTAATATTAAACATCAGAATTTTATTCCTTACACTTGGTTTTCAACGCAATGTATTAAATAAAATTATTTCAAATATAATTTACTTTTTATATCTTCAATACTTTTTAAAAAATAATTTATAATTTTTTATTAGTTCTTTCTTTTTCTATAGTCCATAAAAAAAAACCTACTGGGAGATAAAATATAATATTAAGCCAGTTATTGAAAAAATTACCGGTTGGTATGATAGGCCACAAAGTTATTAAAAAACTCACTAACAAACAAAATTTTGTAGGATCAGTATAACTATTTAAAAAAAATTTATTATAAACCATTTTAATACATTTTAAGCACAGAAGAAGAAATATAAAAAAGATAAATAAAAAACCTATTATTCCAGTCTCGCTTAGCAGCTGAATATAAGTATTGTGTGGATGGGTAATACACGATGTCTGAGATACTAAATATTTTTCTTCAGAACATTTAAGTCTAAATGATCTTGGTCCAGCACCAAAAAAAATATTATCTTTGAATATTCTTAAAGCTGATCTATAGTGCTCTTCGTGTGTTACAGAGAATATATTTAATAAATATTTTTTTTCTTCAGTTTTAAAAGTTAATTGTTTTTTAGTTTGATTTATTATTCTATCAGAAAAGCGATTTTCTAAAGAAAAAATTCCAACAATAATTAAAAATATTGAAACTAAAAATGGAATATAATAAATTTTTTTATTAAATAATAAAAAAAAAAAGATTATTGAAAGAATAATAAAAAAAAATGAACTTCTTTCGCCAGAAATAAAAACTAAAACCGGAACAAAAATTATAGTAATAATAAAAATTAAAATAACTTTTTTTGATATCTCATTTTTTTTAAAATAAAAAAAAAATAATGCTAAGAATAAAGGAAAATTTCTAGATAGAAAACTCCCTAGTACAAGTTCATCTCCGAAAAGAGAGCTAGCTCTATTCTGTAACAATGGGTAACCAAATAGATTATGAAAATTTATAAATTGAAAAATCCCATCAATTTCTAAAAATAAAATAACAAATAAAAAACAATAAAAAAGATACTTTAATAATTTTTCATTTTTATTCAAAAGATACCACATTGACAGTGCAAAAATACCAAAACGCAGATAAGGCAATGAGGTTTTAAGAGAAAAAAATATATTTGAAGAAAGTAAAGAGGATAAATTTAAATAAATATAAAAAATAAAAAAAAAATAAAAAAAAATATTTTTATAATAAATTATTAGTTTATTTTTATAAGAATTAATTAAAAAAATAATTGCGCAAATCGTAATGGCTAAGTCTGCCAAGAAAGGACCTGCGACAATAAAAACTGGAATTAAAAAAGTTAAATAAAAAGGAATTTTATCATAAAATAGTGTTTGATAATTAAATCTCATTCAATTAATATTTTCTTGAAAACCTATTATTATTTGATCCAGACGTCATTAATTTATAAATCCAATCATAAGTTTCTTTCAATCCTTCTTTCAAAGTTACGGTAGTATCCCATGCAATTTTTTTTTTTATTAAATCATTATTACTAGACCTTCCTCTTACACCCTTTGGTTTGTCTAATTTATAATTTTTATTTACTTTGTAATTACTAATTTCTTCTATTAATTCGATCATTTGATTAATAGACACCTGCTCTTCGCTACCAATATTTAAAACAATTCTTTCACTACTTTCAAAAAGCTTTTTAGTTCCAATAATACAATCTTTAATAAACATAAAACTCCTTGTTTGCTCCCCGTCTCCCCAAACATCTATACTTGTCTTTTTATTTAATTTCGCCTCAATGATTTTTCTACATAATGCAGCTGGAGCCTTCTCTCTACCCCCATCATAGGTACCTAGGGGACCATAAACATTATGATATCTTGCAACTCTTGTTTCTAATCCAAAATCTTCTGTAAAGTGTCGACACATTCTTTCACTAAATAATTTTTCCCATCCATATCCATCTTCTGGATCAGCTGGATATGCATCCTCTTCTTTTAAACCTGGGATAAAAATAGTATTTTGTTTAGATGCATTATAAACGCACGCACTTGATGAAAAAAAATATTTTTTAATTTTATTTACAAGGCACGCTCTTAATAAATTAGTATTTATTAACACTGAAAGCATACATTCAGCTTTATTGTTTTCAATAAAACCCATGCCACCCATATTACAGGCCATGTTATATATATAATCAACCCCATCCGATACCTTTAGGCAATTCTCATATTCTTTCAGATCTAAAGAAAAGTTAGTATTACTTTCATTAAATTGAAACCAGTACTCATATGGTTTGCTGTCTGCGCAAATAACATCGTGACCCTCGTTTTTAAGACTCTCTGCTAAGTGACCTCCTATAAAACCTCCAGCTCCACAGACAAGATATTTTTTTTTTATAAATTTAGTTACCATGTTTATTTAAGTAATTATTTAATTTTACTTTCTTAAGTATTTTAATGTTTTTTTTATAAAATTATATAGGCCATGAAAAAATAATTTAATATAGCATATAAAAAGGTTTAAATTTAAATCTTTTATCTGAAAAAATTTATAGGCTAAGTAATAATAAGATCCATTTGCATATAAAGTTGATATTTTATTTTTCATTAAAAATTTTAAAAAATAAACTTTGTTTTCAGTCCATGAATTTTTTTGCCAACTAATATTTTCATTAAAACTTGAAAAATCATTTTCAAATTTAATTATATTAGAACTTTTGTAGAGATTCACAAAACCGAGATTTATTTTATCTGCAACAGATATTAAAAAATTATCAACTATACCCCAATCATACTGCTCCCAATCTTCAACTAGGTCTAAAAAAAGTTTAGCTTTTGTCTTATCAATTTTAAAAATAAAAATATCAATGCCAAAAAGTGGACTGTTGGGAGTAATGATTTTACCATTTACAATCAAAGTGTTAGGAAAAATGAAGAATAATTTGTTGTTCTTTTTAAATCTTGCCAAATTTTCTATTAAATTAAATGGTAAAATTAAATCTGCAGTCGAATGAACATAATATTCATAATCTCCTTTGATAAATTCTTCTAAAGAATATTTAAGCATAAACTTATTAGAATATTTTTTATTTACAGGTATATTATTTTTTGCATCTTTAAATTTATACTTAATTTGATAATTTTTTATTTCTTCTTCAATCCTAATCTCGCCAAATTGAGTAATGAAAAGAGTTAGATCGAATTTTTTTGAAGCAATAGAAGATAGGAAATTTCTTTGAATATTGTCATTACTGACTGATTTCCCAAAAGATCTAAAGGAAGTGGACCATAATAATTTCATAATTAAATACTACACGTAATTAATAGATAATTATAGTTTTAATAATATATATCATTTGATTTTTATTGTAATTTAAGAAATTAAATCAATTTCTATATTATTAACAAAAATTTAAAAAATGATTTTAAAAAAATATAAAATTTTTTTTCTTAATTCTTTTGTGTCTGCCCTTCCTGGGTTTTTTTCAGTTTTATTATCATTATTATCAATTCCTATTTATTTAAAGTACGGAGGCACAAAAGAATATGGTGACTATATTTTTTTGCATTTCTTAAGTTTTGTAGCAATAATACTTAATTTAGGGCTAGGAAAGATTTCTACAATAATCATCTCTCAAGAAAAAAATAATGATGAAATGGCTTGGCATCTAATAAAAAAAACAATTAAAAATTGTTTTTTTATACTTCTTATATTTATTTTTTTAATTATTTTTCAAAATGAGATTCTACCAAAGGTTTCGAGGAATGTCTTATTTTTAGCATTAATTGGAATAATTTTAACGAATATATTTGTGACAATTGAAGGAATTTTTCAAGGGAAAAAATTATTTATTATTTTAATGTTAATCAATTTATTTTTTTATGGAGCTTCATTAAGTCTTCCAACATTTTTATTGCTATTTAAATATACCAGCTATCAAAATATATTTTTAATTTCTTTAATAATTAAAGTAATTGTTATTTTTTTTTGCATTATTTATCTTTTTAAAAATAAGGAATTAAAATTTTTTTTTAAGACAAATTTAACTTTATTAAATTTAAAAACACAAAAATGGTTCTCAATTTCAAACTTACTGAGTTTTTTTTATGATTTAATAGATAAATATTTAATTAATATTTATTTAGGTCCTGTTGCGCTTGCAACTTACTCAATACCACAACAAGCTACTGGAAAATTAAGTATTATTTCAAAAGGAATTTCAGCAGTATTATTACCTACTATAGCCTTTGAAAAAAAAAATAAGTTAAAAAATAGTACGTTTGCAATATCACTAAAAATTTTCATATTTGTTGTACCACTTTTAATTTTTATACTTTTTAATTTTTTTAATATATTTTTTGAATTTTGGTTAGGAAAAGATTCAAGTTCCGAAATTGTTAACTTAGCAAAAATTTTTTCTATTATTGCTTGGGTATCAGGCTTGTCGCATCTAATTATTAGTTACTATGAAGGCAGCGGTTCTATTAAAAAAAATTCAATAATTGAAATAACATTTTTTCCTATTTTTTTTATTTTTTTATATTTTTTAATTATGAATAAAGATTTAATTATTATTTCTTACTTTATTTTACTTAAAGAAATTGTACTATTCTTTTTGAGATCTATAAAAATAATAAAAAAAATAACGGTTATAAAATATTCATACCCGATAATTATGATTGCATGTTTTTTCTTATATTATTCGATTAACATAGTTTTAATAAAATAATCTAAAAATGAACAAGACAGCTTTTGTAGCATTTTATACGGTCTACCCATCTAACATGGGTTCTTCTGAAGTAAGCTCTAGTTTTTTTGAAACATGGTCAGGTGAAAAAAAAATTTTTCAAATTTCTCACTTAAAAAAAATTAATAATAAAAAAATTTATACTTGTTTTATAAAAAAAGAAACTCCATTCTATAAAATTACAAAAATTTTACAATTAGTTATACAGGTAAAAAAATTTTTTTATAATAGTAAAAATTCTAATATAATAATAGAAGGACCAAGTTGGATTGGTTATTCATTTATATTTTTTATTCTTTCAAAGATATTTCTTTCAAAAACTTTCTTTATCTATCATTCTCATAGTATTGAGTACGAAATTCGAAAAAATAATTCTAATTTTTTAATTTCCTGGTTAACAAGAATTATGGAAAGCTACATTTTTAACAATGTAAATGTCGCAACATCTGTATCTCTTAAAGAAAGAATCAAAATTAAAAATCTCTACAATAAAAAAACAGTTCTTCTACCGAATGGAATTTTTTTAAATAAATTAAAAATTAAAAAGAAAATTGTTTCAGTTCCAAAACGATATATTTTCTATAGTGGATCATATTTATATAAGCCAAATAAACACGCAATAGATTTATTAAATCAATTTTTTATGCCAAGACTTATCAAAAAATTTCCAGACTTAAAATTAGTATTAACAGGAGGGGGCTATCAACAAAATTATAAATGGCTTGTTAATTTAGATATAGTTAAAAAAAATTATTTAATTCAACTTCTTAAAAAATCTCAATTAATTCTTGCTCCAATTTACGAAGGATATGGAACCAGAGTTAAAATAATAGAGGCTTTAATGTTAGGTGTGCCCGTTATATCTACGCCAACAGGAATTGATGGAATTAAATATAAACAAAAGGGATTTAAAACTCCATTAGTTCATATGAATAAACGAAAATTACTAAAATATGCAGAAAAAGTGCTTAAAAATATTAAATATTACAAAGTAAATTCAAATTTAATGAAAAAAAAATTTATTTTTTTATATAGTATGGAAAATATAACTAAAAAATTCCAACAAGAACAAATCAAAAATGATAATTAAATTTGCAAGATATGGTTTAACCATACTGTCAATTTTTTTCAAAAACGATCTAAAAAAATTAAAAACAAAACATAAAAAAGTATCAGATAATTTAATAGAAGAAATGACAAAATTTAATTTTGCCATTTTATCTAGACTAAAAACCCATGAGGTTTTTAGTAAAAATATTTATGATATTATAATTAAAAATAAAACTTTCAATTTTTTGAGAAATTCTAATATACAAAATATTTTTTTTATACATAATCGATTTTTTATACTCAATGAACTTTTAGAGTTAAAAAGAGATATAAAAAGATGGAGCTTATGGAAGACACTTTTAACTGAAAATAGCGTTGGTGACCCAGTAAGATATTTTTTATACCCAAAAAGTAGCGGAAATAGAATTAGACAAGTATATCACTTAAAAAAATATTTAGATTTCTCAAAAAATAATATTCTAAAAATTAAAAATATCATTGAGATTGGTGGTGGATATGGATGTATGGCGCAAATTTTTAAAAAAGTTAATAAAAATTGTAATTATGTAATTTTTGACACTGCGGAGGTAAATCTATTGCAATATTATTATTTGAAAATGAATAATATTCCAGTAACAATTAATAAAATTCAATCAAAAAAAGTTTGTTTGATAAATAAATTATCCTTAATCAAAAAATATAATAAAAAAATAAACAAAAGAAACGTCAATTTTTTAATAGCTAACTGGTCTATTTCTGAAATGCCTATTGATTTAAGAGATAAAATTAATAAACTAACATATAATTTTCCTAATAAATTAATAAGTTTTCAAGAAAAATTTGAAGACATTAATAATTTAAATTATTTCTTGAAATATCGCGACACATTAAAAAAAACAATAGTAAAAATTGAAAAACATTATCATTATAAAAAAAGTTTATTCAATAATAATAATCACTTTTATTTTTTTTAAAAAGAAAAATAATCATGGAAAGGATTTTTAATAACAAATTAAAGTTATATTACTGGGCTTCGGATGAAAGAAAAAATAGTGGGGAGGGAATTTTGGCAAATCTTTTTATTTCTGATATTAAAAAATATTATACAAAATACACTCTTATAAATGCTAATAATAAAAAAAGAAATTATAAGGAATTTTATAATAAATATATTCTAAATATTTTAGGAGCGTTAAAACTTTGGGTATACTTTTTTCAAGGTCATAAAATAATATATGTTAATTATTTACCAATATGGAATTTTTTAATTTTTTTTATACTACCCCCCAAAACTATTATAGGGCCAATAACCGGTTCATCAATTTACAAAGAAAATTCTTTATTGGATGTATTTTTTAGAAAATACTTATTTAATTTATTTGAAAAAATAAGTTTACTTATTGTTTTTTACAGACAAAAAAAGATATTATTTTCTACTGAATTGTTAAAATTTAACTTAAAAAAATCACATAGAATGAAGGCTTATTTTAACTATGCTCTTTCATCTTTTGAGGGGTTTTTAAAACAAAGAGTAAAAAAAATTGATTTCTTAATATATCACAGGATGCACAGTAATAAAAATAATTCTTTTATTAAATATTTTTTAGAAAACTCGATGCATAAAAAATTAAAAATGATAGTTGTTGGAGATCGCATAAATTCAAATAACGTTCAAAATATGGGATACATTAGTAGAGATAAAGTTAAAAAACTACTTACAAATACCAAATTCACTTTTGGAAGTTCTGAAAATTTTTATACTTTTTATGTTCTTGACGCTATTTCAAGAAATGTTGTCATATTTTATGATCAAAATCTTAAAATTTTTAATAATAAAATTAATTATAATAAAACAATACCATTAAATTTTAATAATAAAGAGGAATCACTAAAAATTATTTTTAAAAATATTAAAAAAAAATTTTTAGTTATAAAAAAAAATTATTCAATAAAGGAAAAATACGATGAATACTTTAATCAATTTTTATAAATTTTTAACAAAATCAAACAGTCTTAGATCTAAAATACTTTTTAGTTCTTTATGGCTTCTGTGTTTTATACCACTAAATATTAATCCTGAAGAATTCCAAAAATTACCAATTATAAGCAAAGCAAGATTAATTTTACCATTGTTAATTGTTTTTTTTTCTTCTATTTTTTTAATAAAAAATTTTAACACAAAAAAAAAAATTTTTATAATACTGCCTTTTTTTTATTTTTTTTTATGCTCTTTATTTGTCTTTTTTTCATTAAATTATAACTCACATCTAAATCTATACTGGGGCTTTGCTATGTTTATTTCCTACTTGTATATATTTTTATTTGTAGAAAAAATAGAAAACTTAAAATCTTTTTTACTTTATTCTTTATTTGCTCTATTAGCCATTTTTGTAATTTTTACAGCAAATGGTTTTATTTTATTACGGTTGCAAGTTTCAGATATAGTAGATTTATATTCTCTAACAGGAGCTTATTCAAATTACGAGAATGATATCACCGGTCCATTTCCCAGATCTTCAGGCTTAGCTAGGATGGGCTTACTTTTATATATTGCTATATTGGTATTTTTATTTTTCAGTAAAAACAGATTTACATTAAAATATAAAAAAATTTTTTTTGTATCATTAATTATTTTAGGAACGATAACTTTAAGTTTTCAGTCAAGAACTATAAATTTTATTTATTTGTATATTAATATTTTATTAACTCTAATTATTTTTAGAAAAAAATCATTTGAAATAAAAAAATTTTTATTAATAGCAATCTTGCCTTTAATATTTACTATATTAACACTGCAATACATAAAGTACTCTCCGCGGTCAAATAAATCATTGGATAATAATAAATTATTAACTTTAGATAATAATAAATTATTAACTTTAGATAATAATAAATTATTAACTTTAGATAACTCTATAAAACTATTATTTAGAGACAACCCCAACAAAGACACATCTTATTATTCTTATTCATCTAACAGGTTTGAAAATTGGGAAAAAATTTTTAAGACTACAAGTAAAAATATTTATAGAGGTTATGGTTTTCAATCAGATAAAAAAATTATTAATCAGTCTGCCCACAATGTATATATGTATGCGCTCATTTGCGGTGGCATTATTTCTTTATTTTTAGTAATTTTAATTTCATTAAGATGCATTTGGACTAGCATATCAGTTCTTTATAAATACTATTTTCAAAACAAAAAAATTGATGAACTAGATTTAATATCTATTTTATTTATGTTTGTATTTTTGTTAAGGTCAATTCTAGAAACATCTTATGGTGTTTATTCTATAGATTTCTTATTTTTTATAATTTGTTTTTTAATTATCGAGTCTAATTATAAATTAAAAAAAATAATCAAATAATAACACTTTTAATTTTAATTTTACTTTTTAGAACTAAACTAAATAAATATAGAGAACTAATAATACGTGGAAAATGTCTAATTGGATTAAAAAATATTCTAACTAACCAGCCCAAATAAAAATTATCAATAAAAGTATTAACGGGGGCTTGCCTACCTGTAAAGAAAGATAGTGCTGCCCCAGTGCATAGTATTATCGGTTTGTATGTTAAATTTTTAATTATAAAAAGAGCTAAAGGCTCTTGTACAGTTCCAGATAAATTTATGATAATAAATTTTGGCCTATATTTATTTATAGTTTTTAATAAGGAATAATCATAAATTTTTTTAGAATCATATATTGGGCAAATATAATTTTTTATAAATCTAAACCCTCTCTTCTTAAGGTAACTAGAGTTTAATTTTAGATCTTGCTTTGATGAGTCTAAAGATAAAATTTTATTTTTTTTAGCGTTAGTATCTTGCAAGAAAAATTTTATCAATTTAAAACCTGAAAACTTTTTTAAATAAATACCTTTTAATAAAATTAAACAAACACAAAAAAAACCGCTATCAAAAATTGCAATTCTAGATTTTTTCAATGAAATATGAAACAATTCATTATTTTTAATCTGAGATAAAGCAGAAGCAGCTGGAGCAACTAAATAACCTTTTGACTTTTTTAAAATTTCAATAATTTTATAGTAATCTATTTCATAAAAAGTGATTCCAAGAAAATTTATAGTTCTTATTGCTTTTTTATTTTTCATATTTTTTAAAAATTTATTTAAGAAAAAAAAATTTAAATTTTTCTTACGTATAAATTTGTTATCTTACTTTGCTAATTAAAATACTATTAAATTGATTAAATTGTATTAGATTATTTGCTTTGAATTATTATTAATAAGCTTATAAATAAGCTAACATTTTTTCATGTACATAATTTAGGCATTATTAATCAAAATTTATGCTACATAAATAAAAAATTTTTTCATGAATATTCTTGTAAGCGGTGGCGCGGGTTATATTGGTAGCCAAGTTTCTTATGACTTAATTAGCAATGGGCACAATGTAACAATTATAGATAATTTAAGCACAGGAAATAAAATTTTAATACCAAAAAATGCTGACTTTTATAAATGCGATATTAGTGACGTTACAAAATTAAAGCATTTATTTAAAATAAAAAAAATTGATCTGGTTATTCATCTTGCGGCTTACATCTCTGTTGAAGAATCAATAAAAAATCAAAAAAAATATTTCTCTAATAATTATTATAAAACTAAGAAATTTATTAACTTTTGTATAAAAAATAAAATTTCAAAATTTATTTTTTCTTCTACAGCTGCTGTTTATAAACAAAACAATAATATTGTTAACGAAAATTCTTTAGTTGCACCAAAAAATCCCTATGGGTTGAGTAAATTGTTATGTGAAAAGTTTTTAATGAAAAAAAAAAATATAAAATGCATAATTCTAAGATATTTTAATGTTGCTGGAGCAGATATCAAATTAAGAACTGGACCAATTTCTACTTCAAAATCAACGCATTTAATAAAAAAAATTACAAATATTTATTTTAAAAAAAAAGAAAAATTAAAAATTTATGGAAAAAATTACGACACTAAAGATGGAACTGCAGTAAGAGACTATATACATATTAATGATTTATCCTTAATTCATAAAAGAAGCATTGAATATTTGTCAAAAACTAAAAATAATAAAATAATTATTCTCAACTGTGGCTATGGGTTTGGATATTCTGTTTTAGATGTCGTTAAAACTGCATTAAAAATTTTTAAATTTAATTTTATTTATGGAAAAGAAAGAAAAGGAGACTGCTCATCATTAATAGCTAACAATAAAAAAATAAAAAATATGTTAAAGTTAAATTTTAAAATAAAAAGTTTAAAAAGAATATTAAAGTCATCAATTTTATGGGAAAAAAAATATAGAAAATTAACCAAAAAAAATTAAAATAAATTTTTTAATTTAAGTTTAATAATAACGTGTACAGTTTTAAACGCATCTAAAAAGCTTATTTTTTTTCCCTCTTTATAACCTCTTCCAAAATAATGGATTGGCTTTTCTATTATTTTTTCATTTAAATTTGAGAGTTGAGTAGTTAATTCAGCGCAAAAAGAAAATCCCTTTTCATTTAGTTTAATTTTTTTAAATAAGTCACATCTTAAAATTTTATAACACGTATGTGCATCTGTTAATGATTGTTGATTTAAAATATTTGAAAAAAAGGTCAGCAATTTATTACCAATTACTTTAATAGAAAAAATACTATAATTTTTATATAATCTTTTATTAAGAAATCTAGATCCATACACAACGTTACTTTCATTGTTTATTATTGGCTTTATTAAAAATTTATAATCACGTGGATCATACTCGAGATCTGCGTCCTGTATGATAACAACGCTTCCTTTAATAAAAGCTCTGGATTGTTGTATAGCAAATCCTTTTCCTCGATTTTTTTTTAAAAAAATAATTTTATCAACTTTTTTTAAAAGTTTTTTTTGAAGAATTTCGGTAGATTCGTCAGAAGAACCATCGTCTATTATTATTATTTGTTTTTTTATATCTTTTACACTTAAGATTTTTTTGACTAACTTTTCTATAGTATTCCTCTCGTTGTAACATGGAATGATTATTGTTAACATACCTTCCACAATATACTTTAGAAATTAAAAAAACGATGATTTTGTTTTTAATTCAGGCTTTTGTAATTTACTTATCTTTATTTATTTTTTCCTTTTTTTTAAAAACAAAAATAATAAACTCAAGGTATTATGGACTAAATATCAACGAAACAAATTTAATTGTAATTATTTTTTTATCTTATTTATCTTTTTTTTTAAATTTTGTCTTTCCTATTAATCAAATAATTATTTTTATTACCTTTTTTATTATTTTAATTTCTACAGTATATTTATTCAATAAAAAAAAGTTGCTAAAAAAATATCTTTTTAAAAGCTTTATAATAACTTTTTTTACTTTTATATTTCTAATTTACTCTTATTCTAGTGATGATGCGGCTAGTTATCATCTGCCTTATTCTGCAATTATTAATCAAGATAAAATAAGCCTTGGATTAGTTAATCTCCATAAAAGATTTGGATGGATATCAATATCTCAGTATTTAGAGAGTTTATTTTATATTGAATTTATAAATCCATATTTAATTTTGACTCCAAAGATATTTTTTTACTTTATTTTTTTATTTAATTATTTTTCATTTTTAAGAAAAAAAACTAATTTCAAAGATTTTCCATTAAGTTACTGTCTTTGCATCCAATTAATAATAATTTCTGTAATAAAATTTAGCGGATATCATGGTTGGGATAATGATATGATGCCAATTCAAATTAGTTTTTATATTATTTTTTTATTAATACAAATCTATGAAAAAAGAAATAATAAAGAATTTATAGTTATTAATAAAAATAAATACATATTTTTATTTATCATATTATCAATTTATCTTTTTACTCTAAAAATTTCTTATAGTTTATTTGCTCTATTTTTTTTATTTTTAATTTTTTTTATTAGAAAATATTTTAAATTTAAAGAAATAAGCTTATCTAACTATCTATTATTACTAATACCTATTTTCTGGTTATTAAAGAATTTTCTCATTTCTGGCTGTTTAATTTACCCGATGAAAAATACTTGCCTAGACTTGCAATGGTCTTCGTCAAATAACTCAAATACCGCTTCAAATGTCAATCATGTTGCTTTGGAATTAAAAGCTTGGTCAATGGGATGGATAGATCAAAAGGGAGAAAAATTACCATTTTTAGAATATGTAAAAAATTTTAACTGGTTAAAAATTTGGGCTTCAAAACACTTGCTGTACATATTAGATGGAATTCTTATATATATATTTGTAATTTTTTTTTTTATAATCTCACTAAAGTTTGCTACAAAAAATAAATCTCTTAGAAAAACTTTCTTTGAAGAATATTTTTCTTTTATAAAAAAAAATATTCTTTACTTTTATATTGTTTTAACAACTTTATTTTTTATAATATTTTGGTTTATAAATTTTCCTTTATTAAGGTACGGATTTAGTTATATTTACGGATTTATACTACTCATCCTGAATCCAATAATCTATTTTTACATAAAATCAATTAACATAAAAAAAATAGCAAAAATTTTAATAACAATTTCACTAATCCTTTTGACCGCTAAAAATATTATAAGAGCAAATAAAGATGCCAAAAAAGGAACAAACTTTTTTTTAATAGAAATGTTCAACAACGAAATCAACAAAAAAGAGATTAACAAAAAAATTTACGTTTATTATCCAAAAAAATCAGTATGTTTTTATTCTCAAGCTCCCTGCACTCACTTTGAGTCTAATAAGGAAAGACTAAGAGCGGAATATATTAAAGGTTACAAATTGTACTACGAGTCTAATTGATTTGAAAATTTAAATTAATTTATTAATATTTAATTCAGTATCGATCATTAATTTTATTAACGACTTAAATTTAGTTTTAGGAAACCATTTTAATTCTTTTTTAGCTTTATTAAAATTAGCCTTTAAAAAGAAAACTTCAGATGGTCTAAAATTATTCTTATCAATTTTAATAATTATTTTATTTGTATCTAAATTAATTGCTTTTTCATTTAGACCTGTGCCAGTCCATCTAATTTTAATTTTTAAATATCTAGCAGCTTCATTAATAAAATCTTTTACAGAATATGATTTTCCAGTTCCAATGACATAGTCTTTTGGGTTCTTATTTTGCAACATTAACCACATTGCTTCTACATAATCTCCTGCAAACCCCCAATCCCTCTTGGCATAAAGATTACCAAGATATAAACAATCCTGTTTTTTGTTTAAAATATTTACAAAACCACAGATTATTTTTTTTGTAACAAATTCTTCTGCCCTAAGTGGAGACTCGTGGTTAAACAATATTCCGCTACAAGCAAACAACCCATAAGATTCTCTATAATTTTTTGTTATATAATGAGCGTAAAGTTTTGAAATAGCATAAGGACTCTGAGGATTAAATGCGCTTCTTTCTGATAGTATTGAATCATTAACATTTCCAAACATTTCTGATGTTGATGCTTGATAAAATTTTATTTTCTTATTTGAGTTTTTTATTATTTCTAATATTCTAAGTGTACCAAAAGCATTGGTATCGCTTGTTGAGATTGGTGTGTCAAAAGATGACTTAACGAATGATTGAGCACCTAAATTATAAACTTCATCAATATTAAAATAGTATTTTTTAAAAACTCTTTCTAAAGAATAAAATTCGCTTAGGTCGCAATGTTCTATAATAACTTTATTTTCAATTCCTAAATGTTTTAATCGAAAATTATTATTTCTTGATGATCTTCTATCAATACCTATAACCTTATATTTTTTTTTGATTAAAAAATTTGCAAGATAAGCGCCATCTTGGCCTGATATTCCAGTAATCAAAGCAGTTTTAATAAGTTTCATAATAAATTTTAAATTATTTAAATGTATTAATTAATTAATTAATTAATTATCTTATTAAGATCATAATTAATATTAGTTTTTATATCAAAAGAAATTAATATAAAACATTTAGTTATGTTGTTGAGCGCTAAAGGAAAAAAAAATAATCTAAAAGCATTAATAATACTAGGCGGGCCTTCGATAGTGCCTTATCTTAAAAAAATTAAAAATCTAGAATCTGAATATTTAATTTTTGCAGAAGCGAGAGCTATAACTCCTTTATTAGTTAGATCGAAAATTAAAATTGATTATATTTTTTGCGCTTATCCTGAAAAACTTAAAGACAATGCACTTCAAAACTATATTTTGAGGTCGTTTTGCTCAAATATTGATATTAAAAAATTTATTAAAAAAAATTTTTACAAAGATGTTAATTATCTTAAAAATAATTTTAATAAAATATATGAAAATTGGAATGAAAAAAAAGGAATGCATAAAAAGTTTAGAATTAGAAAAAATATTTACTTAAAAGATTCTCCGCTATATTTGCTAAAACATTACAAAAAAACAAAATTAATTATAAACATGATTGATTTTAAAAAAAATTTTTTAAAAAAAAAATTAAACCAAAATATTATTAAAATTAGATTCAAAGAAAAAAAAAATATTTTTTCAATAAAAAAATATTTAAATCCAAAAATTATAAATAATACTATAGAAATAGATCAAAATAATTTTTTAAATGTAGCAGCGACTTCTATTCTTCCGATAATAAATAAAATGAAAATTAAAGAAACTTTCCTGTTAGGAATGGATATGAATATGCTTGGTACTATGGAATACTCTGCCAAAAAAATATTTAAGAGTTTTTTTCATTTTTTAATATATTTCTTATTATCTAGAAAAGCATTTAATCACGATTTCAAATTAAATTTTCCATTGATTTATCTTAGACCAAAATCTGAATTTTTAGATTTTAAGAAAGTATTATCTTTTTACAAAAATAATATTTATAAGGTTAATGACAAAAGTATACTTACTGGCAAAATTAAAAATGTTAAACAAATAAACTATCAAGATTTTTTTAAAATTAATTTTATTTATAAATAATGTTGACTAATAATTACAATTTTAAAGATATTGCTATATTCTCATTTGGTAGAAAAAAAAGCAGCAGGGTAAAAAATAAATTATTAAAAAAATTTGGAAGGACAACGCTTACTGACATCGTCCTAAAAAAACTTAGGATATTCAATAAACAATCTTTTTTTGCAGGTTATGAAGATGTATTTAGAAGAAAATGTAGTATTCACGGGGTTCGCTTTGTAAAAAGAAATCATAAATCTTCTATTATAGACAGTCCAATCACATCTATACTTCACTTTTTAAAGCAACAAAATTATAAAAAGTTTATTATAATTAATGCTTGCGCGCCATTCCTTAAAATATCAACAATAAAAAACTTTATTAAATTTTGCAAACAAGAACCTGACTCGCCTGCTTTTACAATTATAAAAAAAAGTAATTTTTTCCTCGATAAAAAATTTAATCCAATAAATTTTAATAATAATTTAAAAACTATTAATACAAAGGAAGTTAACTCTATTTATGAATTTGCGCATACTTTGTACTATTTTGATAAAGATTTTTTTTTTAAAAATAAAAGGTATTGGAATTATAAAAATCTTAGATATTTTGAAATAAAAAATAAATACGAACAAATAGACATTGATACTAATGAAGACTTTTTGTTAGCAGAAAAAATTTGGATTAATGACCATAAATAAATTTATAAAAAAAAATAGAAGTAAGATTTCAAAACCCTATATTATTGCTGAATTAGGAGTAAATCATGAATGTTCTATTACCATTGCAAAAAGAATGGTCGTAGAAGCCAAAAAAGGCGGTGCTGATGCCGTAAAATTTCAAGCCTACAAAGCAGAAAAAATAGCAAGCAAAAATTCACCAGCCTATTGGGATATAAAAAAAGAAAATACTAAAAATCAATATGATTTGTTTAAAAAATACGATCGTTTTAATGAAAATGATTTTAAATTATTAAGTAAATTCTGCAAAAAAAATAAAATTGATTTTTTGTGTACTCCCTTTGATTTAGAATATGTAGATATTTTAAATCCTTTTGTTTCCGCATTTAAAATATCTTCTTCTGACATAACTAATAAACCGTTAATTGAAAAAATCTGTAAATATAAAAAACCCATAATTCTTTCAACAGGAGCATCTTCTTTAAATGAAATTTTGGAAGCTAAAAAATGGATAGACAAGTATAAAAACAAGTTAATAATTATGCATTGTGTACTTAACTACCCCACTTTAAATAAAAATGCCAATATAGGAGCTATTAAATCATTAAGTGATTTTTTTCCAGATAATATAATTGGATACTCTGATCATACTGTTCCCGATAAGCAAATGAATAATATAGTTATAGCCTGGTTATTGGGAGCAAATATTATTGAGAAACATTTTACATATAATAAAAAAAAGAGTGGAAATGACCACTATCATTCAATGGATATGAAAGATTTAAAAATACTTAATAAAAGAATTAATCGAATTATAGAATTAATTGGTAATTCTAAAATTCATTACTTGCCTTCTGAAAAAATATCGAGAAAAAATGCAAGAAGATCAATATACACAAAGAATAAAATTTTTAAAGGACAAGTAATAAAAAATGAAGATTTGATTTGTAAAAGACCCTGCTACGGTATTAAACCTAAATTTTTTAAAAATTTAATTGGAAAAAAAATTAAAAAAGACTTAAATTCAGATCAGCCACTGAAATGGAGTTATTTTTAAAATGGATGTATCAGTAATCGTTACTAATTTTAATTATGGTAAGTTAATTCGTCGATGCATCAGATCTCTTTTAAACCAAAATTTATCTTATAAAAACTTTGAAATTATAATTATTGATGACGCTAGTACTGATGATTCTTTGAAGGCACTTAAAAGTTTTTCAAACTACGAAAATATAAAAATAATTAAAAATAAAAAAAATTTAGGTATAGGAGCTAGCTCACAAATTGGTCTTGAAAATTCAAGAGGTAAATTTTTTGTAAGAGTTGATGCTGATGATTTTGTGCAACCTCCTTTTTTATATATGTTATATAATTTTCTCAAATTTAATACAAAATATGTAGCTGTTTCTTGTGATTATTTTTTAACAAATAATGAAGAAAAAATATTGTCTACTAAAGAATTTAAAAATAATTATTTAGCTTGTGGAATAATGTTTAGAACATCGTATTTAGAAATTATAGGATCCTATAATAAAAAAAAGAGAATTTTTGAGGATAAAGATTTATATAAAAGAATAGATAAAAGTAAAATTTATCATCTTCCGTGCCCATTATATAATTACGTTCAACATAAAAATTCTTTGACAAGAAAGAAATAATTCTAGTTATTTTTTAAAAAAAAATTACTCATTTAAATTAAAAATAATTAATTTTTAAATATTCTAATTATGTACTCATCATAACCCCATCTAGAGGAATTTTTTCCAAAAAAAATGACTTCGCTAGATGGAAAATAAAACAAAACATCGCTTAGAGTTAAACCAGAATTTGGAGCCAACTCATCAGAAAAACCACTATCTCCCCAAGCTAATATTAAAAATCCATTATTTTTAATAGCTTTGTGTATGTTTTCTATAGTGGACGCAACATCATCTGAGTGATCAAGGCTATTAAAATATATAATATCAAATTTGCTATAAAAATTTACAGGTAAATCATTAAAAGAACAAATTAGAACATCTTTTCTTTGAACTTTTGGATTTAGTTCCACGCCCACTATAGATGAACTATTTATGCTAACATTGTTAACATCTGATCTAAATAAATTTTCAAGAAAAGAAAAAAATATTGTTTTAAAACCTAATCTTTTTATTTCAAATAATCTAATAATGTTAAAAATTATTTTAAAATAAAAAAGCCTAAACATGTCAACTTCACGACCGTTTCTTACAGCTAAACATAAAATATTTGCTGTATTTAAATTAACAACCAATGCATTCATGGTTAAATAATGTTTAATTATTGACATATATTTTTGAACATCAAAAATAGAAACTTTAGATATAAATTTATTAGAACTATGAGAGATATTTAATTGATGGTTTCTTAATTTATCAACCGAAATAATCTTCATAAAATGCCGCAGTAATATTTATAATATCTTTTTTTTACAAAAATAATATCTAAATACCTTATATATTTATTATTTTGTATTCTACCTACATTCATTATAAATAAATTTTTAAAATTAGATTTAGAAAGAAAAGCCATTAAATCAACCAGATTGTAACTTTTCTGCTCAAATCTTCGAAGCGTAGAAATTTCCAGCATAATCAAATGAACATGCTTTAATAACTTTTTTGCCCCCAATAATACTTGAAGATCATGGCCCTCAGTGTCAATTTTTAAAAAATTTTTTTTATTTATATATACTTTTTCTTCAATAATAGAATCCAACTTATCGCAATTTACTAAAGTTTTGGGAAAGTTTTTATTTTTTAAATAAAAGGAAGATCCTGTTGTATTGTTATAAAATGTTTTTCTTTCTTTTTTATTTGAAGCGGCAATATTAAAAAGGTAAAAATTATTTCTTTTTTTAAATTTATTTAATGCAATATCAAATAATTGCTTATTAGGTTCTACTAAATAATAATTATTAAATTTATTATTCTCATATAAAAAATTCTCTTCTCCTAAGCCAACGCCTACCTCAAAAAGATTGTCAAATTTTGGGATAGCATCAAAAAAATGATAATTATTATATTGTTTTCTGAATTCACGAAAAATGAAATTTTTATATATGTTTAATAATTTCATTTAACTTATCCTTATTTTTATAAGCAGTAAAAATAGTTTCATCTATTAAAACATAATCTAAGTTAGTAGTATTAAGCATATTTAAACCTACTTCGCAAAAATTTAATATTGGCTCACCTCCAGGATTAAATGATGTATTTAATAACACTGGAAAATTAGAAAGATTTTCAAATTCTTTAATTAACTGCCATAAAAAAATATTTGTTTCTTTTGTGACTGTTTGAAGTCTTGCGGTTCCGTCAACATGAGTAATGGCTGGCATAATAGATTGGTGCTCTTTTTTCGTATTACAAATTACAGACATATATAAAATTTGATTTTCATTCGTAAAAAATTTTTTAGAATCTTCATACGAGCAAACTGGTGCAAAAGGCCTAAACCATTCTCGATGTTTTACTTTATCATTCAAAATTTGCTTCATATTTTTATTTAATGGATTACATAAAATAGATCTATTGCCTAAGGCTCTAGGACCTATCTCATATCTACCCCTTATAATTCCAATTGTATTGTTATGGAAAATAATTTTGGCTATTTTTTTTAAAATAATATTTTGTTCTAAATCTAGAGAGTAATAATTTTTTTTCAAAATATTTATTTTTTTAATATCGTAAGCATAATCACCTAAATAAGGGTTAAAAAAAAATTTTTTTCCATTAAATTTTTTTTCATTATACTTATAATTTGCTAGCAATGCTGCGCCAATTGATAAACCACAGTCTGAGGGGTTAGGTACGTAGTGTACTTTCTTAAAAATTTTCTTTTCCTCAATGGCATAGTTTGTAATTCCATTTAACGCACAGCCACCTACTATGCATAAATTTTCACTAAAATCAGTAGAGGTTTTTAATATTTTTATAACTTCTTCGGTCCACACAGTCTGAAATGTTTTGCATAAATCTTGGAAATTTTTATTTTTAATATCATCTAATTGCAAATGCTGTTTAACTACACCTAACCTAGAAAAAAAATTGCTAAAAAAGAATTTTGGGTAAAGATGCGAACTAAATTCTTTTATATTATTTAGTCCAATAGAATTTATTTTGTGATTTTTTCCATAATCTAATTTTTTATTACTTCCTAAAATAGAAGTTAATTTTTTATAATTAATTATATAATCACGACAATGTACTTTCCAATCTTCGCGAACATCGCCATACGAGGCTAATCCCATTAATTTCCCAGCTGTTGACCCCGCAACATCTGGTTTTAATCCCATTATATATCCTAAATTATTGTAAGCCTGCCCAAACTTAACATCAAAATTCTTAAAATAATTGATTTGATTTCCTTCAGCTTTAAAAAGTAATGTTTGTCCGTCATTACCCGCTCCATCATAACTAAAAATAATTGATTTATCAAATGGTGAAGTAAAATATGCTAAAGAGGCATGTGATAAATGATGAGGAAAATTTTCAATATTTTTAAATTTAATATCAACTTTATTTAAAATTAATCTTAACCTTTGGAACTCATCTTCTCTACCTTGGTTTTGCAAAGCTATAAAATCAAAATCCGAACCCCATTGCTTTTTTAGATAAGTAAGTGTCTCGACTAAGTCGCTATACTTTACTATTTGATATCCTGATATCTTTTCTTCTCCTGGATTTAAAGCCTGCAATTTATATCTTTTTTGCCTATAATATCTCTCTGCTTCGTAAACAGATATAATTTCCCCTTTATCAACTAGAGAAAAGTTTGAGTCATGTCCAAGTGAAATTCCTAAAATTTTCATAATTCAATTTATTTATAACATTTGCCTAGATTTTTTACTCTATGAATAAAATAAGTTTGATTACTGCTTGAATTAAATGGATTTCTACTTGCTCTATTAACTTCAATAACCTTAATATCAGAATTATCCAAACAACTAATCTCATAATTTTTTTTCTTAGAAACAATATGACTAATACTATTTATTGATATACTTCTTTTAAGTTCATTATTGAATTCCTCAGGTTGTAAAAAATTAAAATACTGACCTGAAACAAAATCTCTTGGTAAGTATGAATAGCTTCTGAAATTAAATATTAAAATCTTACTGTCTTTGGGTAATAATTTACCTAATTCTATAGACAGCGCATAACCTTCTGACTTTTTCATTTTAACTGAATGATTTAGATTTTTAGTTAGGGAACCAGGAAATAAACTGATCATAGCATATAGCAAAAAAAGCGTAATGAGGAATAATTGAGCAAAGAGTACTATTTTGATAGCTTTTATAAACTTTAATTGATGCATTATTGAGGCGATAAGAAAAGAATTGATAAAATATATATCTAAATAATATCTTCCAATTCCTAAAAAAATAACTACATATATAAAAAAGGTTATTATAATAAAAATTAATAATATTTTATTATTTTTAGACAATAAGTCATATTTTAAAAATAAAATCGGAATAAATCCAAAACCTATAACTCTTGAAATATCGCCGATATTTAAAGTAAAAAATAATTTTGAAAAATTATTTAAAAAACTACTTTCTGGTAAATAATCAAAATTCTTTTCTGATTTAATAAAATCTAAAATTATAGGATCTGGATTAGACTTAAAAGATTCTAAAATTGGACTTATAGGATCTCCATAAAATAAATAATTTATATAATAATGAGGAAATAAAAAAAATAAGAATAAAAATAAAAATACAAAAAAAAATTTCAGTAATAAATATTTATTCTTACGAAAAATTATATATATCCAAACTAACGATATAAAACATACGGGTATTGTATAATTTATTTTGTTAGAAATAGAAAATAAAAAAATTAAAATGCTAGTAAATAAATAAAATAAATTAAAATTTTTATAAGAATTAATTAACAGTATAATAGAAAAAAATAACAGCGAGGATGATAACATCTGATATTTTTGCGATGAAACTAAAAATAATAACAATGGAGTTGAAAGTATTAATGCTGAGAAAAAAATTTTTTTATCTTTATTTAAAAATATACTTCCAGATAATAATACAATTAATAAACCTAAAAACTGTAATAATTGACCAAAATTATCACTACCAAAATGCAAACCAAATAAATTAAGAATCTCACCTAAGCCAGTATTTCTATAATGCAACCAATCTAATCGTGGGTAAAAAAAACCTTTTCTGTACCATTCCAAAGGAACACCCAAATGATAATCAGTTGAATCAATATCTGTTGGCGGAGATAATGATAATAATAAATAAAGAACAAAAGGAATTAGAATGTAAATATTATAATTATTGAATAAATATCTTTTAAAAAATTTTAATAAAAAAATATTTTTTAAAAAAAATAAAAAGCCAGTTAAGTATAAAAATATAATTAAAATTCTACCTAAAACTAAAGAATAAAAATTAAACAAATATATAGACTGAAAAAAAAAAATTATAAAAAAGTAAATTAATAAATTTACACATATAATATCTAACAAAAAATTATACTTGTGCTTAAATAAACTCTTATAGATTTCAAAAGAAATAAAATATATTGAAAAAACCATTAATACGTTTAAGAATAAAATTAATAATGGATGATAAGTAATATCTGACAAACTTAAAAAATAACTGTTAAGCATAAAATAAAAAAATATTACAAATATTATTAATCTTTAAATGTTTTTATACAAATCAATAATTCTAATTTTTCTTACTAATTCATGGATTATATTTGCTTTTTTATATAAAGAAAAAATAACGAGATTATTAGATATTTACGATAAACCAGACTCTTTTAGAAAAATACATAAAAAACCAATCTCAAAAATAGGAGGTTTAATTATATTTTTAACGATAGTTCTTAATATAGTTTTATTTCCAAAAGTTTATCACTACGAAAATAATTTAAATATTAATTATATTTCAGCATTATTTATTACATATTTCTTTTTGATTGGATTATTAGATGATCTTTATTCTATCAAACCATATTTTATTACAGCTCTAATTATCGTTGGCAGTATTGTATTCTTAAATTTAGATAACGATTTAGTTATAAGAAAATTAACATTTTATGAGATCTCTGAAAAAAACTTAGAACTTAAGTCACTATCACTTATATTCACTATTTTCTCAATCTATATATTTTATAATTCTGTCAATTTTTCAGATGGCGCGAATGGAATCTTGGCTTCATTATCAATCTTTTGGCTTGCATCTCTCTTTTTTATTAATTTAGAATTTATCTACTTTATTACACCTATAATTTTTTGTTTGATCTTACTATTACTAGCAAATATAAAAAATAAATTATTTTTTGGAAATTCAGGAAGTTCCACGCTATCGGCATTTGTAGCTTTAATATATATAAAATCTTACAATAATAATTATATCCTATTAACTCCAGAGATAATTTTTTTACTTTTTTTACTTCCGGGTTTAGATTGTGTAATGGTTACAGTAAAAAGATTAATAAATAAAAAGAATCCGCTAAAACCTGATAATTCACATTTTCATCATAACTTAATAAATTTAATTGATAAAAAATATGTATGGATTATTTATATATTAACAGCAAGTTTACCTGTAATTCTTTTTATATCAATTAAGAATTATTTTTTAACTTTGGGTATTTTTATCTCAGTATATATTTTTTTTCATGTTTTTATTAAGAAAATAAAAAAAAATTAATTTAACAAATTAAAAAAAACATAAAAATAATTTAAGTATATGAATAAAATAATAATAGGTATTAATAGTTATCATCCTGACTCTTCAGCTTGCATCATCAAAAATAATAAAATTGAATTTGCTATAGAAGAAGAAAGAATTAATAGAATAAAACATTGGTCAGGATTTCCTATTCAGTCAATAAGAGAATGTTTAAAAGAAACAAATACTAAAATTGAAGAAATAACTGATATTTCAATTAACTCAAATCCTTATTCGAATATAATACCAAAAATCATTTTTTTTATGAAAAATTATGTATTTGGTAGTAAAAAAAAAGAATTACTTCAAAGATCTCTAATAAAATTAAATATTAAAAAAGAACTAAATAAAGAATTAATTAATCTAAGTAAAAAAATAAAAATTCATAAAATAAACCATCACATTTCCCATATTGCTTCGGCTTATTTTCCGTCAAATTTTGATGAAGCTATAGGTTTATCAATTGACGGATCTGGAGATTTTAGCTCTTTATGTATAGCCACATGTAATAAAAAAAAAATAAAAATAATAAAGCAAATATACTTTCCGAATTCTTTGGGTATTTTTTATGAAACAATGACGCAGATTAATGGATTTAAAAATTTTGGTGATGAATATAAATTAATGGGATTGTCTACCTATGGAAATCCTAAATATTCTAAATTAATAATGGATAATATTATTACTGAAAATAAATCATTTTTTTCACTAAATCTAAAATATTTCGATCATTATAAAAAAAACTTTTCATATAATTTTCTTGGAAATCCCAAACAACAAAATATTTATAATGATAATTTAAATTTATTATTTAATATTAAAAATGAATTAAGCAATAATAACATAAGTGATTTTCAAAAAGACTTGGCTGCTTCTACTCAGGCAGTATTTGAATTAAAATTAAAACATATACTAGAATATATTGCAAAAAATTTTAAAATTAGAAATCTAGTATTTGCTGGAGGGTGCGCTTTAAATTCGCTTGCTAATGGTAAAATATTATTAAATTCGAATTTTTCAAATATATTTATTCCCTATGCACCTAGCGATTCTGGCGGTGCTATAGGATCAGCAATATACACTAACAAATTTATATACAAAAATGATACTCATAATTTATTGTCGCCTTATTTAGGTTCTAATTATTCAAACAAAGTAATAGAAAAAATTATTAAAAATAACAATCTAAACTCTTATAAAATTTTATTTATAGAGGATTTTGAAAAATTAAATAAATTTGTAGTAGAAAAAATCATCAATAAAAAAATTGTAGGGTGGTTTCAGTCTAAAATGGAATTTGGATCGCGGGCTCTAGGAAATAGATCTATTATAGCAGATCCAAGGGATAAAAATATTAAAGATATAATTAATCAAAAAATAAAAAGAAGAGAAAGTTTTAGGCCTTTTGCTCCGGCGATTCTTGAAGAAGAAAAAAAAAATTGGTTCACAACCAATTCTAATAATATTTATATGTCCTATGTTGAGAATGTTATTGAAGAAAAAAAAAAATATATACCTGCCGTCACTCATATCGATGGGACTGGAAGAGTTCAAATGGTCAATAAGAATTTAAATAATAGATTTTACAATTTAATATTTGAATTTTATAAAAAAACTAACGTGCCGATACTACTCAATACATCATTTAATGAAAACGAGCCAATTATTAGGACGCCACAAGAGGCTATTGACTGTTTCATTAGAACTAAAATGGATTTATTAATTATAGAAAATTTTATTATTGAAAGAGAAAATAATTGATTACATTTTTTTTTAATGATTATAGAATAGGTGGGCCTCATAAGCAAATTTATAGATATACTTCATTAATAAAAAAAAAAGAAAGCGTAAAATTTAAATACATTACCCCTGATTTTTATTATAAAAAATTTTTACTTAAATTTAGAAAATATCTATTTTTTTTTGAAATAATTTTTATAACAGTTTTTATAATTTTTAATAAAAAAAAAATTTTTAATAAAAATAAAATATCTGTAGTATTGGGAATTCATAATGTTGCTCCAATAATTTCCGGATATTTTTTATCTAAAAAAACATACTGGTATATTATAGAAGATGTAAATTTATTTTCAAAGATTTCATTTATGTTGATCGAAAAAATATTTTCACCTAAAATTATTTTTATTTCAAATTTTTTAAAAAAAAAACTTAAGTTCAATAATTATGTTTATCTTCCTCCTTATATTAAAGAAAATAAAAAGCTAAAAATAAATAGAGGTATTAAAATTACACCTAATATTACATGCGTCGGAAATATTAATAGACTCAAGGGATACGATTACTTAATCAAAAATATGATTGATAACAGAATAGATTGTAAACTGGAGATAATAGGAAAAAAACTAGATACTCAAAATAGTTTAAATAATAAAATAAAAGAACTAGCCTCAAAATATGAAGAAATATCGAATAATGAGATAATTTTCTCTGGATTCAGAGACGACCACTACATAAAAAGCAAATTATTAATCACGGATATGTATATTCTATCGTCTATTAGCGAAGGATGTCCCAATGCATTAATAGAAGCCATGTCTTATGGTTGCATCTGTTTAGCTAGTAATGTTGGCGGTGTATCGGAAATAATTAAAAATAATAATAACGGATTCATGTTTGATATAAAAAATAATAATTTTTTTAAAATATATAAAAAAATTTTAAAACTAAAGTCTAGTGAGATTAAAAAAATAAAAGAAAACGCAGTTAAAACTGTCAGTAATAATTTCGCAAATAAAAAATATTTTTTAAGTTTTTACAAAAAAATTTTTGATGAACAAAAATAAAAATTTTATTACGTCGTATAAAATATAAATAAAAATTTTATAGAAATTTATAAAATTTAAATGATATAGACGCGCTAAAATACTATACTTAATATCTATAATTTTTACATTTTTTTTTTCCAATCTTTTAATTAAAACTTCTTTTAGATTGAAAAAATTAAAATTTTTATATGATCTTAGCCACAATTCATAATCTTGGCATCTATAAAAACCTTCATTGTAATAATTATTTTTAAAGAAAGATTTTTTGATCATCAAACTCGAATGAATAAGTGGATTAAAACAATAAATATTTTTTTTAATACTTTGATCACTAATAGGCATCTTAGTTTTTTTAATAAATTTATTGCTACTTGAAAAATAATCAGCATTAGATCCTAAAATATCAACTAATGGATTTCTTTTTATAAATTTAATTTGAGTTGATAATCTATCTTTGTAAGCATAATCATCTGAGTCTAATCTTGCTATATAGCTTCCTTTAGATCTCTTAATTGCAAAATTTAAACTATGCCCCAATCCTTTATTTTTTTTAAAATTGTAAAATTTTATTCTAGAATTTTTTTTTTTTATATCATTAATAATTTTATATGAGTCGTCAGTAGAGCCATCATTAACAATAATAAATTCATAATTTTTATAAGATTGATTTAAGATACTCTGAATAGATTTTCTTAACGAGCCATCGGAATTATAAACTGACATAATCACAGACACATAAGGATTAGACATTTAATTATAAATTTTTGTAAACTTTTTTTATAAAATCGTAATATTGCTTTGCAATATAAATTATATTTAATTTATCTAAGTTTATTTTTTTTTTAATTTCAAATCTTAAATTTAATAACTTATTAAAATCTTCTAATAAAATTTTATAATCTGGTTCTGGAGGATGATAAAGATCAACTTTAGAATAATTAAATTCTTTATCACATTGTGAAACTATTCCAGAATATGAATCTGTTACAATCTCATGATTACCTCCATTATTAGAGCATAATACCGGTAAGCCACAAGAAATGGCTTCGCTTTGACTATTAGAATTTGCTTCTATCCAAGAGAAATGCAAGTAGATGTCAGCGGATCTATACCACGCTGGAAGTTCATTTCTTTGAATATAACCAGAAAAGATTATGTCGGGGTCAACAATCGCATTATTGGCATTAGATCCAATAATAATTAATTTAAGATTTTCTTTTTTTTGAGCTTTTAGTATTTTAAAAAATTTAATTGTTTCCTCTAATCTTTTGTGTCTTCTCCACACAGCACAAGAAATCAAAACTATATTACTATCATCTATGCCTAATTTTTTTCTTAAATTAGGTCCATTGCTATTAAAAATTGTATGATCAATTCCATTATAAATAACAGCTGTTGGCTTTTCTATTTTCTTATAAAACTTTTCAACTATATTCTTAGAATAGGAACTATTAAAAATAACACCTGAAGACTTTTCTATTGAATCAAAGATTTTATCATTTTCAGCATCTGAATTTTTTATCGTATTTAACTTATCAATATATATTCCATCTAAACGTAGAATAAATGGCTTATTAAATACACTTTTATTTGTAGTGGCAAACAATGCAATATCATAAAACGGCATATAGTAATTAGTAAAATTACATTTGTAGTAATCTTTAAGTGTTTTTTTTAAATTATTTAGAAATACCTTAGAAGCTATTTGCTTTGATGAAAATAAAGATAAGTGTTCTATAGCCAACTTCATAATTAAAGATTTAAAATATTTTTACTTTTTTTTAAGAGCCATTTCATGTCGTAAATTACATGTTTTTTATTGAGGAATTTTTTTATATTATTTCGACTAAATAATCTCTTAAAAATATTATGGCCTACGCAAATAATAACGCCGTCATATTTATGAGTTATTTTTTTTAAGATCTTTATATTGTATTCTAAATATACTTTATTTCTATCAACGAGAGGATCGTAAATATCTACCTTTATTTTTTTTTTACGTAAATTTTTATAAACTTTTATTACCTGGGTATTTCTAAAATCAGAGCAATTTTCTTTAAAAGAAAAACCAAGAATTAGCACTTTTAAGTTTAAAAGATATTTATTTTTTTTTTTTAAAGAATTGTAAAAAAAATTAGAAACATAATTGGACATATTATCATTAACTTTTCTTCCGGATAATATTGTTCTTGGAAAATATTTATGTTGTTTTGCTTTATAAGTTAGATAATAAGGATCGACTCCAATACAATGCCCCCCAACTAAACCGGGTTGGAATTTTATAAAATTCCATTTAGTTGACGCTAGTTTTAAAACTTCTCTCGTGTTAATATTTAATTTATTAAATAAAATTGATAGCTCATTTACAAAAGATATATTTATATCTCTCTGCACATTTTCAATAACTTTTGCTGCTTCCGCATGCTTAATTGTGCTCGCTTTATAAACCTTAGCTCTAATAATTTTTTGGTAAATCTTAAAAATTAAATTAGTAGTAACTTTATTAGAACCCGATACTATTTTAGATATATTTTCTAAAGTATGTTTTTTGTCTCCAGGATTTATTCTCTCTGGAGAATAGCCACAAAAAAAATCTTTATTTAATTTTAATCCAGAATTTTTTTCTATTATCGGGATAAGAACTTCATCAGTTAGACCCGGATAAACTGTAGATTCATAAATAATTACATCTCCTACTTTTAAAATATTTGACACTTTCTTTGTGGCATCAGTTAAAATCTTAATATCTGGAATTTTTTTATTATTAATTGGTGTTGGTAAGGCAAAAATGTAAATATTATGTTCCTCTATGTCTTTAATACGAAATGTTAAAAAACTTTTATTATTCAGTAATAAATCTTTTTTTTTAATTTCATTGTTACAGTCGTAACCCTTGGATAATTCCAATACTCTTTTTTTATCAACATCATATCCGCAAACATTAAAAAAGTTTTTCTTAAAAGAAACAAACAAAGGCAACCCAACATAGCCAAGACCAATAATACAAATTTTTTTTTTATTCACTGTGTGCTTTAATTCTTTGTGGCGATGGCATAGCCTCTTTCATCTGAAATTGAGATTAGCTCTACGCTATATTTTTTACTATCTTTTATTTCATTAACGAATTTATAAACTTCTTTATATTTATCAGGTGTAACATCGTCAAAAAATATTACATCACCTTTTTTTTGCCTATTAGAAACATAAATAAATTCCTCTTGAACGCTTAATCTATCATGCTGACCATCTAAAAAAGCAAAATTTATTCTATTCAATCCTAAAGTTTTTAAAATAACAGAAGTTCTTCCTTTTAAGAAAATAATATTATCTAATTCATTGTCCCACTCTTTTATTAACTCTGATCTTGTAATTTTACCCATTTCATCCTTAAAACAATTCCAATAAATTTTTTCATCATGCCCAATAACATCAACTGTAATAATTTTCCCTTTTACATTGTGATCTATTATAGCTTTAGACATACAAATTGAGGAAAAGCCCCTAGCAGTTCCGGTCTCAAGAACTGTATAATTAGGATTAATATTTTTACTAAAATAGTTTCTCAAAATCGAATAAATTAACCTACCATGCGAATAATTTATCTTAGAACTTTTTTTTACAATTTGTGTTACGAAAGCTAGTTTATCTAACCAGATCTTTTGTAATTTGTACCCAAGTTTATCTTCAATATGATCAACCTCTTTATAAGAGTTATCTTTAATTTCTAAAAATAAATTTTTATAATACTGAGAATTTCTAATAAATTTCTTACCAAAAGAATAAAAATTATATGATCTAAGATATAAAAAATCAATCAAATCAATTATTTTTTTTTTAAAGGATCTATGTATCATAAAAATTTTTATACCATTCTGTAAATAATTTAATTCCAAATTTAACATCCAGTGGTTTCGATTTAAAATTTATTTTTTTAATTAATTTAGCATTACTTGCATGAGTTTTTTTTACATCTCCTTTTTGAAGTTTGAGAAATCTTATTTTTGCTTTTTTTCCTAAATTTTTTTCTAAAATATTTATAAAATTTATTAGAGTAACAGGTTTAGAACCGCCAATATTATAAATTTCATAGGGAATTTTTTGTGAAGGATATTTATCAATAATTTTTACAACTGCTTCGGCGAGATAACTTATAAAGGTAAAATCTCGGGTATGTTTTCCATGATTAAATAAATTAATTTTTTTATTATTAAGAATATTTTTAGTAAATTTAAATATTGCCATATCTGGTCTTCCATAAGGGCCATATACTGTAAAAAATCTTAAACCTGTAGTAGGCAAATTGTAAATATAACTATAAGAATGAGCTATTATTTCGTTGCATTTCTTTGTGGCAGCGTAAAATGATAGTGGTAAATCGCTATTCATTTCTTCAGTTATAGGAAATTTTTTTTTATTTCCATAGACTGAACTTGTGGATGCATAAACAAAATGTTTAATTTTAAATTCTTTTGAAATATTAATTAAATTAAAAAAACCTTTAATGTTTGAGTTGTAATAGGCTTCTGGATTTTTAATTGAGTATCTTACTCCTGCTTGTGCTGCAAGATTAATAACATGCGTTATTTTCTGATAATTAAATATTTTTTTTAAAAATTTAAGATTTGATATATCACCCTTAAAAAAAATAAAATTTTTTTTTTTTTTAAGTACTTTTAATCTCTCATGCTTTAAATTTACATCATAATAATTATTAATATTATCAATACCAATTATTTTATTTTTTTTTGAATTTAATAAATTGTTACATACGTGAAAACCAATAAAACCTGCACATCCTGTTATTAAAATATTCATTTTATTTTTTACTAAATCCGAAAAACTTTAACCATAATTTTTGTTGTGATTCATAAGAGTTTTTTAATACTGTTAATTTAGCTTCTCTTATTACAGATTCTATAGAATTCAAGTTCTGATAAACATAATTTGACCAATAAATTAGCCCATCAATATCTTCCGGTTCGACTTTCCATCCATTTTTATTATGTTCCACTAAATCTATGGCCATACCAACATTAGTAGTAACGCAAGGCACTGAACATATCATGGACTCAAATAGAGCTCTAGGACCACCCTCTTCTCTGGATGTAATAAGGTACAAATCAAGTGTTTTATAAAATTTATATATTTCGTCATAATCGTCTAAAATATAATGTTTATAGGGAATATTAATTTTATCTAATTCTTTCTTTAAGTAACCCCTTGATGGACCAATTAAAAGAACAAATATTTCTTTTATATTTGATTTAAGTTTTTTTAATACTTTAATAAATATATCTGGACCCTTTATCATTTTTGGCTCAAAACCTTCATTCCATCCAATGCCATCTTTTTGGAATGAACCAATTACAAAAGAACTCTCGGGTATTCTAATTTTTTTTCTTAAAAGATTTTTATCCAAAGATTCGATATTACTAAATTTATTAATATCTATGCTAATAGGAATTCTAAAAACTTTTTCTTTTTCTATTCCTGTGTTTAATATTAAATTTTCCATTACAGAATTAGTAACTTGTATGCCTGAAATTTTTTGATGAGAATTTTCAATAATTTTAAAAAGTGATTTGAATTGATTGTCTGTATTTGGATTGCCATGAAAATAAGGAAAGTAAATATTATGATTGAACTTATTTAGATTATATAAGGCCTCGTATTTTGATAATAAGAACAGTAGCTGATCTGCTGAATTAAATATAAATCTATCACTAACAACCGGCATATTAATGGAAGAAAAAAAATTATTAAATTCATCGTAAAGCTCATCTAAAACCCAGTACGATCCTTCTTTTTTTAGAATTAATTTTGAAAATTTTGCCCAACTATTGGACTTAAAGCGATCAAATGGATAAAGAAATCTTAATAAATTTTTTTTAAGTTTAGATGTTGTTAACATTAAAATATTTTATAAAGATATTTAATTTTGCAAACAAATTAAGTTATCTTTATCCAGTCGCACGTTATAATTTGCTAATTGCAATATTGACTTAAGATACTCTAAATTTTTATTATTTTTATAAAAATATTGATGAATTTCAAAAACTATATTTGGCTTATTTTTATGAAAATAATTTTCATTTAAATCTTCTATAACATCCACTTCAAATCCCTCTATATCCATAAAGATAATATCAGGATTAAAATTTATTTGATTTAAAAAATTACTTAATTTAACAACAGGAACTACATCATAATCACTTTTTATATCGTCTAAAAAATTTGAATTCAATTTTTCAATTTCATAATATGGGTTTGTACTATTTTTTTTGAACCTCATCTCATTATTATGAGTTAATTTATTTGTAACAAAAAAATTATAAGTTTTAACATTATTTAAATTATTTAATTTAATATTGTTTACTAAAATGTTGTAATTTTGAGGCAAGCCTTCTATCGATACTACCATGCCATTCTGCCCACACATTTTAGACATTATATTTGTAAAATAACCATAACAAGCTCCCAGTACTAAAACTTTAGAATTATTTTTTACTAATGATTTTATTGCTGTAACTGTATTTGGTTCTCTTATTCCATTAATTCGTTCAGTTATACCTCTATCACTTAAATCATAATTCAAAAAAGACATTTTAAAATTTAAATCATCAACCTTTATATCAATAATATAATCTCGCTTAATTCTTTGCTTTAAATTAAGAATATCTTTCTTTAGAAAAAATTTTTTTCCAAAAAATAAATAAGATCTCAAATTATTATTTTTAATTTCATTCAAAATAATAGTTTGCGGAATTTTTAAAACATTTATAATAAAAGAGAAGTTATATAATCCTATTGTAGCTAATATTAATTCTATAATTTTTTTCATTTAATTAATTTACTAACCTGTTTGCTGTTTATAAATAAAATATTATTATTTTTTTTGTAATTTTTTTCATGAGATATCTCAATGATTGTTTTAGACTTTGATAACTTAACAATAAAATTATAAATATCCTTCTTTGATTTGTCATCTTGATTGCTTAAAACTTCATCAAATATTAAAATCTCTGGATTGTTGACTAATGCTCTTATTATACAAATCTTTTGTTTTTGACCTCCAGATAATGAGCTTCCAGACTCATCAATTTTTGTTTTTAACCCTTTTGGAAAATTATAAATAAAATCTGCATTCAAACCCTTAATTAATTTTTCAAGATCTTTTTTTGAAATATTTTTTTTATAAGAGCCAATTAATATATTTTCTTCGATCGTATCATTTATTAAAAAGTTATCTTGAGTAACCAATGAAAATAAATTCAAATAATCTTTGTATATAAAATTTCTTATATCAGTATTGTCTATCAATATTTTGCCATGCGTAGGCACTTGAAATCCTAAAATCAGATCTATAATTGTTGATTTACCTGAGCCATTCGCGCCTGTTATTGTGTAATGATTATTTTTTTTGATTTCAAAATTCAAATTAGACAATATTAAATTGCTATTATATCCAAAACTTACATTTTTAAATTCTAATGATTTTTGAAATTTATTTATTGGATTTATTCCAAAAATTATTTTACGCTCATAAAATAAAACATTTTTTATTCTCTCATAGGCAGCTTTAATGCTTATAGTCCACATTAAAGCTGTAGCAATTCCACTAATAGGCGCTTGAAGTAATTTACAAAAAACTAAAAAAAGAACAGCAGCTTCAACTGATATTTGTTTCAAACTGACAAATATTATAACAGTAACAACTGTTGATATAACTAAGAGATTGTCTAAAAACATTCGAGATGGCTCTTGTAATGAAGATAATAATTTAACTTTTAATTCTATTTTTTTTAATTCTTGGAATTTTTTAATAAGTTCATTTTTTTTTTTCTCAGCAAAAAAGAATTTAATTAATTTAAAATTATTAAAAAGATCTTGTAATTTTCCTGTAACATCGCCTATTTTTAAATAAAATTCTTTACCGGAAATAAATGTTGGTCTGTTTAAAATTAAATTATATGAATAATGCAACCCAAATATTAAAAATAAAACTAAGGTTAAAATAATATTTGTCTTCAATAAAAAAATAAGCGCTGCTGCTGCTAATACAATATGAGTTGCGAAAGCTCTGATATATGAGCCTGAAATTATAGAGATATCATCAATATCTTTAAAAAAAATTGAGGTAAGTGAACCGCTGCTTAATTTTTTAAAGTAGGAATAGTCAAAATTAAATATTTTTTTTTTCAGCTCAAGTCTAATTTTAAGTTTTGTTTTTAATTCACTAATCTGCGTAAAATAACTTGATGCATATCTAAAAGATGAAGCTAATAAAGATATAAAAAAAAAAATAAAAAAAATGAAAAATATTTTCTTAATAAAACTTTCACCAATAAGTAAATTGCTAAAAAAATCGTTTGAATAAATATATAAGTTATTCAAATTAAATATCGATTTATCACTAGATTCAATTTGATAATAACCTAAATTGATATTTAAATTATCTTTGGTTAAACCTAAAATTAAAGTAAAAAAAATTGGCGTTAATAGTAAAAAAAAAGAGGAAACCAAAGAAAAAAAAGATAAAAAAAAAATTTCTTTATAATTTGGTAGGCAATATTTTTTAATTAATTCTAACATTATCCGCGTTTATTTTTATATAGTTTTTAATAATTTTTAAATATCGAAGATTCATATTAACATTAACATTTGATTTTTTTTTTATTTTTAATATGAAAGAAGAATAATTATTCTTTATTTTATTAATAGAACGCAGAATATTTTTGTTGTTTGTTTCGACTCCACAATTCTGTACTAATTCTTTTATACCACCAGAATTTTTATAATAAATAATAGGCAACCCACAAGAAAGGCCCTCAGCTACATGATTTCCTCCTGCCTCATATCTTGTACCTGTAAAATATATATCCGCAGATCTAATTTTTTTTGCTAAATCCATTCCGGATAACGGTGGATATATTTTTGCGAATTTAAAATGAACATCTTTTGGAATGTTACCTATAATCAAAAATTTTATATTTTTTATCTTTTTCTTAAATAATAAATTATCTAAAAATAAATATCTATGATATCCTTTCTGATACTTATTATCAGACCAATGATGAGTGACTATTTTTATAGTTTTAGATTTATAAGACCAAAAATTTTTTTTAATAAAAAAAATTTTTTTATTTGGCGTAATTTTAATAATGGTATTTTTTTTTTTATACTTAATATTTGTTTTTTTTATGAAATAATTTCTTATCCATTTTGATAGATAAATATTATGACTTGATATTTTATTAATTCTTAAAAAATTTTTATCGATAAAGTTTGTTTTTCTTGGTAAGTCAGAGTCGTTTACTCTCACAATAACTGGAACTTTTGGAAATTTTTTTTTAAAGTCTTCTAACTCTAAAAGGTTAAAAGTAATTTTATTTTTATTTTTAAAAAAAAAATTTTTTTTAAAATTTATGCTTTTAAAATTTACTATGAAAATACATTTTGTTTTCTCGCTCAATTGAAAATTGACTTTCAGACCTTTTGATCTGGCATACTCTATAAATTCAACTAACCAACTATTGCCTCCACCCCATGGACCATTAATTGGTTCCATGTTAAAAGTAATAAATCCTTCATTCATCTAAATTTTAACCGACAAAATTAGTTTTTTTAACTCTTTTACTGTTAAATATTTTTTATTTTCTAGACTGTTATAAGAAAAGTTTTCTGAACATTTTTTTCCTGGAAATTTTTTTAAATAATTTTTTATATTCCATGTAACAAATTTCTGATCTGGAAATATTATATAATGGTCATTATAGTCATATGTGTTTCTTGAGTCGTCTTTTGTAATCATTTCTTCATGTAATTTTTCACCAGCTCTAATTCCAGTTTTGATATATTTAAAATTACTTTTAACAGCTTTTGCAATGTCTAAAATATTATATGAATGTAACTTAGGTACAAAAATTTCTCCTCCCCACATTCTTTCTAAACACTTAGTGACAAATTTTACACCCTCTTCTAGTGTTATGTTAAATCTTGTCATTTTATCATGTGTGATTGTAAATTTTGGCAAACTGGCTTGTTCTAAAAACAAAGGAATTACTGATCCTCTACTACCCATTACATTTCCGTATCTTACTACTGAAAATTTAGTTTTATTTCTTCCAAACATGTAATTAGCTGAAATAAATAATTTATCGGATAACAATTTAGTTGCTCCATACAGATTTACTGGTGCCGCAGCTTTATCGGAGCTTAAGGCAATTACTTTTTTTATGTTATTTGTTGCACAAACTTCTATTATGTTCTGCGCGCCGATTACATTAGTTTTAATTGCTTCTATCGGATTATATTCTATAGTTGGAACTTGTTTTAAAGCGGCTGCATGAATAACAAAATCAACACCCTGCATTGCGATTGTAAGCCTCTCTTTATCTCTGACGTCACCAATAAAAAATCTTACACGTTGCAAATCTTTTTTATCTATTAACTTAGCAAGCTGATATTGTTTAAATTCATCTCTGCTAAAAATGATTATTTTTTTTAATGTAAATTTTTTTAATAAATAAAATAAAAATTTTGATCCAAATGATCCTGTACCACCAGTGACTAACGCTGTTTTTGAATTAAAAAAATTTTTCATATTTAAAATATTTTAAGAATATTTATAAACTAAACTTAATTATTTTAAGAATAAATGGATTAAATTAAACACGTAATAAATACATTAAATAATAAAAAAATTATATATAAATAATCAATAAACATTTATGAGATTAATATTTTTAATTAACAAAAATAACGATTATGCAGGATTATCCAATATAATTGATTATGCTCTTAAAAAAAAACACAACATTACTTGTATTCATAATTACACTTTTAATAGAACTGGAAATAAAAAATATCTATTTCCCCACGTTAAAAAATCACCTTTTTACAAAAAAGTAAAAATAATTAAATTAGATTTTAAAAAAGATTTAATTAATAAAATTTGTAAATGCAATTTCGATCAAATTTTTAGCAAAACACTTCCAATTGAAAATCTAAATAATAAATTTTTAGATAAAGTAAGCAAAAAATTTAATATAATAATGGACTCAATAGACATTTATGATGTCGCTGAAAAAATAAAATATTTTCAAAATTGCAAAATAAGACTTTTTTGCTGGACTAAGTTTTTTCAAAAAAAAATAATAGATTATCTAAAAGAATATGATTTAGAATCATATAAACAAATTAAAAATAATAATTGCAATATTTTTGCAGCAGGACATTGTTATAGAATCTATCCTAGTAATAAAAAAGTTAGACAAAAAATAAAAGATAACCTTAATATTCCATTAGAGAAAAAAATAATTTTATATATTCCTTACGCATATGATGAAAACAATGTCCAAAACTTTAAAAAAAAAATATGGAAATTTATTTTCTGTGGACTGCATGTTGATTATTTTAGAGAAATAAAAAATTTAATTTTAAATAATCTTTTTAATTCTATAAAAAAAACTTTTTATATAGTTCGCATATTACTTTTTTATCCTAAAAAATTATATTTTTTTAATAAAAATAATGAAAATTATATTATCAATAATATAAAAGATTTTTGCATAAAAAATAATTATTATTTTATTGCAAAAGGAAGAGAGAAATTTCCAATGAATAATAATCTTTATAGAAATGCTGATAAAATTTACTCAGACAAGCAAATTTATCATTTTCCTTCATTGCTTGATGAGCTCATGCAAATCTCGGATATATGTATTTCTTATTCTTCAAATGTTAATTTTTTAGCAAATCTTTACAATCTGAAAGTAATTAACATTAGAACTCACAAGGATGATTGGTTAAATTCTAAACACTTTAAATATTGGGGTTATAATAATATTTTTTTTCAAAATTATAAAAATATTGTAAAAACTTTAAATCCAGATAATTTTAAAATTAATATCAAGACAAAATCTTTAAAAGAATTTACTTACTATAGAAAAAAGTTCATAGGAGAGAATAATTTTAATAAAAAAATATTTGCGATTATAAAAAAGAATAAATAATGATTAGGACTTTATTAAATGTTTTAAAATGTCCATTGTGCACAAACAATGAAAAATTATTTTTTGTAAAAGCAAGAAGTAATAAAAATTTTGATGGAAAATTTTTTTGCAAAAATAATCATAAATTTTATTGTCAAAACTCAATTATAGACTTTATAGAAAAAAATAATAAGGAACAAAAAATTTATAATGAAATATGGAAACTGCAAAAAAAATCAATTTTTAAAAATAATTTAAATGAACTTGAATATAAATTTAATGAATATGCTCAATTACCAAAGAAATTGGGGTACTATTTTAAAAATAAAATTGTCTTAGATGCCGGATCTGGAGCTGGAAGATTTTCATATTTAATAAAAAAATTTAGTCCTAAGTTATTATTTAGCGTTGATTTTTCAAAAGAGGCCATTATTCAAACTCAACAAAACCTAATGCCACTAAACAATAATACTATAACAATTAGAGCTGATTTAAATAATTTACCATTCAGAAAAAATAAGTTCGATTTTATATTTAGCTTTGGGGTAATTCATCACAACCTATCTCCGGGTAAGACCTTTGATAAACTAGCAAATTTAATTAAAAAAAACGGTCTAATCTCAATTTATATTTATAAAAAAAATTCGCTATCTTTGCTGCAAAATTTAATTCGCCCACTAACTCTTAAAATTGATAGAAATAAAATTAAATCTTTTTGCAAAAGTTTTGGCTTTGTAAGCAGTAAAAAAGTTATAATTAATATTAAGAAAATTTTTATTTTTCTGGGAAAATACGACATACTTGGCATTAGAAATATATCCTACGAAGGATTAACAACAACTTATCTGCGTTCATATTCTCTAAGTGAAGTAGAAATGTGGTTTAAAAAAAATTGTTTAAAAATTATTTCTAAAACAAATATTATTTCTGTTACTGGTAAAAAATAAACTAAAATCTTTACTAAAATGAAAGCCAGCATCACTATCGTTACTCATCATAAGCCATATTTTATAATGGCATCACTTATTTCTTTAGCTTTGCAAAAATTTAATGACTATGACTTGCATATTATTTTTATAAAAGGAGATGGATCCGAAAAAAAATATCCAAAATATGATAAGTTATTAAAAAAATTCAAAAAAAATTCTAAGCTTTCAAATAGTTCTAAAGAAATCATTACAATTGTAAAAAATTTTAAAAAAGTTAAAAAAATACACATATTTAATAATGACCATGCTCTAGATTCTGGAGCTTGGTATAAATTTATAAATAAAAAAATTTGGAAAAAGTATGATTATAATTTTTTTTTAATGGAAGGATTTATTTTTAAAACCAATAATACCTTAATTAATATTTTGAAATTTCTCGAAGAAAAAAAGCCTGACGTAGTTATGCTTGGCTCTGAAAAAGTATTTACAACTAAAAAAAGACTGTTTAATTATGCTTTGGCAGACAATTCAAATGAATTTAATGCCTATCATCAAGAAATAATTACAAAAACATTTAAAAATTTTTGTAAATTTAAAAATTTTAATAAAATTTATTCAAATTGGAAAAATATAAATATTTTTAATAAAAATAATGAAAAAAATTTAGATTTAGTTTTTAATTTTCCCAATAAAAAATATTTTTCTTTTTATATTAAAATGAAATTATTTATTAAGTATATTTTATTTGAAAGAAATTTTTACAATCCATTTTCTGACTTAATATTCTATAATGAAGGAACTTTTAGATACTTATTGCCTAGGAAATTATTTTTTAAAGAAGAATATAAATTTGGTAATGTAATGGCACATGTAGAGCCATCTCCTTTTTTTTATGTTAATGGATGCCAGCATATATTTTCTAATAATTATTTAACTAAATTAAATCAAAAACTAAAATATATAAAAATTAAAAAAATATTAAATTACCCCTTCGTTGGAACTCCATTAGAATTCATCTGGGGAATGTTACCAAAAGCACTAGGTTTTAAAAAATGGTTTTCTGACTGCATTCATAGACCAAGAAAAAATTTTCTTACCTACAAAAAAGAGGATACCGCATTTTTTTTAAAAAAATACCTAGAACTTTATTCTGATAATAAAATAAAAATTGAAATCAATAACAATAAAATTAAAATATATAAATTATCTAATGAAGTTTCTTATATTAAACCTTTATTAGGAACAGCTTTTTTTGCTGAATAAAAAAATAGTAAAACTATTTTCTAACATTTATTCCTTTTTTCATTAAATGTTCTTTGGCTCCAGTTGTGGTAAGTTCAGTAAAATGAAAAATACTAGAGGCTGCTACGGCAGATACCTTTGTCATTGAAATGACATCGAACATATGTTCATAATTTCCTGCTCCACCACAAGCTATAACAGGAATATTAATAGCATTAGAAATTTGATTACTTATATCTAAATCATAACCTTTCATTTCACATTCCTTATCAATACTTCATTTATTAATCATTAGATTTTTTTTTCACAAACTAAATAAATTTCCCCAGAAAAATATTTTTTAATTATTTTTGATAAAAATTTTAAATTATAAGTTTCTAAGAGAGAATTAACTTTTTTACTAAATACTTTATATTCAATTTTAATATCTAAATTTTTCTTTCTTGATAAGTTAATAAATTCATCTTCTGTACAAAAATGATGAGTACCTAAATTTTTATATAATTTATTCACATCTTCATAAATATAATATTTAAAAAATTTTTTTAGTATTGCTACTATTCTGAAAAAATAGTGAGTTGGTTCTATAAATATGATCTTGCCTGAATTATTTTTTAATAAATTATAACAAGCATCAAAATACTCTTTTCTATCGGGTATATGATGAAATGAAGAAAGAAAAATTATTAAATCAAATTTTTTATAATTTTTAAATTTAAGAAAATTTTTATTAATTGAATAAAATTGAAAATTTTTTTTAGATAATTTATTAAGTTTATAAGTTAGATAATTTCTAAAACTCTTATTTATTTCATAAAAAGTATAACTAGAGACATTTTTATGATTACATAAAAAATTACTATAATAACCAGAGCCAGGACCTATTTCCAAAATAGATAAATTTTTTTTTTTAAGATGTTTGTCTAAAAACTCCAACCATTGTCTATAATCCTCATCCTCTTTTTTATTAAATCTATCCCAAGACATGCTGTTTTGATAATTTTTTGGGTTATAGTCGGCTCTGTAATTGTTAAAATAAAAATTATTCTTTTTAATTTTTTCTTTTTCATAACTAGATAAAAGAGACCAAACAACTCTGTTTTGCAAAACTAAATAAAAAAAGATTCCAAATTTTGATTTTAAATTCATTTGATGAATAAATAATAATTTATAGTATAAATTATATATTAATTATGGAAAAAATTAAGGAAGTAATATGCATTATACCAGCTAGGGCTGGCAGCAGAAGAATTAAAAATAAAAATATTATTAATTTTTATGGAAAACCCATTATTGCCTATCCAATTATAGCAGCACAAAAGACTAAAATTTTTAAAAAGATATTTGTTTCTACTGATAGTAAAAAGATAGCAAATATAGCTAAAAAATATGGAGCTACAGTTCCTTTTTTGAGGGAAAAAAATATTTCTGATGATTTAACCAGCACTAGTGATGTTTTGTATAATGCTATATTAAAATTTAAAACTTTTAACTATAAATATCATTGTTGTATTTATCCAGCGACTCCTACGATTAATTATAAAACAATTGCTAAAGCATTTAAATATTTTAAGAATAATAATTTTGATAGCTTAATTTCAGTTATGGAATTTTCTCATCCAACTACAAGATTAATAAAAATAAAAAATAAATATATTTATTTCAAAAACAAAAGGTACATAAATCAAAGGTCTCAAGATTCTGAGAAAGAATTTCATGATGCTGGTTGCTTTTATTTTTTTAGAACAGATAAATTTTTAAAAGAAAGAAAACTCTTTTTAGAAAAAACAGGGTTTTTTATACTAAAAAAATATTCTCATGTAGATATCAATACTGCGGAAGATCTAATGCTAGCTAAAAAATTATTCATAAAATAAATACTTTCTATCTATTTTATTTTTCCTAAAAATATTTTTAATAAATTTATAATTTTTTTCAAAGATTGATTAGATAAATTATAATATATTGGAAAGCTCAAAGTATTTTTATAATAATATTCACAATTGGGCAGTTTTATTTTTTTTTTAAAAAAAGAAAATTTATAAATAGGAATATAATGATACTGAAGAATTATATTATTTTTCTTGAAAAATTTTAGTAATTCGTTCTTTATTTCTTGTTTAAAATTAATAGAAGCTAAAAATAAATGATATGATGGTTTATTTTTAATATTGTAATTTGGAAGAATAATATTTTTTATTTTTTTCAAATTCTCATTATAAAATTTAAAAACTTTGCCTCTATAATTTATAAATAAATTAATTTTTTTTAATTGACTTATACCTAATGCGCAATTTATATCACTTAATCTATAATTAAAGCCTGGTTCGTAAATATTATATTTCCAATGATAATTATTTTTATCCTTAATTATACCATGAGATCTAAGTTCTAATATTCGCTGATAAAAAAAATTATTATTTGTTGTGATTAAACCGCCTTCGCCTGCGGTAATAGTTTTAACTGGATGCAAAGAAAAAACTGCAATGTCTGAATGTTTGCATGAGCCTATATAAATATCTTTAGAATTATGTTCATATTTGGCGCCTAATGCATGACAAGCATCTTCAATTAAAAAGCACCTATATTTTTTTTTAATTTTATAAAATTCCACCACATTTTCAGGAAACCCGCCCATATACATGGTCAATATAGCCTTTATCTTTTTTAATTTATTTTTTTTTATGCAAGCTGATAAAGTCTCTGGGGTCATTTGCCCTGAAAATTTATCAACGTCTGCTAAAACTATTTTAGCTCCTAAAATTTTACTCGTATTGTAAGCGGCAATAAAATTTACAGCAGGCATTACTATGGTATCGCCCTTATTTAAGTTTATAGCTTTAAATGCTAAATGTAGACCTGAGGTCCCACTACTGCAAGTTAAGGCAAATTTTGATCCTAATTTATTTTTTATATTATTTTCAAATTTTTTTACATAATCGCCCGTAGTAATAAGATTTTCTTTTAGGGCGCTAGCGACTAATTTAATATCTCTATTGTCTATATATTGGCGTCCATAAGGAATAGTTTTCATTTTTCAATTTCAAATACATTATAAAATGGTCCGAGTGAAGCAGTATGTAAAGGACAATCAAAAAACTTATATTTACAATCTAGATTATTTAAAATTTTTTTATATTCCCAAAAATAACTATTCTTTGAAAAAATTTTATAATCTTTATGAGATAATATTCCACAATCTTTTCTATTTAAATATGAAACATTTTTTTCAAAACCTTCAATATATGGCTCAACCATAATTATTTTTTTTGATTTTTGGAGCAATAGTTCTAAAATTAGTATTATTTTTTTTCTAGAAACTATATGATCAAAGACCGAACAAACTAATACTAAATCAAAAAAATTATCATTAAATTTTTTCAACTTAATTGAAGATCCATGAATAGGAAAATAATTCTTAATCTTATATTTATTTAAACTAACAACACTATTAATATCTATATTAAAATTATTTCTAATTTTAGATAATTCGTTTAAATAATAAATATTTCTTCCAGCAGATCCACCAAACTCTAGAAAATTATTAATTGGATCTTTAATTTTACTAAATATTAAATCTATTTTTTTTCTATAATATTCAGTATCAAAATTCAATTGCTTCCAATAATTTATAGTAAAGTAATTTTGTAAAAATAAAGGGATTGCTTGGGATAATAGATTTTTAGTTTTTCTGATTATACGCATCGAATTATGAAATTTTAATTCTTGACAGTATTAACATCTTTTTTTTTAATGGCATTTCTGATTTTATATTTTTATGACAAACTTTACCAATGATTCTCTCAAAATACTTGTTTCTGCCCCATATCCTGGTCTAACGACTCTGTATAATTTGCTGAATTTAAGCTACTTTCTTTTACTGATTTTATAACATCTAAAATTATGTTGATTAGTTTTTAAAAAAATACAATTTTGTTATGTCTACTATAAATTATACCTATCCAACACAAAGAGTATTTTATATAAAAAATGAAAGTACTATTAAAATGTTTAAAAAAAAATTATTATGAATGAGTACAGAATTTAAAAGATAATTATCGTTACACTGCAAACAATTTTAAAGTGGAAACTCAGAATAACTTGGCTAATAAAAAAATTTATTTAGTTAATAATGAAAAATTTAAAAATATATGACTGTTAATCAAACATATATAAAATATTGCAAGCTTTGCACAATATCTGAAACAAGACCAAATACAGAAATTGATTTACATGGAATTTGTACTGGATGCAAATTTTTTCAACAAAGAAAAAATATTGATTGGGAAAAAAGAAAATTTGAACTTATAAAAATTTTTAACAACTATAAAAATAAAAATAATAATTATTATGACTGTATAGTGCCTTCTAGCGGTGGCAAAGATAGCACCTATCAGGTTTTGAAAGTTAAAGAATTTGGAATGAAACCTCTTGTAGTAACAATTACTACTGACTGGTTAACTCCAATCGGAAGAAAAAATATAGAAAATATAAAAAATCAAGGAGTTGATTATATTGAATATTCTTTAAACCCAATAGTGAGAAAAAAAATTAATAAATTCACACTAGAAACATTGGGTGACATAACCTGGTCTGAAGAAGTTGCGGTATTTTGCTCTGTGGCAAGACTAGCTATAAAAATGAACATACCTCTCATAGTGTGGGGAGAAAATCCAGGCAACGAAAATGGTGGGCCAGAAAAAAATTCAGATTTTTTTAATGACATTGTCCAAAAACTTGATGATGATTGGTTCGAGGAATTTGGAGGTACGGGAGGACTTAGAAGTAGTGATTTATTAAATTATTGGTCAGACGAAGGTATAACTGAATTAGATTTATTACCATACACATACCCCTCTAAGTCAGAACTTTCTCAAAATAAAACTATTGGAATTTTTTTAGGACACTACATTCCGTGGGATGGTCATTTAAATTCAATTTATGCAAAAAAAAATGGATTCACAAGTTACGGGGGGTGGGTTGAGGGCAACATAGTTGATTATGAAAACTTAGATAATTATATGATGAGAATTCATGACTACTTTAAATTTTTAAAATATGGATATGACAGAGTTTCAGATTGGAGCTCTTTAGCAATAAGAAGAAAGCGAATGACAAGAGAGGAGGGAATAAATCTAACTAGAGAATTTGGAGGTAAATATCCTTCGTCGTATTTAGGAAAAAGTTTAAAAGAAATATTGGCTTATATAAATATGACAGAAAATGAGTTTAAAATTACATGCGAGAAATTTACCAATAAAAATATATTTAAGAGAAACCAAGATGGCACTTTGCTTTATGATAATAAAGGTGAATTAGTTAAAGTAAACTATGACAATATCAAATAATAAAAAAATTATTATCATTGATTCAAATTTTTGTAATGTTGGTTCTGTTTATAGATCTATACAAAAAAGCGGTTATCAAGCAATAATTACAAAAGATGCAAAATATTTTTCTTCAGCTTCTCATATAATATTACCTGGGGTTGGATCTTTTGATTCTGGAATGAAAAACCTTCAAGAGAATGACTTGGGCGAACAAATAAAGTATGCAGCTTCAAAAAAATCTATTCCTTTATTGGGTATATGTCTTGGCATGCATTTACTGGGTACAATAGGCTTTGAAAATGGCGAGACCAAAGGATTGGACTTGATATCTGGATCGGCAAAAAAGTTTAACTTAAGTAAAAAATTTAAAGTACCACACATGGGTTGGAATGAAGTTGTATTTGATTCGGAAAATAAAATTTTTGAAAATATTGAAAATAAGAAAGACTTTTATTTTGTTCATAGTTATTATTTTGAAGCACAAGATAAAAATCATATAATCGGTAAAACTATTTACGAAAAAGAATTTGCGTCTGTAATAAATAAAGAAAATATTTTTGGAGTGCAGTTTCATCCTGAAAAAAGCTTAAAATTTGGAATAAAAATATTAGAAAATTTTTTAAAATTATAAAACAATATGCTTAAGCTTAGAATTATACCTACACTTTTATTTAAAAATCTTAAATTAGTTAAGGGCATAAACTTTAATAGCTGGAGGACTGTTGGTAGTATTATCCAAGCAATAAAAATTTATAGTATTAGAAATGTAGATGAAATAATTTTGTTAAATATTTCTGCTACTAATGAGAAAAAAAAAATAGATCTTCAGCTTGTTAATGATGTAGCAAATGAATGTTTTATGCCTCTGACGGTCGGCGGTGGCATAAATTCTATTGAGGACATATCTTTGTTATTAAAAGCTGGAGCTGACAAAGTTTGCATCAATACTGCTGCAGCAGAAAATATTGAATTTATTAAAAAAGCTAGCAATCTCTTTGGAAGTCAGTGCATTGTGATATCGATAGATTACAAAATTATAAATAACAACATTAAATTATTTTCACATTCTGGTACCATTGAAATAAAATCAACTCTCGAAGAACACCTGTTCAATGTAGAAAAAGCAGGAGCTGGTGAAATTATTCTAACTTCAATTGACAGAGACGGAACAATGAGTGGTTATGATATTGAAACTATTAAATACGTTAGCAAATTAGCAAATATTCCAATAATAGCATCTGGAGGCGCTGGAGATTTTAAAAATATTACTAAACTTGCAAAAGAAACTGGAGTTTCAGGTATTGCTGCTGCGAGCATATATCATTTTACAAAAAAAACACCTATAGATGTAAAGAAACATTTGCTATCAAACAATCTACCAATAAGAATGTAAAAAATCTTAAAAAATTAATTTAACAATTTAGTATAAAGATACAAAATTAATTGTTGTTGGTATTTCATAAATTTTTAAACTTTTTTGTAAAATTTTTATTTAAATTAATATTTCTTTAACGACTTAAAATAGATTTTAGTATCTTGTGATAGAAGTAAACTTGTAAAAATAAAAAATATTCTTTATATTAAAATTCTTAACTTTTTTAACAATAAATTCTTTAAGGGCGTTTCCTGCTTTATATCAAAAGGAGATTTTTTATTTATCAATTTTTCAAAATAAACTGGTTGAATTCCAAATCCCGGTCTAATAATCCTTATGTTTTTATTATTAAACTTTTCTCCTTTTTTAACATCAGAAACTGCATAAATAGATCTCCTAAATTGCAAATTTTTACTTTCACTTTTATTTCTAAAAAAATATTTTTTTCCCATCATTAAAGATGTATCTTTAATAACTTGCGTATAATCCTCGATTTCTTTTCCTTTTAAAGAGAACGCAAGATCAAAACCTTTTTTTTGACCCTGCGTAGCTATATGTTTTTCAATAACTTCTGCTCCGGCCGCAATTGCTGCTGCCACAACTTTATTGTCGGTTGAATGGTCTGAAAAACCAACTTTACACTTATATCTTTCTTTTAAAATTCTAATATTATTAAAATTAAAATCTGAGATTTTTGAGGGATAATTGCTAACGCAATACAAAAGTATTATCTCTTTTGCTCCATTATTTTTGGCTACTTTATATGCTAAATCAATCTCTTTAAGGTTTGCCATTCCAGTTGAAATGATCATTTTTTTTTTTGTTTTGGCTATTTTTTTTATTAAGGGAATGTCAGTCATTTCGGGTGAGGCCACTTTGTAAAACGGACATTTAAGACTCTCCAAAAGATCAACAGCAGAATTATCGAAGGGAGTGCTAAAGCAAGTAATCTTTAATTTTTTTGCATAATCAAATAAATTTTTATGCCACTCAAAAGGCGTCTGGGCTTTTTCATATAAATCCCATAAAGTCTTTCCATTCCACAGACCTCCTTTTATTTTAAAATCACTTTTACTACTCTTGATAGTCATAGTGTGGGGCGTGTAGGTTTGGAGTTTCACTGCATCTGCGCCATACTTTTTTGCCGTTTTAATCAATCTTCTTGCTTGAGCTAATGAACCATAATGATTTGCAGATATTTCAGCGACAAAATAGGGGGAATTTTTTTTTCCTTCAAATTTAAGCATAATCTATATTTAATATTAAAATGAATAATCTATATATTAAGATTATATGAAAAATAAAAAAAACCAAACTATAAAATACTATTTAAAAATAATTTCAAAGATTGAGAGCGTTAGAAAAAATAATAATAAAAATTGGATGGATATTTTAAGAACTTCATTTAGATACGCTCCAAAAAAAACTGCTAAAATTATGTCTAAGATTTATAGCGACGATACAAGTATCAGTAAACTTGTAAAAAAATTAACCAAATAAAAATTTTAGTGAAAATATTGATTACTGGTTCCAAAGGTTTTTTAGGCAGATCAGTGGTTCGACTAATGAAAACAAAAAATTTGTATTTTATTACAAGAAATAAAAATAAATATAAAAAAAATTTTTATTGCAATTTAGAGAATTTAAAAAAAGTTAAATCTATCATAAATATTATAAAACCAGATGTAATTATAAATTTAGCAGCACAGGTTAACTTTTTTGCAAAAAAAAAAAAAATAAACAAAGTTAATTCTCTTCTGCCTAAAATTTTTGCTCAGTATTGTAAAAAAAATAATAAACATTTAATTCAAGCATCGACCACATTAGTAAATGGAATTCATTCTTTATATAATCATAAAACAATACTTAATCCTGTTAATACTTACGGCAAAACTAAACTGATTGGAGAAAAATATATTCAAAAATCTAAATGTGATTACTCAATAATAAGATTTGGTGGAATTTATGGAAAAAATGGACCGCCGCACCTTGGAGTCAATAATTTTATAAATCAGGCCATTAATAAAAAAAAATTAATTTTTTCTGGCAATTGCAAAAGTAAAAGAAATTATGTTTTTGTAGAGGACGCTGCTAAATCTATTATAGAGTGCATGAATAAAAAAAAATTTGGTGTTTTTTATATGGGTGGAGAAACACAAACTTTTAAGACAATGATAGAGAAAATAAATTCAATATTAGGGTCTAAAAAAAAAATATTGTATGAAAAAAACAAAGAGTTGATATCTAGTCAAATTATTAGGCGTGATAAAATCTTTAAAATAAAATCATTCTCAGAGTCACTCAAAATTATAAAATGCGAATAGCTCTCATTTCTGACATTCATGGTAACTATGATGCTTTAAAGGCAGTTCTAAAAGAAATAAAAAAATTGAAAATTGATAAAATTTACTGCTTAGGAGATATAGTAAACTATTATTACGAACCTCATAAATGTATTAATTTTTTGAAAAAAAAAAAAATACAAAGCATTCGGGGAAATCATGAAAATATTCTGTTTAATACTTTGAAAAATAAAAAAAAAAGTATTTATTACTCTAAAATTTACGGTAATAGTATAAATATTAATATT
>Ga0114968_10000135_pt1 | contig 55554 bp, 55 predicted proteins | sample M_130807_EF_Meta_FD_87020 | JGI IMG/M metagenome (GOLD analysis project Ga0114968, IMG submission 87020) | Freshwater microbial communities from Lake Montjoie, Canada to study carbon cycling - M_130807_EF_MetaG | ecosystem: Environmental > Aquatic > Freshwater > Lake | place: Lake Montjoie... | reverse complement strand
TTATTGGTTTTATTATTGGTTTTATTATTGGTTTTATTATTGGTTTTATTATTGGTTTTATTATTGGTTTTATTATTGGTTTTGTTATTGGTTTTGTTATTGGTTTTATTATTTATAGGTTTTTTATTTTTTACAATCGCATTACGTGTTGGCATATAAAAATTCTAGACTTTAATTTTATTACAAACTAATATATTTAAGCCAATCCTTATTATCCAACCAAAATTGATGTCCTCCAAAACTATTCGGATTAAAAACATTTTCAGTTGAAAAGAGAGATGCAGAATCATAATCCGCAACATTTCCTATATTCATATCTATCATACTTTTTGAAAAATAAACATCTTCTGGATGATTTTTTATTTTTTTATTATCTTTTAAAATTACATCAATCATACATTGTTTTGTTCTTAAAGATAATCCACCATTACCAACATTTTTTAAATTAACTTTTTTAGTTTTTTGCCAAGGTGCACCAATGTAATCCCATTCAAGAAAATCCTTTATATTATCTTTAAAAATTAATGAATCCTCTTGATGAATTAATATTTTTTCACCTTTAAATAAATTCCAAAAATCAAGTGAAGTAAGTATTTCACTATATTTTTCAACATTTATATTATTATAATCTAATTTTATTATTTTTATATTTTCTGATATAGATGAACACATAGTAGTCATAAAATCAAAATTCAAATTACCACATACAATAGTATAACTCCATTCACTACCTAATTTAGAAATATTATTTCTTATAATAAATTCTAAATGAGGAAAAATTCTAAATTCTATTAGTACTGCTTCATAAATACTTTCTTTAGATACTACTGGCAAATTAATCTTTTTAACCTTATCTAATTTTTGTAAACATAATTCTCTAAATTTTATTTTCATTATTATATAAATTATAATATAATCCTACGTTTACGAATTTTTAATATATCTAATTTACTATATGATTGTTTCAACAACTATAAAAAATATTAAATTTGAAGATGATTTATTTATTCTAGAAACTGACCATGGTATTTACTCTTGCAAAATCATTAAAGGTAGTGTTATGTGTTCAATCGAAACGTTAGACAAAAAAACAGTACCATTATCATACTTGGAAAATAATGATTTAGTAAAATTAAAGTTAAAAGATAATAATATAGAAAAAATTTATATTAATACCAAGTATGATATTATTTCTGATTGTTCAAGTGAAGATTATATTAGTTAAAAAATTATAAATAAAAACTTTAAATTTTTTTCTAAGATTAAATATATCTGAATGGCACAAAATGGAAATATTAATCTTTCTACACTTTTATTATTAGGTGTGTTACTTTTTCTTATTTATTGTTTAATGCAACAACGTAGTACTCCTAGTACTAAAGAAAGAATAGATAACACCCCTGAAATGATGGATGATAATGATAATAATGAATACAATGCTGAAAATTTTGAAGACTTACCCACTGAAGAATTTGACGACAGCACCGATGTATCATCTGAATCTGTAACTGATTCTTTTGAAAATTCTGATGATGATGACGATAATGTAAACCATAATAATGATGATAATAATTATCAAAATATGATTGAAAATAATACTGTAGATCATTTTACTCCTCCAGCAGATAGAGATTTCACTTCTCCCGCTCCTCAAGCACCTAAAGTAGCTAAAGATCTTATGGTAAAGCCTAACAACAATGAAGCCCCTGTCAATTCTACTTTATTAAACAATGCTAGTTCTATTTACAGTTTTGAACCCAATGATAACAATACTCACTCTGGTGCTAGTTTAAACAATGCCTTTGAAAGACCTGTTCCTTCTTCTGCAGACACTGACATTGTAGACTTAAACAAAAACAACGTAACCAACTATAATGCAACTGATTACTTACCCAAGGAAATCAACGATGATTGGTTCAACACTGATTTTTCTCAAGCCAAATACAAAATGAACGATGATAAATTAATTAACACTGACAAATATGTAGTAGGTGTCAACACTGTTGGTCAATCCCTTAAAAATGCTTCCTACGATATCCGTGGTGCTATCAATGTTCCCAAATACACTGTATCTCCTTGGAACAACTCCACTATCGAACCCGACTACAACATCAAACCTTTATGCTAAGTTATTTTATATTAAAATTTGTAATTTTGATATAAAAAATATTTTCTTCTTAATTATAATGTCAGACTCTCCAAAAAATAAGATATCTGAAGAATTTAAACAAAAGATAGTTTCTTGGGTTAAATTAGATGATGATTTAAAAAAAATCAGAGAAACAGTTAAAGAAATTAACGATGAAAAAAAACAAAATGAAGAATATATTTTAGCATATATGGAAAATATGGAAGAAAAAGAAATTGGTATTACTGGTGGTAAATTAAGTAGACACGTTAGTAAATTACCTGAACCTTTAAAGAAAGAAAATATTCAAAAAGCACTTACTGAAGTTATTAAAGACGAAAATAAAGCTAGAGCCTTAACTGATCATATTATTAATTCAAGAAAGACTAAAGAGAAAATATCCTTAAAAAGAACCACTATTAGAGTTTAACCAAATAAAATTTGATATTATAATATAATATGACATTTTATGATAAATATTTTATTAAGAAAGAATTAAAAGCATATGTAATTAGCTTAGAGCAACCTGAATTATTATTTAGTAATCTTGAAAAACAAAACTTTAATCCTATTTTAGTTAAAGCTGTAGATGCGAATAAATTAACAGATAAACTTAAAAGTAAATACGCTAACAAATTCTTTGCTACCTTTGGAACAAATAAAACTATTGCTATAGCAATGTCGCATATAAAAGCTTGGAAGAAGATTGTAGATTCAGGAGACCCTTATGGAATAGTATTAGAAGACGATGTTATTCTTACTGATGACTTTTATGATAAAGTGATGACTCATTTGAGAAAATTACCAAAGGGATATGATATATTTTATTTGGGATGTTTTGGTTGTCAGAATAATTTAAATCCTCTTAATATATTATTTCATACTCTTGGATTAGGTAACTTTAACTTTAAAAAAATAAATGAATATATTAATAGACCATCGGTAGCATTAGCAACTCATGCTTATATAGTGTCTAGAAATGGTGCTAAGAAATTAATAAAAGAATTAGAAGGTAAAATATATTTTCATATTGATTTCTGTCTTCAGTTATTAGCAATAGATAATAAAATAAAAGTCTATTCACCAAGTAATAGAATTGCATATCAAAAATCAACAGAAAAAATTAATACAGAAAATAGTCACCCTTTATTATTAAATAAGTTCTTATCTAATTTTGATATAGACCATAAAGTTAAATTAAGTTATATTACTACGGTCCCTTTACTTAAATATGATAAATTAACATTAACAGTTTCTTCTCTGTTATTTATCATTTTAGGAATTACTTTAGGAAGAACTAATTATAATTTTCTTGATATAGCATTATTCTTTGTAATCTTATCATTACCTGATTATAAAAATATAGAAAATGTAAAATTACATTATATACTTTTTATAATAGGGTTTATAATTGGAAGAAAATCAAATGAGTGAAATATAAAAATTAAATAAATTTTTATATTAAATAAAATAATTCTTTTTTTAAGCTTCGTCTGCATATATTGACTTTTCAGGTCTAATTCTTGGTACAATATTTACAGACATTAATTCTTGAAATAATAGCTTTGCCGCATATGGCATTACTATAGCACTGATTCTATTTGTGTTGTGACAGGACTTACAGATATAATAGTCTTTGTCAATGACTTTTGCAGCAAATAAACCGCATTCGTCACAGACGTAGACTTTGGTTATATCGGAAGTTTCCATCATACGTTCTTTTAAGAATTGTGCCATACCGTGGGCTATCATTGCATCCTTTTCCATTTCCTGATGTGGTTTCCATCTGATTTTTTGAGAATAAAATTAAATATAAATTTTCTCATCAGACATTTAAATTCGTTACAAATACCTATTATTGTGGGATATTTATAACTAAGTTTAAATCTACATTTCTGTAGGGCAAGACTCTATCTTAAGTAATCATTGAAGTTGATAAGACTTCTCATACCCATTCCTATATAGTCGTTGAACGTTCTCCATAGACTTATCATAATGTCATTAGGAGCTTCGCTGCGGATTGTCCATAGTCTAAAGATTATTACTGTACCTAATGTTGTTAGCATTAGCCACCTGCAAGTTTCCTTACAAGTTTAGTACTTTAGACTTAGCGTGTATCATATTCTCAGAACTGGTAACCCATTCAAGGTTTTCAATTCTGTTATCATCTCTCTTTTTATTTTTATGGTTGACTTGACTTTTCTTTTCTTTATTTTCGATAAAATGTTCTGCTACTAATCTATGAACATAGTGATTCTTTTTGGTTTTGTTATTACTAATTGTAACATAACAATACCCTGCATCATTCTGAATTGATTTTACTTTTGCTCCTCGTACAGTATTATAAACTGTACCATCCTTAAATATGCAATATTTTGGATTATCATATATGGGTTTACCTTTAGAAATGTCTATTTCTTCGGTATGTTTATTTTCATAATCCCATATAAATCCACCAGCAGTATTATTAATTTTTAATACTGCTTTAGATATTGCGGAGGGGCTAAAACCAATCGCTTTTCCTGCTTCTATTAATGAATCATAAGTGTTCAATATTTTACCATCTTTATCTTTTTGAATAACTTTTCTTGGATGACTGATTTCTTTTCCGTGTGCTGCACAATTTTCTTTTTGTGTAACCCATTCTAGATTCTCTAATTTATTATTAGTTTTATCAGAATCTATATGGTTAACATAGGGTTTATCAAGTGGATTTGGAATAAATGTTAATGCTACTAATCTATGAATTGCCATTTTCTTATTATTACTTAATGTAACATATTCATAACCATTAGTTAAATGCACTGGTTTCCAATTTTTAGTATTTGTGCTCCACACTCTGCCATCTTTAGTTATTTTGAAAGTACTAAAACCTTCAATTTTATATAGTTTATCTTTTTCCATTATTAATAATGGTGTCAAGTCTTTAAGAGATTTTTTTCTAATACACGTTTTTCTGGAGTTTCCCGCAATTAGGGAATGTTGCCCGCCACAACGCGGACTAGCCTGATGCTTGCGCATCGACTCTTAGGCAAAATGGTTTACCTATTTTTAGACCTCCGTCTCTGCTTCTTCCTTCTAATGGTTGTCTTGTTAATGCTTGTCTTGGACCGCGACTTCTTGAATGGTATTTGTCGGCAGTCATATGTTTCAATCTGATTTGGTATGAAGGAGCCATAAATATTTCAGCTTCCATTTTCTTTCCAGTCATACCACAGTATAATACTTCATTGCCATACTTATTGAATCCGAGTTTTTCCAGCATCTCTGGCAATTTACGGACGTCATAGTCACAGTATGGTGTCCCGTCGATAAAATGGCCTTCGATGGAACCTATCTTGGCGGCGGTCATTTCCACTAGTTGTCCAATAGTCATACGAGAGGGCAGACAATTATGAACACAACAACCGTTTGATGTGAATAAATGGTATGTCATAACTCCAATATCAAAAACTTCTCTCGTGTCACCTGATTCTTTTTTCATAATTCCCATATAATAATTAGGAATTGTTTTATCAGTTCTTTTAACTATATAAGTTCCTTTATCAAACCAAGTTCCAGCTGAACATTCTTTAATAAATTCTTCTGCAGTCTGCATAAAGTTATAATCAAACACATTAATATCTGTTGATCTATTAGCCCTCCTTCTATTATGTGCTAATACAGGAGTTAACAAAGAATAATAATCATTTAATATTTTCTCATCTCTGTATAAATCTTCTTTTCCCTTCTGTAATGCTTCGGTCATATTAGGTTTAATAGTCATATATTCATTAACCTTTTTAATCATATTATTATGTTGCTTTTTAACTTGTTCACAATAATTCTCATAAGCACACGCAATTTCTAATCTCATTAATTTTTGAACACAATGTCTAAACCCAATATTCTTTCTAAATTCTTCATTTGACTTTACTTGTAATTCAAAACTAATACCATTGTAATCTTTAATCTTTTCACGAATTCTACATATTGTTGCATCAACCCCAACACCATTCATCAAATCAATAAATTTAGTCATCTTATTTTGCATAGATTCTTTAAATTCAGGCATAATAGCTTGAGAAAACTTTACTTTAGTAAAAGTGTGTTTGTCACCAGCTGAATAATGTGGTGTCCATCCATCTCCTCCAAAGCATCCTCCTAAAAATTCTCTTACAATAGATTTAGGACAAGATTCCTCAAATAAGAATTCTGGATAACTAAATTCCTGAGTAGTTTTTCTACCATATATCATTCCGGGTAGTTTAGCTAAAGATCTTGCAAACTTAGTAGTAATATTTATATTATAAGTGTGAGAATTAGTATTTTTTGAATAATCATCTACAATAGCAGGCCTCTTCCCCGTTACCATAAAAATATCATCCAACATTGTATTAGCATCAATCATACAACCCATATATACAACACATCTATATTCACCTCTCTCAGTCAAACATAAACACCCATCCGTATGAATATATCCAAGTATTCTTGCAAAAGCCAAAGTCTTTTCTCTTTGTTCATCGTCTTCCATATTAAATTTATAATCACCAACTTCTAAAGACCAATCATCTTCTTCTTCATAAGATTTATCTTCTGTTCCAACTGGTGACATAATTAATTTATCTTCAAAATCAATATCTTTAGCTTCCTTTTCAATGATTTCATTATTTCTTAGAAGCTTAAATCTATGGTCAGGTGTGCATTTTAATTCTCTGCCATCAATCAAGGTTAATTTAATAATTTCTTTAATACCTTTAGATTCAAGTCCAACAGAATAAGACATAGTAGTCTCTTTTCTATCGGGACACCAAGACATTACCTTTTCATTTCCTTCTTCTGAAAAATTATCTAATCTTCTACACGTGCCATTTGGAATACTAATTAAAGTATCTCCTGTAAAACAGTGAGGGTTCATAATTAAGTCTGGAACCAAACCGTCTGATGTAAAAGGCATGTCTTTTTGTTGAAGGGCAATACCTAGAGTCCCTTTTTGTCCATGGCGATTACTAAATTTGTCCCCTATCTCCGGAATTCTCTCCGTTCTAACTCTAACATTAATCATCCCATATCCCTCTGCATTATAAATATCTTTGTGGACTCTATCAATAACACCATCCACATTTGATTTAAATATCTCAGAGTTATCCTTTAATGCTTTACTATCATTTCCAGTAGGTTGAATATGAGATACTTTACCAATAATAAAAGTCTCATTTTTAATATCTGTTTCTTCAGGAACATAACCCTTTTCATTAATCTTACTATAATCACCCTGTTTCATATCCGCTACTTTATTCTTATCAGGTTTACTAAAAAGGTCATCCTGGTTGGTAGAAGGATTCTTGTCAATTTCCGAATGATACTTTTTTAAAATGTCAGCTCTGAAAAGACCCCTATCGATGGCACTTTGGTTAAATACCATACTATCTTCTTGGTTGTACCCATTATATGATGCAATTGCAACAATAGCATTTTCACCATATGGCAAATCTAAACAATTATTATATTCCATAGTCTTTGTTGTAACAATTGGTATTTGAGGATAATACAACACTTGTGAAATATCCATCCTATCCTTGTAACTAGTTGCATATAATCCAATAGCTTGTTTTGCTTGTGAAAAGTGGATAATGTTACGACCAGAGTGATTGTGATTACTAAATGGAATGTTTCCTGCAATAATACCTAATTGAGTCCACGCGTGAAAATCACAATGAGTATACTTAATCCATCTGTATTCTCCATAACGATTAATTTTACTTGCCTCTGTATTTTCCACTGTGCGATGTCTGTTATCTTCTACTTCTTTTAATCTATAAAATTTATCAGCACACATAATATAATTAGAACTCTCTATATCTTCATACTCAACTAGATTTGTGAATTTAGTCAAAAGCTTCTTCCATCCCTTTGCATAATCTTTAGAAAGTAATTCAGTATTAACATCTTCCATAACTTCCTTAGTAATACCTATTTTATTATCATTGACTATCAATACAGGTCTAATCAATCTACCACCATCAAAATAAATCTTAATTTCCTTTTTAGAGAAATCAAGACACATTGTAGTATTCTTATCAATAACCCCTTCTCTCCTTTTTGTTTTCAATAATTCATATAATGTAGTAGTATCCTTAATATTACAAATTCCTACCCAATCACCATTTATAAAAATCTTACAGTAATGTTTCATTTGTAAAGAATCTATGTCGGCAGGATGCTTAATCTTTGCACTTTTAAGTAAGGAGTTAACAATTTCATATTGTGAAATATTTTGGTGAGTAACTGAAGAAGACATTGCAAGTGATTTTACAATACCGATTTTGGCCCCCTCCGGCGTTTCTACTATGCATAGGAACTGGCACTGCAAATTTTGTCCCTGACGAATCGAAGTTACCTTAGTTGTTGATGCGTCCAACGACGGTGCCATAACTCTTCTCAAATAAGAAGTAAATTGTGGCCAAGACAATCTTTGCAATGATTGAGCAACACCTTTCTTAGTTTTATTCATTCCCCAAATACCAGTTGCCAATGCCGTTTTAATACCTTGTTCAATGATAGCAGGTTTAATTTGATTAATGATATTAATAGGATTTTCATCCGAGGTATTCTTCTTTGCAAATAATTTTCCAATCTCATTTAACATTTTCTTCCAGTTTTGTCTAAATAATTGTCCAATCAAAATACCAGGAGTTTCAATACGTTTGTTTTGTAGAGCATCACGGTCATCTGGTTCAACACGACTCAACCAAACATTCAATAACTTATTAACCATATAACCCAAATAACAAATCTTCTTTGGCAGATCTTCGCCCAAATGAGGTAAGAAATCTTGTCTTAAAATTTTCTCTAACATCATCTTCTTTTGAATCTTTGCCAATTTTTCATCCGTTTGAGATATCATTCTATTCTTTCTCAATTTAGATGCCAAATATTCAACAGCTTCCTCGTGAGTTTTAATAACTACCCCTTGGTCATCTGTAGAATTTTCCATTGACTTGCGTAACAAATTAATCATTTTAACATCCGTCAAATCATAAGTAATCTTTGAAATAATATCTTGGTCCGTCTCTACACCCAATGCTCTAAACATTACAAAGATAGGAACATCTATTAAAGTTGAACTAGTAATTGTAATATCATTATCCTTTCTATTCTTAATGGTTACAATCTGCAAAGTGTCATCCCACCCTGTCTTTTTAGAATTGATTTGCAAATTATAAACTTGACCTTCTGGATAAGATGAATCCTTCTTAATAAATACTAGAGGCTTATTATCAACCATTTTTTCAATAGACATTACTATCTTTTCTTGTCCACCTACAATAAAATATCCTCCAGGATCATATTTACATTCACCATGTCTATCTTTCTTAATTTGAGTTGAACAAATCTTACTACCTACCATCACTGGAATATTTCCAATAGCTACTTCTTTTTCAACCTCACCAACTTCTTTTACAGTAACTTCACCAGTTAGAATATTTGTCTTTTCTACTACTTGAACTATAGAAGTAACAATAGTTGTAAAATAATTTAAATGATTCTTCCTAGCATCTTTAGGAAATTTAATTTCATTATCATTATCAAATGTTGAAGGTTTAATTCTTATGTTGCTACATTTAAACATATGTCCGTAAATAACATCACCAATTACATTTTGATAAAAATAATTTTTTTCTTGTGACAAACTATAAGGAATCAATTCTTCAATAAGTTGATGATAAGAAGCAAACAAATGTTCATACAAAACTTTAGGTTGCTTGAAATACAATTTCAAAATCTCATCGATGTTCTCTTGACTCACTAAGTCCTGTTTTTCTTCTTCTTTTTTAGGTTTGTCGGGTTTTGGCATTATAGATATTGATATAATCTTTTTAAATATTTTTATCAAATTTTTTAACTAGATTAGATCTTTAATTAATTTGTCTTTATTATCTTCTATAGCTCCTTCGTGACTTTTAAAAAGATTTCTCACACGATAATGAGTATATTCATCCAATTTCTCATTTTGAATGAAAAACCAAAAAGGCACCGAATAGTTATACTTTCTTAGATTATCTTTAACTGAAGTAATTTCACCAAAATTTAAAACTTCAAATGATAAATACATTGGATTAATTGTTAAAGTATTAGAATATGTAGAAAAATATAAATTATCAATAAGATAAACACATTTAACATTTAATTTTTTAATAAAATAGAAAGGAATCAATCTTAATAAATTTAATAATATAGAGTTGGTAATAATTTTTTTATTAATTTCAATTGATAAAATAGAAACTCCAAAGTTATTAATAAAAAATTCTCTAATGCTAACAAAATAACTCATCATTACAAGTAATAGTTATTATATTTTTAATTAAATTAAATAAAATAAAAGATATATAAAGATATTTACATACATTAGTTTAATGGAAAACTTATTAACAAAACTACCAAACAGTTGGAATTTATGGTATCATTATGATAAAGACAATTGGAAGATTGATGGTTTCAAAAAAGTTTATTCTATAACCTCTGGTTCTGATTTTTGGCAGTTATATAATAATTGGGATAAATTAGGTGGGATAAATCAAAGACATTATTTTTTAATGCAAGATGGAGTGTCTCCTATTTGGGAAGACCCTATTAATAAATCAGGTGGTTGTTGGTCATTTAAAGTTAATGAACAACAAGCACAGGAATTATGGGATGATTTATCAGTTTATTTAGTTACAGAAAATTTATCAAAGAAACAGAATGATATTACTGGGTTATCAATTTGTCTGAAGAAAAATAATAACAGTGTTATTAAAATTTGGAATAAGAATAGTAAGGATAATAGCTTAGTTTTGTTAAACGAAGGTATATTAAAAAAATGGGGTATGGATATTATTTATATTGCTCACATTCCAGAATAAAACAATTAGCACCTGAATAAACAATTAACTCCAGAATAAATAATTAGCACCAGAATAAAATAATTATCTAAGATATATAGCATATAAAATAATACTAATTAATAAACATACGATTGTTACATGATATTCATTAATTTGTTGAGTTTTTTTGCGACGAGTAGATGGTGAACGAGATCTGCGAGTAGATGGTGAACGAGATCTGCGAGAAGACGATGAACTGGAGACGCTAGGAGATGGGGATGGTGAACGGGAACGACGAGATGGGGATGGTGAACGGGAACGACGAGGAGATGGTGAACGGGAACGACGAGGAGATGGTGAACGGGAACGACGAGGAGATGGTGCGTATTGAGGAGATGCGTTCATAGAAGGTGTATTATAAGTTCTAGTAGACATTATAATACATTATATTATATTTTTAAAATATTAATTTTTGTTTATGTGATAATAATATAATAGACCTATTAATACTAAACAAAATAATATTATATAATATTCATTATAATTCACATCAGTATTATCAAAATTGGATATCTGGATTGTCGTTATACCTTTATTAGTTGCTTGTTTTAATTTATTCTTATTTTTAAAAGCATCTAATCCATAATCAAGTCGTGTAAAATATGAAGTTGTATTATCTGTAATAAAACCAGGTGCTTGAGTACTAATGGTAGGTTGAAAACTTTTTTCAAAATGTACTACTGAATCACAACCTGGAATAGACTTACATCTAATTATTGCTTCATTTAAACTATTAGAAGGACATGGATTAGTTTTATTTGGTTCACAAATTCCAGTAGGTACAACCCAATTTGTAACTTGCATAAAAGGATTACTCATATTAAATATATTTATAAATTAATTTTTGAAATATAAATAGTTCAAAATTATAAATCCAGTTACAAAACAAACAATAGTACAAAATCTAGTTTTAAAATCATCTTCTTTTTCTACATGAAATGCAGGAAATTCCTTAGGTGGCCAAACAGGAGATCTAATATTAAAAGCTCCACTTTGATCAGAACCATTCTTCAAGTCAATGCATCTATCTTCTCCACTCCGTCTATTTAACGGATATCCTCCGTGATCGGGGCCATAATAAAATTTATTAGAACCACCTTCGGTACTATAACAAGGTGCAACACATATACCATTATTAGCATCAGTAGGAATTTGTAACCAACCAGGTGGACAAGTATAAAGTTCTGTTCCGTATTTTTCACTCATATATAAACATAAAATAAATTATGTTTTTATATTAGTTTTTGTTAATAATTTTTTAATTTTTGTTAATAAGTTTAATTTTTGGTATCTTTCTGGGATAAAACAAATTTAACTTCGCCTAGCGCAGCCACTGCGTATTTAATAATCAAAGGATAATCATTTTTCAAATACAAAATTACTTGAGGTGACAAATTAGTACATTTAGTAAAAACATTTAACCATTTTAGTGAGAAAACCCCTTGCACAATTTCATTTTTATTATCAGTATTTACATCAATTGATAAACCACCATTTGATTCAGATATTTCAAAATCCGCATCACAAATATCAGCACCTTTAATACCAAAACTTACTTTATTATTCATACATTTAATTTCTATTTTTTCAGTAATCAACGACATATCTTTACAATACTTGTGAAAGTCTGATGCAGGAAAATATGCAGCGTAAGGAAATTGAATAGGGTCAACTTCAATCTTTTCATCATCTAAATCAGACAAGTTGAGTCTAAATATCTTCTTTTCTTTTTTGTCAGTGTTTTCCAAAATAATAATTAACTTGTTCATATCCTCATCGTCTAATGCCCAAGTCATTTTATCCATATTAGACATACATTTTAGAATTATCAACAAATTATCCAAATTCACACCAATAGTAATCTTCTTCTTATGATAATTATATTTATATTTATCAAATTTATCAGAATCTAATTTACTATAAACTAAAATAGTCCCAGATTTATTGATCTCTTTCATTATTAAACCCCCAACTTGTTTATTTTTATTATCGTTATTATCTGTAACCAATTCCGTATCAGTATCATTATCATTTTCTGAATCAAGAGTCGTTTTATCAATGTAGTAAGGACAAAAAGTGAATTTAACGTCAGTAATGATTGAACTTATTGTGTCAATAAGTATTCTTATGGCGTTCGTTTGTGAAGTTTCTAATTCTAAAATATAAACCATTAAATTTAATGGCCTTAAAGTCTTTAAAATGGTTTTAGAAAAAAAATTTCTAATTTAATATAATGTCTAATTTATACAGATTGGTAAATCCCACTATCCAAGGAGATATGAAAACCTCCATCAAATCCAAAAATTCTGCAACTGCAGCACGCACTCTCTACAAGAACTTATCCGAACACTTTAGTAATAATATTCCTAAATTCCACTTTACTATCCAAAAGGGTGGTTCTGGAAAAGGCAAATATTATCATTTTGTAGTCAAAGAAAAGAAAACCAACAATGATGAAGTATCCTTTAACATTGAACCTTACACGATTGACAACGAAAGTCAATTAGTTGGTGAATTTGAAGATAAATTAAAAAGTTTCACCACTAAATTTCAAAAGGCTGGTGGTAAAGCTAAGAAATCTTCTAGAAAATCTAAAAAATCTAGCGATGAAGATAGCGATTTTTCTGATTCTGATGAAGAAATTTACGTAAATGCCCAAACTTACAGACCTATCGTCGGTTCTCCTATGTATTACTGGTGGTACGACACTAAATTATATAACTTAAAATCTTATTACCTTCCCACTTTCTATCCTTATGTATTACCTTATGTTCAAGTAGTAAATTAAAAATTATTTTGATAAATAAAGAATTTCGAAACTTCTAATAAGTTCATGAGTTATCTTATAGTATAACTCATTAATTTGTTCCTTTACTTCCCATTGTTGCAAATCAGCCACTTCCAAGCTGAGTAAAAATTTATTAAAACCTTCAAAGTTTGTTTTATTTTTGTCTTCATTAATTAGATGAGGGTAGTTAGTTATAAACTTTTCAACTGAATTAATCATTCCATTTTTATTTTTCCAAAGAATCAAATTACAAATGCTACTAATTTCCGTGTTAAATTCATCTTTACTCAAATATGACTTTACTATATTAGTTGCAAAAGTTTCATCCCCTGTTACTCTTTCCAAATTAGTTATTAAAAACTGTTCTGGTTTTTCAATCAAAAGCATATGTTTATGTTGTTCAAAAAGCTTTTTGTATTGACTATCATTTCTATCAGCACTATACGAAAGTCCAAATTCAGTATTCAAATTATCTTTATACAAAGTAATAAAAAGTGCCTTACCGATTTTATCAAATGCCAAACAATAACTATTATTAAAAGTAGATAGCAAATCACAATTTAAAATGTTCTTGGGATTAATAATATATTTAATCATATCTGAAAACTGATTATTTACAGTGTCCAAATACTCTAGATATTCCTTGATTGGCTCAAACAAATCAATATAGTCTAGTGATTCTTTGTCGAATAAATTATAATAGTTATAAGGGAAATAAGGTATGCGCTCATTTTGATTTCTAATCAAATTAATATACTTATCAAACTTGTTTAGATTCAAATAATAAATCTTATTCTTCTCAATTACAATTTCCGTATTTATTAAAGTTAGTTTTGGTAAGATGGGGAAATCCTGAGTAATTCCAAACAGAACTTTATTAACCTTTGTTAGAGGTACAATTAAACCTGTATCAATTTCTAGTTTTGAATATTGTGAAAATAGTGTTTTATAGTCCATTACAGAACTATTCTATTTATAAAAGAAAAATTTTATCAACTTTTTTATTTAAGAAAATTCTCTCTCTCTATAAAAAAAAGTGGACTTTTGTAACATACATCTTTTATAAATCATTTAAGAATAAAATATATAGTAAATGTATATATGGAAGAAGGTGGAATAAAGCATATCTGTTTATTATGTGATAAAGGATATTCCTCTAGTAAAAGTCTATGGAATCACAATAAGAAATATCATAAAGTGGAAAATGTAACCATAAAAACGGATACTTGTCATCAAGAAAAGGTGACAAAAGATGGTAGTAACTATCAATGTGAATTTTGTAATAAAGAATTTAACTATAGACAGGGTCTATGGAGACACACTACAACTTGTAAGGTTAAAAAAGAGAAAGAAAAAAACGAAGAAACATTAAATATTATGAAAGAATTATTGAATAAGCAGAGTGAGGAAATGAAAAAAGAAATAGAAAGATTAAAAACTGCATTAGAAAAATCAATAAAAATTCATCCAAAAACGTTAAATAAAATAAATAAGCAACTAATTAATCAAAATAGTAATAATAATAACAATAATAATATAGTAAATAATACAATTAATATTGTTCAATTAGGAAATGAAAATTTAATTGAGGTCTTATCTGAAAAACAAAAGTTAAGAATATTAGAAAGACAAGCATTAAGTTTAAATGATTTAGTTGAATTAATTCATATATCTCCAAAATATAAACAATTCAAAAATGTATGTATTACCAATTTACAAAGTAGCTTTGGACAAAAATACGATGAAAAATCAAAAAAGTTTATAGCAGTTAATAAAAATGAATTATTAAATGAAATAGTAGAGTGTAGAATGTATGACATTGAAAAATTCTATGATGAAAATAAAGATAAAATGCCTCCTAAGAAAGCGGAACAGATAAAATTATTTATTGATAGAATGAATGATGAAGATGATGTAATTAAAGGAATTAAAAATGAAGAAATCAAATTAATATTGTATAATAATCAAGACAATATTAATAATGCAATAGTTAACTTGCAACAGTAAAATAATTATAATCAACTATACTTAACTTATGTTTCGTTATAAATTCTTTAGTATTAAAGGACTCACGTTTTTTAATCTTACCAACTTTCAAAACATTTGGTTGAGTGCACAACACAAATACATATTTATGAATTCCAGTGCCTTCTGGTGGATTTGGTGGTGCATAATCAATTAATTCATTCGGCTTTATTTTTTTATTAATGTTAATAATTAATAAATGTAAGAAATCAGGTTCCACTGCATCTGCATCGTACATAATTAAAGAATAATAATTATTATCCTCTGGTATAACACAAATCTTAGGTCGTTCGGCAGTTACACCGGTATTTAGTAATTGTTTTTCTACTTTTATATTGTTATTATATTTTATTTTTAACATTAAAATATAATAGAATTTTCTCTTTATTCAAACTTTTGAAAAATATAATATTTATTCAAGAATGAATATAATTTACTTTCTTTATCCGCTCCTTTCAAATTATCATAAAATTTAGCAACATCTTCATAAAACTTTTTATTTTTATAGTTTTCTTCATGAGGTGTTACATCCATAAACCAGGGTTTATTAATATTATATAGACTAGCGAAAGTATCAGATTCAACCAATCTACACCCAGCTTTCTTCATTGTATTAATTACTAGTTTAGGAGTTAATAGATTTTCTGGTCTGGCTGTTTCAGAAATCCATCTCATCATTACATCAATAGTTTGTCCTGGTTCATCTTTCAATTCACCGGTAAACTTTTTTGTAATTTCAAATAATTTAATCTTTTCACCATTGTCTCCAGTGTAATAAGAAGTAAAAACATCAGTACCGTTTAGTAATTTCAAAACTTCTCCAGAATCAAACAAGGTTACAATAATGTAACCTCCAACTCTTAGATAATTATTAATGTTATTAACCAAGTTTTGAGTTGATTCTTGACTATCAAAGAAATAGTGAACTGCGAAATTACTAGTTATCATATCGTATTTATTCTTTTTATTAAAGAATTTATCAATATTAGTCTTGTTTTCTTGAGACATATTTGGTAACTTTTTAGATTGAACATCTGAATCCATTGGTAAAGAACCATCTGCTTGAATATATGTCATTTTACCATAATCAGGAAATTTAGATTTCAAAAAGTTATAACGACTGACTGCACTTTCTGTAGCTGCAAATAATCCTTCATAGTCATTATCAATTCCCACGTAATCCCCTACTCTAGCGTGATAAAACTTTTGAATATCACCACCTCTTCCACAACCCATATCAAAAATAGTAGCTTTACGTTCCTTACCATCCTTATATTCACGAAATGGTTGACAATATGTATAGATTAGAATAGACTTTAACCAATTATGAAAGTTCCTCATTACTTTACACAAGTTAGATACTTCTTGGTAGTATTTATCTTGAGCTCTGTCGTTGGTAATCACTGAAGAATCAATTCTACCTTGTAGAATCTTCAGTTGCATTTGATAAGTATTAATATTTGATAACTTTTTAATTTCATCAATAGTAACTGCTTCTTTCATCGACTTCCAAGTTTTAATAGCTACATCCTTAAAGTTACCATACTTTTTCTTATCTTTAATCACACTTTCAGTTTTATCCCACCGAGTTCTTAAAATAGACCATCTGTATTGATGAGGGATATTTGCATTATTAGTATAGATAACTTCAATAACTGTATTATCTTGTACAATATTGCCTTCTACATCTCTAACTTCTCCCCTAATCATAGGAAAGAAGGCTTCGTGATTATTTTCCTCCTTCATAAAAGGCACAGGCATTTCCTTATTACCAATTAAATCACCCACAAAAAAGTTAGCAATTCTAAAAACTTGGTCAGTTCCAGTTGCAGAACCCATTTTAATCTGCAATGAATTATCATAGATTTCCATATAGCCACCTGTTTCTGGATTTCTTTGAAAGTTAACATAAATATCAATTGAATTTGTTTCAGGTGGTTTATATTTATAAATAGGATACTTTTGTTCTCTTTTGTCTCTGGTATACTTTTGTTCCAATCCTGTAAAAATAATACCATCCAAATAATAAGGACAATTTACTTTATTAGAATTAGTGCAACCATTATAAATTAGGTGAGCGTATAAAAAGGCTTCTGAATTAGCACCACCTGTAGGAAAAATAAATAATTTAGGATGAAACAAGTAATCATTTTCTTTAGTTTCATCTATCAACTTATTTAGATTTTGATAAAATTTTTCAATCTCAGTTGAATAATGTTTTTCTTGTTTGTCCATATCAAAAGCACCAGTAAATGGTTTAGCAATAAAGATTTTATCATTTAGTTTTGCTAAAACTTCATTTACATATTTTAATCTATTTTCCAAAATAACTTCATTACGTAAGTCTTTTCCGTTAGAGCACAAACAATCAAATCCCATGAACAAATATCTTTTCTTGGCTATCAAATGAATTAACTCACCTTCAATAACTGTTCCATTGTAACCCTTAATTTTTTTCTCTAATTTCTTAACGTGTAAGTTATTAGAAATCAAATAAACACTTTCATCATTAACAAACAATTGATATTTTTCTCCATCGGCTTTATCTGTAACACTATATTTGTTTGGAATTTTATCCACCACGTGAGTAACTTCAGCAGAAATAGGTTGCATTGAATATAAGTTAGTAGTTGATTCAGAACTTAATCCATATACTAATTTTTTATAATTATCAAGTACCATTTTTGTTTCTTCCTTACTAATTAATTCATTGGTTCCGTCTAGTACCTTCTTTAATATTTCCATTTCTGACAATATCATATTCAAAGATTTTTCAGATGGTTTAGTTGACATATAATCAATTTCTAATTCATAAGTTTTATTAACTGTTTGTAAATCATTTGGATTACTTGCGGATTTAATTACAGTTAAATCTATTCTGATTTTTTCCTTTTCCTCATCTAATAAAAACAAACTTATTCTTTGCTTGTATCTGTAAAATATCTTATCACAATCAGTAATTGGAATATTAGTTAATTCTTTTAACTTATTTTCTTTCAAAGGCTCTTCTGTAGACTTTCTAATTCTTATATCATAAGAATCCAAATCAATAACATTTTTACTATCTTTTATTTTATTAATAAATTTAACATTTTCATCTTTCAAAAATTGAGTTACTAAAATAGAAAAGATAATGTGATTCCTTCTAGTATGAACTAGATTTAAGATTTGATTAATCATAGTATTACCATTCACAGTAATTCTGTAAACACTTAGATTATCATAATTATAACCGATATCTAAAGTAGTTTCGTTTATTAATCTTAAACCATCTCTATCACTCCTGTAACGAATATATTTTAATGCATCCATAAATTTAATCAATGATAACTTATTATCAGATTTATAATTATTGAAAATAATTTCAAATTCGTCATTCTCTGATAATTTGTTAAAAATATTTTTCACCTGCGTTAGTGTGTTTGTAGATAACATTATATTTATTAAGATTATATTTCCTTATAGTGAATTAATATATAATTCAATTTTTAATTCTAAATTTTTTTCTAAAAGAAATTAATGATTTCATATCAAGAATATATAAATTTATTAAATCATAGAAATTTACATTTATTTGATTTTCAAAAGAGGATCAGTTATTTTAGATTAAAAAACTTATATAATAATCAAACAGGTGCTGGAGGAGCAAACTCCTCAAAAGACTTTAAAAACTTAGATACACATAATCTTCAAAAGTTAGTGATATTTTTAAACTATAATAATTTAAACTCTGCTAAAAATATTATAAATTTATTTTGTTAGTTTATAAACAATTATAAAGTTTATAATAATAATGGACATTTCTAATTATTATTATAAAATACTTGATCTAAATAATAATGCAACTAAACAAGATGTAATTAATGCATATACTGCAAAAATTAAAAAATTTTCCGGACTACCTTTTTTAGATGTAAATCAAGAAGCAGAAGTGAAAGAATTAAAGAAAGCTCATGCAGTATTAACTAATACTGAATTAAGACAAATTTATGATAATTACAATTCAAGTAAAGCTAAAGAATCAACTGATACAAAATATTCTAAAAGATCTAAATTGGATACGGAATTATTAAGCAATAGAATTTTTCAAATGGCTGGAATAAGTAATCCTCCTCAAAAGAATTATGATATTGATAGAACATTTTTTTCATCAAATTCTTTTGATAATAATTATGAATCATTATGAAAAATTTCAAATTCTAAATCTGGATTTTCTGATAAACTTTTGTTGACTGATTGTAATCTTTTTTCAATTGGATTTCCTTTAAACTTTCTAGAATGGATTTGTATTTTTTTCTCAATAGACATTGCTCTACTTTTATCTAAACCAATTTTACTTTTAATCCATCCATAAAAACTCCAAACTCCTTCTCCTCTTTTTGCAGTAGTATATTTAGCACCACCAACTAATTCTCCGTTGTGTTGTCTGAGTCTTCTAGTTGGATTATTCGTCATTCCAACATAAGTGCACGTATTTGAGTTATTAAATAAAATGTAAATAATATAATCATTTGACATAATTATATTATATTATATATTTAGTTTTAAATTAAAAAATTATTGAGTTATAAAAAAATTATTGAGATGAGTAAATCTTGTTTCCATTATCTGGCTTCTTCTTGTCATTACGGAATGGGTAGAAAGTCAAGGTGAGATTTCCGACAGTACAGTTCTTGATATCACTGGATTCGTCCAAAATCTTATCCATAGCCTTCTTAGTGTCAACAGTTAGCTTGGCACAACCGATGTACTTATCTTGCTTGCGATACAACTTGAAAAAAGGAACATTACCATTGATCTTCTCCTTTACATAACCGGTAATCTTATCCTTGCACTCTTGGTAATCGCTAGAATCAGTCAATCCAGAAACCTTTACAAAGAGGTTGTAGAATCCATATTTCTCCAACAACTTATTATTTAGCTTCAAAGTATCAAAAGCATTCTTTGCATTCTCGAGATTATCAAACTCAAGAAAATAACCATTGCTCTTGTTCTTATTAGCTTGCGTTAGTCCTTTCAAATTCTTAAACACAGACTCGTTAATTGAAGAGTTATCAGCAGGGGACAATATAATGGTCAAACTGGGCTTCTTTTCATCCTCTGGTACAACAGCACTTGTAACTGCAGTTGTTGTTGCAACAGGGGCGACATTCTTAACTTCAACATTGACGTTTTCAACCTCAATCGTCTTTGGCTTATCAGTATTCTTTTCAGTATTCTTCTTTGGGGGCATTAAAGTATATAAACTGGTAGTCTTTAAATAAATATTTAATCAATTTTTTATATATTACTAATTTCTCTTCCAAATCTATTCAATATTTCCCCTAAACACTTATACTTATTCAAATTAAAACTCTTAAAACTATTTAACTCATTGTTTTTAGAATGGTATATTTTATTAGTATCATATAAATGTTTATAGGCTACATATTTAAAACAAATTTCAAAAAACTCTCTAAAGTAGGTTATCTTTAATAGATTATTGATTTCTCTATCAACCAACGTTATCATATAATAATTATAAATTTCATTTAATATATAGGCTTTTTCTTCATTTTTAATAAAAGATATATTATTAGAATGGACTAAATTCTTGACTTTATTAATTTCATGATCAGGTAATCTTTTATATTGAAAGACTAGTTTAGTGATTTCTGGTATAATTTTGGTATATACTTTTGATTTATTTAAGAATTTTCTAATTAATTCAGGTAGAAACAAAACATCGTATAATGAATATCTTAGGACATCATTAGACATTTTATGTATATCAATAGTAATTAAATAAATAGGACCAGTTTTTTCCTCAATAGATTCTAAATCTCTAAACTTTTGAGCAGTAATAATTTTATACTCTTCTAATAAATAATAAATAGAACATTTATAAAAAAATTTTTTTTTCGTTTCAATATGTCCATATTCACATAAATATTTAGTATCTAATAAATTAGAACAAAAGTTTTCTATATTCTCTTTTGTTTTTAACACTTGGTCAAATAAATAAGGAATATCTAAAGATTCTCCACCGTGTAAAATTTTTATAATATATTTATCAGTTAATAATTTTATTAATACATTAGTTTGTTCTTTATTTAATTCAGGAGGATAAAATACAAAGATTTGTCCAGTGTTATTATTGTCTATTTCTAAATTAATTTGAAATAAAGCAACATCTCTTTCTTGTTTTCTTACTCTATTAAATTCAAAATCGCAACCAATATAATGTCTAACATTAGTATTTTTATTTTGATTATTTATAAAGTTATTAAAGAAAGTAATCATTGTTTTTATCTTTTCTGAATTATCACAGGATAAAATATTATAAGTTTTATTATTTAAACCTGGATAGAATTCATCTTTACCATAAAGTATCATTTACTATAGACCAGAAAATAGTTCAATCATTTCACTTCGAATAGTATTCAAATTATCTCTATTCAACTTTGCTTTCTTAAGTGATTCTTCTATCATAGCACTTTTTTGCTTGGATTGTCCTAAAATTATATCACCAGAATATTTAGTAATTTTATTATCTATTTTTGTTAACCATTTTCCAGTGGTTTCCACAATTTCATCTTTTTTCATTTTAAAATGTGTTTTAATAACCTCTTCCATTGTTTCAGGAGGATTCTTAATCATATCAACGATCCCCCACCTAATAGATTCTGGATAAAGATTTTCATTGTACTCTTGACTATTTCTTATTCCCTCTGGTGTATGTCTAGACTTTTCATAACCAGGTTCATTAAAATATGGTTCATCCATTCCTAAAATTTGTGCTTGAACAGAACAAATTACTTGATACATTGTAGAAAGTAGAGGATTCCAAGATTCAGATTCATCACCACTCCAAGTTCCCAACGCAGACAAACAAACCTTACCCTCCTTATATAAATTAGGATTAAACCTAACTGTATCCTTCCCAGTAGTATGAAGTAATACCTTTGGATAGGTGTTTGGATAGTTTTCAGGATAGGACGCGTGAAATTCCATTATCATATTTTCATAAGGAGTATCTTTTGGTCCAGTAATCCAAAAACTAAAAAGATTCAAATTCTTTTGAGAAATTCGAACAAATATAGTTGACCCCCAATTTACCGGTAAGTTCTTTCTAAAGTTTGTAATTTCTAGCATTACCTTCTTCGTTGCCGTAGGATTTAATTTAATATTAAGTTCATTTAAATATCGGTGATGCTTTGGAATTTCAAAGGTTCCAAATTGTTTTGTTTTCATAAACTCTTCATATTCCTTTTGAATATTATCAGAAATAACTATAGTCTTAGGAAGATTATTTATAGTTTTGCTTTTATAGTGGTCAGCAACATTTATAATTAAAGTTTGAAGTTCAGTTGAACTATCAGCAATCTTTAATGTTTTTATAAATCCCAATTCATCAATAATACTAGTAAAAGCACCACTAATATTATTAATAAAATTCTGAAGTTTATCAGTTAATGCAAACGTAATTATGCATTCTAGCATTTTTAAAATTTCTTCATATAATTTTTCGTTCTTACCCAATTCCATCAAAGTTAAACCAGAAATTTGTCTAATTAAAAAGGAAGGTAAAATAGAATCGGAAATGGTATCAAAATTTGATTTAGTAGTAATTTTCTTACTAATAAAAGAGGGTAATATAGAATCAAAAATAGATTTACTACTAATACTTTTATAAATACTTGATAATATATTTAATAACTTTTCACTAATATTCTCTTGCTTTTTCAAAAGTTCAGCAACATTAATAGACTTTAGACCACTGTGTCCATAACCTGTTCCAGCACTCCAATATTTACTATTGGAACCGTGTGCTAATTGTTTATTAACTTTTGGTAATTCAATCTTAATTAATTCTTCAGAATTAGCTTCATTAGTAAATAGAGCCAAACTATACAATAATGATTCTAAATTCAAGTCGGTGCTTTCCTTTACAACAATATAATCTTGGATAATAGGTTCTAACTTATCAGCAAGCTCTGTTATAATCCATTCTAAACTAGTAGTTGGAATCCAGTTCTCACTCTTCAAAATCTTCAGATTCATCAAACTAGATGCGAGTGGTAACGTTACCAAAGGCTTAATAAATTCAAACTTTGGAGGAATGAAAGGATACACTTTTGGTTCAATAGTAATTTTAATTTCAGTAGGAGTTTTAAGATTTAATTTCAAAGAAAGCTCATAAATATTATTATTGATTGGTTCAATATAATGTTTATATTTTGTATTTTCATTAATAGCTTTAATTTCATTCTTTAGAATTTGAAAGATTTGATTAGGATTGAACAATAAATCTTTTGGAAATATCGATAAATCATAAACATTCTTAAACTCTCTTAGTTTTTTAGAAAAAATCTCTAATTCCTCGTAATTTAATAGCACCTTTGAAAAAGTATTTATTTTTTCATAAATATGCCATCTATCTGGTATAGTTTTAAAAGTTTTCTCTTCTGTATTTTTAAAAGCAATCAGTTTATTAAAAATATAGTTTATACTTTTTATTTCTGTATTAAGAAATAATAAATTTAAATTAGGTGAGTCACAGTAACAGAAAACGTCCAAATCAGTTATTATCTTAACAGTATCTAAATCTATTAGATATTTATCTTCTTCTATTGATAAAGATTTTAACTTAAAATCGGAATTTTTGATTATCTCTCTTATTTCGTTTGCATGATTAGAAATTTCCATTACTATATATTAATATAATTTAAGACAATAAAATACAATTTTTTTTAAATATACCAACCAATCCACTTATATAAATATCTTCAAAGGTTGATTTTGATACTCTATTTTCTAAATCAGATATATCGCTTATGTAACAAGCTAATTTATAAGAATCAATAGATTTATATACATTTATATCAGACAACAAATAAGCTATAATCTCTTTAACTACTAATGATAATGAATATCCATTAATTCTAATTAATGTATCAAGTTTTTTTATCACAAAATTAAAATCAATATTATCATCTAATAAGTTTTCTAATAATTCTTTAACTTCTGTTAAAGAAGGAATTCCTGCTAATTTATAACAATTATTTAATGTTAAATGAGAATTCTGAAGTGCCAGTGACTGCAAAAAATTAATACTTTTTCTTAAATCTCCCTTTGATAATAAACTGATAATATTAAGTACTGTAGGTTCACAAGTTAATTTTTCATTATCACATATATACTTTAATCTATTTTCAATATGGATGGAACTAATTGGACTAAATCTTAACATTTTACACCTGCTTCTGATAGCAGGAATTATCTTATTTTCATAATTACAAATTAAACAGAATCTAGTTGTTTCTGAATATTTCTCTATAATTCTTCTTAATGCAAATTGTGCATCAAAAGTCATTGAATCTGCCTCATCTAAAATAATTAGTTTTACTCCTTTACAAAACATATTCTTTTTTTCTGCAAAACATTTAATATCTTCTCTGACCGAATTAATTCCTCTATCATCTGAAGCATCTAATTTCATTAACATTAAATTTTTTTGATTACCATAAAGTTCATTAGCTATTGCTAAAATTAAGGAAGTCTTTCCCGTTCCAGGTGTTCCGTGAAATAGTAAGTGCGGTAAAGAACCTCCTTCTAACATTTTTTTTATGGTTTCAATATTTTGTGCGTGACTAATAATTCCATCAATACTATTTGGTCTATATTTTTCAACCCAAGGTAAATATTCCATAATTACTTAAATAATCCTTTTTTCTTTAATTACTATTTATAATCTTACTAAAGTCATATGCCAATCTCATAAATTCAATTAATTCATCACCTCCTTTTATTAAGTTATAATCAATTTCAGTTAATTTAATACTTAATAAAGATTTTACTTTTGATGAAAAGTTTGGATTAGCTTTTATATAATTATGAAAGTGAAGAATTTGATTAACTAAACTAAAACCATTATTATTTAATTCACTTATAATTTCATCAATTACTGATGAATTTTTATTAATGATTGCATCACATAATTGGTCAAATTTATCTTTAGGAATTACTCCTGATATTTCATTTAAAATTTCTTGATTTAATACATTTCCAAAAGTATTATAACACTTTTGTAAAAAGTTAATAGCTTTTCTTAAATCCCCTCTGCAATTTCTAACAATTTGAATTAAAAATGATTCAGGACAATCAAACTTTTCTTGAGAACATATATCCTTTAACTTTTTAATTATTTCTTCTTCTTGAATTGGTTTAAATCTAAACAACATACATCTAGAATCAATTGGATCTATTATTTTATTGTGGTAATTACAAATAATACAAAATCTAGTTAACTTAGAATACTCTTCCATAATTCTTCTCAAAGCACATTGTGAATCAGGTGTCATATTGTCAGCTTCATCTAAAATAATAATTTTCCACGGAGGAATATCGTCTTTATAATTAATTGATTTCTTTGCATATTTTTTAATCTTATCTCTTACTACATTAATACCTCTTTCATCTGAAGCATTTAATTCAATAACTCTATCGTAATAATTTTCTTCTCCAAATAATTCTTTTGCAAGTGCTAATATTGTTGATGTTTTACCGCAACCAGAAGGTCCGAAAAACATCAAATGAGGTAAGTTTTTAGTTATTAATGTTTTTTTCAAAGGTTCAATAACATCTTCTTGTGCAGTAATATCATTTAATGTTTTAGGTCTATATTTTTCAACCCAAGAATTAAACTTGTCATAGTCCATTTATAATAAATAAATGAATGGTCTTTAAAGATATTTCTGCATTTTTGGAAATTTAGAGAAAATATCTTTGAAATTTTGAAGATTAAACTTTATTGATTCTTTTGCAAATTTCTTTAATGCAGGAACCGTTGTATCTTTAATATGAGAAATTCCTATTTTATCTTCTTTTATATCTGAATGCCAAATAGATGCAAATCCTTGTAACAGTGTTGTTAAATTCCAAGCTGCAGCAACCCAATGATCTTGGTGAAATCCAGATGTAGTTAAACATATTTTTTTATTAACTTCAAATCTTCCATTGGGAGTAAACATTATATAATCAGGTGCAGAAAGAGGATAAGCCGGATTATGAAGAATCTTTCCAATGTAAACACCTCCTTCATAAGGAGTTCCTTCAACTCCAATTAGAGCAAAATATACTTCTAATATATTATCAGGATTTGGATATACGTCAAAGAGTAAAGTGCTTGATTTATCATCTTCAATGTATTTCAAATAATCATTATTAATTCTTTTAATTGTTAACTTACTTATTTTATCCATTAATAAGTATAACTTATTATAATAATTTTATTAATCAATTTTTTATCTAAATTAAAATAATGAGAATAAATACAATTGATAATTTAAGAGGAATTGCATTTATATTAATGGTAATTCAACATATATTTTATTTTTATGATGTATCTATGAATTATAAAACTTCATATTCATCAATTGATTTTATAGCTTTATCAGGTTTAATTTCAAGAACATTGTTTATTTTATTAGCCGGTTATATGATTGGATATAAGGAGACTAGTATAGAAAAAAGAGCATACAGGTCAGGAGAAATATTACTTCATGCTATGTTACTCACCGTGCTTACTTACTTTTTATATCCAGATTATTTTATTAGATTTGGTATCTTACACTTTTTAGCAGTAGGAACATTATTAATTTCATTTATATCATCATATAAAATAGTAACTATTATAGTATTATTAGCTCTATTTATAAAAATTCCTAGTATTCATCCCTATATTGATTTGATGACCGGTTCTGCACCACCAACCAATAGTATGGATTATTTTCCATTACAAACTTGGCTTCCTGTGTTATTAATTGGTTTAATAATTGGTCAAAATTTCGATTTAAATAAACTAGGAGTCTTAGATTTTAATAATACAATAACTGATATTGGTAAAAATAGTTTAAATTTATATACAACACACTTAATAATACTTTTAGTTTTCTACAAATTATTAAATAAAAATAAAATCTAAAACTAATTATAATGACAAATTTATGGTATAATAATCCTGCAATATTATTTCAAGATATGAATGAATTTTTCCCTACTAATGATTTAGATAGAAATCAAAAAATAAATGCTATTGCAAGATTAGCTATTTATTATTTAATTCTGGTAACAGTTTTAAATTTAGGTACTAATTGGTATTCAGTTAGTGTAGTTTTATTAGTAATATCATTTTTATTAGGATATTATGAAGATTTTGAAACAGTTGGGAAATTAGATTCTAATTGTACTAAACCAACTCATAATAATCCTTTTATGAATTTTACTTTAGGTGATTATATTAATAATGTTGATAAACCAGCTTCTTGTCCTTATGATAGAGTAAAAGATAAAATGAGAACAGAATTTAGAAAAGATATTGTTCCAGACCCAGCTGATTTATGGGGGCAAAATATTTCAGATAGGCAATTTTTTACAATGCCTTGGACAACAGTAGTTAATAATCAAACCGCTTTAGGAAAATGGTTATATGGTAATGCAGGGGAATGTAAAAATTTAGGATTAAATTGTGATAAAAATCTTGATAATAGATATCAACAATCAAGATACAATATGCAATACTAATATATTTAAAAGAATATATTAATATTATTATAATGAGTCGTAAAACAGTCTGTTTAAATATGATTGTTAAAAATGAAGGACATATTATAGAACTAACATTAAAGCATTTGGAAATGTATATTAAATTTGATCATTGGGTGATTTGTGATACCGGTTCAACTGATGATACTATTGCAATTATTAAAAAATTTTTTGCAGAAAGAAATATTCCCGGTACTATCCACGAAACACCTTGGAAAGATTTTGCATTTAATAGAACGGATGCTTTTAATAAAGCATTTAACTTAACTGATTATGTTTTTGTTTGGGATGCAGATGATTCCATTGAAGGAAATTTTAAATTACCTTCAGACCCAACAGCAGATTGGTATAAGTTTACATTTGGTAATTCAACTGGATTTCGTTATTCTAGATGTCAATTATTTAATAATAGGAAAAAATGGAAGTATGTAGGAGTTTTACATGAATATCCAGTAAGTGCAGAAGAACGTGGATCTGGTCCCGCAGAAGATTACGTTGGTGATTATTATTTTGTTTCAGGAAGAGCAGGAAGTCGTAATAAGGACCCTAATAAATATTTAAATGACGCTTTGATATTAGAAAAAGCATATCAAGAAGCAATAGATACTAATGATCCAATTCACATTCGGTATGCATTTTATTGTGCACAGAGTTATAATTCATGTAATGAAAGGGAGAAAGCAATTGAATGGTATAAGAAAACCTTAACTTTGAATAATTGGGCTCAAGAAAAATATATTTGTTGTATGGAAATTTATGATTTATACGAAGCTTTAAATAGATCAGTTGAAGGGATTTATTATTTAGTAGAATCTTACAAGTATGATAATCAAAGAGTTGAATGCTTTTATCGTTTAATTAAATATTATTGTATAAATAATCTTCCACAAATTTCAAATTTATATTACAATGGAATTAAAGATTATTATGAAAATTTTTATCAACATGATAAACAGGTAGAAAAATTATTTGTTAAAAATAATGAAGCTACTTTTTATTTACCTTATTATATGATTATAGTTGGAGATAAAATAAAACAACATAAGATTTGTGCAAAAATGTATGAAATTATTTTTCATCATAAATTTGCAGGTGTTCCTCAATGGTGGATTAATAATTTATTTTTTAATATTCAATTTTGTATAAATGAGTTACCATTAACAGATATTTTTATTAATAATATGTTTTCATATATTGAGAAATTAAAAAAAAATAATATCCATCTTGATAATACTCATACTAAAATTATTACAAAAATTGTGGAAAGATTTAGGCCAGTATTTTCAAGAGCAAATATTATAGACATACCTAAAAATAAAGAAAAGATTACAACAATGTTAACTATTACAACTTGCAAAAGGTTGGATTTATTTAATCAAACTGTAAATTCATTATTGAATCATTGGCAAGATTTAAACCAAGTTGATTATTTTTTTGTTGTAGATGATAATTCAAGTGAAGAAGATAGACAGAAAATGAAAGATTTATATCCCTTTTTTAACTTTTATATGAAAAAACCAGAAGAAAAGGGGCATCGCGAAAGTATGAATATTATTTGGAACAAGTTAAATGAATTAAAACCAACTTATTGGATTCAAATGGAAGATGATTGGTTATATTTTCAAAAGGGTAATTATGTTACTCAGGCGATTAATTTATTAAATAAATACGAATCTATGAAAATTAATCAAATTGTTTTTAATAGAAATTATGGATTGATGTTTTCTGATTTAGAAAGAGTTGGTGGAATAAATTTAGGGAATGAATTAATTTTACATGAGAAAAAAGAAGGTTTAGTAGGTAAAAACTGTGGATATTGGCCACATTATTCATTACAACCATCGATAAGTAAAGTTAGTGTAATTTTAGAATTAGGAAATTATGATTCACCTAATAAATTTTTTGAAAGAGATTACGCTGAAAAATATTTTGCAAAAGGTTATAGAACAGCTTTCTTTCCATCAATATATAGTTTACATATTGGTAAACAACATTGGGAGAAAGATGGTAAAAATGCATATGCACTAAATGAAACAACTCAGTTTAATAATAGTAATAATATGGAAGGATATTCTAATGTTTTTAATAAGTCTATTCATTTATATAAAAATATAACTAACAAACAAGAATTATTCTCTTCATTTCGTAAAACTACAGATATTTTTGGATTTATTGACAACGGAGATAATCCACCAGATTCAGAAGCAGTATCAAAAGCATTATCATTTGATTCAAAATTATATGAAACTTATACTACAAATTTGAAACAACGTAAGATTGTGGGTTATGGAAACCAATTACCAAAGTTTGGTATGTATAGTAATTTAGATAGTCGTCATATTATGTTATCTATATTTTTATTTAATAATTTACCAAAGGTACCTGAAACAATTGTTGAAATTGGAGGTGGTTTTGGTAATTGGTTCTATTTGAATAAAATACATAATTTTAATAAATGGATTATTATTGATTTACCTCATATGTTAGAATTACAACAATGGTATTTGAAAGAACTAGAAGTTGATACATCTAGATTTAATAGTGTATCTGCACATGATTATAAAATAGATGAACCTATTGATTTAGTATTGGGAGTTCATAGTCTAAGTGAATTTTCAATTAATATATTTAATGATTATTTTAACAAAGTAATAACTAAAGCAAAATACTTTTATTATTGTTATCATAATTTTATGCCTCATAAAGATTTAATCAATTTGAAATTGAAAACTATTGAAAATCAATTTACATTATTAGATTCATTTAAGAGTGAAAATGGAGATGTAACTAATTGTTTGTATATAAATAAGAATAGTTCCAGTACAAAATTAAATATTACTGAAGAATTAGATTCAGAGAATGAAGAAAAATTAGAGGCTTTCGTGAAAGAATTAGAAAATTCCAATATTGCTTTGACTTTAAAAGGAAGTATGATGGATCATCTTTTACAAATCATTGAAAAGATTAAAAACAAAACACCTTTTGGTTTAATTCGTCCTAGCGATGGAGAACATACAATATTATTAAATGAAAGTTTAACCAATTGTGATAATTGGACTTTTAATAAAGATGGTATATTAAGCCAACATTTAAAAGAAGCAGTTAGTACTGTAAATCCAAATTTATATATTGGTATTCCTTGTAATACTTGCAACAAACCTTGGAATTGTACGGATAAGATATATAATAATTTTATAAATACTTTCAAGGTTCCTTTAGAACAAAGAACTTATGCAAATATTTTTGGTAATTCAAACTGGAAAACATTTATTGATTTTATTAAATCCTATAAGGAAAAGTTTAGTTTAATTACTTCAGGGGATAAAGATTTTGCAGAAACTTTCATAATTGATAAATATCTTGTAAATGATTGGGATGAAAAATGGGAAGGAGAAACAGAAAGATTATTTAAATTTATTGAAAATAAAAATAATGAATTGATTCTTTTTTCAGCAGGTCCACTAAGTAAAGTATGGGTTCCTATGTGTATGAAAAAGAACCCAAATAACATGTATGTAGATGTAGGTGGTGCAATTGATATATTAAGTAAAGGAACTACCACAAGATTATATACAAATGAGAAACATCCATTTAGTAAAGAATTTTGTGTTTTTAAGGAATAAAAATAATCTAATTATGTATAATGAGCTTTGCGCCTTTTATACAGAATAAATCTAATTTCGATAATTTCAAATTAAAAGATAAAAAAAAAATAAGAAGTGAAGAAAATAAAAAGTTTTATTGTGGGGAATCACCTGGTTTTTGGCAATATGAAAAAAAATGGGACGTAATAGATACCGAATCAAATTTAATTACACCTGGTGTGGGAACCAAACAAAAATTAGATGTAGCAATGGTTGAAGAATTAAATCCTAATAATTATGCTATACCAGTAGCAAATGTTACACAAAGAGAACAAGATGAAAAGTTTTATTTTCCTGCTTATTTCACTGGTCCGGGAAGTGGTTTTGGAAATTTAAATGTTAGTAGTTCTATTAGAATGGGTGAGAATACTAGAACAGAAACTAAAGATTTTAAGGCACAAAAGGAATCAGAAGTTTTAGAGAGATGGGATTTTATTGATGATAGGTGGGCAAAATCAGAAAATTTAGTGATGGATATGCCACGTGGAGGAGATAGTACTAGAAAACCAGAAATAAATCTATGTGTTGAATCAAGACTTGATGAATCGAGAGAGTTTGCATTTAGGTATTAATCTTAACCTATTTAATGGAACTTAAAAAATGTTTTAAATCTTTTTTAATGGCAAAAAAATTAATAGATTCAGATAAAGATAAGTCATTTGAATATTTTAAACAATCTTTAAAATATATAAATTTAGCAAAAAAAAATGTTAACGATAAAGATTTATCTGATTTATTAGAAGAAACTGAAACAGAATGTAATAAATATATAAATTTAACGGTAGAAAAAACAATAGAAAGGGAGGATGATAAAGTTATAGACTTAAATTTATTTGATATTATAGAGAAAGGGGAATTAGATTTGTTAAAAAATATAAAATCATATCATTTAAATTTTAATGTTTACGATGAAGAAGGAAATACACCTATTCATAAAGCAATAAAATATGGAGATACTACTTTTATAAAAATAGGATTAAAATTAGGGGCTCCAATTGATATTGCAAATAAAGCAGGAAATACTGCTTTAGAATATGCTTGTTTGGAAAAGGACCCAAATATGATAGAATTTTTATTAAAAAATGGTTCAGATATGAAAAAGCATTTGTTATTTAGAGAAGGTAATAAGAAAAACAAAAGTAATCAAAATTATATTGATTGTAGTATTATTTTAAAAATAATATTTTCATATCCAGAAGCGGAAAGCTATGATGAATTAAATTTTTTATTGGATGTATTTAAAAAAGATGAATTAATAGGATTTAATGAACACACTTATTTAGATTTAATTAAATGTCTAATTACTTTATTAAACAAAATAAATAAAGATAACAAGGAAACTTATTTACTAATAATTAGAGAAGAATTAAATTATCCATTAAAGGCTTCTTTGGGATGTCCACGTAATAAATTAGAAATATTATTAACTTATTTAGTTCCTTTTATTGAATATCCATTTAATGTATCAGAAGATTGGTATATAAATTTGGAATTAAAATATTTAATTATAAAAAATTTGAAACAAAAGGATTTTTTCAAAACTAATTTATTAAATTTTTTGTGGGAAAATTATATTAAAAATAATATTTTGCAAGATGAATATTTAGGAAATTTAATCTCACAATGGGTATCGAAAATAAAAGTATAAATAAATATATAAATTTATTTTCTATTTATATATTATATAAAGGATGAGTTTTAATCGTTTAAACTATGATAACTGCGCTTATGCTAAAACATTGCAAGAAAGTACATCTTCATTAGAATGGAATTTATATTTGGGCAAATTCGAAAACAAGAAAACCTGCCCTGTAGGAGACTTTACAAATAACTTGGAATTTGGAACCAGAGCAGAAGTAGAAAGTGATTTATGGGGTGTCATCAGACAAGATTCTAAATGCCCTGAAAAGAAGTATGATCCCAGCAAACCCCGTGTAAGAGGTGATTTAACTGCTGCCAGAGCTTGTGACACTATTTTTTACATTACCCCTACTAATATGAAAATGCCTACCTCCAATGGTTTTGATAACAGAAAATTAGGAGGCTTTTAATTTCCTTCTTTTAAGTTAATTAAAATAAACTTAAAAGTTAAAATAAATTTAATTTAAAAAATATATAATAAAAATTATCTAATCTTATTATATATATGTCTTTCAATAGAACAAGATACGATTATTGTGCAACTGATGCATACACTAGTAGAAGTGTAAATGAAGGAAATTATCGTTTATTCCCTGGTTTTGTAGAAAATAAACAAGAATGTTTATCTTACAATGGACCAAGAGGTTCTAAAGCTGATGTGTCTACCAATAACAGAAATGATTTATTAGATTGGGGTAAAATGGCTCAAGTAGAATCTCAATTAACGAGCAGAACTATTACTTTATCTAGATGTAATGAAAATCAAGCAGATATGGATTATACTAAAAATCCTGTTGTAAATAAATTAAATTGTTCTGCTGGATTAAACAGTGAAGACAGTAGATTTACTAACCCTGTTCAATCCTACCGTTCTATGAGTACTCTTGAATTACAACTTGAACCTTTCTTATTTTCCAATCCTCAATGTCATGTTATTGATGATAGAATTGGGTTAGATTCTAGAAATAAGATTAAAGATTCATACAGAATTCCTAATGCAACTTATTTAGATTATGGACAAGCCTTACCTAGAGAAAATACTCAAGCCCCTTCTATTGGATTTGACCCTTGTATTAGCGACAATACCTGTCCTAAATAAATTATAAAACGATTAAATAAATTAAATTTATAAAAATTTAATTTATCCTTAATTATAATATGGAAAGTATATTATTAGGAGCATTAGCAGTTACTGGTTATAATTCATCAAAGAAGAATACAAAATCAAATAAAAAAAATTATGATCCCAATGAATTAAATTCTTCTTATAAATCAAACATTGAAAATACAATGAATAAATTAGAAAAAAATCAAGCAAGTAAATTAAAAGAAAATAAACCAGAATATTTTGCTCAATTTGATCAATTAACTTTTGATAGTATTTCTGATCCAGTTACTATTGCAGATGCACATATTACTATAACTGGTTTAGATACTGGAATGCAAAAAGCAATTAATTTTTACAATGGTTATTCAAATGTACAAGATGATTTAAATTATCAAGTAGTTAGTAAAGAACAGTTTACACACAAAAATATGGCACCAAATACATCTAGAAGAGATTATACTGTTGATGATACTAGAGCTACTAGAAGATTAGAATCATTTACTGGTGTTAATGATAATTGGGTACCTAAACAAGAAAAATATCCATTATTCGAACCAATGAAAAATTTAACTTATGTTCAAGGTATGCCTGTATTTACTGATTATTTGGATGATAGATTTTTAGCTTCTAATAAAAATAATAACGGTAACTTACCTTTTACAAATAATGTATTTGTAAAACCTGGTCTTGATGGAGAAACACGTCAAGGTTTAGGTACAGTCTATCGCGTCAATCCTCGTAGTACTGATGCATTAAGAGGTGATAATAATCCTAAGATTTCATATTTAAATAAACCTCTTGAAACTATTAAGAAAGGAGAAATGAGAGGTGTTGATTACAATATTACTAAATATAAATTACCTGATTTTAGAGAACAAAAATTCAGTGATTTAGTTGCTAATAAAGCTGAAATAACTGGAAGCATTAAAACGGGTAAATTTACTAATATTGCAACTCAAAGAAATGAAACAGAAGTTTATTATCCTGGTCATGCTACTAATACAAGTATGGGAGATGGTCCTGACCGAACAAAAACTTCATTTTCAGCTGCTAAAAGGCAAGAATTATATAATGACCCTACTCACGCAGTTAATGCTGTAAATGTAAGACCTGTATTTACTAATGCAGAAAGTTATCCTAATAGAGATAATCAAAGAACTACAGCTAATTATTCTGGTACTGGTTTTCTTTCAGGTCCAGATGAAGGTAGTTGGGTTGCTTACACCGATACAGCCAGACAAACTATCAGAGAAACTAGTAGTCACAATGTTATTTTAGGAGCAAGTGTAGAAGTTGCCGGTCCTAATGCTACTTATGAAGATAAAGCAAGACGTACTATTAGAGAAACCAGTAGTCATAATGTTATTTTAGGAGCAAATCCTGAAATTGCAGGACCTAATGCTACTTATGAAGATAAAGCAAGACAAACTATTAGACAAACAACTAGTCACAATGTTATTTTAGGAGCAAGTGTAGAAGTTGCTGGTCCTAGTGCTGTTTACGATGATAAAGCTAGACAAACTATCAGAGAATCAACTAGTCACAATGTTGTTTTAGGAGCAAGTGTAGAAGTTTCTGGACCTAATGCAACTTACGATGATAAAGCGAGACAAACTATCAGAGAAGGAACTAGTCACAATGTTATTTTAGGAGCAAGTGCAGATGTTGCAGGTCCTAATGCAACTTATGACGATAAAGCTAGACAAACTATCAGAGAAGGAACTAGTCATAATCAAATTTTAGGTGCGAGTGCGGATGTTGCAGGTCCAAATTATACTTATACTGATAAAGCTAAACCAACAATTAAACAATCTACATTGTATACAACTCCAGGAATGAATGTAACTTCTTCAGTACCCGTAAATTATATTAGAGATGCAAGAGATAAAGCAAAAGCAACTCATCGTGAAACTACAGAAGATACTATTTATGAAGGTCCTTTACATGGAGTCGATAATTATGCTGGTTATACCAGAGATGCAAGAGATAAAGCAAGAACAACAGTAAAAGAAACTACTCTCTTAACAGATTATCACGGTGGTTTATCTGGACCTGTTCAAAGACCTGAATCTCATATTGCTGCTGATAATATGACTATCAGAGAAACCAGAGAAATTTCTATGTATAACCGTCCTGCAAATGGTGGTGCTGATAGAGCTGGTCCACAATTTAATAAAGAAACTCTTAGAACAAACTGTAAAAAAGATTCTGTCTATTATGTTTCACATCCTTCTAGACCATTAGACCAAGCAGTAATGCCTTCTGCAACAGAACCATATCAAAATAAATGTATGGTAAATAAAAAACCACAACTAAGTTATGGTAATTATTATACTAATAATGCATTTATTAACACGTTAAATCAAAATCCTTATGTGAATGATCTTCATCACCAAAAGAATGTACAATATGACGATTATAAGTTATTTAAATAACAATCAACCCCTTTTCTATATCCTTTTGAATGTCATCATAAAATTGGAAAAGTAATTCTCCTTCTTCCTCTTCGCTTTTCTTAGTAATTTCGTCTGAATGTGTTATCAATATATTATTAATATAATTATAAGCTTCTATAACTTGTAGACGAGAACGTGCACCAGTTATAATAATATTACCTTTTTTGAAAATAAAAATACTCGTTTCTTTATTTTCAACATTGTCAGCCTTGGGTGTGTATTTAATAATCACACAGGCTCTACTACAAGGTTCATACATACACTTGATCTTTTTCTTTTTCAGTAGATCGTGTAATTTTTCTCTATCAATTTGAATACTAATTTTATAATTACAATAAATCATATCAATCTTAAAATTAAATATTCCTACTTTATCTGTTTCATCTACAAATGTAATTTCTGTAATCTTTTCATCTTCTATTTTACCCTTTACTTGTTTCAATCTATTTATGATTTTATTTAATACAGTGTTTACATTATTAATGTTTTTGCATCCGGACATTTGAATACTTCCATTCTTAAATAACTTTACATTAATTTTTGGCATTCCTTTATCCTTTTTATCTTTCTTTTCAACTAATGGTCCATCATCTACTCTTACAATCAATGTAATTGAATTATAAAAGTTATTAACCAAATTAGCAGAATCCTTCTTCTTTTGTGTTAAATTATTTCTTTTACTTGGCTTCTTTAACTCAATTAATGTTCGAATACTATCTTTATTCCTCTTTACAGTTAAAATATCATTCTCGTGTAGTGTCATATATTTCTCAATATTATCCAAATTTAACTTACTACCCAAAAAGCAAGAACAGCACATTGTTGCAACATCAACACCTTTAGGTAACCCATCTATTTCTAATTTATTTATATCAATCAACTCCTTCAGTTTAGTGGCAGATTTAGTTTTCTTCATTTTATTATTTAAAGAAATAAGGCTTTAAGTAAATTAATTATCATTTTTTTCTTTAGTATTATAATGTTAGATTTTCTAAAAAATTCAATAGATATTAAAACTTATAAAGGAAATGTAAAGCAAAGAGTAAGTAAAGATAAGAATAAAGAAGTTAAATCAGGAGGGGCTAAAAATACTAAAAGCACTACAGGTGTAAGACTTCTTAAAAATTAATTTAGTTCTAAAAAATGTTTCCTACATAATGCCATATACATTTCATTACCACCTACCAATACTTGATTATTATTTTCAGATGAAATACGATGAGAAAAACTAGCTTCAGTTCCATCCCCGCATGTTTTACACAATGAATTAATTTTATAACATTTATTTGAATAAGGAATTAAATCCAAGATTTGTCCAATTGGTTTTCTTTTAAAGTCTCCATCTAATCCACCAACAATAACATGTTTATTATTTACTTCTACCCATTTAATAACAATCTCTTTAAGGTCAATGAAAAACTGTCCTTCATCAATAATTATTAGGTCATAATCAATTATTTTGTCATTTAACATTTCTAGTTTTTGAACTGTCTCACAGTTTTCGGCTTCAAAAGAATGAGATACTATTTTACAATTATCGTATCTATTATCGATTAGAGGTTTAATAACTAATACTTTTTTATTAATAGTCTTAGCTAATCTAATTTTCCTAATTAATTCTGATGATTTACCTGAAAACATTGGGCCAATTATCAACTCGAGCATTTTATTAATATATTAAATTACTATTTAAATATATTATTAAATCAATTTTTTGTCAAAGTAGTGCCGTCAACGTCAATGCAAGGTCTAATAAGTTTTGTTTTATCGAGATTTAATTTTTTATAAATACTTAATCCTAATCCTGCTGAACACCAAATAAATAAAAATAAAACAATAAAGCTTCTTGTGAAAGCATATATAATTATAAAAAATAATAACAAACCAGCATTTATTTTTATTTCATCATCTACATTTATACGACCTAAAGGCCCTCTAATATCTGTTGCATCAGGATTATAATAATTCTCTCCATCAATAGAAATATTACAGGTTGGAATTGAAGAACTCATGTTTATATATATATATTTCTAGATTTTTTTTTAGTTTAAACAATTAATTTTATGTATAATTATATAATGGAAAAGATTCTATCTTTTGATGTAGGTATCATTCATTTGGCTTATTGTTTTTTTACAAAAAAAGATGGTAATTGGGATATTTTGGATTGGGCAATTATTGATTTAACCGATAGAGAAGACCGTAAATGTTCTATGTGTACTAAACCGGCTAAATTATTACAGAGTCATGGAGGGGATAAATATTATTGTAAAATTCACTCTAAGAATTTGGTAGTTAAACCTGTTCCTTTTGAAGAACATTTCCAAACTTTAGAAAAGAAAAAACTAAATGCCTGTGACTTTTCATCTGGCACCGAAAAATGTAATAAGAATTGTATGTATGCACAAAATGAGTCTTTCTATTGCACTCCTCACGCTAAAAGAGTATATACTATTTTAGAAGCAGATATGAAACTAAAAAAAGTAAAAAACACCGGTGTCAAAGAATTAGATTTTGATGATACTAGATTAAAATTAGTTATGGAATTAGAAAAAAGAAAGCATTTATTGGAAGCTAATGTAGTAGTGATTGAAAATCAACCTTCATTTAAGAATCCCAGAATGAAAAGTATATCAGGAATTATATATGATTATTATATGATTCGAGGTATGGTAGATAAAGAAATTACTAAATCAAATATTAATAGAGTTAAATTTATGTCTCCTTCTAATAAAATTAAATTAGCAACCGACGGAGAAACTCAAGCAATAGTTAAATTAAAAAATACAGATGAATCAAAAGCATATAAAATGACTAAAAGTTTAGCTGTTAAATATGCAACTGAAATGGCTAAACATTTACCCGATTGGCTTGCTAAATTTAATTCTCATAAGAAAAAGGATGATTTAGCAGATGCTTTCTTACAAGGGGCTTATTATTTTGAAATGAATTGTGTAGAAAAAGAAAAAAAGAAAGTAAAACCGGTTATTCAAATTGATACATAATAAAAAAATAAATTATTTTCTTTCACATTTTACAAAAGTTTTTGGATTCATTTTCAAACCTTCTTGTTTTAATAGTTCAATAAAAGTATCGTGTTCTTCTACTTTAGATTCAGTTGACATTGATTCCAAAATATAATTAGGAGCAGTCTCATATTTAAATGTATAAGGAAACTTAATATTATCTAAGCACTTTTTAATAATGGTTACAGTATTACCTATTTCACCAGTGGAAACAATTTCAACTTTAGAAATTATTTTATATGGCTTTTCTTTTCTATACTTGTCAATTAACTCATATAATTCATTTGCTTCTGGAAAAAGACTAGTTAAAAATTCCTTTTCCTCAATACAATAATTCAACAAAGAAGACTCTATATCTTCTTCTCTTCTCTTTTCATCAAGTTTATAAACAACTTGTTTCCATAAGTCATTAATATCTTTACTGATTTTTCTAGATAAATCCTTAAAAATTTTTATCAATGTTTTATTATCTTCAACAGCGTGATCTTTATCAACATCTCTCAAAGAAACCTTAATAATATTATCATCTAAAATCTCGTCAACACTCGCAAAAGTTTCCTTATTTAAGGATACTATTTTATTAAAGTTTGCACGGCGCTTCTTTGTAGAATCGGCAAAGTTCATAAAGAGCTTACAATTATACTCAACTAAATTTCCTTCAAAATGAGTAGTCTCGTCTTTCTTTTCAGTAAAGACTACTAATACTATTTCACCTAGACTAGGTTTATCAATATTATAAAATGGAATTTGTAAATTGGACATAATGTTTATATTTATAATTAATAAATATAAAAATCAATTTTTTATACTAGACAACAATATTCTTCTTATTAACCTTCAATCCCATAGTCTTTTGCAAATTTAAACTATTAGATTCAATAGCTTTACTTCTTTTCAATACTAATTCATCATCTATATGTTCTAGTTTATTTGCAGTAAAATTACCACTAGACTTTTTATAAGATTCTTCAATTTGTAATTGTCGGGTAATCATTGGAGGATGCAACAACAAATATTCTTTATTATTAAATTTAAAAAGATCCCTAAATTCATTTATTTTAAGAACACCTCCGAAATCTTCTAGTAACAACCAGGATGGAGCTGGTAAAATCCTTGTAAATTCTCCATATGTCTTGAAATACATTAAATTCAACAATGACTCACGTTTCCAAGTTGATGAATCATTTAAATCAATATTATATGATTTAGCACAGTTCCAAGAACAAAAATTACCAACACAATAAAATATATTATTAAAATAATCTTCAGGTAATTCTACAGCCGGGTCTTCAAAAGCATTTTTACACCATAAACATTTAGTTCCTGTTTTAAATTTAATATTATAGACATTTACCTTGTTAATATTTTTTCCGAACATAAATATTTTCTCTGTCTCCATTAACTTTTGTTTAATCATTTGGTCGTCGTTAATAACTAGAGTAGCTGGTTTCTTTTTCAAATCCTTTTCTGATTTTATAAAAATCTTATCTTCAACTACTTCTTCATTAACAACATCTTCTAATGAAATTGGTAGATGCATAATAATAGGTTCTTCTTCAGAATTAACTTCGATTTCTTCACATTTATTCTCTATAATTTTATTTTTGGGCTTTCTACCTCTTTTTTTTAAAAGTGGTAAATTTTGCTCTTTATCCTGCATTAATATTATTATTGGTATCATCTCTTTAAAATTATTTTATAATTATCTTAAAGATATGATTAGGTGTTTATAGAAATACTTGGAATTGACATATTCTTCTTCTTACCTTTTTTGGATTCTGATGCATTTTCAACTGATAATAATCTTTCATTATTAGATACAGATTCTTGAGTATCTGATGTACCTGCTAATGTAGTAGATGTTTTAATTCTATTTAATATTGCTCTAACATTATCTGGTACATTTATTTCAGAAACAGTTTTTCTTGGTTCTCCTAATGTGGGTGCATTCATGAAACTTGGTTTAGGAGATTGAACTGGCATTTGTTGTTGCATTTGTATTGGCATTTGTTGTTGCATTTGTATTGGCATTTGTTGTTGCATTTGTATTGGCATTTGATTTTGTGCCTGGACCTGAGCTTGTTGTCTTTGCATTTGTTGTTGCATTTGTTGCATTTGCTGTTGTTGTTCTCTCATTTGTTGTCTCATTTCTTTTTCTTTCTCCTTTTGTTTTTCAATATTCATTTCCTGAGGAGACATAAAGTTTGACTTTTGTTTTTGAGGATTAATTAATCTACTAATTAATTCTGGATTTTTATTAAGAGCTGATTCTAATCCTGGAATTGTTGATTGAGATTTTGAGAAATGATATGCGCTACCTGATGCAACTAATAGTAATACCAATTTAATTTCAGGAGGCATTCCTTTTCCAGTCCCCTTATACTTTTCATAAAGTTCCTCTAATACTTCATCGTAAGAATCTGCTTCAACTGACATGTGTTCCCCCCAACCTTCCAAATGAAAATCAAAAGGATCATACTTTTCATTTAAAAATTCAACAATTGATACACCATTTAATAAAATATTTTTATAAAGTCTAATACCATTTTTCTTATCAACAAAACTTTTCAATAATTCATACTCATATTCCATTTCTTCCAAAGATGAATTAAAATCATAATCTTTTGTTAAAGAAAATCCTTTTTGTTTAATTTCTGATAATTTTCTTAATAATTCGATTTTTTTCATTCTTGTTTCCTGAGGAGAAAGTTGTTGAGTTACTTTTGGTTTAATAAAACTAGAAGGATTACTAGTACTAAAAGAAGGTGTGGATGCGGTTACAGGAATCGTGGTAGGTTTATTACTAAAATTTACTGTATCAAATCTATCCCTAGACCTACTACTATATTTACTACTCTCACTTTTTCTACTGCTCTTACTGCTACTGCTATCGGAATATTTTTTAACTGAAGTTGTTGATTTACTAGATTCAGAATCTGATTGTGGAATTTCACTCGATTCTACATTTTCTAATTTCTCAGGAATAGTTTTGTCGTCATTTGCTAATAGATTAAAATAATAATCAGTATCTGACGTTTTTTTAGACTCATCTATTTTTCCCTTTTTATCATATAACTTGAAATTCACTTCGGTTGATGTATCAGATTCAGGCATATTATAATATTATATAAATAAACTTTTCTTTAAATTAACGCACATAATAATAATCACCTTACTCTTCCTGTAAAAGTTTCCATTGCATCTTGTTTAGATAAATAAGAAGAAATTACTACAAACGCAATAGCTAATGCAAGAGCAAAAGTAGGGTCTTTATTAGCTTTCATTATTATTAAAAATAAAAATACAATTCTAAAAACAGGATTATGAAATAATTTTCTGATATAAGGAGGTAGGTCTGGTCTGATTGAAGCAGCATAAAACAATATTAAGATTACTAAAATTGCTTTAACATAAGAATTATCTAGTATGTCATCCATATATTTATTTTAGAATTTAATTTTATTAAATATTTTATCTAGAATATAGAAATAGTATAAATATGAATTATTGTAGTATTAACGAGGCTTGGGGACAAGCTAATTATATTTCAAAGCAGTTTAATAAAGTTAATAATAACTCAGAAAAAGTTATTAAAAATAAAAAAAAACATATAGAAAAATTTACAAATTCTAATAAAGTTAATAAAAACAAAGTTAACCCATGTAATTCTTTTATTACTCATATGAAAACTTGTTCTCATTGTAGAAATAAGATGAGAGAACATTTTAAACCAAGAATAGTAGAAAATTTTGAAGACATTATTCAAAACAATAGGGATATTATTGTTTTAATATTAGTTGGATTATGTTTTATGATATTTTTTAATATGTTAATGAATGTAACATCAAAATAATTATTTTGGAAACCATTTAATTAAAAGTATATTCGGTTCAAAGAATTCTATTTTAAATCCATTTTTACCTACTTTTCTAATTATATAATCTTTACATTCAGTTAAAGAATATAGTGGTAATCCTATAATAAATTCTGGTATTGAATACCAAGTAAAATAATAATTTGCGCTACTGGCTAAAATTATTTTTTTTTCTACTTTTTCTAGTATTTTATTAAAAGTTTCTTTTTTTTTATCTTCTCGTTTTTTCTGTTCTTTTATTAATTTATCTGCTTTAACCATTGTAATTATTGAGAAAATATTATAAAAAAAATATATTATTATTATTTAATATGGACATAATAAAAGAAATATTAGAAGAGATTATAGAAAATATAACAGAAGAAGATTCTAAAAAGGAAGAACAAGTTATTAATTTTAAAGAGAGAGAAGAGGTTATTCATTCTGAAAAAAAAGAATCAATTATTGAACATATAATAGAACCAGTTCTTGAACATATAATAGAACCAGTTATTGAACATATAATAGAACCAGTTCTAGAAAATATAATAGAACCAGTTCTTGAAAGTATAAAAAAAGAAGAAATTAAAATAGATACCTTGTGTTTCAGTGGTGGAGGAATAAAGGGTCTTGCTTTTATAGGAGCATTAGAACACTTATTAGAAAAAAAAATATTTGCACTTGAAGATATTAAAACTTTTGTTGGAAGCTCAGCTGGTTCAATGTTATCTTTTTTATTAAATATTGGTTGGAAAATAAATGAGATTAAAGCATTTTTAATAAATTTTAATTTTGAAAAATTAATTAGTGGAATTAACAGTTTAGCATTATTTGAAACATATGGAATTCAAGATGGTAATAAATTACAATTATTATTTATTAAATTTTTAGAAAATAAATTTCAAGTAAAGGATATAACATTTGAGGAGCTTTATAGAAAGACTCATAAAAAAATAATAATAATAGGAACTAATTTAACAAAAAGTGAAGAAGCAGTATTTAGTTACAAGACTACTCCAAAATTTTCAGTAATATTAGCTTTAAGAATTTCATCATCAATTCCTTTAATTTTTAAACCTGTGAAATATGAAAATGAATTATATGTTGATGGTGGTATTGTAAATAATTTTCCATTGAATCATTGTTCGAAGAAAACAACAATTGGTTTATACATTAAAAATTCTGGAAATTCAATAGAATGTATTAATGATTTTATATTATCTGTTTTAAATACTACTGCAGATACAATTAGTCAAAAAAGTATGAAAAAGTATAAGAAAAATGTTATTGAAATTATAAATACAAATGCTGAATTTATAAAGTTTAATATTAATTTTGAAGAAAGACTTGCACTTATAAAAGATGGATACAATTCTTGTGATGAATTTATAAAGTGCTTTAGTCGGTTTTAGCCGTTAATTGTTACTGTCATGCCTTTAATTGTTGCTGTCATGCCAATCCTCAAACTTTGTAGAAGAATAATCAACTGGTTTTCTTGAACTCAAATTAGTACTAACACTTTTATATTCTTTCATCTTCTCCTCTAATGTTTTTGGTTTAATATTAGTATCTACTTTATGTAATTTAAATGCTAAATCTAAACTAGTAAAACCTCCTGTCGAAATTGAATCTTCTAAATACAAGGAGGAATAATCATTAATTGATGCTAAACCGTCATTTACTTGATAGGCTGCTAATGAAGAATTACCTTGATTAATTGTAATTAATTGGTCATTAAATGTTCCATTGTCTTTTCTATTTTCAAATTTACTATTAAAATCAGAAGTACCGCTAATTCTTTCTTGAGGAATACTAATTTGTCCTCTAGATTGTTTAACAGTATTATATTGTTTTAATACATTTGTATCATTAGTTGCATTAAATCCGTGTTTCTTGTTTAATTCTTCTATCTTACTTTTAAAATTTTGCTTTGAATCTTCCTTTACTGGAAACATTTTTTCAATATCTTTTACTTCGTATTCAAAACTATTTTTCAATTGAAAGGACTCTTTTTTATTTTTTTGATCTAAGAATTCGTTGTATTTTTCTCTAGTTTGAGGATTATTTAAAACAGTATTTGCAATTGAAATATGATTCCACACTTCTTCATTGAAATCTGGATTTTTATCTGGATGTAATTCTTTTGCTAACTTTAAATAATTTTTTTTTATCTTCTTTTCAGAATCATCACGAGTAACACCAATAATTTCATACAAGTTGTATTTCAAATTTTGAAAATTTGTAGACATTATAATATAATATAAAAATATACTTTAAATCTAGATTATATTATTATGGTAAACTATAAAGAAAAAATAGAAGGATGTATATACTTATCATCTTTCTTAGAAACATTAGCATTTTTCAATGGAAAATGGGAATTTAATTATGGTAATAAAACTGATACAATTACTGAAGGACTTTTGATTAATTATTTCTTTTTGAATCATTATTATATGATGGGAGGATTAGAAAATATAAGTTTTGAATCATTAAAATCATCAGATGATACTATTTTAATAATTGCAACTGGGGAAGGAGTTTTACAAGGAGGTGGTGAGAAAAATTATATAGAATCCTATTTAAAATATTTGCCAATGCTAAAAGAAGAAGTTCGTATATCTGGAAAATCAACTTTAATATCATTAGAAAAAATTAAAAAAACCAAAAGTATCAAAAGTCTTCCCTATTCATCAAATAACGGTGGAAATGGATGTGCAATAAGAACAGCCCCAATTGGATTAAAGTATTATAAGAATATAAATAAGGTATGTGAAGAAGCTTTAATAGCATCATTGGTAACTCATAATTATTCTATAGGATTTTTAGGAGGTATTGTCACTGCTTTGTTTACTGCTTACGCTGTAGAAGATATTTCACCATTTAAATGGTCCTTAGAATTAATTAAGCTTTACAAAAAGAAAGTATTTCATAATCTAATTAAAAAATATATAGATGAAGATATCACTGATGAAATTGATAGTTTCTTCTCATATTGGGAAAAATACAATGAAGATAGGCTTAACAAGATGAATTTTAGAAATCTTCCTAACTTTTTAAATCCAGGACGAAAAATAGAGGATTTAATAAATTACACATCAGTAACATATATATCGAAAAAGTCAAGTTATGATAAATTTGGTGGTTCTGGATTAGAAGCAACAATTTTAGCATATGATAATTTATTATTAGCAGCAATACCTGATAAAAATATGATAGTGAATACCGAAAATCCTAAATTTAATTGGGACGTTTTTGTATTTAATAATGTTTTTTTCTTTGGTGATAATGATTCTATATCCGCTATTAGTGCAAGTTGGTATGGTGCGTATTTAGGAATAGACAAGTGTCCTTTAGAGAAAATAAAGGAATTGGAATTTTATAAGGAATTGAGTTCCCTCATTACAAAGTTAACTAAATAATTAATCAGTAGGGGGTTTTCTTTTTTAGACAGGAGGCTTTCTTTTTTAGACGGGGGGTTCCAAATTTCTTACAGTCTCAATTAAATCTTTAGCAGTTCTAGCACCTTTATAAGTTCCTACTTTATCTCCTACTTCAATAATTACTGTAGGGAAACCTTCTACTTCAAATTCTTTACATTTAGCATCATTTTCGGGATTATCGCATTTAACATCCATTACTTTAATGTTACTTAAAGATGGATCAGCATCTACTAGATTTGCAAATTCTTCCCATTCAGGTTGAAATTTAGTAGACCATCCACACCAGCTAGTATTAAAGTTATAAATGGTTGCTGGTATACCATTAGAGTTTTTAAATTTTTCTTGTTTTGTAGGAGTTGATTTTCTATGGAAAAATACAATGTACAAAATTACTAGAAGAATTATTCCCATAATTAACCAGGTCGTTACAGAGAGTCCGTAAAAATTTTCGTTAAAATTTATCATTATATAATTTTAGATTTTAAATTTAAAAATATTTAGAATTTAAAATTAATTTCTAAATGATATTATATAAAAATGTCCGAAGCTTCAAAATGTATTATGGCCCCTACAGCAAGAGCATGTATTCAATTATTAGAAAAAATTGCAATAAATGATGCTGTCAGTATTGCAGAATTAAAAAAATTAGCAAGTGATTATGCTCTAGGAATGAGATTTTCCGATGATAAGGATATAGTTCACAAGGTATTAGTTAATAATGGATTTGCTTCTTTTCTTGGTACAAGTGAAACATCTGATGTAATTGTAAAAAAATGGCATGCAGGTTTAGGAGATTCTAAAGATGCACAATTAGTTAAAGGAAATGCTGATTTAACTGCTATCTTTATGAGTTTAGTTGAATTTGTAAAAAGACCTGATTCTGATAAATATACAGGCGATCCAGCAACAATGAAAACATCAAAAGCATGGTTTTCTCCCAGACCTTTTTGCACTGGACCAACAAGAGTCTTTTCTGCGACAACACATTTAAAAACAAGACCTACTCCTAAACAATTAAATTTTGTAGGTGGAGTACCTGTTATGACAGGAGGTGGTTCTCAAAATGAAAGGAAAAATATTTCTTATGTTAATAACATGAGATACCTTGATTCCTTAAATAATTATTACAACATGGTAGGTGGTGATGTTCAACCTACTAATTGTTGCAATGATTTACAAAAAATGTATGAAAATATTACCAATAATCTTCAAAGTCACGGTAAACAAGTAGAAACTTCCGATAATCGCATTATTGAAACAATGTTAAATAAATTTTCTGAATTAGAAAGTAAAGTAGTACAAATTCAAGAAAATATCTCTAAACTTTCTGCAGTACCTGGTGCTAATGTATCTGGTGTGCTTCGCGCTGAAAAAGAAAAATTAAAGACAGAAAGTAAATATCTTTCCACTCAAGGAAAAAGTCTTACTTCTGTACTTAGATCTTTATTTGAAAGTTCTAATCAAGTACCTGACAATAATAAAGCATTAACAAATGCACGTTTACAATTTCCTCAACACACTGTAGGGTACTAAAACAATTAGCAAATTACATTAAGTAAAATACTTTAAAGTAATTTTCTAAACAAATATTAATATGGGCTTAGGACTATTATTATTAGTTTCCGTTGGTAAAGAAAATATTTATTTATCATCAGAACCTGAAATAACATTCTTTAAAATATCACATAAAAGATATACCAATTTTTCAATTGATACAATTGCACAATATTTTAAATCAACTCCTGATTTTGGTAGAAGAGTTACAGTTAATTTATCTAAAAATGCTGACTTGTTAGAAAAATTATATTTATATGTAGAGCTCCCTGATATTATAAAGGATAACCCTTCAGTATTGCCGACTGGAGTAAAAAAATTTGCTTGGGTTAAAAAAGTCGGGTTAGCATTAATTAATTATGTTGATTTAGAAATTGGAGGAGTATTAATTGAAAGACACTATGGAGATTATCTTAATATTTGGGGAGAATTAGTTGTAAATTTAGGTAAAAAGAAAGGATTACATAAAATGATTGGTAATATTGATTTATTAACAAATTATACCAATGGAAAAACATCTTATAGTTTATATGTTCCTCTAAACTTTTGGTTCTGTCAAGAAATTGGTATAGCATTACCAATTGTTGCAATGATTCATAATGATATAAAAATTCATGTTCAATTTAATGATTTTAATAAATGCTTTCTTCAATCTCCTACTAATTATATAAGTACTTATGAACCATTTACATTATTTAATGAAGGTGAAATAATTAGACAAAATGTAGGAGGCACTACAGCAATAGGAACTTTTGTTTATTATGATTCAGTAAATAATAATATGTATTATAATAAGATACAGGGAGACTTTTTAATTCCATCAACAAGTGGGGATAAAAACTATGCAATTATTGGAGATGATTCTGGTTTTCAACAGAATTTAAATAATAATTCAATGGTAGTTACAGATGAAGATTACTTTAGAGTTAATACTCCATCTTTACAAACAGCGTATTTAATAGTAAATTATATTTATTTAGATAATAGTGAAAGATTCCTTTTTATTAATAACGAACACGAATATTTAGTACCAATTGTTCAAAATATTCAACAACAAACATTTTCTTCTACTAATATTTCATTTAAAATACCCTTTGTAAATCCAATTAAAATGATTTTTTGGAGAGCTCAATTAGTATCAAATTATAATGTAAATGATTTATTTAATTATACATTAACACCTGTTTCTACAACAACCACTCGAATTATAGAAAAAGAATTAATTGTATTAAATTCAATCAATAGAATAGAATTAAATAAACCAGAATATTATACAAATATTCAAATCTATCAAAATCATTTTACATCTGCACAAGAAGGAATTCATATGTTCGCCTTTTGTATTAATCCTTTAGATTATCAACCATCTGGTACAATGAACTTTAGTAAAATTGATGATGCATATTTATCAATAAATTTTAACAAATTGATAAATTATCAGAATCCAATTAATATAACCAGTTATGGTATTCAATTAAATGTGTTTAGAATATTGAATGGATTAGGAGGACTAGGTTACTATCTATAATTTAGTTCCAAGACAAAGCACCCATTCCACTCATAATTCTAAGTATTTGATATTCTCTTACAGTTGTTTTCAAGATAAATGGATCATTTACTACTTGAGAATTATTTATTGTTTTTATTACTATGTCGTCCAATGTTGAAAAATTTATATGACCAGAAGGTTGTTTTTCTATTGGATGTAATGCAAAAGAATATGCATAATAACCCATATCAACTGAATTTAAATACTTTTGATAAGGAACAACTAAATTAAAATAAGTACTATCTAACGCTGTAAATAAATCTATTCCAGCTGTTTGAATATTCATAGTTTTTATTGGACTAATTAATGTTGTATTACTTATATTTTTATAATTATACAAGAAGTATTTTATTAAATTCAAACGCTTAGCTGATAAAGTTTTTAAATTATTTTGAAATTTAGTATCCAAGTACAAAGACATCTCAATATTTTTAGATAATACAGAAGATGCCATAAAATATAAATATCTTTCTGATTTAACATTAATTTCATATTCTGCTTGTTTTAAATAACTAAAATCTATAATATATTCTACTTTAACTATACCCCCATAAACACCAGTTTGTTTAAAAATATCGTAAGCTGTTTTTCTTAAATTATATTCATTAGAATAAGCATCATTAGTTACAGTAGTAGATGTATAAGTATTTAGACCTGTACTTAAAACTTGTGTTGTTAAAAATATATCTTTTACTAAATTAGTAAATTTCATCCTTGATGAAGTATTTACGCTATCAATTAAGCTATTTGGGTATGTTTTAAATATTTCAATTATATATTCATGATTATTACTTCCAAATAATTCTCTTTCTGGTATATCTAATATTATTCCATCTATATTTAAATTAATATTAATTTCAGGGGTATTAATAATTTTATATTTAATTGTATCAGTTGACTTATTTGGACCATTTGATATCAAATTTACAAGTTGATTTAATTCAAATTTTAAAAATACATCAGAATGTTGTAAACATAACATTGGTACATATAAAGGTGATTGACCATCAAACCAAAACTCTAGAGGTATAATAATTCTATTACCATAAGGTTTTACTACCTTATCAAATTGTTTTTTACGTGCAGGGTCTTTCAAAAATTGATACTGAATATTCATTACATCCGGATTTAATTGCTCTATTCTTTGATCATTAATATAAAATTCAATATAATTAAACAGTAAAGTATATAAATTATCATTAAAAACAGCTCTTTCAGTAGTTGTAATTACATTAGTAGTAGTTATAGTCTTGTTTTCTAAACTAGGTGAAGGACTCATCACTTGATTATTAAATCTTTTTTCCAAAGTTAATTGAGCAAATTTACTAACCAAATAAAATTTATTTAATTCAAGACTATTAGTAATAAAATGGTCTAAGAAATACAAGGTTTTTTCTCTAAAAAATAATTGATATTTTCCTATATTTATTTTTTTATACAATGTAAATGGCATATATGCATATTGTACTAGTGTTACGGTAATATCGGATAAAAGTAAATCTAATTCTTTAACATATATAGAATTTACATTATTTAACAATACCGGTGATATTACATACAAGGGTGATTCTAATAATACTTTTCCTTGAGTAATTGTAGTCGAATTAAAATAAACTGTGGAATCAGTTGTAATATTTGTTGGAAGACCAGTGTCTATTAAATATATATAATCTCCTATTTCATCACCAGTTTGAGTCAAGGTTTGAATATAACCATCAAATTTAATATCAATAGAATCGAATAACTGTACTTCTGCTAATTGATTAATACTTGGTTGAGATAGTTGTTTTTCAATAATTAATTGTTTAAAATAGAATGGTCTATCTAAATATATATAATCAAAAATTTCAAGATATCCTTGACGTAACCATTTGTCATTTGTGTTAACATATATAATTGGAGTAGTAACTAATTTGTCATTTATATAATAAGTGTAATTTTCATCGTAACTAAAATTTTTAGCAGGAACAAATCTTAATAAATTATTAACGTGTGTAAATTCTTCTACATACCATGTATTAATAACACCACCAAAAGAATGATCATGTAAATCTATAACAGACACATATAATTCACATAAAAATTGGGTCATCGTAGGTTGTCTAATTATATCTAAAGATTTATAATAAACAGCTGTATCTAAATTTTTTTTAAAATTATCAATATACTCATCCGCATTAAATTCATTATAAGATAAATCATAAACAATAAAACAATTAGTTTTTTCATTTATACTAGGAAGTCCTGAAAATTGATACAAAAATTGATTCATTTTTTTAAATATTTGAATTGGTTCGGGTGGATATTCTCCAAGTTTAGAATAATGCGTAATATTATTTATTACATAATCACTAGAAACATCACTTGAGTTTAATAATATATCTAATTGATTTTCACCAATAAAATTTAAATTTTTACAATAAATTGTATCATTTATTTTAAAGTTTTTAACAACATTTACTAAATCAAAATAATATGAATAATTTATTAAATTTGAAGCTAATACCAAATGAAACATTAATTGATTTAGATTTGAATATGCAGTTGGTTTTATCGTTAATATTATTTTCGTATTTACAAAATTAGTAATAGCTCCTTGTACTTGAATATTCTTATTAAAAATATCAACTATTCTATAATTTTGATTATTAGACTGAAAATATACAGTATAATCTGTTGATGTTGCATTCAAAATTTGATTTAAGTTCAATAGAGTAATATAGGTAGTATTTCCAGAAACATTAAATTTTTCAATACCAACAATAAGTTCTGCTTGAATAAATGAATTTAATTGATCAATGTAATTAGGAAATACTAAATAATTATTATATGTTATCAAATTCATATTTCTATATTTGATTGCAGTAAATTTAGTAAAATCCAAATTAGCTAAATCATTAGTTGTTAAAGTTAATTGATATACGTAACCAATAAAAGTATTACTTGAAATATCATAAGTTTTAAATGAACTGATACTAAAGTTTTGTTCGCGGTTTATATCTTCTTTTATAAAAAATTCAATTAAGTTATTATATACAATTGGATAATCAATACTTAAATTGTTAAATAAATATTCACCTTCTAGAAAATCTAATCTATAAATACTTTGATCCACATAAGTTTCATCAGTCAAAAGAATTCTATATGGATATAAACCAAAAGATATATCAATATTATAATTTAATATAAATGGCGCATCTATATTATTCATCTGACTAGTTGGTAAATATGGATAATTTCCTAAATATGTACAATTATTAAAACTAGAATCATAAGTGATATTATTTTTTAATATATCTAATCCTAATAATGAATCATTGTTAGGTGATAAAGTTTTTTGTAATTTAATTAATTGCTGTTCGTAATCTGGTATTTTTTGAAATAAATCTTGTTTTAATATATATAAAAGTAAATCAGCATAATTGACACATTTACCTGAAAATCCAAATACAGTTGATTCAAAATTTATATAATCATTAGATAAACTAACTATATATTTTAATACATCGTTTATTTTAACACCATATAAATTATCATCATAATTATTATTAACTAAATTATAAATTTCTTTTTTAACATTTGTTATATTTCTTGAAAGGTTATATCTAGTACCATCAAATGTTAATATAAATTGATTATTTAGATACAAGTTACTATTGACTGATAAATTAGTTCCATCAAATGTAAAATTTAAACCCAAATCTGAAATAAAATTATTAATATATATTATCGGACTTCTCCAAAATGCTTCTACTTTTATAAAATATTGTAAATTAGTATACAAATTAGTTTGAAATATTTGTAAAGAATTAAAGGCAGTATAATCATTATTAAATCTAGACAAAAATCCAGAAATATCACTTGCTTCTAAATTAGTATAATAATTATTGCTTGTAGTTCTACTTATATTTCCACTTAAATCCATGATAAAATCACCCTTTGAAAGTATACTTTTATCTATTTCTGAATTTGCAACTAATGACCACGCATCCCAAGTTTTCAAAGAATTAAATAATGCAGATACTTTAAAATAAGTTTTATTAAAAATATTTCTTAATGAACCATCACTATCTAAATAAATTTTATTTTCATCAAAAATATTAGTTGGTACATCATTAATAAAAATACTATCAATTTACTTATTTCATCTATTGTTTGAATAACACGTTGATCTTTATTACTATCATAATAATTAGTATATACTTTTAAATTTAAAAATCCTGTTGTATATGAATATGCGTTACTATTAAAAATATTAAAATTTGTACTTAATGAATAATAATAATAATCAACTTGTGTTATTAAAGTTAAAGTAGTAGGTAATTTTATATGTTCTACCCCAAAACTTTTTGCATAATCATCATTGACAACTATAGTTTCGGTATAATCTTGTTTGCTTGATGTAACAATATAATTATTTTCTTGAGAATAGAGATAATTATAATTTTCAATAATTTGGCTTGTAATCAAATAATAAATATCATTATCATTTATAATAGTACATGGTATTGTCTTATCGATAAAAAAATCAATAAACCCAATTAAATTAATAATATTAGTTGCATCTATACTAACCCTAAAACCAGAACTAATATTTTCAACTAATCCAGTAATAATTAAATTATACTTTCTCCAAATAATTAATTCATTAAATGGCAACGATTTTAAATCCTGTTGAATAATCAATTTACTATTTAAATAAGAGAAAGAATTATCTAAATTTAATAGAATTGGATGAATCTTATCCAAATAAAATGTTGAATTATAATCTTCTACATTTGTAAAAATATAAAGTTTATTTGGAATTTGTAATTGACACAAGTGACTAATAAATTGATTATATTG
>Ga0114968_10000133_pt1 | contig 55677 bp, 41 predicted proteins | sample M_130807_EF_Meta_FD_87020 | JGI IMG/M metagenome (GOLD analysis project Ga0114968, IMG submission 87020) | Freshwater microbial communities from Lake Montjoie, Canada to study carbon cycling - M_130807_EF_MetaG | ecosystem: Environmental > Aquatic > Freshwater > Lake | place: Lake Montjoie... | reverse complement strand
CATTCGCATTCGTAATGGTCACTGTATATGAACCAGAAGCGCCAGCGGTAATTGCTTGGGTTGGCTCACCTGTAGACCACGCGTAAGTCATGCCCGCTGGGGCTGTCAAGGCAACTGAACCACCAGCACAGAATGTAGTAACACCACTTGCAGTAACATTAGCGGCTGGCAAAGAATTTATTTGTAAAGAAGCCGTAACCTGAGACGTACAACCCAAGGCGTTAGTATATGAATAAGAGATAAGCGCTGTTCCAGCAGATACACCAGAGACCACACCATTTGCAGCAACGTTGGCGACGGCAACATCCGAAGATGACCAAGTACCATCAGATTGTGCATTCACTAGTGTTGTTGTCGAACCAACACAAACAGCTGAAGAACCTGAAATTGTAGGAAGAACTGGGTTCGCATTGACATTTACATTGAATTGTACAGCAGTCGTACAGCCGTTCGCATTCGTCACACTATATGAAATAGTAGTAGCACCATTACTTAATCCAGTAAGTAAACCAGCAGCATCTATTGTAGCAGCAACCGTGTTTGATGATGCCCATGAGCCACCAATTGAAGCATTTGTCAGGGTAGTTGTTGCACCTTCACATATTGAATTACTCCCAGCGATTGCCTGAACAACTGGAACAGATAATACAGTGATATTTGTATTGGCAGATGTAGCGGCACAACCAAGACCGTTTGTAATTGCGACAGTATAGGGGCCATCGACAGAGGCTACTATAGATTGAGTTGTTTCGCCTGAACTCCAAAGATATGAAGCTGCTACTGGTGCAGTAAGAGTTACTGAAGCTCCTGCACAAAATGTGGTAGCACCACTGGCAGTAATTGTTGCTACAGGTGCAGGATTCATCGTGACAACAAATGGCGCTGAAGTTGCAGAACAACCAGATGCATCAGTAACTGTAACGGTAGCATTTGCGCTTGCAGAGAATGTAGTGCTTTGAGTAATTGCACCGTTAGACCAAGCATATGAAGCGCCATTTGATGCAACAAGCGTTATTGAACCACCTTCGCAGAAACTATTGCCATTCAATGATGTAATATTCGCTAAAGGAAGTGCACTGACCGCCACTGTTGTAATTGCTGATGTTGAAGCACATCCGTTTGAATTGGTTACTGTAACAGAAATATCTTGTGCAGTGCTCACCGTAATTGACTGAGTTATTGCACCTGTACTCCACAAGTAGGAAGTGCCAGAACTTGCAGTTAGTACAACAGAAGTACCTTGACAAATTGTAGTTGAACCTCCCGCTGTTATCTCTGCTGATGAAAGTGCCTTCACAGTATAGCTTGTAGATACACTATTAGAACAACCATTTGCATTTGTATAGGTATATATTAGGGATGTAAGTCCAGGGGCCACTCCAGTTACTGTTCCCGCAGTAGCGTTGATTGTTGCTATTGCGTTATTAGCTGTTGACCACAACCCCCCTGCTTGTGCGTTTGTAATTACGCCTGTACTACCTTCACAAACAGAAGTAGCGCCAACGTTGGCAGTAAGAACTGGAAGAGGATTTTCAATGACGGTTGTTGTCGCAGAAGTTGCCGAACAACCGCTATTAGTAGTAATAGTAACTGAATATGCACCACTTGCATTCGCAACGTAAGTGCTTGATGTTGCACCCGTAATTGCAGTGCCATTTAGTCTCCATTGGTAACTGTAGGTCATTCCAGCTGTAGGACTTGAAGCTAGGAGTGTTACCGAACCACCAAGACAGAAAGTTGTCTCACCCAAGGTGGAAATTGCCGCTGTAGGTAAGGTATTGACTGTAACCAATACACTTTGTGAATTCACACAGCCATTTGAGTTAGTTGTAGAGTATGTCACGGCAACTGTTCCTGCACTTACGCCAGTTACCAATCCGTTGGCTCCAACAGTTGCAACAGCAGCATTTGCTGAACTCCAGACAGGGTTGTTTGCCGTAGTGCTAAGTAAGGAGGTTGATCCGACACAAACGGTAGGTGTACCAGTAATGGCCGAGGCGCTTGGCAAACTATTTACATTGACAACAGTAGGTGCTGACGTACTTGAACATCCGTTAGCACCTGTAACAGTTACTGTATAGCTTCCAGCAGACGACACGGCAAGGGTTTGATTATTGCTTCCGTTTGACCATTGATAGGATAAACCAGTACCGCCATTAGCCGTTAAGGTAACTGAACCACCTTGGCAGAATGTAGTTGAACCACTTGCTGTAACTGTTGCTGTTGGCAACGGGTTAACTGTAACATGGAATACATCATTACTCCCGCTAACTAACTGACCCACACCTAATTTTACTGCTAGTGTTTTTGAAGTCCCTACACATGGATTACCAAATACGGTTGAAGACGCTAAAATAGTAAGTGAAGTTTGCCCCAATGCCGCAGCGCTGATGATTGAGGCGGAGTTAGTAGCATGACAAGAACCGATAGACCAACTACCAGCCGATCCTATTGGCGTTCCAAAGCTCGCAAACTCAACACTCGTAATTACCTTTCCGGCTGGGGCTGTCAAGGACAAGGTCTGACCTTCTGATGCTTCACTATAAATAAAACCATCCGTTACATACATTTTCGGGGTTACAGTAATATTGGCTATTTGAGGGTTATTGCTTGTATTGGCAGCAGTGAAAAGGATATTACCAGACCCTGATGCGGCAATGCCCACACTAGGGTTATCGTTGGCCCATGTAAAAAAGACACCGGCTGGGGATCCATTGAAGTTAATGTTATTGGTAGACCCGGAACAAACCGTCAAATCTGCAACACTTGTAACCGTTGGCACTGACTGTGCTTTTCCCTGAAAGCTGAAACCAATACTTAAAAGGAGCGACCATAAGAAAGTCAAAAAGGTTGTTTTGAAACCTTTCAAAAAAAATACATTCTTCATTTGCTTTGGGGTTGTAGAGAGGCTTATTAGGTTGAAAAGTCTCATAGTTGGCTTAGTAATATAAATTAAGAAAAACAACTAAAAACCTAGTAATCAAGGTAATTAACTGATTTCCATATACTCACTTTTAATAAATACAATACAAAACACACCAATTTATCAAAATCGGCATCGAACAAATGTATACAAAATGATTTGATTTCCAAAAAAATGTTCAGTTCAGTCAGTGTTGGCTTCAGTAAATTTACGGCTAAACTTTACTATTAAAATTGGAAAACACAAAAAAAGGCGCGCCGTTTGGCGCGCCTTTTCAACATTGTTTGAAAGCGTATTATTGCTTGATCACACGGTTGGTGAATGATTGTGCACCTGCCGTCATTTTTAAGGTATAAACACCCGTTGTAAGGTTGAATACATTGATTTGAGCTAGCTCATTGTTAAATGCGCCTTTTTGCGCAACATAAACAACTCTTCCACTCATATCAAGCAGCTCGATTTGATCGATAACCACACCTAAGCTGTTTTCTATATTGAGGACGTCAGCAGAAGGGTTAGGATATACTGTAAAGCTTCCTGCAAGTGTTTCCATACCAGCTGTGAAATCACAACCTGCATCTACAACTACAAGTACAGTAGCGGTGTCAGCTGGGCAAACACCATTGATTACAATATAATCATAGTTAAAGTTACCTGGTATGTTAGAAGCTGTGTCGATATTTCCAGCAAGTGGGTTGTTGCTTGGATCTAACCAGTAGCCACCTAAATCTACTGTCCCGCCTAAACCTGACAATAAGTTAAATGGTTCGTTTTTACAAACAGTGAACGTTCCATTTGTACCTGCACTTGAAGGTGCATTTACATTCACATATGCATTAGATTGGTCAGAAGCACAACCATCTTCTCTTGTATAGGTAAATTCAAACATAATAGATGCCAAACCGTTGGTTACAAAGCTAGATCCTTGTAAACCTAGGGTAGGAATCGTTTGTGTCCATGTTCCACCCAATTGATAGTTTGCGATACCGTTAAATAAGTTTACGGTGTCACCGTAACAAACTTCTAAAACTTCACCTTCAACACCTGCATTCAAATCAATTTCATAAATTGAAATGGCATAATTACCAGCCGTGAAAGATGATGCATCATGCATTAAATAATAGGTTGAACCTGGTGTTAAACCACAGATAGTAAAGTTAGGTGCTTGGTTTACACCACCCAAATCATCATCATTTGCAGCTTCCAACTGGAATGAAGCAAGATCAGAACAAGATGTGGCGCTGTACACAGCAATTTGTCCGTTGTAAGACAATGCGGTACCATTGATTCTTACATTTCCAGATGCAGGAGCAACAAAGGTAAACCAAGTTGTGAGCTCAAGGTTTTGATTTGCCCAACCTGTTGTTGTTTGAGCACCCGTTGCCGGTGGAGCCAACGTTGCTTCGCTTAAGTTAAAGCTTGCACCCGTGTTATTGAATACGTAAGTGTTGCCATCAACTGGAATTTGATCTGCGGCACAAATTGTATCATTTGTCATTGGCAATACAACAGCGATTGGACCCATAAAATAAGAGGTATCCTGACCACATACTGCTTGAAGATATACATCAAATGATTGACCAGCAAGAAAATCAACATCGAAAATAGTTTCTTGTGTGTTATTATCTAATACATATGGTGTACCTGTAGAGAAAGGCATGTCAGCATTAACCAATTGCAGGTTGTAACCAGTAATTGGCAATACAGTCTGAGACCAATTCCAGTTAGCAATGATACTATCCACTGCAGAAGTAACCGTAATATTTGTTGGGTTGGCACAGTCTGGTGCAGGAAGAATATTAACAAAATAATCTTCTGTTTCTCCCCAAGTATATGTTTGACATGGAGACATGCTGGCGTTACCAAATTCTCTTACAATAACACGCATTCTAGTCAAACCTGTTGTTGCAGTCAATGGAACATTGATAGTGCCATTTTCAACATGAGGGCCATTAGTCGCTGCAGCTGAAGAGTATACTTCTTCTCCTGCATCTAAGAACGAGCCATTTTGGTTGAAATCTATCCACGCTTTTGTCCAGTTATTATAATTACCGCCGCAAGTACCTACTTCTACAGAAATTGGATAACTCATACTTTGGATTATTTGAGCTGGAGCTACAGCTGTATAATCAGAATACATACTTTGTGTAGAGCCTGGCCCACCAGTTGTTGCACAATCTGAAGAATTGTCAATGCCAGCAAGTGTTACATTGAAAATATCTTCATCACCCGCGCTTGTTGCACTACTTGTACAATAGCAATTGAGGAAAGGTGTTGACAAAACGAGTACGGAAGTAGATGTGTCAATCTGTGACGTATTTGTACAAGTTAAGACGCAAGAAAAGTAAGTATCTGAAGAAATATTTGTACTCAAAGTGGATAATGTGGCACCAGCAACTGGAGTCCAAGGACCTGTTGCGCTACTAGAAGAAATCCACTGAAAAGTAAGACCAGAAGCAATTGTAGAGTTATTCAAAGATAAATTCAGTACATCTGCAGGGCAAATTGTAGTTTCACTAGCCACAGCAACACCTGCGTCGGGTGTGCCTGTACATGGGGCAGCGGCAAGAATTGTCACAACATAATCTTCTGTTTCACCAGAGTACATCGTTAAACAAGCATCATTTGCGCCATTTTGGTTACCTGAACTTCTTGATCTTACGCGCATACCTGTATTTCCTGGTAATGCGTCTATTGGAACGTTTATCGTTACTGTTGCACTCGTGCCTGTGGGTATGTTTGTCCCGATTTGCGTCCACTCAGTCGGCTCATAAGTTCCATTTTGGTTATAATCTATCCATACCGATGCGATGGCTGCACCTCCAACTTCTACGGTCATATCATATGGTGCACCTTGTGTAATACTAGGCCCCGACGTAAACAACGTATAATATGGTGATGGCGGAGGAGTAGCAGAAGTGTTGTTATTCCAAAAATTTGTGCCTCCAGAACCAAATGAAACATCATTGATAAGTGCACCGCCACCATTTGTGACCGTACAATAACACTGCGTAAATGGATTGACATCAACAAAAACAGGGGTAGAATATGAAGGAATGCCTGCACTACAAATAACCTCACAGCGGAAATAAGTAGGAGTAGACAGAGTAGTTGAATAAGCACTGGTTGTTGCCGCTGTAATGTTAGACCAAGGGCCTGCTGCAGCCGCAGCACTCTGCCATTGGTAGGTTAAGCCTATTCCAATTGTTGCGCCACTTAAAGATAAACTGACAGCTTGCCCAGGACAAACACCAATTAGAGAAGATACGGTTGTGCCAGCTGCAACAGGGTTAGTACAAGGCGTATTCGGACTAATATATGTAACTGAAGTTACTTGACACGAAGATCCTGTTGAACAAAAAGCGTCGGCTGACCAATGCATAAAATAGGTGCCTGCCACGGTTGAATTCCATTGCAGAGGGCTTGAGCCTGAAGCAACTACAGACCCGTTAGAACTGCCCTCAGTAACAGTGATGAAACCACCAGCAGCAACAGAAGACTGATAAATTGTACTTGGTTCCACGTTGTCAATCTGTGAATATTCACCGTAAAATGAGCAAGTAGAGACTTGTAAATTTGGTGAAGCTGCAGTAGGTGCATTAAGCAACGTATTTGGGTACTGACTTGTATTGATACACTGCGCATTTAGTGCACTACTAAACACCAGTGCAAACAGCAAATAAATTGCCGAATGAAATAGGTAGATTTTTGTTCTCATTTAGTTTTAGTATAAGTTGAATAAAATTAGACAATCAAAGATAAAATTAAAAATTCAATTAATAAAAAAAGCCAGCTCTTTTCAGCTGGCTTTTTAATATTTAGAGTAGTTGAACTACTGTTTAACTACTCTGAATGTTTGAATTGTGGTGTCGGTAGCGATGCGAACCATGTATATACCTGTTGTCATAGACTCGAGGTGAAGAATTGCGCCGTTTGCGATATTAGATTCTGTAAACACTAATTTACCTTGAGCATCGAATACTTGCGCTGAAGCTTTCAATGAATTTGGCATTTGGATAGTCAGGTCCGCAGCCGTAGGGTTTGGCTGAACAGATATTTCTATTGCAGAAATCTGATTTAAACCTACAGCATCAATGACTTGACAGTCAGATTGATCAGAACAACCTTGAGCTGAAGTCACGATAACTGCGTAAGTACCATTCTCAATTGCAGTGAAGTTAGCTGTTGAACCATTTGGAACATCTGTACCAGATGCACAATTGATCCATTGATAGTTCATCCCTGCAGGAGTTGCCGCAAGCGTTACGTCATTCACAACAGAAATAAGTGCTACTGGCGTTGCGTTTACTACAACACTCAATTGATCCGTGTTTTCACAACCATTTAGCCCAGTACCTGTAACTGTGTAAGTAGCAGTTGCAGATGGAGCAAAAGCAACACCGTTAGCAGCTCCACCGCTCCATTGGTAAGAAATAGCACCTTCACCATTTAAGGTTACAGACTCACCAGCACATATTGTTTGGTCGGCCCCCGCGTTCACATCAGGTAGTGCAAGAACCGTTACTGTTACTTGGTCATTGTTAGTACAGTTATTGAAGCCAGTTGCTACAACATTATAAGTCGCGGTAGTAGTCGGAACAAATGCAACACCATTAGTTACGTTCGGCGTTGTCCAGGTTAAGAACCCTGTTCCTGTTGCAGTCAGCGTTGCTGAAGTACCTTGACATACTGCGAAGTCTGGTCCTGCATTGATAACTGGAATTGGCAATACAGTTACTGTTGTATTTTGCGCTGCAGAACCACAAGCGTTTGTTGCTACGTATGTTAAGTTGACAACAACTGGATCTGTAAGTGCAGGTGTGTAAGTTACAGTCCCATTAGTTACGTTAGGTGAAATAACACCTGTGCCATTCGTAGTTGTCCAGAAGCCTCCGAGGCTGTTTTGTACGGCTGCACTGAAAGTAGCCGGTGTATTCGCACATACAGTTTGAGGAGCAGATAAGTTAACTGTTGGGCCAGTAGAAATAGCAACCAAGACTTGGTCGTTGTTTGTACAACCATTAGCTCCAGTACCAACTACCGTGTAAGTTTGTGTTGCATTAGGATAGAAAGGAATACCTTGCGTAACACCGTTGTTCCAAGCATAAGATACAGCGCCTGTGGCATGAAGTGTAGCGCTCAATCCAGCACAAATTGTGATGTCCTGACCCGCATTTACAGCTGGCAATGCCAATACAGTTACCAATATTTGGTCTTGTTTTGTACAGCCATTAGCACCTGTTGCCGTCACTGTAAGTGTTGCAGTGTTGGTCGGTACAAATTGTGTGTTATTTGGTACGTTGTTGCTCCACTGGTAACCAATAACAGGAGTTGGTGAAGCAGAAGTTGTGGACGCATTCAAAATGATTGGCGTTCCTGCACAAATTGTTTGGTCTAATCCACCCAATACAATTGGTTGTGGCAGTACGTTTACAACCACTTGATCGTGGTTTTGACAACCATGTACGTCAGTTCCTACAACAGTATAAGTTGCTGTTGAACCAGGAAAGAACGGCGTTGCATTGGTAACTGAGTTATTCCAAGAGTAAGAAAGCGCACCTGCACCTGCAAGAATTACTGGAGATGCGTTACAAATTGTTTGGTCCACACCTGCGTTCACAACTGGAAGCGCATATACAGTTAATGTAGCTGCATCATGGTTTGTACATCCTGCAGTGTTTTGAACATTAACTTGGTATGTATATGTCCCTGGTGCAGTAGGCGTCACAACCAAAGCCTGAACATTGTTAACTGCTGTTGCCAAACCACTATTTGCATAGTTTGTCATTGACCAGTTGAATGGCGCCAAACCACTAGCGTTCAAAGTGGCTGTCTGACCAAAACAAATTGCTTGATCTATACCTGCATTTGCCACAGGAATGCCAGAATAAGTAAGCAACATTGTATCCGAGTTCACACAACCATTTACATCGGTACCAGTAACAATATAGTTGCCACTTGCCCCGACTGCGAAGGGTACGTTATTCGTTACTCCGTTATTCCAAGTATATGTTAGCGCACCAGTACCAACTAAAGTTTGCTGCTGAGTAGGGTTGTTAGAACAAATCAAGACATTTGGTCCTGCTCCTACAGCAGGAAGTGGGTTGATTGTTGCCAAGTTGGTAGTGCCAACTGTCTGACATCCTGTTAAAGGATAAGTTGCTTGAACAGTATATGCTTCTGTAATTGGAGTAGAACCAGTATTGAACTCAACTGATGACGAAGTTGATCCTGTTGTATTCAAACCGGTCCAAGCCCAGTTGAGTAAGTTTGTGTAGTTTGTGCCAATACTTGCGCCGAATCGCATATTCAAACGCGTGTCTGAAACAGTTCCACCACTTGGGTTAGAACAATTATTCGCGTTATCTGCAAACACCCAGTGAGCCGCACCTGCAAAAGTCGTTGAATTAGTTGCAATTGCGTTATTCGCATAAGAATCGTTATTAAAACAGATTTCGATTACGATGTTAGAAGTACCATCCCAAACAAATGGTGTTTGGAAAGCAAGTGTATTGTTTGCATATCCCAAACCACTAGGTATAAGGTTAGCGTTGTAATATACTTGAGACAATCCGGTTTCAAAGGTAGTATTAAGCGCGGTAATTGTAGTATTTGCCATACGTATAGTATAGTCTGTAAATCCTGCTGCGGTAGATTGTTGTGTGACATCAAATCCTACTGAAGTGATGTTTCCAGGCAATACGTTCAAAGCTGTTAATTCAGCAGCTGTAAATAAGTACTGTTGGCGAGCACCCCAATACCAGTTTGCATAAGGGGAAGGATATGTTAATGTAGTATTCAAGCCCGTGCCAACATTCATGGTTGCAGTTCCGTTTACAGGAACTACACTCGTAGCAGCAACGTGCACGGTATCACCAGTACATATTGCATTGGTTGCAGTTGCAGTTGTGATAATTGGATTCGGATTGATAGTTAGTGTAATGTCTTGTACAGCTGTACACAAACCATTGGTGCCGGTAAGAGTCAATGTATAAACTCCAGGAGCCGGTGTTAACGAAATAGCTGAACTATTGACAGGAACTGTAATTCCTGAGTTGGGATTATTGGACGACCAGGTAAAGTTATATGCTGGAGATGCAGAAGAGGTTGCGTTCTCTGAGTAAGTTGCGCCTTGGCAATAAGTCGGAGTAAGGCCGTTTGAAAGGATAATTGGATCTGGAGGGGTAACAGTTGCAACTACAGGAGTTAGCGCGCTGAAACATCCGTTGACACCTTGTTCTGTTACATAGTAAGTCGTTGTGGTCGAAATTGTATTACCGATTGTAGTATTACCAGCACCGTAACCTTTGTATTGTACAGATAAGTTGTCTATTGCTGTTAGCATGTTAAAACCGCCAGTACGTGCAGAAATCACATGCTTCCAAGATGCTTTATTTTCAGTTAGGTAAGAGGCTGGCAAAGCAACGTTTGTGAACAAGTTTGTACCATCTACATTTAAAGTAAGTTGACCTAGTTCGTTGATGGTAATCATGACATGTGCAGAAGTAGAACCCAACCAAGGTGTTGCGGCGTTAAAGCCTAAAACACCAGCAGACGTTGCATTGAAAGAAGCGGCAGTATTGTTGTACAACAAGTAAGTTCCTGCACCATTTGGCATAACACCATAAGCGTCGAATGAAATTTTCACTTTGGTACCTGAACCTTGCTCTGCAGCTGGAGCAGTTGCTGTAGCACTCGCATCAGGAGCAAAACTCCAAGAGAAACCGTCAGCACCACCTGCAGTAGTTTGCACATCAAATTCAACCTTATAAGCTGGTGCGTTGATACCTTGAGCAACAGTAATACCACCTTGTTGGCTGTTAATAGCACTTGTCAATTGCAACCATCCTGGGATAGCAGCTGTAGTTGCTGTTCCGCTTTCTGTTGCGCCAAGAGCAGTTCCTGTATTGAAGTCTGTGGTATAGAATGTAGACCAAGTTGAAGCAACTGGCGGCATTTGGACGACGTTCCCTGCTGTTGGGGTGTTGTACCAATAGAACGAACCTGAACCTTCGGCACCTGCACCTGAAGTTACAGAGGCAGTAGGTACCCCAACTCCACATTGTGTACTAGGTAAAGCAATTGGAGCGCTTGGCAATTGATTGACAGTAACAGTTGTCACAGCTGAAGTTAATGTACAAACGCCTGCCATCACTTCACAAGTGTAGTCTGTGGTTGTAGTTGGTGTTTGTGGTAAGACCAAGCCTGTGCCGATTAGAGTTGATCCGGCAAACCAAGAGGCACCACCTGATACGGTGATGGTGTAGTCTTCACGCTCACCCCAAGAAGAGTTTGTAGAATAATTATCTATTAATGCTTCCAAGCACACAACGCGCATGCGCATAGTTCCGAATGCCCATGATGGTACTGTAAATATCCCTGTTCGTGTGTGAGGCCCGTTTATAGTAGCAGAAGGTTGAAAAACCATCTCACCTGCATCAACAAAATCACCATCTTTATTGAAATCAATAAAAATTGCAAGCGAGTTGTTGTAATAAGTTGGGATGTCAATACTTGAAATAGCAAAGCCGTAAGTACTACCGGCAACCATAGGAATATTGGTCAATTCACTGTAATTTGCATAAAGACCAGGTGTTCCTGTTGCTGCACCAACGGAGCCAACTAAACTTTGATAAACGGAAGTATTATTTAATAGTGTGTCAACACCAGAGATAATCGTCACGTTACCGATATCCTCATCTTCGTCAGATAGCACTGGAGCGTCTGTGTAGGAAGCTGATGGCGTTATTACTGCAGAAAGTTGTGTGCTCTCACCTATACACAAAGTGCTCGGTAAAGCTACAGTTGTTAAAGTGTAAGCCGAAATTGGACTATCTTGATATGATCCGGAGATAGTTGCGTTAAGGTTAAAAGAGTTGGTAGCTGAAATAGACCAAAGTACCGTTGCATTAATGGGAGTTGCCGCGGGTATAGTTGCTGTGTATGTATTTCCTGTTGTGTTTGTCATTGAGGTACTGGTGTAAGTTGTACCATCATATGAATAACTGAACAAAATAGAATCTGAAGAAGCTGAGAAAGTACCAGAACCAACTAGGATGTCGGCACTTATCGTATGGTTAACTGCTCCTGTACATGTTATCGGTGTAACAGAATTAAGTGTGATTGTTGGCGGAGGATTCAAGGCGACCATTACCGCATTACTCGCAGTGGATGCGCCACCGTTTGCACAGGTCACTACACATTGGTAATAAGTAGAAGCTGACTGTGTTGTAGAATAAGTTAATCCTGTTGCTCCCGAAATGTTGGTGTAAGTTGTCCCGTCTGAAGAAGACTGCCATTGATAGGACAATCCTGAACTAGAGATAAGTGGTAATGTATCTGAGAAGCTTAAATCGAAATTCGTTGTAGTGTTCGTTACAAAAGGAACCGAAGCGCTAATGGCAGGCACCACAGGAGCACCTGAACATGCAGTCAAAAGTAAAGGTTGGAATTCCCAATAATCGTTATCAGCCACGACTGAACTATTTCCAGCTTGTGGCGTATTTGGTGATGAAGGCCACATGGTTGCAGTAGTGGCATCGATTTGAACACCTACGGTTGAGCTCATGAAAGCATCTGTAGTTCCGTATTGGTCAACAATGTAAATTTTGTTGGTTGTTTCTTCCAATACAATTGCCCAGTAATTAAAACTTAATGAAGGGCTACCTATTTCATAAGAGTAATACCAGATCCATTGTTGACGGTTTGGTGCAGAACCAAAGGTGTATGTCTGAACAACATCTCCTAGTTCTGTAGGTGGTGTGGCGGTGAACGCATCCCACATTCCAGCTATTGTCATTGGGCTCAATTGAGCAGATGGCAAGGCATCATTGTTGCCAGGAAGTGCCATGCTTAAATCAAAGGTAAGGACACCGTTGCCGGATACCTTCCATTGTGAAACTGGCATCCCTGCAAAACTGAATGCAAAAGGAATATTCTGTGGTGCTGACCAAGAATTGGCAGCTTGAGACTCGGAAATAATAACTGAACCTGCAGTAATTTGATCTGTTGTGACCAATCCACCTGGGTTCCCAGCATTTTGCACGTAATTGACTGTGTATGTCCATTGGGCTTTTGCACCCGTGGAAAAAACCAACATGGCAAGCGCAAACAAATAAGACAATCTAAACGTAAAACTTTTCATAGTAATAACTTTAGTATTCGTAATTTAGCAAATGTATACAAAATTTTATACGTACCGAAAATTAAATTCACTTCTCTTATCATGATTCCAGCTTCTCCTCACGCACTCATTTGTGGCTCAACTCAAGGCATCGGCTTGGCAATTGCACAAAAACTTTCACAGGATGGCTTTTCCGTCTGCCTTACGGCCAGAAACCAAGAAAAACTAAACGCAGCCATTGCCACACTTGATGTCTCAAACGGACAAACGCATACTTTTTTCGTGTCAGATTTTACCGATCCTGCAGGATTGAAAATTGCCATTGAAAACTATATCAACATCTATGGTCCTATCCATGTCTTGGTCAACAACACGGGTGGCCCAAAAAGCGGACCGATTGTCAACGCAGAAGTCAGTGAATTTTTAGCAGCATTTAACCAACACCTGATTTGCAATCATATCTTGATGCAAGCTGTTGTGCCTGGCATGAAAGCAGCAGGGTTTGGCCGCATCATTAACATCATTTCGACGTCCGTCAAGCAACCGCTGCCCAATCTTGGTGTTTCCAATACAATTAGAGGTGCTGTAGCCAATTGGTCTAAAACTTTGGCCAATGAACTCGGTGGTTTTGGCATCACCGTCAATAACGTATTACCGGGCGCCACCAACACCCAACGCCTTACTGAAATTGCCAAAGTAAAAGCCGAAAAAACCGGAGAAAGCATTGCAGAAATTTTAGCAGAAATGGGTCAGGAAAGCCCCATGAAACGCATTGCTGAACCTGAAGAAGTAGCGGCAGCAGTTGCTTTCTTGGCTTCGCCAGCAGCATCTTACATCAATGGAATCAACATTCCTGTAGACGGTGGGCGCACAAAAAGTTTGTAACTATTTGTTTTTCTTCGCTAAAAACGAACGATAAGCTAAAAGGAGCGGAAAGCCTAATAGAAAGCTGAAAGCCAACATATAGCCTCGGCGCGTGAGGTAGAAATCTACAACTCCTTTCATTTCAGATTCTTGGTAACCCAAACCCACAAAATAAGCCAAACTCAACGGGGCTTGTAGCACGTATTTTTTTCCGTTTTGGCTATAGACAATTTCGCCTTCGAATAGGTTGGGACTCACCAAAATAAGCGTGCCGCCGATCAGTATAAAACTAAAGGTAAAAACGAACCACGGCTTGAGCAATAACGATTTGAAGGCATCCATGGTAGCAAAGTTAGGTCAAATCTGTCTAATTTCGTGTTGGTCCTATGAAACACATTGCTTATTTATGTCTGTCTTGTGGGTGGGGTGGTTTAGAAATGAACCAACTGCGCAATGCACAAGAAATGCAAAACCGCGGACACGATGTGCTACTCATTGCCAATTCCGAAAGCCCGATTGCAAAAGCGGCTAGCCAAGCGAATATAAATTTACATTTGGTGGCGCAAAAACCCAAACATTATCAGTGGGGATTTGCAAGGCAATTGGCAGGACATTTAAAAGCGAAGGGTTTTGAGGAACTAATTTTTCGAAACAACCGCGAGCTGAGTATTGCGGCATCAGTGCGCTTTTTTTCAAATGGCAAAGTGCGCGTACATTATTTCATGGAGATGGCACTTGGCGGCAAGAAAACCCAATTTTTTAGAACGCTGCGCTACCGCTTCATCGACTCTTGGGTTTGCCCGCTACCCTATCTTCAATTGCAGGTATTGCAACAAACAAAGATCTCAGAAAAAAAAGTGAAAGCAATTCCATCTGGGGTTTTATTCAATGTCGAAAACAATTTATCCAAAGAAGCTGCTCGGTTCAAACTTCAATGGCCTACAGATTCTAAGATGCTGCTCGTTGTGGGCAGAATTGACCCAAAAAAACAACAAGTTTTTATTTGGGAAAGCTTCCTTAAGCGGCCTTCTCCAAAAGAGATGTTAATTTTCGTGGGCGATCCAACACCAGATCAAAACAACGACTACCACCATCATCTTTTAAAAAGCATCGAAGGAAATCCAAAAAACAACCAAGTGCGTTGGTCGGGTTTCCAAAATGACTTGGCGCTCTTTTACCGTGCCGCCGACCTCGTTATTATGGCGGCTGATCACGAAACCATCGGAATGGTCACCATTGAAGCGCTGCAATTTGCCTGCCCGGTAGTTGGTGCCAACAATGGCGGAACGAAAGAACTCATCGAGACCTACGGCGGCGGCCTTTGCTTTCGCTCTTTGGATCAAAATGACCTCAATTTGAAAATTACTGCGGCATTAAATGGAGAAACACCGAGCCTGAAAAGAACACTTTTTGAACAACATTTTGACTTCAATCGCGTTTGTGCGCTTGTAGAAACCGAAGTGTTAGGGCTCGAAGCACCGATTTTTCAGTAAATTCGTTCAATGGATTTATATACCTCCAAACAACGTTGGAAACTCTTTTTGGTCGTGTTGGCTTTGGCCATCGTCGGCGCATCTTTATTTTATTCCAACCAAAGCATCCAAAAAATTGGCGAACGCGAACGCAATAAAGCCCAACAATGGGCGCTTGCCCTCCGCAAAAAAGCAGAACTTGTCGAGCTTAGTAGCCAAATATTTACGGCACTACAAGAAAAGGAACGAGAAAAAATCGAACTCGTAGTGCGTGCCAATCGAAATTTACTTAGCGCATCAGACCTAGGCACGAGTCAAGATGTTGATTTTGCACTCTCCATTATAGAGGCGAACAAAGACATTCCTTTTATCCTGCTCAACGATGATCTATCGGTTTCACAATTTAGAAATATTGATACAAGCTTACTCAATCAAGATTTACAGGCTCTTGCTAAAGAATGGATTGACGCGGGCCGCAGTTATCAAATTCAGGTTTATGAGAACATGTACATGACGCTTTGCCATGGCTTTTCAAAAGAACTAGAGCGCTTACATACCCACTCTGACTCGTTAATTCGCTCGTTCAATGCAGACCTCACCGATCAAAAAAGCTTGGTGTCAGTATTGTTATTTGACCCTACAACACAACAAGTAGTTGCAAGCAATTTATCAAAAAAGGAGTTGGCGGCATCCGAAATCAAAGGCACCATTCAAGCAATGAAGGCAAGGTATGAACCTATAGAACTCACCATCAAAGGGGACAAAAAGTTACTTTACCTCAAAGACAGTGAAGAAGTGAAGCAATTATTTTGGTTACCATATTTGCAATTTGGCATTTTAGGTCTGATTGTACTCATTGGTTATTTATTGTTTTCGATGTACCGCAAAGCCGAACAAAACCAAGTTTGGGCTGGAATGGCCAAAGAAACGGCGCATCAGCTCGGCACGCCACTTTCATCCATGATGGCTTGGGTAGCTTATCTCGAACAACAAGATATTGACCCTATGATTGCGAAAGAAATGCACAAAGACCTCGAGCGCCTAGAAAAAATCACCGACCGCTTTTCTAAAATTGGCTCGGGAGCCAAACTCATAGAGGGTGATTTAGCGGAAACGATTGAAAACAACCTCAATTACCTCAAAGTGCGCTTGTCTCAAAAAGTAGTTATGCAGTTTGAGCTAGAAGGCGAAAGACCGCTAATTGTGCTGCACAATGCTTCATTAATAGAATGGGTGGTCGAAAATATTTGCAAAAATGCGGTGGACGCAATGGAAGGCATCGGTACGCTGCGCATTCATATTCAGGAGGTGGCCGAATGGGTGCATATCGACATCTCCGACACTGGAAAAGGCCTCACGCCCAAACAATTCAAAACCATTTTTGAACCTGGTTATTCAACCAAAAAACGCGGTTGGGGCTTAGGGCTAACGCTCGTTAAGCGCATCGTGGAAGAGTACCACAAAGGCAAAGTTTTTGTCTTGCGCTCAGAACCCGAAAAAGGCACTACTTTTCGGATCAGTATCCCGCACTAAACCTGCTCACAACATTATTCTGACTATCTTTAACGCATCAAAAATATTTTATGGACGCGCTCATTCTTACTGAAATCCGCAATCAAATTGCATTTTTAACCATCAACCGCCCTCAACAGCTCAACGCCCTCAATAAAGATACCATTGAGGCCCTCCACAACGCACTTGAAGCTGCCGATGCAGACCCAGCAGTTGGCGTTATTGTCTTGACAGGCAGCGGAGAAAAAGCATTTGTTGCCGGTGCCGACATCAAAGAATTTGCAGATTATAACATTGCACAGGGCGGGGAACTCTCCCTTCGCGGCCATCAAACCTTATTTGATTTCATCGAACAACTCAGCACGCCAGTGATTGCAGCAGTAAACGGTTTTGCCCTTGGCGGTGGTTTAGAACTCGCCATGGCGGCACATATACGCATAGCCAGTAGCAACGCCAGAATGGGCTTGCCAGAAACCTCACTGGGCGTGATTCCAGGTTACGGTGGTACCCAACGCTTGGCGCAACTCATCGGGCGCGGCAAAGCAAATGAAATTATTTTTACAGCTGGCATGCTCAAGGCCGACGAAGCCCTACATTGGGGGTTGGTCAATGCCGTTGTAGAGCAAGCCGAATTACTCGCTACTTGTGAAACCATGGCTCAAAAAATATTAGCCAACTCACCGATGGCAATTGCCGCGGCTATTCGTTGCGTCAATGCAAGTTTTACAGATGGTGTAAACGGTTTCAAAGTCGAGATCGAAGAATTTGGAAAATGCTTTGGCACCAAAGACTTCAAAGAAGGCACCACGGCATTTTTAGAAAAACGCAAGCCCAACTTCAGAGCTTAAATAATGAGCAACCCCATCCGCAAATTAGTTGGCCAAACAGCCATTTACGGCTTGCCCTCTATTTTAGGGCGCCTGCTGAATTATTTGCTGGTCCCGCTGCACACCTACTATTTTGCCCAAACATCGGACTACGGCGTCATTTCCGAACTCTACGCCTGGGTCGCTTTCCTAATTGTATTGCTCACTTTCGGGATGGAAACCGCCTTCTTTCGTTTCTTGCAAAATGAAGGTGACAAAGACAAAGCTTACAGCGCCGCTTTTTGGTCTGTTGTAGGCATGAACGCACTTTTTTATGTGGTGCTGCTTTACTTCAATAACGACATCGCAACGGCCTTGCTTTTTGAAGGACACAACGAATATGTGGTCTTGTTGGGAACAATCGTCATGATAGACGCCATTACCGCCTTGCCCCTTGCGCGTTTGCGGGCCGAAGAAAAAGCACTGCGCTTTGCCGCTATTCAAATGACGAGCATCGGACTCAATATTGCACTCAATGTCATTGCAATGGTATTCTTTTTCAGTGCAGAGCGCCCTGAAGAAGGCGTGCTATTTATACTGCTTGCCAACCTGATTTCCTCTTTGATCAAACCGCTTTTGCTTTACGACAACATTTTCAAAGTGCTTTTTGTCAGAGATTGGAACCTCTACAAGCGCATGTGGCGCTACGCCATACCACTGGTCGTAGCAGGTTTTGCAGGCATCATTAACGAAACCTTCGACCGCATTTTACTCAAACATTTGCTCTACGACCCCGCAGTTCCGGACTCCCTGAGCTATGCTGAGTCACAAGTCGGGATTTACAGCGCGTGTTACAAACTGGCCATGCTCGTGACCATCATTTTACAGGCCTATCGTTACGCAGCAGAGCCGTTCTTTTTCAAGCAAATGCAAAACCAAGACCGCAACACTGTCTATGTACGGATCATGAATGTTTTTGTGGCGATGGTTTGTGCTGTATTCCTTTTAGTGAGCTTGAATTTGGACATTTTCAAGCATTTTATCCAAAAAGAAGCTTATTGGGAAGGCCTTAAAGTGGTGCCGATACTATTGATGGCCAATGTGTTTTTAGGCATCTATTACAACCAAAGTATTTGGTACAAGCTCAGCGGCAAAACCCAATACGGCGCCTACATTACCATCGTTGGAGCGCTGCTGACAATTGCCATCAATGTCTATTACATTCCGCAATACAAATACATGGCCAGCGCATGGGCTACCCTCATCGTGTATGCTACCCAAATGGTGCTCTCCTATTGGCTAGGGCAACGACACTTTCCAATTCCGTACAACCTCAAAAAATTTGCGCTTTATTTAGGCCTGAGTTTGATTTTATTTTGGATCGGGCAACAAATCAATTTCTCCAAAGCCATCATTAACCATTTCTTGCACAACCTCTTGGTGCTTTCTTTTGTGGGTTTTGCTTTCGTCTTAGAAAAAACCAACCTCAAAAGGCAGTAGCCGATACTAATTGAACATTTTCTGCGTTAGGGTGTTTATTTAGCTACCGAAACGCTTAACTTTGTTCATATGTCAAATCACCCGTACAAGCCCGGCCCTTTCCTTTCCCAAATTACTGTTCCGAGCGACCTACGCGCGAATTTTACAGAAGAACAACTCCCACAAGTTGCCCAAGAATTGCGTCAATACATCGTCGATGTCATTTCAGAAATCGGTAATTCTCACTTTGGTGCATCTTTAGGTGTGGTAGAGCTTACAGTTGCTTTACACTACGCCTTTAACACGCCAGAAGACCAACTCGTTTGGGACGTCGGGCACCAAGCCTACGGACACAAAATATTAACTGGCCGCAGAGAAAAATTCCACACCAACCGCCTCAAAGGTGGTATTTCTGGTTTTCCGAAGCGCTCCGAAAGTGAATACGACACCTTTGGAGTGGGCCACTCCTCCACTTCTATATCTGCTGCTTTAGGAATGGCTGTTGCCAATCACTACAAAGGCGAAACCCAGCGTCAACACATCGCAGTTATTGGCGATGGTGCCATGACCGCAGGTTTGGCTTTCGAAGGGCTCAACCACGCTGGCTTTGAAAAAGACGCCAACCTCCTCGTTATCCTCAATGACAACTGCATGTCTATTGACCCCAACGTTGGCGCCCTCAAAGAATACCTCACCGACATCACCACTTCGCATACTTACAATAAAGTCAAAGACGAAGTCTGGAAACTCCTCGGAAAAGTCTCCAAATTTGGCCCAGACGCCCAAACTATTGCCTCCAAAGTATCTCATGCCCTCAAGGGCACGCTTTTAAAGCAATCTAATCTATTTGAAGCCTTTAACTTCCGCTATTTTGGCCCTGTAGATGGTCACGACGTCATTGGTCTTGCCAAAGTCATGGCCGACCTCAAAGACATCCCGGGTCCGAAAATCTTGCATTGCGTCACGCGTAAAGGTGCAGGCTACAAATTCTCTGAAGAGGGCAACCCAACCAAATGGCATGCACCAGGGGTGTTCAACAAAGAAACCGGCGAAATCGTCAAGATTGTACCCAAATCACCAGAGCCGCCCAAATACCAAGACGTGTTTGGCCACAGCATTGTAGAGCTCGCAGAAAAGAACGACAAAATCATGGGTGTCACGCCCGCGATGCCTTCTGGCTGCTCGCTCAATATCATGATGCAAGCCATGCCCAAGCGCGCTTTCGACGTCGGCATTGCCGAACAACACGCGGTTACCTTCAGTGCTGGCCTCGCCACACAAGGCATGGTACCATTTTGTAACATCTATTCTTCGTTCATGCAACGTGCTTTTGACCAAGTCTTGCACGATGTAGCGATTCAAAACCTCAATGTTGTTTTCTGCCTTGACCGCGGTGGTTTAGTAGGTGCCGACGGAGCAACCCACCACGGTGCTTATGACCTCGCCTACATGCGCCTGATTCCAAACATGGTAGTTGCCGCCCCTATGAACGAAGAAGAGTTGCGCAACCTCATGTACACCGCACAGTTGCCCAATCAAGGCCCCTTTTCTATTCGCTACCCGCGCGGAAACGGCGTCATGACCGAATGGAAAACACCATTCAAAGAAATCAAGATCGGCGAAGGTCGCAAAATAACTGCCGGCGAAGACATCGCTATTCTGACCATTGGCCATCCGGGTAATTTTGCACAAAAAGCCATTGAAGCACTAAAAGGTGCTGGTGTATCGATCGCCCACTACGACATGCGCTTTGTCAAGCCACTAGACACCCTCCTTTTACACGAAGTGTTCAGCAAGTTCAAGAAGGTCATTACTGTTGAAGACGGCTGCCTCATGGGTGGCTTTGGCTCTGCAGTACTCGAATTTATGGTCGATCAAAAATACCAAGCAGAGGTTGTTCGCCTCGGTATTCCAGACGAATACATTCATCACGGCACCCAAGAAGAACTCTGGGCCGACTGCGGCTTTGATACGCAGTCTATTATCCAGACGATCTCCACTATTTTTCAACTCAACCAAGAAAAAATTACGCAACAACATGTCGGTTAAAACCAAATTATTGTAATTTGGACCAAAACTTATACGACTGCCATGCAAAAAACAAACTACAGCGCCTTCGGGACGCTGATTGTCATCTTTTTCTTTTGGGGCTTTGTAGCCGCGAGTAACGACATCCTCATTCCCGTTTTCAAAAAAGCCCTTGAGCTCAAGCAGAGCGAAGTGCTCTGGATTCAAAACACCTTTTATGTAGCCTACACAGTAGGTTCTCTGATCTACTTTGCCACGTCATCCCTACTCAAAAGAGACTTATTCAATAGAATCGGATACCGCAACGGATTGGCTTTAGGTCTTTTGGTGTCTGCGCTCGGTACATTATTGTTTATCCCGGCCTCTATTAATGGAGGATCTTTTGCAATGCTGCTAGGCGGTTTATTTATTGTTGGTTTAGGTTTTTCTTTCCAACAAATGGCTGCCAACCCACTCGCTATTCAAATGGGTGACCCTGCAAAAGGCAACGTTCGCTTGAGTATGGCCGGAGGAATCAATAACCTCGGCACCACAATTGGGCCAGTTATTGTGTCTTATGCCATTTTCGGAAACGCATCTAGCGGAGAAACCACCCTCGACCTCTCTTCTGTACAAACACCATACTTAGTGTTGGGGATTGTTTTTGTCTTAGCGGCACTATTTTTTAAGTTTTCTAACCTGCCTGATCACATCGGCGAAGACAACCAAAATGAGCCGGGCCAAGTGCTCAGCACGCTGCGCGAACCACAGGTGCTTTTGGCCATGATCGCCATTTTTGTATATGTTGGAGTTGAAGTCGCTACGGCAAGTAACTTGCCCGAATTCATGAAACAAAACCTCGGCAAAAAAGAAAGTGAAGTCGCTCCTTTTGTGTCTTTGTTCTGGGCCAGCATGATGATTGGCCGTTGGGCCTCAGCGGCAGGTGTATTCGAAAAATCTAAACTATTCAACCGACTCATGGGTATTTTCTTACCTATTGTAGCCTTTGGTATTTTTGCACTTGCCAACACCATCGGCGGCTCTGATGTCTCCTCCTACTGGGGTTACATTGGGTTGGTTTTTGTGCTGATTGCAGCCGATTTCATTTCCAACGGCAACCCTGTGCGTCAAATCATCCTTTATTCTTCACTTGGTTCTTTGGCACTCATCATCGGTATTTTTAGTTCGGGTTATGTCAGTGTATTTGCCTTCATTTCTGTAGGCTTATTCTGCAGTACGCTTTGGCCTTGTATCTTTACTTTGGGCATTGCGGGAATGGGCAAGCGCACCAACACGGCATCTAGTTTATTGATCTTGATGATCATGGGTGGTGGCTTTATCACCTTGGCACAAGGAACCTTAGCTGCCGACAACTTATTAGGCATTCAAAAATCATATTGGGTTGGCGTTGTGTGCTTTGCTTACCTTATTTATTTTGCAATCCGCACTTCTAGCATCCTTAAAAGCAAAGGAATTGATACCTTTGAAACCGCAAAAAGCGGACACTAATGGGAATGTACAAAATAGAATTTCACGATTTTTTTACCGCAGCCTTTTCTGTAGACTGCATTATCTTTGGCTATGAAGCAGGGCAAATCAAGGCGCTACTCATCAAACGTGCTATGGAGCCCTACGAAAACTTTTGGGCTATTCCCGGCGATTTAGTCTACCCTGACGAAGATTTACCAGTTGCTGCAGAACGCATTCTAAAAGAACTCACGGGTCTGGACCACATCCAAATGCACCAATCTCAATCTTTTGGCCATCCCAAAAGACACCCGCAAGGACGCGTCATTACCATTGCCCATTTTGCACTTGTGCGCATCGAAGATTTTCAGGTAAAAGCTTCTTCTTGGGCCGACGACATCAGTTGGGTGCCCCTCAATGAAGTGCCCGCCTTGGCTTTTGACCACAATCACATCTTGGAAAGCACTTACGAAATACTCAAGCAAAAACTGCAAACAGAGCCCGTTTGCTTTGATTTATTGCCGGAGCGCTTTACACTCAATGAGTTTCAGCAGCTCTATGAATTTGCTTTCGAGCAAGAAATGGACAAAGCCAATTTCAGAAAAAAAATCAAGTATATCCCTCTTATAGCGCTCAACGAAAAACAAAAGAACGTCAAACACCGACCAGCCAAACTCTTCACCTTTGACCGCGACACCTACCAACAACGTTTGCTAGCGAACGAGTATAGCTTCAAAATGTAAAATTATTTCACTTATTGTATTTTTTACAATAATGTTTGTATCTTCGGTTATCGCTTTCACTCATTGAAGGGCGTTAAACAGGTTAATAATCAAGGAAACGGAGAGGAGTGTCTCCGTTTCTTATTTTATAACATCTTGTTTTTCTGTCGATTAACAAAGCTTATTGTTGTTTGTACAATAATTTAATTTTTGCTTATATTTATCCCACTCTAAAACTAACTACAACATGATCAGAAAACTCGTCATGGCACTGCTATGTAGCATAGGTGTCGCACAGGTCTATGGGCAGTCCGTCAGCGGAACAATTTTGAACGAACGCTCCGAAGGGATTCCATATGTGAAAATCACGTTAAAAAGCAACAACAAGCTTTTTTTAAGCGATGGAAAAGGCCTTTTTCAAATTCAAGTCGCGAACCTAGACAGTGAAGTGCTAGTTTTCAGCGCAATGGGTTATCAAAAACTTGAATTACCAGTTCAAGGCAAGACCATTTTAACTGCCGTTCTTAAGGAACTCGTCCAAGACACCAAAGATGTTGTGGTAGTCGGTTACGGTACTTCCAAAACCAAAGAGCTCACTGGTGCCACTTCAAAAGTGAAGGGTGAAGACATCGAAAAAATGAACATGACCCGTATGGACCAAGCCCTACAGGGACAGGTTTCAGGAGTCACGGTATCAAGCAATTCTGGATCTCCGGGTGGTTCGTCTAACATTCGCATCCGTGGTTTATCTACATTCGGCGACAACGACCCACTCATTTTAGTCGATGGCGTTGTCTACGACTCTGAAGGCCTCAATGCACTCAACCCCTCAGATATCAAATCTATCAATGTTCTCAAAGACGCTACTGCTGGTATTTATGGTGTGCGAGCGGCCAATGGGGTTATCATTGTAGAAACCAAAAATGGCGCTATCAACCGCAAGCCAAGCATGGAATACAATGGTTATTATGGTATTCAACAAACAGCGCGCAAGCTCGATTTGCTAACCGCGGAGGAATACGCAGTTATAAAAAATGAAGCTTTTGCCTTTGGCGGACAAGCGCTTCCGTTTTCCAATACAAATTTGGGTACGGGTACAAATTGGCAAGATTCTGTCTTTAGTTCTGCGCCCGTTCAAAGCCACAACCTCTCACTTAGTGGGGGGACGCTCAACACGCGCTATTCTATTGGCCTCGGCTATTTCAATCAAGAAGGAATTGTAGGTGCCGACAAAGCAAACTTTGGTCGTTACAACGCCCGCCTCAATTTCAGTACCGACATGTCCGAAAAACTCAAGCTCAACTCTGTACTTTTGTTCTCTTCAGACATGCGCAGCACCCTACCTGAAAACGGTATTGGTTCGGTCTTGTACAACACCATCAACGCCTTCCCGAACGAGCCTGTGCACAGCAGCCCCGGCACGTTCTCTTACATGGAAGAAGTGAGCGACATCATCAATCCAGTTGCCCAAATGATGAATCAATACAATTGGAGCACCGCCAATAAATTCGTGGGTAAAGAAGAGTTTATCTATGAAATCAATGAAAACCTTTCATTCACCAACCGCTTCAATTACAACTACGCCAATGTTGATAGTAAAGTATTCTCACCACTCGTTTGGTACGGAGAGGGCAAATACGCCAATACTGCAATCAATGCCGATTTAGAATCTCCTGAGGTAGAAATTGCAGATAGCGTTTTCCTCACACGAGGTGCGGCCGTTTACGAAGAAAGAGCTTCTTTCCTTGACCTCACTTATGAGAGCTTCTTGAACTACGAGAAAACTTGGAAAGAGACACACAAAGTCAAAGGAACGCTGGGGGCTTCAGTTTTTGAGCGCAAAGGACAGTCCTTGAATGGAATTGCCTTTGGTATTCCGAACAATTCAATTGACTACGCCGATATTTCTGCCAATACGGCGCAAGGGGGATACCTAAATAACGTCAACTCATGGGAATTCAAAGAGCGTTTGTTGTCTGCATTCATGCGCGCAGAATATGCTTACAAAGAAAAATACCTCGTATCGGGCATCTTGCGACGTGATGGTTCTAGCAAATTTGGCCCGAACAGCCGTTGGGGAATATTCCCGACCATTTCTGGTGGTTGGCTGATCTCAGAAGAAGACTTTTTTAAAAGCAAAAGCATTGACTACCTCAAGCTGCGCTTGAGCTATGGTGTATCTGGGAACGACCAAATTCCCAACTTTGCCTACCGTGCCCTACTCAACGGAGAAGGCGTTTATGTCTTTGACGACTTGATTACGCAAGGTGTAGCTATTGGACGCCCAGCAAACCCAGACCTCAAGTGGGAAACTACCCATCAATTAAACGTTGGAGTTGACCTTACTTGGTTAAAAGTGCTCAACTTCACCACCAACTACTTTATCAAAAACACCAACGATTTATTGTTCCAGCCGGATGTATCGGCCCTACTAGGCTCATACGGTCCAGGCGGTTATCCGCCCATCATCAATGCAGGTGATGTATCGAACAAAGGCTGGGAGTTTGAAGTCGCTTATCAGTCTGACCGCAAAAACTTGCTCCAAACTGGCCTTAACTTCAACTTTACTACCATCAACAACAAAGTACTGAGCGTGCCTACTGGTGTACAATACATACCTGGGGCTGCATTTAGCGTGGGGGGAGACGTCGCAACACGCTTTCAAGAAGGCTATGAAATTGGCTACTTCTTTGGTTACCAAACAGCTGGTGTCTTCCAAACACAAGAAGAAATCGACAACGCTGCCGTTGTACAAGAAGGCGCACAACCCGGCGACCTCATTTTTGTAGACCAAAACGGCGATGGTAAAATCAACTTCTCAGATGACTCCGACAAAACCAACCTTGGCTCCGCAATTCCGGACTTTACTATGGGTTTTGCCTTCAACTTTAAAATCAAAGGATTCGATCTATCTGGAAATGTTTATGCAGCACTTGGTCAAGAGATCATTCGCAACTATGAGCGCCAACAACCCTACGCCAACCAATTGGCTTATGTCATTGACCGCTGGACTGGCCCAGGATCTACCAACGAGCATCCACGCCTCACAACAGGCCCTACAAACAACAACCTGTTCTCTGATTATTTTGTAGAAGACGGTTCTTTTGTTCGCTTGCGCAACCTCCAATTTGGTTACACTTTACCAAGCACCTTATTGCGTAAAATTCACATAGAATCTTTACGCGTTTATGTAGCAGCAAATAACCTCATCACCCTCACCCGCTATATGGGCTTTGACCCAGATTTAAGCTCTTCTAGCGTGCTTTCAGCAGGTGTTGATTACGGCATGTATCCTCAAGCGCGTTCTTTAATGAGCGGTCTACAAATCAAATTTTAAGTATCAAGTCATGAAAAAACTCATCTACGTACTTTTGGCACTTGTAACGATTGTTACTTTGCCTTCTTGTGAAAAATTCTTGTCTGTCGATCCGCCATACGCACAAGATGCCGAGAACTTCTTTCAAACTCCCGAAGATTTCGAACGCGCCCTTACTGGCGCCTACGACCTTTTACAGAGTTCATTTGTGTCGCTTTGGATTGGCGAAATCGCCTCTGATAACGCCATTGCAGGCGGAGAAAGCGTCAACGACAGCAAAGGTCTGCACGACATCGACAACATGACACACGGTGGGGTCAATGCAGAATTGCGCAGCGTTTTCCGTTGGAACTACACCGGTATTACACGTGCCAACTACATTCTGGAGCACCAAAACAACATCGACTTTGCTGGCAAAGCGCACATCATTGCTGAGGCTAAATTTTTGCGCGCCTATTATTACTTTGAGTTGGTGAAATTCTTTGGCGACGTGCCATTGATCATCGACAAAAGAATCGGCATTGAAGAAGCGCGCACCATTTCGCGTTCACCAAAAGCAGAAGTTTATGCGCAAATTGAAGCAGACTTAATTGCAGCAGCAGCAGTCCTCAATCCAATAGCAGCACAAAAAGGCCGTGCCACAAGAGGCGCCGCGCAGTCTTTACTTGGTAGAGTTTACCTCTATCAAAATAAATTCACAGAGGCTGCAGCAATTTTAGAAGATGTCATTGCTTCTGGGCAATATAGCCTTTACCAAGACTACAGCACGCTTTTCAGCGTAGCCGCAGAGGGCAACCAAGAGACAGTTTTTGACATAGAATATACCGGTCTCGAAGGGGGCAGCTACGGTTGCCTTGTTTGTTTGGAAGGAAATGCAGCAGTTGGTTTCCAAGGTATACGTCAGTACAATGGCCCCGTATACGGCGATGGAAACTCCTATAACCTACCCACTCCTGAGCTCTATGCCGCATTTTCACCTATTGATCCACGACGTGCAGCTACCGTACTAGACATTGAAGCGTTTATCGCTGCTCAGCCTAATCCTGCATCAATTACATATGCGGTTGGTGCTGGTGGCCACACAGGTTACTACAATAACAAATACATCAAGCGTCAAGGTGAAATTGGCCTGCCAGACAACGACCTCACGAGCCCGGTCAATTACCGCGTTATTCGTTATGCAGATGTGCTTTTAATGGCTGCAGAAGCCAATTACCAAATTGGCAATCCATCGCGCGCAACACAATTGGTGAATCAAATTCGCCAACGCGCAGGTATCCCAGGAGCATCTATCAATAGCATTGAAAAAGTGTACTTAGAGCGCCGTTTAGAGCTTTCAGGTGAAGGTCTGCGCTTTTTTGACCTCGTTCGCACCGGCCAAGCCGCACAATATATCCCCGGATTTGTTACAGGTAAGCACGAGTTGTTCCCGATTCCGCAAGTAGAGATTGACCTCGCGGGTGGCAACTGGACACAAAACCCTGGTTATTAATTTTTTAAGATCTAAAAACCATGAAAACTTTATTGCTCAGTATTTTAAGTATTGGCTTGGCTTTAGTGGCATGCCAAAAATACGAACCAACACTTGGGCCCGCGCCTTCTACTGCCGATGCTCAATTTACTATGGCGCCGTCAGCTGCCAATGCCAATATCATTGAACTCAGCGCGGCTAACCCCAATATTCAATGTGTTTGGGACTTCGGTAACGGCACCAAAGCACAAGGAGCAAATGTAACAGCAACCTATCCATACGCAGGTACTTACACCATAAAGCTCACTGTTTTTGCTAAAGGGGGAAGCCGTAGTTCTAGCCAGCAAGTTACGATCGCCAATGACGACTTCGGTTTGCTCAATAATCCTTATTACACTTTACTAACGGGTGGCGTAAATGGGCCTGGCTATAAAATTTGGGTGGTGGATTCTGCAGCCTCTGGTCATATGGGCGTAGGCCCAGACCCAGAAAGTGCGCTCGGCGCTACACCCGAGTGGTGGGCAGCAGGTCCAAACGAAAAACCAGGTTGTGGTTTATACAATGACCAATACGTTTTTCACCTCAATGCCTTTAAGTTTGATATGATCACCAACGGAGATGTCTATATTCATAATTCTCTTGCTGCATCTTTTCCCGGTTCTTTCCAAAACCTAGCTGATTATACTGCACCTTTTGACAATCAAATGAACGAAAGTTGGTTGCTCACTGAAGGCGCTGAAACAACAATAACTATTTCTGGCAACGCATTTCTTGGCTTTTACACCGGGCCGCGCGTTTACCGCATATTATCTGCAACTGATTCTACTTTACATTTGCAATATGGCCACCATGCGGGCGGCTTAAAATGGTACCTTAAACTCAAGACGCTTTAAACTTTTCATATGAAAATCATGACCTTTTTTCTTATCTGCGTATCCCTGCTCGCTTGTAAACCAGATGCACCCAAGCCACCTGGTTTACCAAGCAACCTCAACACACAACTCACCATTACCAATGGTGAAGTTCATGTTCTAGCAACAGCCGACAGCGCCAATTTTTACACTGTCACTTTCTATGATTCAAATGACACCATAACCGTCGAGACCCAAGACGGAGAAGCTACTCACGTCTTTAATGCTTCTGGAACCTATAAAATTCGTACGCGAGCACACACCCTTCAGAGTGCCTACATAGAGAAAACTGAAGATGTTCTCGTCACTATAAGCACAGGTAACACTGGTGCACCGACATCCGGGTTCATCAGCCCACTCACTTACCCGAACTATACGCTCGTTTGGCAAGATGAGTTCAACGGCGCGAGTTTATCTTCTGATTGGGCCTACGATCTTGGAACCGGTAGCTGGGGCTGGGGCAACAACGAGCTTCAATACTATAAGCAAGAAAATGCAGTTGTTTCAGATGGCTTGCTTACTATAACAGCAAAAAGCGAAAACTTCAACAACTCTAATTACACCTCGAGCCGCATCAAAACTCAAGGCATCAAGTCATGGAAATACGGCCGAATTGATGTGCGCGCAGCCTTACCCTACGGACAAGGTATCTGGCCCGCAATTTGGATGCTCGGAGACAACATTTCCTCAGCGGGGTGGCCTGCATGCGGTGAAATCGACATCATGGAACTCATCGGGGGTGCAGGCGCCAACGATCGCACCGTACATGGAACCGTTCACTGGAGCAACGCTGGCGCACATGCCCAATACGGCGGAAGCAAAACACTTACCTCTGGTAAATTTGCAGATAGTTTCCACGTATTCTCCATTACCTGGGATGCCAATTCTATACACTGGCTCATTGACAACGTTCAATATCACGTTGTGGATACCAGCCCTGCTGAAATGGATGAATTCCGCGAGAAGTTTTTTCTCATTCTCAACCTAGCAGTTGGTGGAAACTGGCCTGGCTCACCTGACGCTAGCACTATTTTACCTCAAAAAATGTACGTAGACTACGTTCGCGTATTCCAATAACAACTTCTTCCTCATGAAATTATTGTCTTCATTATTAATGTTGGCTGTGCTTTTAGGTTTTAAACAATCCGAAGAGCCCTACTTCACAACACCAAGTACTGCCGATATCGAAACGCTTATTGCACAAATGAGCATCGAAGAAAAAGTCGGGCAAACTTGTCAGATTACACTAGATGCTATTCACCGTACCGATGAAAAAGGACAAGCGCTCGTGCCTGCTCAGATTGACCCCAATAAGCTCAAAGAAGCACTAGAGGTTTATCATGTGGGCTCTATTTTGAACGTAGGCGCACATACCCTCTCGCGCGATGAATGGAAGTCTATCATGACAGATGTACACGCGCCCTACCTCAAAAAAGAACAAAATATTCCTGTTCTCTACGGCATTGATGCCATCCATGGGGTCAACTATACGGTTGGCGGCACACTTTTCCCACAAGAAATTGGCTTAGCAGCCACTTGGAATACAGAACTCGCTCGTCAAATGGGTGAAGTAACCGCCTACGAATGCCGTGCTTCTGGTCTTCCTTGGAACTTCTCACCTGTACTTGATTTAGGTCGCCAACCGCTTTGGTCGCGTCATTTTGAAACACTCGGTGAAGATCCTGTTTTGGGCACGCAAATGGGTGTAGCCCTCGTGGAAGGCTATCAAGGAAAAGGAGAAACCGTAGATCAGTTTCATGCAGCCGCTTGCCTCAAGCATTTTGTTGGTTATAGCGCCAGCTTCTCAGGTCGCGACCGCACGCCTGCGTTTATTCCAGAAAAATACATGCAAGAATTGTATTTGCCGGCATTCAAAGCGGCAGTAGAAAAGGGTGCGCTCACGCTCATGATCAATTCTGGAGTCGTGAACGGCATTCCAGGCCACGCCAATTACCAACTTCTTACCCAGACCCTAAAAAAAGATTGGGGTTTCAAAGGTTTTGTGGTTTCTGACTGGGAAGACTTCATCATGCTACATACCGTTCACCGCACCGCTCCTTCTTTAGCCGAAGCAGCCATTCAAGCATTCAATGCGGGTGTAGATATGAGCATGGTGCCTTCCAATCCGCAATACAAATCTTATTGCCAAGACATGATCAAAGCAGTTAAAGAGGGCAAAATCTCGATGGAACGTTTAAACGATGCCGTTAGAAGAATTCTATACGTCAAAAACCAACTCGGTTTGTTTTCCAATCCATTGCCGCAATTGGATCAATACCCCTTATTTGGCAGTGTCAAATTCAAAAACATGGCCAAGCAAGCCGCGCTTGAATCCATCACCTTATTGAAAAATGAAAGCCAAACTTTACCACTGCAAAGCAGCCAACGTATTCTACTAGCGGGTCCAGGAGCAGAAAGCATCAATATGCTCAATGGTGCATGGACCCACACTTGGCAAGGAATGGATGCCAGTTACAACACTACAGGTGTTTTGACTATCTTTCAAGCGCTGCAGCACCAATTACCCACTGCAAGTATTTCATACCAAAAAGGTGTTGAACTTTACTTAGAAAGGGATTTTGAAGCCTCTAAATTTATTGAACTCGATAGCTACAAAAAAGCACTCAAGAAAAACGACGTTGTTGTCATCTGTGTAGGTGAGCTACCTTCTACTGAAAAACCAGGCGATATCAGAAGTTTACAACTCGACGACAAACAAAAAGAGTTGGTGCGCTTGGCGAAAGCTGCCAAGAAAAAAGTCGTTTTGGTGCTAATTGAAGCACGCCCGCGCATCATCAACGACATCGAGCCGCTTTGCGACGCCATTATCCAGGCTTACTTGCCAGGAGACCAAGGTGGCGCTGCGCTTGCAGAACTCGTTACTGGTAAAGTCGACTTCTCAGGGCGCTTACCTTACACCTACCCGCGTTACGATGGCGTCATTGAATTCTACGACCACCCGCGCAGCGTAGACCGCTCTAAATCGGGCGATTTCTCAGCCTACAACCCACAGTGGGATTTCGGTTTCGGTTTATCTTACAATACCGGAAAAATCAATGGCATGCGCTTTGTCAAGAAAGACGAGCAAAACGGAACTTTTGACATCGAGGTAAATGTAAGTAACGATGGTACTACACCTATTCAGATGGTGGTACCTATTTACCTCAGCGACATATATGCATCGACCACACCCGAAAACAAAAGGTTAATTGACTTTTATAAAGTGACGCTAAGACCCGGAGAAAATAAAACACTTGAGTTTGGTTTTGATTCAGCAGCTCTCAAACGTGTCAGTGCAGATGGAAAATGGCGTGCCGAGAAAGGGACATTTGAGATTTTTTGTGGAAAAGAAAAACTCACTTTTGAACTTTTTAACGACTTATTTTTTTAATTGACAACGAGTACATTAAAGCCCTTCTTTTTGGCTTATTGTATTTTTTACTATATTTAACCCGTTCTACTAATTTTGAACTCTAAAACCTCTAAAAAATAACAAATGAAAAAACTGTACTTTTTACTTTTTGCTCCAATCCTGAGTTTTTCAGCTCAAATTGAGGGTACTTGGAAATTAGCACCGGCAGCCGGCTCACTTGGTGTTGGCCCCAATCTTGGAGACATCAGCTGGTGGTCTAACAGCGTTGGGGATTTAACAACCCGCGCTTGCCTTTTTGATGACTCTATTAAGTTTGAAGCTAACGGCAACATGACCCATTACATGGATGGCGCTACTTGGCTAGAAGCATGGCAGGGTGCTAGCCCTGACCAATGCGGTGCGCCAGTTGCTCCGCACGTTGGCGGTGCTACCACATATGCTTACGATGCAACCGCAGGTACACTTACAGTTAACGGATTAGGTGCACACATTGGCTTAGCTAAAGCTGTTAATGGTGGTGAAATTTCCAACGGAGCAGCTGTTCCAACTTCACGAACTTACAATGTTGCTATCTCTAACGGAGGTAACACCTTAACTGCTGATATTAGCATTGGTGGTGGATGGTGGCGTTTTGTGTACCAACGTACCATTCCACTTCCAGTTCAAGACTACAACGTAAAATTCCGTGTAGATATGTCACAATACACTGGTTCTTTAACAGGCGGTGTTTTTGTAAACGGTAGTTTCAATAATTGGTGTGGTACATGTAACGCTATGACAGATATGGGTAATGGCATGTGGGAAACAACACTTCCATTAGCTCCAGGTGCTATTGAATACAAATTCACTATCGACGGTTGGAACGCACAAGAAGAATTCACAGGTACTGAAACTTGTATTGACCCTATAAATGATGGTTTCAATAACCGCTACCACGTTGTTGCTGGCGACATTACCTTACCAAACGTATGTTATGCTAGCTGCAATGTTTGTACAAACGACATTTCTTTCAGTGTAGACATGAATGATTACGTAACAGCTGGTGGTTCTACTGCAGCAGGCGTATTCTTGAATGGTACTTTCAACGGCTGGTGTGGTACTTGTACCCCGATGTCCGACGCTAACGGCGATAACGTTTGGGAAGTAACTGCTCCTCTTGCTTTAGGCGCTATCGAATACAAATTTACTGTTGACGGATGGGCTGTAGCTGAGCAATTTGTTGGTGGTGAGTCTTGTACGGTAACTAATAGTGGTTTCACCAACCGTTCATACACTGTAACGGCTCCAGCTACTGTAGGTTTGGTATGCTGGGAAAGCTGTGCTGCGTGCTTAGGTGGTATCGAAGAAGCTAGTTCTTCGGTAGCTATATATCCTAACCCAGTAAACAGCATCATGACTGTTCAAGCTACTGAAGTAATGCAACAAATCCGCATTGTTGACCTAACTGGTAAAGTAGTTGCAGCATTTGTTGGCAACGGTCTTACTCAAGAAATCAGCGTAGACGACCTCAAAGCAGGTATCTACACAATCCAAGTTGTAACTTCTGCAGGTAACAGCAGCAAGCAATTTGTGAAAAAATAAGAAGTTGATTGATGAAAAGGAGGGGCTTTCGAAAGAGGCCCCTTTTTTTGTGCCTACAATCGGCGTGCTATGCGTATTTTTGCAATATGGATCACGACATCGAACTCCGCTTTCAAAAACTTCAAAAACACCTCGAAAAAGACTTTGGTCCAGGCATGGACATGTCGACTTTCTTATTTTTGGTTGGTGTCAATGAACTCGGCATGGGGCACCAAACGTTTTCCAAACAACAAAAAATGGAGCTCATGCACATCGCCATCTGCACGCTCCTAGAGCCCTACGGCTACTACACCTTCGATGGCCGCGATGCCGACCTCTGGCCACACTACACACTCAACCAAAAGCTTCCAGCACTCAACCATCAACAGCAACAGCACTTGCTCAAAGAAGCGCTCTTAGACTACTTTATTAAAAATGATTACTATCATGAGATTCCTGAGTCTGTCTAGTATTATTACTCATTGGCGGACTCATCATCGATACACTTGCAGCTATAGCCATTGCATTCGGTTTTGTTTTTATCTTGATTTGGCTCGTTTTGGCTATTCTACAAGGACTATTTGATGTAATTTTGTAGCAATGTCTGAAGCAGCAATCAAACCGCCAACAAAATTCAAAACCTACTTGGTTTTTACCAAGTTTCGACTTTCGTTTTTAGTTATTATTTCGGCACTCAGCGGTTACCTTTTCGCTGGCGGTAAAGATTGGCTTGAAATCACTTACCTCCTGCTCGGCGGCACTCTCGTGACAGGCGCTTCTAACGGCGCCAATCAAATTTGGGAACGCGACCTCGATCAAATCATGAACCGCACCAACCGCAGGCCATTGCCAACGGGTCAAATGCAGCTCAAAGAGGCTTACGTCGTCGTCATATTATTTCTATTGGTGGGTAGCTACTTGCTTTACCTCATCAATCTGAAAAGTGCGCTGCTTGGTCTCATGGCTTTTGTGAGTTACGTGTTTATCTACACACCTCTCAAGCAAATTACGCCCTGGGCTGTTTTTGTTGGTGCCTTTCCTGGCGCTATTCCACCGTTTTTAGGAGCAATTGCCGCCACCAATTCTTTTGGTTTTATTCCGGGTATTTTATTCTTTGTACAGTTCACATGGCAATTCCCACACTTTTGGGCAATCGCATGGGTGCTCTACGACGACTACAAAAAAGCGGGGTTTTCTTTGCTGCCTTCCAAAAACGGCAAAGGCAAGGCTTCTGCTTTCCAAATCATGGCGTATTCATTGGCCCTCATTCCTTTTAGTCTTATGCCATGGATCCTGGGCTGGACGAGCTATGTAACGCTCATCATTGCCAGCGTCATGGGAATTTGGTTCTTCTATTTGTCTTATAAATTGTACCATAGCTGCGAAACTTCCGATGCGCGTAAACTCATGTTCGCTTCGTTTGTTTATTTACCGATCATCCAATTCGTTTATGTATTTGATCGCTCAGATCGTTTTATTGAATTATTAAAATCATTAGCATGAATTACGAAAATGAAATGAACCCTGAAGTCAGGGAAAAAATGAAGAAAAACCTCGTTTATGTCGGTATTTTCAGCATCGTTATGCTCTTTGCAGGTCTTACCTCCGGCTATTATGTCTCAATGGGTAAGTCTTTTTGGCTCAAATACCCAATGCCTGCAGGCTTTTACCTCAGCACCCTATTTATTGCGCTTAGTTCTTTGAGCTTTTGGTGGGCCATACAAGGCGCTAAAAAAGACAAGCAAGGCCAATTGAAAGGCGCTATGGCCGCAACGCTAATTTTCGGGGCTGCCTTTTTGTATTTCCAATTCAAAGGTTATAGCCAGCTAGTTGAAAAAGGCGTTAACCCCGTCAACGACATGCTCGTGACCAACGGCCGCTACGGAGACTACTACGAATTCAAATACAAAGGCAACTTAGTCGCCGTAGATGGCAACGAATACCTCATCGCCGGCAAACCCATCCCAGACCACGATTTTAAAAACATTCAATCTTTCTTCCAGCAGTTTGAAAAAATCAAGCACAACCAAGCGCTAACTGTTAAGAAACCAAATGCACAAATCGAACTATACTACAATGGCAGCCCTGTTCTGATCAAAGACGGACGCTTATTTGCCAACGACAGCACCCAACTCACCTATTCCGACGAAGTACGCCTTAGCGAACTCTCGCTCAACATTCGAGACAAGCGCGGCGATTTCTTTGCACATGGCACGTATGGCAAAGACTTCACCATCTATTATTCAGGCAAAGCTCTCGAATACGAAGACCGCCAACTCAAATACAAAGGCACTGTTCTCAAGCCACACTTACAATTAAGCGCCATGCAAGCCTCAGATTCAGCATCGGCCTATCTCTATTTGATCACCTTTGTGCACCTACTGCATGTACTCATTGCACTACTTTACCTCACGAAAGTCGCAATTGCTTCATTTACAGGCAAGTTCTCGTCACAAAACCATTTATCACTCAGGCTGAGTAGCATCTTCTGGCACTTTTTAGGGCTTTTATGGCTGTATTTACTCGTCTTTTTGATTTTTATTCATTAAACTTGCACAAAAATTTCTCTTAAAATGGCCGGACATTCTGCTCAACTAGACGCCAAGACACTATGGGGTGGTAAAGAATCCCCTTTCCAAACAAGTTATGGCAAACTAATGATGTGGTTCTTCCTCGTTTCGGATGCACTCACTTTCAGCGGTTTATTAATTGCTTATGGCTTTACTCGCCACGATGCCCAAGATGCTTGGCCAATTGGTGAAGAAACCTTTAACTCGATGCCTTTCTTAGGTCACGGCTATCCGTTACTTTATGTGGCACTCATGACCTTTATTCTCATCGTTTCTTCTGTAACAATGGTTCTTGCCGTTGAAGCAGGGCACCGCATGGATCGCAAAGGTGTGACCAAATGGATGATCGCTACAGTAATTGGTGGCTTTTTCTTCTTGGGCTCACAAGCTTGGGAATGGTCTCACTTTATCCACGGTTCTGAATTCGGTAAAATCGAGCTCAACGACGGTTCAGTAGCTATTGTCAAAGGTCATTTTGGCGAAATCAAGAACTTCACTGTCATTGAAGCCGGTAAAAAACACAAAGCAGGTGCTGTCATTAAAGAAGACCTCATGCACCAATTCCAGCATGCCGCTGAATTGGGTCATTTAGAAGGTGGTAAAATTCGTTTAGCCGATGGTTCTGTTGCCAAAATTAACAAAGCTGCTGACCACGAAATGAAACTCATCATCAAAAAAGATGGTAAGCTTCATAAAGTTGGCGGAAAAGAAATCACTGGCAAACAAGCTGAGAAACTCTATTACGAAGCACTTTATTCTGGTGACAAACACCGCGTTATTTATGGTGCCAACATGAAACAAAACGAATACGGGCCGCAGCAATACGCTCAATTCTTTTTCTTCATCACTGGTTTCCACGGTTTCCATGTATTCTCTGGTGTCATCATCAACATCCTTATCTTACTCGGCGTTTTAGCTGGTACTTACCACAAGCGTGGCCACTACGAAATGGTTGAAAAAACCGGTCTATACTGGCACTTTGTCGACCTCGTTTGGGTCTTCGTATTTACCTTCTTTTATTTATTGTAATTCTCTTAAACTACACACAACATGGAAAGAGACGACCTCATAGAATACTCACTTCACACGCATCACGACGAAGCAAAGGGAAAAGAAATTCGCTCAAAAATTTATAAAGTCACGCTTTTACTGACTTTAGTCACCATTATCGAAGTATTTATTGGTTCTAGCATCAAGCAATCTTCAGATTGGTGGACAGCCGTTAAAATCACTTTTATCTTGCTTACGCTATTGAAAGCTGGATATATCGTGATGGTATTTATGCACCTCGGAGACGAGCGCCCTTATTTGCGCAACGTCATCTTGATTCCCTACTTTATATTTGTTGCCTACCTCATTTTCATCGCCCTTGTAGAGGGTACTGCCGTTGGTAGTGTTTGGGAAACTATGTGGCAATAACCCATGGAAGAGCAAGCTGCCACCCGAAGTAAAAAGAGATCTATATTAGCACTCTCTCTGGTATTTGGTCCAGCGCTCATCTTGATATTCATGGCAACGCGTGGTTGCGACCACCGTTTTAAAAAATTAGCAGATTACGGGTTGGTGCAAACACCAACCTTTTCTGTTTACAACCACAAAGGCAAACAAGAGCTTTCTCTTCAAGATTACCAAGACCAAATCGTTTTGGTTACTACCCTCCAAACAACCTGTCCGCACCAATGTGGTTTGGCCTTCTTTCCCCTTACCCAAAACCTCTACAAAGACCTCCGCACCAACAAGCGCAAAAAACTCAAGCAGGTGCGTCTGTTATCAATTGTTGTCGATTCTTTAGGGAATCCGGTATCGGAATCCGAATTGCTCGACATACAAGACATGCTCAAAAGTCGTGTCGAGGGTTACGACCCTGAGCTCTGGCAGCTCGTGAGTGCCGATCCAAAAATCTTTTACAACCTCAGCAACAACGGTCAAAAATTAATACACAAAGACCCTAAATACTTCGGTGGTGTTTCTTACAACGAGCTAATCATGCTACTCGACAAAAAGAACCACTTGCGAATGGTACTCAATGGCCACACCGAAGGCATGATCCGTAAAATGAAAGAACACCTTGCGCTTTTGATCAAACAATACGATAAGGAACGTGCTAAAAAACAAGACTAACTGGATTCTCTTGAGCCTATTACTTGCTTTGTCTTGTACGGAGCAAACACCTAAACGCCTTCCCTTTTTGGGCAACTACGATGTCTCTTATCGCCAACACAACGGCAAAATTACTACCGACACCATTTACCAGCGCATTCCAGACTTTTCATTTTTCAACGAAGATTCTGTATTGGTCAACAAGCAAACCTTTGCAGGGAAAGTATGGATCAGTGAATTCTTTTTTGCAAGCTGCCCAAGTATTTGCCCGATCATGAATACGCAACTGAAAAATGTAGAGAAAGCCTTGAAGCCGTATCAGAAAGACCTTCAATTCCTTTCCTTTACCATTGACCCTACACACGACACGCCTTGTGTTCTCAAAGCGCACAAACGCAAATTAGGAATCAGGAACACGAATTGGAGCTTTTTGAGCGGAAATGAAGCCTTCACACACCAACTTGGCATCGAACACTTTCTTATTTTTGCAGGACGCGAAGATGAAGCACTCGGTGGTTATGCCCACTCTGGCGCTTTTACCCTCGTCGACAAAAAAGGATACGTGCGCGGCGTTTATGAGGTAGTGCAGCCAGATCTGAGTGTCAACAAAAAAGAATTTGAACGGTTAATAAAAGAAGCCAAAACCCTTTTCACCTATGAATACAACTACAAACCCCAATAAAACAGGCTTGCGCAAATGGATCATCGCTGTTTCAATTGTGATTCCGATTGCTGTAGCAGCCTTGTTCGGTATCAAAATTGAAGGAGTCGACTTTTCATTTTTACCGCCAATTTATGCGACCATCAATGGCATAACAGCCATTTTATTGCTTTTAGCGTTGTATTTCATCAAAAATGGAAAAGTGCAACTGCACCAAAAAACCATCCAAGTGGCGCTCGGTTTAAGTGTTTTGTTTTTGCTTTGCTATGTGGCTTATCACATGACTTCCGACTCAACAAAATACGGAGATGTGAATCACAATAAGATAGTATCCGAGAAAGAAGCTTTAGCCGTAGCCTCTACCCGTATAATGTATATTATCTTATTATTCTCACATATATTGTTGAGTATTGCTGTCATTCCCGTTGTATTGTTTACCTATTTACACGCTTGGGAGGGCAATTACCAAAAGCATAAAAAGTGGGCAAAATTTGCATTTCCCATTTGGCTCTATGTTGCTGTGACGGGTGTAGTGGTATATTTAATGATCTCTCCGTACTATCTCCATTAAAATTTGCGTAACTTTCAATTAACTAATTCAAACTGCTATGGCCTATCTCCACTTACTCAGCAACCACTTTCCCATTCTCGGCTCGCTTTTTGGCGTCTTATTGTTAGTCATTGCGCTCGTCAAACCTAATCTCAACACCACACTTAGTGCTTACCTCATCCTTTTAGTTAGTGGCATTGGTGGTTTCGTTGCCTACTTTACAGGAGAGCCTGCTGAAGAAAGCATAGAGCATGTTCCTGGTATTTCTCATAAATTGATTCACGTACACGAAGAAATGGCCGAAAACGCGCTCATTTTTGTGTTTCTCTTGACAGCTGCGGCAATCGTGGGGCTCTGGGCAGAACGTGCTCAATGGAGCAGCGCTAAAAAAATTGAACGATTTACACTCGTTGTGGGCATCATCGCCTTTATTTTATTTGCTTTTACAGGTTATTTAGGAGGTCATATCAGACATGGCGCATAAGCAAGATTCAAAACAAAACCGTTATGACAAAGCCTATTTGCGTTTGGCAGCAAGCTGGGCATTGCTCTCCCATTGCCAAAGAAAACAAGTAGGAGCCATCATTGTTAAAGATGCCATTATTATTTCAGACGGCTACAACGGCACGCCTGCTGGCTTTGACAACTGCTGCGAAGACGACAACAACCAAACACACTGGTATGTACTGCATGCCGAAGCCAATGCCATTCTTAAAGTAGCCCGCTCCACCAACAATTGCAAAGACGCCACGCTTTATCTCACGCACTCGCCATGCAAAGACTGTAGCAAACTGGTCTTGCAATCTGGTATCAAACGCTTGGTTTATCAAGAAGCCTACAAAGACCTCTCCGGCGTTGATTTTCTTAAATCTGCAGGCTTAGAAGTCACACAAATTGAAAATATTGCCGATGTCTGAAGAAGGTCCTAAACCCCTTTACTGGTTGCCAATTTTACTCACCTCTATTGCCGCTCTTGGTATTTGGGTAGGAAGCGCATTCTTTGGTGTACCCAACAACGACAGCAAAGAACTCCAAAAACTTCAGCAAATTTTTCAGGTACTGGACCAACAATACGTAGATAAAATCAATACGGAAGAAATCTTTGAACAAACCATTTCAGAGATGCTCCACAAGCTAGATCCGCACAGCAATTACATATCTGCCAAAAACCTCAAGCTACTCGACGAACAAACCAATGCGGCTTTTGGGGGCATTGGCGTACGCTTCTTGCTCTTCCGCGACACAATCTGTGTCACACACGTCAATGCGCTTTCTCCGGCCTTCTTAGGGGGCTTAAAGCGCGGCGACCGCATCGTTGCCATAGACGGCAAACCGGCAACAGGTCAAGCCATCTCAAATGAAAAGGTAATGGCCAGGTTAAAAGGTGCGCCCAACACAGAAGTTAAGGTCATCATTTACCGCAAGGGGAAAAAACTACAAAAAACACTCGTACGCAATACCATTCCTATTGCCACTGTTCCAAGTTATTACATGATCAATAAAGAAACGGGCTACATTCAAATTAGCCAATTCTCTTTGCCAACCGCACAAGAATTCCATACCGCTGCGCTGCAATTACAAGCCAAAGGCATGAAAAAACTGCTGCTAGATTTGCGCGGAAACGGCGGTGGCACCATGGACGCAGCTATTCAAATTGCCGATGAATTTTTACCAAACGGTCTCCTCATCCTTAGTTCTAAGGGCTTTCATAGCAAAGAACAAAAGCATCGCGCCACAAGCGCAGGCATCCTTGAAAAAACCAAAACAGTCGTGCTCATAGATGCACAATCTGCTTCTGCTAGTGAAATCTTAGCCGGCGCCTTACAAGACAACGACAGAGCAAAGATTGTAGGCCGGCGCTCTTACGGCAAAGGTCTCATTCAACAAGACAAACGCCTAAAAGACGGCAGCAACATCCGCATCACGATTGCACGCTACTACACGCCTTCTGGACGCTCCATTCAAAGACCCTATGAAAAGGGCTATGAAGCGTATAAAGCAGACGAGCAAAAAGCACTCACCGATGAATACTTCAAGCCAGACTCCAGCATTTTTGTTGATTCACTCAAATTCAAAACCAAAAATGGCCGTACTGTCTATGGCGGCGGAGGCATCATGCCAGACGTTTTTATAGCAGGCGACACCAGCGGCACATCTCTTTACTTATCAGAATTACAGTGGAATGGCGTGTTCAATGCCTTTGCTTTTGACTATCTCAACCAAAACAATATCGACCTTAAACTACAAGACTTTTTAAAGACCTTTGAGGTAAATGAACAGCTCCTCAACAAATTCACATTGTTTGCAGCCAAAGAATTTAAAGTGCGCTTCCAAAGAAACGAGTACTTACATAGTAAAGAAAATATCAAGCGTTTGCTCAAGGCAGAAATTGCCCGGCATTTGTATTTGGAAAATGGCTACTATCAGGTCGTGAATACACACGACACCGACATTCAGCGCGCGCTAAAAAGCTTCTAATTTTTTTTACGATCCGTCAAAAAGACGGCAAAAATGATGCTTAATATGGCGAGTACTGCTGCTCCTGCCCACCAAAAATTATTGTCAAATTGAGGCATAAGTGGAATCATACTGCAAATTTTGATTATGAATGTAATTGATTTGTTCCTTCAAAACAGCTCAAATGAACAAATACTATTACAAATTGAGCATGCAAGTACTTGGAAAGAATATGTTTATAGTTTTTACCCTTTTGTTATTCGAATGCCTTTCTTCGTTTATTGAAATCAAAAGAATGCAGTTTTGGCGCAATCGTAAGTGCCGACACAATTTGCTCTCCCGTGATAAATCCTTTGTTGGCGCCGCTTATGCACAGCCCCTCTGTTTGTGCCAAGCTGAGGGTAGAACCCAATTCTATGCGTTGGTAATCTGAGCCTAAGAAAAGGTCGTTGCTGTTTGAAAACCTGTACATAAATGCGCTGTATAGCCCACTCTGTTCCTTTTTGTAGCCTAATAGAAAGATTTGGTTGGTCTGAATATCCATTGCCGCATCGGTTACCAAACCATTGACATAAAAAGAATCGCGAGGGCTCACCACAAGTGTGTCTTGCCAATTGGTTGGCAACACATAGTGTCGAGTCCAGAGGTTTTGCCAATTTTTCGATAAAAGATGCAGGGAGTCTTGCCAAAAGAACATGGCCTCGCAATCTGAGTTGTGGGCATTTGCTGGCAAAGGGCCCGCGGGTTGGTCTGCATATTTGAAGGTAAGTTTTTGGGCTGTTAGGACTGTTGTTGAAGGAAGTAACAATGATCTGTCTAACCAATAGATATCCAGAGTTGTTCGGTTACCCATATTATTGCCAACATCGCCAACGAATACCTTTGTTGGGCTGAGCGCGATAGCCTCCCAATCTAAATTAAGCGCATTGGCAATGGGCCAACTTTGTAAATGTTGGCCATCAGTGCTGCGCAGTGCATGCAAAGTTGGTTCATTACCGCTGTCGTTGACGGATAAAATGGTGTCATTGTAAAATGCCAAGCCAGACGTCTCGTTGTTAAGCTGACCTAGGTTAGCAACCAAGGTAGGCGGAAAAGAAATGGTGCCTAAGTCCAGGCCTTGAGCGTTTGTAAACCTTAGAAGGCATAAGAAAACAAGGAAGCAAACACTTTTCATTTAAATAACTTGGAAGGCCAGTTTTCGGCTTCATGCGCGCTGAGCAAGTCCAAATCAAGGAGTGTTTCAACGGTAGTTTGGGTCGCAGACTGATCCATTGTGGGTGCACTTGACCATTCTGTTTGCATTAACCAGTCGCGCGCTTCTCCTTGTTTGAGCGCATAGCGCCAGGCAAGTACTTCTGGGGTGTCGGGCGCGACTTTCAATTGTGCAGCACGCTCTTGAACCATACGGATTACCGTATTTAATAAAACCTCATCTTGCGCTAACACCTCACTTCTGACAGCAATGACAAAACATGGCCACGGTGTATACACTTCGCCTATTCGCTTGCATTTTCCTTGATCAACAAAAGGCTGAGTAGTATATTTTTCCCAGAGAAAGCCCTGTGCTTCGCCGTGATTCAAGGCCCAAAGACCACCATAAACATCGCCTACAACATTAAAAGATAATGCAGCTGCATCCCATCCTTCGCGCTGCGCAAGCACATAACTCATTAAATGAGAACCCGAACCCTCTCGAGAAATAGCAAATGTAGCGCCATCTAAATCTACTAAACCGTGCAAAGATTGGTTGGTTGGCACATGAATGCCCCAGCACAAAGGGCTCTGCACATAGACCGCAATTATTTTGGCGTCGAGTCCTTTTAGAATGGCGCGGCTTATACCTTCGGTCAGCAAGACAGCGATATCGAGTGTGCCCGCTTGCAAGCCTTTGATCATTTGGCCCGTACCGCCGGTCATGTCGGACCAATGGAGTTCTACGCCGGCCTCTTTGAACTTTCCTTCTTCAATGGCCAAGCGCCAAGGTAAATTGAAGTGTTCAGGAACACCGCCTATTTTGAAACGCTTCATGCTTCTTGATTGAAATACTGTCGATCAGACAAGTTTTTATAATGCCCACCGAGTTCGAGGAGTTCTTCGTGTGTGCCTTGCTCAATTATGCGGCCTTTTTCCATCACAATTATGCGGTCTGCTTTGCGGATAGTCGACAAGCGGTGAGCAATTACTATGGACGTTCTACCGGCCGTTAATTTTTCTGTGGCGCGCTGGATCATGAATTCGCTCTCGCTGTCTACGCTCGAGGTGGCCTCATCTAATATCAGTAATGAAGGCTGATACACATATGCTCGGATAAACGCCAACAATTGTCTTTGCCCCGTAGAAAGCGTGCCGCCTCTTTCGCCAATTTTGTGGGCGTACTGATCGGGTAAAGCACTGATGAAGTCGTGTGCACCAACTTCTTTGGCAGCAGTGATGACTTGCTCTAGCGAAATGGAGGGGTCTCCGAGGGTAATATTGTTGAAAACGGTATCGGAAAACAAAAACACATCCTGAAGAACAATTGCAATGTTTTTGCGCAAAGTAGACAACTCAATTTCTTCTATCGGGATCTTTCCGATCAGAATTTGACCAGACTGATGCTCGTAAAAACGACCAAGTAGATTCACTAATGTTGTTTTACCAGAACCCGTTGCACCTACAATTGCAACGGTCTGACCATAATTAATTTCTAAATTGAGCTCGCTTATTACCGGTTGGCCCTCCACATAAGCGAAGTTGACATCTTTAAAACTTAGACTTTGATTGAAATCTACTTGTGTTAAGTGCCCTTTGTCTTGGACGTCAGTTTGTTCGTCGAGCACAGCAAAAATACGCTCCGCCCGCACAGTTCCACGCTGCAAGATGTTGAATTTATCTGCTAGCATACGAATTGGGCGATACAACTGACTGATCCAAAAAACGAAGGCAAACAATTCGCCGAACATATTGCTGACCTCTTGTTCTGACTTACCTGCTGCCTGAAGTGCTCCCCAGACCAATAAAGAGGCAATGGATAGTGAACTCAGCAATTCGACAAACGGGAAGAAAATGGAATTGGCCCAAACGGCTTTAATATGCGCGGCGCGGTGCTCTGAATTGATGCGGTCAAAATGTTGGGCCTCTTGTTGTTGTCGGTTAAAAAGTTGCACCAAACTCATGCCTGTAAGGCGTTCCTGAACAAAAGTGTTCAGTTTAGTAACTGCCTGTCGCTCTTGTTGAAACGAGGATTTCATGGCACGAGCAAAAATGCGCGTGGCCCAAATGAGTAACGGAACAGGAATAAGGGTCATTAAAGCTAATTGCCAATCGGTCAGAAACATGAATAAGATGATGAGCACCAAAGACAATAAATCGGCGGCGATGTCCATCATGCCAGAAGAAAATACTTCTGTAATCGCCTCCATATCGGAAACGACTCTAGTTACCATGGCGCCCACGGGGTTCTTATCGAAATACGCCACGCGCAACTTCATGAAATGGCGGATCACTTTTTGACGCAAATCTCGGATCACAGACTGGGCCAGTAAATTCGAAAAATAGGTTCCAACTACTTGCAATACTGCCTCTAACAACAACATCAAAAGCACAAGCAAAGAACCCAACAACAACATGTTTGGGTCTTTGTGTTTGAGCAAGTAACGATCGATGATTTGGCCAATGACATAGGGCCTTGAAGGAGAAAGTGCAGATAATAAAATAGTTGCACTAACGGCTATAACTAGGTATTTTTTGTAAGGCTTGGCAAAGCTGAAAAGGCGTTTGAACAAGGAATATTGTAGCTTTTGACTCATTGTGTTACAAAATTAGTTCTTAATTCCTTACCTTTGCATCCAATTTAAAGTATCGTGGGCGTAAAAATCTTTGCAGGCAGGGCTTCCGAACAACTCGCAGCCAACATCGCTAAATCATTTGGTGCAACTCTTGGCGACGTCAAAGTAAACGTTTTTTCCGACGGAGAATTCCAACCTTCTTTTGAAGAAACAGTTAGAGGTCAAGATGTGTTCATTGTGCAGTCCACCATGCCCCCAACCGAAAACTTATTCGAACTCTTATTGCTCATAGATGCCGCTCGTCGTGCTTCAGCGCGCAAAATCATCGCTGTAATTCCTTACTTTGGCTTTGCACGTCAAGACCGCAAAGACAAACCAAGGGTAGCCATTGGTGCCAAGTTAGTTGCCAACATGCTCATGGCTGCCGGTGTAGACCGCATCATGACCATGGACCTCCACGCCGATCAAATCCAAGGATTTTTTGAAGTTCCCGTAGACCACCTTTTTGCATCTACGCTCTTCTTTAACGAAATAGACAGCCTCAACCGCGACAACCTCGTCGTTGCTGCACCTGACGCCGGTGGCGCTAAACGCGCCAATTCTTACGCTAAAAACCTCAATTGCGGCCTTGTGCTGTGTCACAAAAACCGCAAAAAAGCAAACGAAATTGCCGAAATGACCGTCATTGGCGATGTCGCTGGTAAAGATGTCGTGATCATCGACGACATGTGCGACACCGCAGGTACACTCACCACCGCAGCCGACTTACTCATTGAAAAAGGCGCAAAAAGTGTGCGGGCATTCACCACACACGCCGTCTTGAGCGGGCCTGCTTTCGAACGCATTGCCGCTTCTAAACTCACCGAACTCATCGTTACCGACACCATTCCGCTTCAAAAGCACAGCGACAAAATTCGCGTTGTGAGCGTTGCCGACCTCTTTGCAGATGTCATTAAGCGTTTGGTCAACAACGAATCGATCAGTTCACATTTTGTAATCTCTTAAATAAATATATAACATGAAAACAGCACATTTGAGCGGTTCGCTCCGAGCGAACGTAGGGAAGAAGGATGCTGCGGCTTTGCGTAATGCAGGCCTAGTTCCTTGTGTGCTTTACGGTCAAGGTGAGCAAACTCACTTCGCGGTAAAGCGAACAGCTATTGACAAAATCGTTTTTTCTCCTGATGTATTTCAGGTTGCCCTCGACATCGAAGGCAAAAAAGCAGTTGGCATCATTCGCGAGTTGCAACAACACCCAACCAAAGACACCATCCAACACGTTGACTTCTACGAACTCGACGAAAACAAAGAAGTACGTGTCAAATTACCAGTTCGCATCACAGGATCTTCTCGTGGTGTAATGGCTGGTGGTAAACTCATGACCGTTTTCCGTCAGTTGCAGTGTATTGGTTTACCAAGCGCATTGCCAGATGCCATCACCTTAGACATCACCAAACTTCGTATTGGTCAGTCTATCCGCGTGAGCAGCATCGAAATTCCTGGCGTACAATTCTTAGACCCTGCTAATGCAGTTGTGGTTGCAGTCAAAATGGCTCGTGGTGCTGTCAAAGGTGCTGACGCCGGAGACGACGAGGACGAAGAAGACGAAGCATAATCTGTTTCAAACCTATAAAAGAAACCGCCCAAAAGGCGGTTTTTTTATGCCCTCCATAAAAGAAACTCATGAGCTAGCAAGTCATTTGTCACTTTTCTTCTTTAATTTCGTTTAAATTAGATATGGCCAGCCCAAGAACCCTCATTATTATTCCCACTTATAACGAACGTGAAAACATTTCCAAAATGGTTTCTGCTGTTATGGATCTCCAACAGGGTTACCATATCCTTTTTATCGACGACAACTCCCCCGATGGTACTGCTGCTCAAATTGAAGCACTAATGGAAAAGTTTCCGGCAGTTTTTCTGGAAAAAAGACCTAGTAAATTAGGGCTCGGCACAGCCTACATCCATGGTTTCAAGTGGGCCTTAGACCGCGACTACACCTACATCATCGAGATGGACTGCGATTTCTCTCATAACCCCAAAGACCTCCCCCGTTTGGTCAAGGCTTGTGAAGATGGCGCCGATTGTGCCATTGGTTCTCGTTATGTGCGCGGAGGAAAAGTCAGAAATTGGCCGCTTAAACGCATCTTAATGAGCTATTTTGCCAGCGTTTATGTACGACTCATCCTTTTGATCAATATCAAAGACACCACCGCGGGCTTCAAATGTTATCACCACAAAGTACTCGAGCAAATTCCGCTCGAGCGCATTCCATTCAAAGGTTATGCTTTTCAGATCTGCATGAAATATGCAGCAGTGCGTCTTGGTTTTAAAGTCAAAGAAATCCCGATCACATTTATAGATCGCGTAGTGGGCGAATCCAAAATGAGCAAAGGTATTTTCAAGGAAGCTTTTTTTGGCGTTTGGCAAATGCGCAAAATGAAATGGAAATAAAATAGTCATGAAAACGATCATCAAGAACGGAACTATTGTCAATGAAGGCAAAAGATTCACGGCCGACATCCTCATTTCTAATGGCAGAATCGAAAAAATAGCTCCACAAATCTCCGTCACCGAAAAAGTGCAAGAAGTAGATGCCAGTGGTCTTTTGGTTTTACCTGGCTGCATAGACGACCAAGTTCACTTTCGCGAGCCCGGCCTCACCCACAAAGGCAATATTTATACAGAATCTCGTGCAGCGGTTGCTGGCGGCATCACCAGCTTCATGGAAATGCCCAATACCGTTCCAAATGCACTCACCCAAGAATTACTCGAAGACAAATACCAAATAGCCGCCCAAAACGCACTGGCCAACTACTCCTTTTTCATGGGCGCCTCCAATGACAACCTAGAAGAAGTACTCCGCACAGATACCTCCAAAATTTGCGGTGTCAAGGTTTTTATGGGTTCTTCTACTGGCAATATGCTTGTCGACAAAGAAAGTGTCTTAGAAGGCTTGTTTTCTCGCGTTGGGGCACTCATTGCTACGCATTGCGAAGACGAAACCACCGTTAGGGCCAATTTAGCTGCATTTCAAGAAAAATACGGCGACCAAATTCCTGTTAGTGCACACCCGCTCATTAGAAACGAAGAGGCTTGTTATTTGTCTTCTTCTAAAGCCGTCGCACTCGCCAAAAAACACGGTGCGCGCCTGCACATCCTGCACATTTCTACGGCCAAAGAAACAGCGCTTTTTGAAAATACATTGCCCCTTGATCAAAAGAAAATTACTGCTGAGGCTTGTATCCATCATTTATGGTTCAGCGATGCAGATTATGCCTTAAAAGGCAACCTCATCAAATGGAACCCCGCTGTTAAATCTGCTTTTGACCGCGAAGGCATTTGGGAGGCGCTCTTAGACAACCGCATCGACGTCGTGGCGACCGACCACGCCCCTCACACCATTGAAGAAAAAGCACAATCTTATGCTTCGGCACCTTCTGGTGGGCCACTCGTTCAGCACGCGCTTTTGGCCATGCTCGACAAAGTTCAAGAAGGTAAAATCACTTTGGAACGCGTCGTCGAAAAAATGGCGCATGCACCCGCAACACTTTTTAGGATCAAAGAAAGAGGTTATATCCGAGAAGGTTATGCTGCCGATTTAGTGCTCGTGGCACCCACCCCAAACAAACCGGTTAGCAAAGCAGACCTATTGTACAAGTGCGGTTGGTCTCCGTTTGAAGGTCATCAGTTCACCAATCATATCCACAGCACTTACGTCAATGGTAATTGTGTTTATGCCGACGCCAAAATCATTGAGCAAGGGCCTGGCCAACGCCTCTTATTTATCCCTAGATGATGCGCCTGCGCTTTATTACCTGCTTGATCTTACTAAGCGCTTGCCAACAAGATGCTGTTCCAGAAGGCATTTTGCCCCTCGAGCAAATGAAACCATTAGTTGAGGAAATTACGTTATTGGAAACCCATTACCAAAGTAAATTCGGTGTGCCAAGCCAATACAAAGCAGCCTTAGACAGCTCGGTGCAGCGCGTTTTCAAAAAAACAGGTTGTACCGAGAGTACTTTCAAAAAAAGCCTGACTTATTACGCTGCGCATCCTGTGCTACAAAAAGAACTCAATGACCAACTCCTGACAACTTTGAGTAGAAAAATCCGCTAAATAGTTAGAAACTATGGTGCTGAGAAGTGACTTCTTGCTGCAAAAAATAACTCGCTTTTTCATCAAAAACCCGCGGTGTTTCTGAGGTAAAAAACTTTGTCGTCGCCGTTTTACTCAGCCGCTCCTCGATTTCCGGATGCGCAAGCAAATAATCTTTCAATTTTTCTGCCACAATGGCGCCTTGTGCCACTACTTGAACCGCAGGGCCAACTAGCGCTTCAATTTGCTCTTTCAATACCGGATAATGCGTACACGCCAATAAAATGGTATCGATTGCTTCGTGCTGGTTCATGATGGACTGCACGTCTTCGGCGATAAATAAACGGCCTGCCTCGTGCGCGTATTGTTGGTTTTCTATGAGCGGCACCCACATTGGGCAAGCATGTTGGTGTACGGCTACGCTTGGCGCAAATTTAGCCAACTCAATTGGATAAGACCCAGAGCTGATGGTGCCAACGGTTCCTAAAATGCCCACATGGCCGCTTTTCGTTCGTTCTCCGAGCACTTCGGTGCTCGGCCGAATGACACCAAGCACGCGGTTGTTTGGTGCGATCTGAGGGAGGTCTTTTTGTTGAATAGTACGCAACGCCTTTGCAGATGCTGTATTGCAAGCCAAGATTACTAATGGACAGCCTTGATCAAATAAAAACTTGACCGCCTCTAGCGTAAATTCATAAACGACATCAAAAGAGCGATTGCCATAGGGCGCGCGCGCGTTGTCGCCAAAATATAAGAAGTCGTGTTGTGGGAGCTTCTCGCGCAGCTCAGCTAATACGGTAAGACCACCGTAGCCAGAATCAAAAACACCTATAGGACCAAGTAATTCCACAAACCAAAGCTAACGAAAAAAGGGCAACCAATAGTTGCCCTTTTCTGAAGGTGAATAGGTTCTTATTTCTTTACCGCAGCTGCGTCGAGCAATAAAAGCTCAACAACCACCTCGCTAGTGATGTCAATGCCGCCTTTTGAATACATAGTAGCGGAAACATCTAGTACATAGTTGAGTTTCTTGCGCTCAGCAACAATGTCTATTGCTTTTTGCACGCGATCGAGGATGGGTTTGTTTAATTCTTCGCTCATGATTTGCAAACCTTCTTCTAAAGAAGCTTGGGTAGCCTCAAGCATTTGTTGTTTTTGCATCAAACGACCTTCGATGATTTGACGTTCTGCCGGCGATTTGCTAGCTTGGTTCGTGGTGTAGTCTTGATATGCTTTCTGAAAATCGGCATCCATTAATTGCAATTCTTGCATGCCAGAAGTTTTCATAGAATCGAGCTTTTTTATCGCTTCTTGGCGCGAAGGCAAGGTGTCGAGCAATTTTTTAGAGTCTACATGTCCGATTTTAGTCTGAGCAAAAGTGCTGAATCCGATAACAACAAACAGCCCGAGTATTACATTTTTCATTTTTATATTTATTTAGTTATTCCCATTTCTTCGAGCACCGAATCTGAGATGTCGAATTCTTTTTCTGCATAAAGCAAATTACTTTGGTTCGCTTTGTCAAAAACAAAAGCATATCCTTCTCTTTTGGCCACTTTTTTCATTGCGGTGAAAACGCGGTCTTGTATTGGTTTGATCAACTCTTGACGCTTTTGGAAGTAATCGCCCTCTGTACCAAAATGTTGGGTTTGGAGGTCGATGGCTTCTTGCTCGAGTTTTTCTATTTCTATTTTTCTCTTTTCTCTTTCCTCTTTTGGAAGGAGTACTTCTTCGCGGTCGTAGTTGCTTTTGAGGCTCTTAATTGTCGCGTAGCGGTCTTCAATTTCTTTGGTCCAACGCTCTGCCATTTTGTCGAGGCGTTCTTTGGCTTCTGCGTACTCAGGTACATTTTCTAAGATGTAATCTGAGTCTATGAAAGCATAGGTTTGCGCACTGACAAATTGCATGCCAAAAACCAATAAAAGGAGTGCAAGGTATTTCATGTTTTTAATTTGCGTGCTTAGAACGACGAAGTTACCAATTTATTGTTAATGCTACAATTCTCCGAGGTTCATGCCAATTGTAAAGGTCAATTTCGGATAATAGCCCTTAGCCTTGATGTCTTTGTCAGATGCTTTTCCAAAACCACTTGCCCACTCATCCATTTGATCGAAACCTAAACCGTAGTCGAGGCCCAACATTCCAAACATAGGTAAAAAGACGCGAATACCTACGCCCGCAGTACGCTTCACGTTGAACGGATTGAACTTATCAAAACTCGGGTAGGTGTTGCCAGCTTCTAGAAAAGAGAGCGCGTAGAAAGTTGCTTGCGGATTCAGGGAAATTGGATAGCGGAGCTCTAAAGTGTATTTTGCAACAATTGGATCGCCGCCTGAAGAAGAAATAGTTTGATCCTCGTAACCTCGCAAAGCGATGATTTCACGACCTCCAATTTGATTTGCGCCCATACCGGTAAGGCCGCTACCACCCATAATGAAGCGGTCAAAAGGAGAAATTCCTTTAGACTTGTTGTAGGCACCCATATATCCAAAACCAAAGCGCGACATCAAAACGAGCTTTTTATCGGTACTAAGTGGCGTATACCATTCTCCTGTAAACTTCAGTTTGAAATACTCCAAGTACTTATAGCGCTCTTGTTGCGTCATGCTTGAGTAATCTTTTTCTGGACCAAACAGACTGTAAGGGGCGGTAGCTTTCGCTGAGAAAGTAAAATTAGAGCCATTTTGAGGATAAATTGGCGCACTTACAGAGCTGCGCTGCAAGGTGTATTTCAAAGAAATATCGTTGGCATATCCATTTTGGAAGAGCGGAAAGAAGGAGTATTTCTGTACATCATAATACTGGTAGGCGAGCTCATAATTGGCCACAAAGTAGTCATCTGGCCATTTTTTACGACGGCCCATAGCCACACCCGCGCCCGAAATAGAAATGCCATTATAGGCCGGGTTGGTGCGCAACAAACCATTCGTAGAAATAGAAGAATTGGTGACATAGAATGTAAGGGAATTTGGCTTCTTGCCGCCCAACCAAGGTTCGGTGAAAGAAAAATTATAGCCCTGATAATAGCGACCTGTAGACTGCGCACGAATGGTCAGGCGTTGGCCGTCGCCACCGGGAAGAGGGCTCCAGGCATCTTTCTTGAAGAAGTTTTTGGTGGAGAAATTATTAAAAGACAAACCGAGCGTTCCGATTACACGGCCCGATGTATTAGGGCCTGCGCCGCCATAACCACCTGAAAGTTCAATTTGGTCGCTAGATTTTTCTGCAACAACATACTCGATGTCTACGGTGCCGTTTGCTGGGTTTGGTTTTGGATTCACTCGAAAACCTTGCTCGTCAAAAAAGCCAAGCTGAGCTAACTCGCGCTGGGTACGCATGATGTCGGCTTTATTGAAGAGGTCTCCGGGTTTGGTGCGGATTTCGCGCAAAATAACGTGGTCGTTCGTTTTGGTGTTGCCGCGGATCGTGACGGTGCCTATATGGGCCTCTTTGCCTTCAATCAAACGAACTTGATGGTTAATTTTGTTGTCCTTGACACCTGTTTCTACAGGAGAGATTTGGAAAAATAAATAGCCGCGATCCATGTAGAGTGATGAAATATCCCTGCCGTCACCATTTCCGTACAAGCGCTGGTTAAATAAGTCTTTGTTATAGAGATCTCCGGGTTTGATTCCCAATACGGTGTCCAGAAAACTAGACCTATATTTGGAATTGCCAATCCATTCGATGTCACCGAAGTAGTATTTTTCGCCTTCATTGATCTCTATTCTGATTTTCATGTTCTTTTCATCGAGCATAAAAACGGTGTCGTTGACTATGGCTGCGTCTCTGAGGCCTTCCGCGTTGAATTTAGCCATTAATGCGGCTTTATCCGTGGCGTAACTACTTTCGGTATATTTAGAGCGTTTAAACAAGCGCTGAGGGCCTTTTTGTTTAGTGTCCTTCATGGCCATTTTAAGCTTCCATATCGGAACTGAGCTCACTCCAACAAATTCGATTTGTTTGATACCGACTTTAATTCCTTTGTCTACATTGATTACGAAAATCTCTGAATTGTTGATCAAGGTATCTAGTTGGCGATTGATTTGCACTTTAGTATGATAAAAGCCTTTATCTCTGTAATAGCTTCTGATTTTACTATTGGTTTCAAAAACGAGGTTTTCGGTAATCGTTTTACCAGCATATAGCGAAATCTCTTCTCTTAATTTATCGGCTTCGCGTTTGTTTACGCCAACAAAACGAAACTTGGACAGCTTTGGCCGCGGGCTAAGCTCAATCACCAAATAAACGATGCCGCCTACTTCTTTCTCTGCATATATTGCAACATCAGAAAACAAGCCTTCGGCCCATAGATTTTGAATAGCTTTATTGACCTGCTGACTCGGTAAAGTGATTTTTTGACCTGTGCGCAAACCCGCTATAAGCTTAATGGCTTGGTGGTCATAGTTGTCGGCACCCACAACGCGCACCGGACCAATTTCGAAGGTTTGTGGGTTGGCGTAATCAAAGTCCAAACCACCTAAATTATTTGGCGTTTGGGCCAGTGATATACTAGCGCTAAACAGTAATAAAAAGAAGAATATTTTATTCATTTATTGTTTTGAATTTGTTCAGAAACCATTCCAAAACGCCTTTCCCTTTTCTGATAAGCTGCAATTGCATTTATAAATGCATCGCGTCGGAAGTCGGGCCAATGGGTTTCTGTAAAAAGCAACTCTGTATAAGACAATTGCCAAAGCAAAAAGTTACTAATGCGGCATTCTCCGCTTGTGCGAACTAGTAATTCTGGGTCCGGAATATCTTTTGTGTTGAGCAAACCAGAAAACAATTGTTCGTCGAGTTCTGCCGCAGCAAGTTGACCGTTTTCGATCAGTTGATGCGCAGCAACAGCCGCTTTTAATATTTCTTGACGAGCCGAATAATTAAGAGCCAAAATTAAGGTCAAGGAAGTATTGTCTTTGGTTCTTTCCATTGCGGATAACAAAGACTGATAACAATTGCCAGGCAAACCTTGGATATCACCGATGGTGTGTAAGCGCACCCCGTTAGCATGCATTTCATCTACTTCATTGGCAATTGCGTCCACTAATAAATTCATAAGCCCCTCAACTTCATCACTTGGACGAGACCAATTTTCGGTTGAGAAGGCATACATTGTTAAATACGAAACGCCAAGTTCGCGAGCTGTTTTGATGACTTCCTTTACAGATTCCACCCCTGCCGCATGTCCAAATAAACGGTGCTGCCCTTGATTCTTTGCCCAACGACCATTACCGTCCATGATAAATGCTACATGGCGGGGTATATTTTGAAGGTCTAGAAGAGAAATGTCAGCTTTCATAAACGAGAACGAAGTTACATAAAACAACCAAATATCAGCACACAAAAAAGCCCTGTGTTTCCACAGGGCTTTTGTTTGTTTAGATTGCGTATAAACCTAAGGCTTATTGCTTGATAACGCGGATGGTTTTGATGTTTTCATCCTGACGGATGTTGATCATATACAT
>Ga0114968_10000130_pt1 | contig 56375 bp, 54 predicted proteins | sample M_130807_EF_Meta_FD_87020 | JGI IMG/M metagenome (GOLD analysis project Ga0114968, IMG submission 87020) | Freshwater microbial communities from Lake Montjoie, Canada to study carbon cycling - M_130807_EF_MetaG | ecosystem: Environmental > Aquatic > Freshwater > Lake | place: Lake Montjoie... | reverse complement strand
TTTGATTTTTTTTCAAAATCTAAAAAAGAAACCCTCGATCCGGTTCAAAAAGAAACCCTCGATCAAGGACTAGAGAAAACCAAACAGACTTTTTTCTCGAAAATCGCGCGTTTGCTCGTGGGCAAAAGCCGAGTAGACCAAGGCGTTTTAGACGATCTTGAAGAACTCCTTATTACCGCAGACGTTGGTGTGGAAACCACCCTCAAAATCATAGATCGCATCGAGACACGGGTTTCCAAAGACCGCGTCATTAATTCAGAAGAACTCAACCATATTCTCCGCGATGAAATCATTGCCCTATTAGAAGAGAACGCGGCTAATTTTGAAGGTAAACTCAAGGTAAACAAACCTGCAGATGGAAATCCATACGTCCTGATGGTTGTTGGTGTAAATGGCGTTGGAAAAACGACCACCATTGGCAAGCTCGCTTATCAAATGAAACAAGCAGGATTAAAGGTCGTTTTGGGCGCTTCAGACACCTTTAGAGCGGCAGCTGTTGATCAGCTTATCATTTGGGCAGATCGCGTTGGTGTGCCAATTGTACAACAAGGTATGGGAGCAGACCCTGCAAGTGTGGCCTTTGACGCATTGCAATCTGCAAAAGCTCAAAATGCCGACGTCGTCATCATTGATACCGCAGGGCGCTTGCACAACAAAACCAATCTTATGCAAGAACTTTCTAAGATCAAGCGTGTGATGGATAAAGTTGTGCCAAATGCCCCTCATGAAATCTTATTGGTGCTCGATGGCTCAACGGGCCAAAATGCCTACGAACAGGCAAGGCAATTTGCCCAAGCCACAGACATCAATGCGCTTGCCGTGACCAAACTCGACGGCACAGCCAAAGGCGGTGTGGTCATTGGCATCTCTGATCAGATGAAAATCCCGGTCAAATACATTGGCGTGGGTGAAAAAATGGAAGACCTCCAGCTTTTTGACCGTAGAGCCTTTGTGGAAACCCTCTTTAAGTAGGTTCAGAAGGAATATTTAGGTTATCCAGGAATTCAAAAAAGAACTAATTCAAGACAAGAAGACACTCATTCGATGGACGTTGTCTTTAAATCAATTGCTGCGCCACGTAAGTTGCGTATTGGCCTTTGAGCTCCATTAGTTCGTCGTGTTTGCCTTGTTCAGTAATTTGACCATCTTGCAAGACCAAAATTTGATCGGCCTGACGGATTGTAGACAAACGGTGTGCAATCACAATTGAGGTGCGGCCCTTCATGAGCTCTTCTAAAGCATCTTGAACGAGTCTTTCTGAGGTGGAATCTAGCGCAGAAGTAGCTTCATCTAAAATCAAAATACTCGGATTTTTGAGAATTGCCCTTGCAATAGCGATGCGCTGTTTTTGACCGCCTGACAACTGAATACCGCGATCGCCAACTTCTGTATTTAATTGTTCGGGGAAGCCAACAATGAATTCCCAGGCATTGGCTTTTTTAGCAGCATCTATCACTTCTTGTTCTGTGGCGTCTGGTCGACCAAAACGGATATTTTCTAAGATGCTACCAGAAAACAAGATTACCTCTTGGGGCACAATCGCCATTTGTTGGCGCAATTGATGCAAATCAAAAGAGCTGGCCAACTCCGATCCAAAATAGATAGCTCCTTGCGTGGGTTGATAAAATTGCAAAAGCAAATTGGCAATCGTGGACTTACCCGAACCACTTTTACCTACAAGGGCTAAAGTTTGATTAGGTGCTAATGAAAAGTTGATACCCTTGAGCACTTCGATATCGGCACGTTGGGGATAGCTGAATTGAAGGTTTTCAAAGCGCACAGAACCGTCGATATAAAGGGGCTCTTTGGCAGTATTGCTCAGCTTTTCGGTTTCTTCTAGAAGTAGGTCGAGTAAATTTTCGGTGGCACCCACAGCTTTTTGTACACTGGCGTATAGATCGGGCAATGAACCGATAGAAGCACCCATCATGATAGTGAACAAAACAAACTGATAAAATCCTTCAGCTGCCAACTCTGGATTGGGGCCTTGGGTCATGAGCAAGCCCTTCCAGACAATAAATACAATGGCGCCAAAGAGACAGAATATAATGAAAGAGACAAACAAGCCGCGCCAAATGCCGCTGCGCACATTGAGGTCGCGTGTTTGTTGAGTGCTTTTATTGTACTTAGAGAGTAAAAACCATTCGTTGGTGAAGGCTTTTACATTGGCGATACCCGTAAGTGCTTCTTCTAAGATGGAATTAGAAGTGGCAATATAATCTTGCGCTTCTTTACTGAGCTTGCGAATATAACGGCCAAAAAACACAGCTACAATGGCCATGACTGGCACGGTGGCGAGCATGATCAAAGAAAGCTTCCAGGAAATAAAAAACAAGAAAGCGATGCCGCCAAAAACAATGATGATTTGTCTGAAGAATTCGGCAATTGTGGTGCGAAGTACTTCTTGAATTTGCGCGATGTCTGATGCGACCCGCGAAGTGAGCTCCCCTACTTTCTGGCGATTGAAAAAATCCATGGGCATATAGACCAAGCGCTCAAAAGCATCGTTGCGCATGTCGCGAAGGGCATTTTCGGTAACGTTATTGAACAACACTACCCGAACAAAAGAAAACACACTCTGAAAAAAGAATAAAATAAAGAGTGCAAATGCAATTTGATTGACGTTGGAGAGGTCGATAAGGCGAATGGCTTGCGCTGGGTTCGAAGTTGCACTTGAGCTGCCCAAAAGCTTACCCATAAGGTAAGGAAAAACCAAACCGGCTGAGGTGCTGAGCACTAGGAAAATCCAGCCGATAAAATAAGTGCCTGCATAAGGCTTGAGGTATTTTAAAAACCGTGCAGCCTTGCGCCAGCTATCTTTAGTTAATTTAACTTTGGGTTCTTTAGTTTTCTTGGGTCTCATCATGGCTATGGCGCTTTGCACTACAAAAATAACTTGCTTTCTTGGGGCAATGGCTTTTTTTCACGATTTTTGTCGAAAGAATTTGAAATTCTAAAAAATATACTATCTTTGCATTCCCAAAAACATTACAAATAACGACACGACATGAAAAGAACGTTTCAACCATCGGTAAGAAAAAGAAGAAACAAACATGGCTTCCGTAGCCGTATGGCCACAAAAAACGGTCGTCGTGTATTGGCTGCGCGTCGTCGCAAAGGCCGCAAAAAGTTAACTGTATCTGACGAACCAATGCACAAGCGTTAATTCGTTCAGCAACTATAAAATTGCCCTGTCCTATCGGTCAGGGCTTTTTTTGTCCCAATTTTTTAGACCCACGTCTACCCAAGGGTTATTAGACTTCACAATGTCTTGCCGACCAACTCAAATATGAGCAATAAAAAAAGGGCCGCTATGCGGCCCTTCAGTCTTTCCAAAAATTGTTGACTGATGGAAAGGAGGAATTATGCAGGAACTTTAGGAGCTGCAGCGCGTATGCTTGCGTCTGTTTGAGCAGCAAACTTCTCGAAGTTGGCCACAAATTTAGCAGCTAAGCTCGCAGCAGTTTGGTCGTAAGCTGTTTTATCGGACCAAGTATTGCGCGGGTTCAGCAACTCTGCAGGAACGCCTTCACAAGTGGTTGGGAAAGAAAGATCAAAGAAAGGCATTTGCTCATAAGCCACCTGATTGAGCTTACCTGTGAGCGCCGCGGTAATCATGGCACGCGTGTAAGAGAGCTTCATTCGCGATCCTACACCATAAGAACCACCAGACCAACCTGTATTGATGAGCCATACATTGATATCAGTGCCCTCTAATTTTTCGCCAAGCAATTTGGCGTACTGTGCGGGGTGTAAAGGCAAGAATGCAGCGCCAAAACCAGCAGAGAAAGTTGTGGTGGGTTCAGTAATTCCTACTTCGGTACCGGCGACCTTTGCAGTGTAGCCTGACATGAAGTGATACATGGCTTGCGCTTTGGTCAGTTTAGAGATCGGAGGCAGTACACCAAATGCGTCAGCGGTCAGGAAGAAGATATTCTTTGGCGCTGCACCAATTGAAGGTGTGGCAATGTTGTCGATATGATGAATCGGGTAAGAAACGCGGGTGTTTTCGGTAATGCTGCCATCTGCGTAATCTGGTGCCGAAGACTCTTGTGGGAACCCAACGTTTTCTAGTAAGGCGCCAAAGCGGATGGCATCGTAAATTTGAGGTTCTTTTTCGCGAGATAAATCGATGGTTTTGGCATAGCAGCCGCCTTCGAAATTAAAGACGGTATTAGCGCTCCAGCCGTGCTCGTCGTCGCCGATAAGGCGGCGATTCGGATCTGAAGAAAGAGTTGTTTTACCCGTTCCAGACAAACCAAAGAAAATGGCGGTGTCACCGTCTTGGCCAATATTAGCTGAACAGTGCATCGAAAGTACGTTCTTTTCATGAGGCAAGATGAAGTTGAGGGCAGAGAAAATCCCTTTTTTGATTTCACCAGTGTATCCTGTTCCTCCGATGAGGATCATTTTTTTGGTGAAGTTGAGAATAGCAAAGTTGTGCTGACGAGTGCCGTCAATGGCAGGGTCTGCCAAAAAGCTTGGCGCGCATACGATGTGCCACTCTGGCGTGAAGTCCTCAATTTCATTGGCCTCTAAACGCAAAAACATATTGTGTGCAAATAAACTAGACCAAGGCAACTCAGTCACGACACGAATATTGGTGCGGTAAGCGGGGTCTGCACACGCATATACATCGCGTACATAGATGTCTTGTTCTGCTAAATGTGCTTTCATGCGCTCGAATAGCGCATCAAACTTTGCAGGTTCGAAACCGATATTAACATCGCCCCACCAAACTGCATTTTCTGTAACGGCATCGCGTACAATAAAGCGGTCTTTTGGAGAGCGACCAGTGAATTCACCTGTTTCAATAGCTAGGGCTCCGGTATCGGTCAGCATGCCTTCACCCAAAATAATACAGTCTTCGATAAGTTCTGCTGGGGTGAGATTCCAAAATTGGTCGCCTGTTTGAGACAAACCAATACTCGCGGCGAGGTCGGCATTTTTTCCGAATTTTCCGTGTAATTCCATTTTACTTTTTTAAAAGTTTGACAGTGCAAAATTACGACGCTTTATAAACCCAAACCATTATATATATTAGCTTTTTGTAAACAGCACATGTTATTAAATGTGAAGAACTTAATTTGACTTTTTAAAGAAAAAAGCGTATATTAAAGTAAGTGTCAGAACTACACTTTGTGTTTTGAAAAGCGCATAATTATAGCTAGTTTTGAAACAAATGACACGCATGCGCCTCTTCTCCTCCCTACTTGTTGTATCGCTACTCGGCTTTGCCTTGACGCGCTTTTATTCCGATCAAAAAACAACGGAAAATAAAACTAAATTCAAACATGAGCTCCCCACCAAATGGATAGGTGCCACTTTTTTGGATTTGAACAGCCAACAACAAACCCAACAAATTCAAGGATTTAGAAAACATATTGAAATATTTAAAAACAACCAACAGGTGTTGCCATTGGGTCGTTTAGATCAAAAATTGGCCTGCATGGCGCTGGGTGGCAATTCTTCTGTCTTCACGGAAACGCTCAAACTCTATGCCGACCAAATGGCCTTTTTTGCTGCTGACTCATTGCAAATTCAGGCAGCAGTCTCTAAATTCTATGGCCTGACCGATCCAGAAATTTGCATATTTAGCTTACATGCTGCGGCTCCTCATAGTAACCATATAGAAAAATGGGCGACTGAAAAAATTAAACTCCTGGACAGCAACGACCAAAACATACTTGTCGTTTTCGGAGAGCATAACATTCTAAAGGATGTAGACACTTCCTTATTTGACGCCATCATTGTAGCACACGAAAACCATCCGATTGCACAGGCACAAATTGCACAGCTACTAATGGGAGGGCTAAGTACCGCGGGCATTCAAGCAAATGGTAGGCTCGGTATAGCGCTGCCAGAAGAACTCGGTCTCAAGAGCCAAGACCTACAAGCAATTGATGTCATTGCTCAAAAAGGAATCACAGCAGGGGCTTACCCTGGTTGTCAGGTGTTGGTTGCCGTAGAAGATAAAATCATTTGGCACAAGGCCTATGGAAAGCAAGGTTACGAAACCAATGCTCCAGCAATTGATTTGCAGTCCATGTACGACATCGCGTCCGTCACTAAAATTGCCGCCTCTACCCTACTCGCCATGCAACAGCATGCCAAGGGCAAATTTGATTTAGACCGCAGCATTGGCTCTTACATTCCTGAAGTCACGGGCCAAACAGCTTTTGGCGCACTCAAAATCAGAGAAATTATGGCGCATCAGGCAGGTCTCACCCCCTGGATTCCCTTTTACAAGAGAACACTTACAGACGGCCAATGGAAACCGACAATCTATCAAACAAGTAAATCTGAAGACTTTTCACTTGAAGTTGCCAAAGGTATGTACATGCGCAAAGACTATAAAGACACCATGTATGCACAAATCATGCGCTCCGAACTCGGGCCAAAGAAATATGTGTATTCTGATCTCTGCTATTACTTCACCCAACCCATTTTAGAGCGCATCATCGGCGAAAGCCAAGCGAGTTATTTGCGCCGCAATATCTATTTACCACTCGGGCTCAATCGCATGCTGTACCAACCGCTGAAAAGTTTTGCAGACGAACATGTAGTGCCGACCGAAGATGATCAAGCTTTCAGAAAACAACTATTAAGAGGATACGTCCATGACCCCGGTGCTGCCATGCTAGGGGGCGTCGCAGGTCATGCCGGCGTCTTTTCAAACGCCTGGAGCCTTGCACACATCATGCAACTTTTCCTCAACAAAGGGCAAATAGCCGGCATGAACTTCTTCTCAGAAGCCACTTATCAAGAATTTACCAAACAACAATACCCAGGCAACCGCCGAGCAGCAGGCTTTGATCGGCCCACAGCAAGCGGCGGAGGTACCTGCGATGTACTCGCCTCCCAACAATCTTTCGGACACTCCGGCTTCACGGGCACGCTGGCTTGGGCCGACCCCAAAAATAAAGTCATTTTTATCTTTTTGTCCAACCGCGTTCACCCCAACCAAGACAACTGGAAACTCCGCGACCTCAACATTCGAACCGACATGCATCATGTGGTGTATGAGGCGTTGGCGAAGAGGGGGAATTGAATTTTAGTTGGCACGTCAGAAAATCTACTGAATATAATTTGCGAGGTCTAGTTTAATTTTGGAGAAAACTAACTCCTATGTTAAAAGTACGTAATTTTGTACCTAAATCGGTACTCATGTTAAGCGCAACTTATTCAGAATTCAGAAAAGACCTCAAACAGTTCTTAGACCAAGTCATTACCAATGTGGATATCCTCATCATTCACAGAGGGAGCGGCAAAGCTGTTGTGGTCATGTCTTTGGAAGAGTACAACGCATTGTGCGCCACAAGTCATGAGCTCTCATCCATCAAAAATAAAGCACGTCTCGACGCATCAATTCAACAAATTGGTACGGATATGATTGATTTTATCCCAGAATGAATATCAGTTTTACCCCAATTGCTTGGGATGACTACCAATACTGGTTGAGCCAAGACAAAAAGAAAATTGTCAAAATAAACCAACTTCTTAAGGACATTCTCAGAAATCCATTTGAAGGGATTGGCATGCCAGAACCTTTAAAATTTCAATATACTGGTTTTTGGTCGCGGCGAATCGATCAAAAAAACCGATTGATTTATCAAGTGCTGGATCAACAAATCATTGTTGTGAAATGTCGGTATCACTATGACTATATCTAACCCTACTGATTCACAAAATAAATCGAATTGGCTACCATGAGTTTGCCGCTTTCCCAGAAACCGCGGAAGAGCGGGTTGTCGATGAAATAGACAATGGTGCCGCTGCCATAAGGTACAGATCCGGCGATGTGCGCTTCAGATTGCTGTGCTTTGACGCGTGCACCTACAAAACCGTTGACAGCCGTAGCGTTTTTGGCTAAGGCAAAGGCGGGCTTTCCATCGATTTGGTAGCTTGTGGCGCCTTGGCGCAAGGTGTAGTAAAAGTCGTAGCCGAATACCATTGGGTTGCTTTGATCCATGATACAAGGGTAGATAGCGCCGGTAATGGCATCAGAAATTTGATCGCGCTCTTGGTTAGCGAAACTGACAGGGGTTGTGGCTCCTGCTGCGTTTTCTTTGCGCTTGAGACCAAAACCTTGATCAGCCAATGCATCGATGGCGCCACCAATTACAATAAGGGTTCCACCTTTGCTTACCCAAGCGGTGAGGGCTTCGTTGCCCGCTACATCATAGCCGCCTTCTGGCACAAAAAGTACATCTAGATCGGCGAGGGCGCTGCTGAGGTCATCCTCAAAAATAAGGTGGGCAGGTTTCGTGAGTTGCTGTTCGAAGAAATGCCAAATCTCACCAACATTGAGAGACGAAAAGCTGTCGCCAGCGAGAATACCTACCCTTGGATTGGGTATCATTTTCACTGATGAAGAGCCAAAGTCAGTGCCGTTATCTACCATTCCTGTTAGCAAGCCTTTGATATCGACGCCATAGCGTGCCGCATAATCATTCACAATTGCATGAAAATCTGGTCGTATGTTTTCGCCGGTTAGCAACAAGAGCGTTCCGGGCGCATAGGTTTGCCCGGCCAATTTGAAGCCTTTCTCGTGAAAATAAACTTTCAAGCCCGCTTGCTGCACCGCATTCAGGAACTGCGCCGTGCGCAAAGATTCCCAACGAACGGCATAGGCTACAAAGCCTTCTGTGGCAAAAAAATCAGATTTGGATGCGGGCACAGGAATGAATGGTGTGGCTTTAATTGTAGTCTCGACTGCAAAACCATCGAGTCCGTAGGCATGTGGGAGGGTCCAGGCAGTGATGTCGTAGGTCAGGCTGTCAGACAACTTGGTGCGGGGTTCAAACAAGACCGATACCAATGTTCCTTTTTCTTGTTTGGTGGAGACCACCACATCGCCAATTTCCAGTTTGAATCCTTCCACCAAGCCCGAACTATAATGATAGCCCTTGGTGCTGATTGCCTGCGTGCTTGTGGTAATAACTTGCCATTCAATTTTGTTTTTGCCGAGCAAATCGAGGATAGGATCAACCTTTGCTTTTGTGCCGCGCAACACGTAAGAATTGTATTTATAAGTCTTCTCTTTGCGGAATTTTTGATACTCTGCAACCAATTTTTGTGCATTTCGCGCACTTGTTTCAACTGTAGAAAGCCCAGTAGTGACATGATGCGCCACCCGATCGGCCAAACTTAAGGTATCGCCTACTTGGGTAATGACAGCAAGGCCAGCACGGCCGCTTCCACCTTGCTCGTAAGTCATGCCTATACTGCCGCTATAGGTTGGATAAGTGTCGCCGTAGCTTGGGTAGAGCAAGTCGAAGATTTCTTTGGAGAAGTATAACCAACCCGCTTTGTCAAAATAACCTGCGTGGTTTTTGCCGATTTCTTTTTGGAAATCGCGCTGCCAGTCGGTGATGACCTCATGATAAGGCTCAGCAGCTGGCGGAAAATAATACGGTTCGTTGATGCCTTGCTCGTGAAAATCTACGTGAACATGCGGCAACCATTGGTTGTATTGCTGAACGCGCGTGGCGGATTCAATTTGGGTCATCCAGGCCCAGTCGCGGTTGAGGTCAAAAAGATAGTGATTGGGGCGCCCACCAGGCCAGGTTTCGTTGTGGCTGGCACTAAAGCGCTCTAAATCTACTGGATTTGCACCATATTGATAATAAAAATTGACATAGCGATCGCGTCCATCTGGGTTCAGACACGGATCCATAATGACCACCGTGTTTTCTAGATAGCCAATTTTATCAGTCAGCAAGCGATAAGCGGTTTCCATAGCAGCCTCCGTACCAGAACTCTCATTGCCATGAACGTTGTAAGATAGCCAAACAATTGCTAATTTTTCATCGGGCGCTTGCGTGAGGTGTTTTTGACGGATTTCTTCCAGTTTTTTCAGGTTTTCTGGCGTACCGATATAAGCCAAAAGAAGGTCTCTTTTTTCGTAGGTTTGACCAATTTTAGTCACTTTGATATGACTTGGGTAGGCTTTTTCAAGGGCGTAGAAATAATCCACAACGCGGTGGTGACGCGTAAATTGCTCGCCAATGTTGTAGCCTAAAAATTGTTTGGGTGAAAAAGGCGCTTGTGCAAATAAGAGGAGCGCAAGGCTGTTGAAAAACAAAGTAAGCAAGAACTTTTTCATGGTCATTATTTAAATTAAAATCAAAGTTGCGGTTTTTCTTTGGCTAAATGGATAATTGCATCGCCTTTGTAAACAACGGGCGCTTCGTTGATGCAAATCACATAACCACTTTGACTTGCTTTGATTTGCTTTTCGTATTTGCCATACGGATCAGTCACTAAGGCCAGCACTTCGCCCTTTTGAACGTTGGTGCCGTTGGGTACAAAACATTGGAACATGCCACTCGAAGGGGCACGCATCCATTTGTTTTCGCCGATAAAGATGGGCTGTCGGTCTTTAGAAATATCGATTTTATAATTGCGGATGCCTAAATGGCTAATTACGCGCTTGAGGCCATTCAAGCCCTCCTCTACTACATTTTCTTCAATGTTTTTAGACTTCCCGCCTTCAAAAAGCAAGAGCTTTTTTTGACGCTTTGCCATGCTTTCTCTTAGCGTTTTGGAAATTAAGCTTGAATGTAAGATAAAGGGCGGATTAAAAACCTTTGCCAATTCAACGCTCTCTTGATCTGAGAACACGCAGCGAATTTGCGGAAAGTTGTTGCGTTGTGCCGCGCCGGTATGAAAATCGATGATGTAGTCGCAGTGGGGAGCAATTTCTTTGAGGAAATGGTGCGCAAACTGCGCTGCGAGCGAACCGTTATGAGCGCCTGGGAAACTCCGGTTAAGGTCGCGGCCATCTGGCAGCTCGCGCTTGAGGTTCAGAAAGCCAAAAATATTAAAAATGGGCAGGCAAATAATGGTGCCCTTCGTTGGTTTGTTGAGTTTTTTGCGCAAAAAGCGGCGCACTATTTCAATGCCGTTGAGTTCGTCGCCATGCAGGCCTGCCATGACTAAAACAGTAGGGCCATCTTCCTTGGCGCGCTCTACTAAGACAGGTACTTGGATCGGGGTACGGGTATGCAAGTGCGCAACCTCCAAATTAAGTTGTGCCCCCTTACCAGGCAAGATTTCTTGCCCTAGCATGACCATTTTGCGATGTTGAACTTTTTTAGCGCTTGACATTTTTCTCGATGTAGGCGATAATTTTGCCCGCGATATCTGTTTGGGTTGTTTTTTCGATGCCTTCAAGCCCTGGAGAAGAGTTCACCTCCAAAACCAGCGGTCCGCGCTCAGATTGAAGCAGATCTACACCTGCAATGCCTAGACCTACCGCTTTGGCAGCAAGAATAGCGGTATATTTTTCTTCGGTAGTGAGTTCAATAACTTCTGAACTACCGCCTCGGTGCAAATTCGAACGGAATTCTCCCGGAAGCCCTTGACGTTTCATGGCACCTACCACCTCGCCATCTACCACAAAGGCGCGGATATCTGCCCCTTTCGCTTCGCGGATGAACTCCTGAACAATTACCCTCGCTTTGAGTCCGTTGAATGCCTCCAGAACGGATTGCGCCGCATTGAGGTTTTCTGCCAACACTACACCCAAGCCTTGGGTTCCTTCGAGTAACTTGAGTACAACTGGCGCACCACCTGCACTCTTTACCACGTGTTTGACATCTTTAGAGTAATTGGTAAAAACCGTTTTTGGCAAGCCGATTCCTTCTTTGGAAAGCACTTGCAAGCAGCGGAGTTTGTCTCGGGAGTGAATAATGCCTCTAGAACCCACAGCAGTAAACACGTTCATCATTTCAAACTGACGCACCACTGCCGTACCATAAAATGTAACCGATGCGCCAATGCGTGGAATGACGGCATCAAATCCTTTGAGGTATTGGTTGTGGTAAAAAAGCGCTGGGCCTGTTTGTTCGATTTCGATGTTGCACTTGAGGTGGTCAATGACATGCGCTTCATGACCAGCCGCTTCAGCAGCTGCTACAAGCCTGCGGGTGGAATACAAATGAGGGTTGCGGGAGAGAATGGCGATTTTCATGCAGGATGTTGGATAGATGCGTGGATATATTTTTTGCTGGTGTCTACGACAAAGCGTTTGTTGAGCACTTTTCTTCCCAGAAGGATGGGATAGCGCATCCCTTGGCGCTTGGTGAGTGAAAATTCGGTTTTAAATTTTTCTCCGGCAATTTCTATAGTTCCAAAAACAAAAAATCGTTCCTGAACCTGACCAGTGCTGCTCTTTACTTTTTTGGTTCTGAATTTAGTAAAAGTCATTTCTTTACCGGTAAAAGCAGCGTGTTTGTCGTCAAGAAAAACAACCTTTAGCAATTCACCTTCTTGCTGGCAATAACTCACGTGTATACTAGAGGTATAAGCGCCTGAATCTACCTTAGCCTTAACCTCTGCCAAGCCAAAGTCGGGAAGCCAAGCAAGTTCACGGCGGCCAATTATAATTTTATCGGGAGGCAACATAAAACAAATGTAGCGAAACTTCTAATACATGAAAATGCGCGAAAAGCAAATAAAGCGCATGAATGGTCGTTAAGGATTGTAACTTTGCAGTTATGAAGCAGCTTTTACTTCTCTTCTTTTTGACTTCCCCTCTGCTTTTTTGGGCGCAAGAAATCACTGTATTCGGGCATTGTTACCACAAAGGAAAGAAACCAGCTGTGGGTGCAAAAATTCAACTCAAGGTAAATGAGAATAAGTCGGTTCAGGTACCTTACACCACCACAAGCGACAACAAAGGATATTATTCATTTGGTCATTTGAATCTGGGAGACCTCATCGAAATACAATATGAATTCGAAGGTGTTGCCCTCTCCTTGAATACCATCATCACCAGCACAAATCCATTACAAGAGCTTCCCGATCAAAATTTTGCCATTCAAGACAACCGAGGTGTGGTGGTGCACCAAGAAGGGCAAGACCCTTTTGAAATTGAGAAGTTGCCCCAATTGAACCTGAAGGGAATTGTCAATCTCGAAAAAACCCTCACGCTCACCACCGCAGCTACCTCTAACAACGAACTCACCTCCAACTACAATGTGAGGGGCGGAAATTACGACGAAAACCTTGTTTATGTGAATGGTTTTCAGGTGTACAGACCTTTTCTGACCCGCAGCGGGCAGCAAGAAGGCATGAGTTTTATCCATTCCTCTTTGGTAGAAGACGTCCGTTTCAGTGCGGGCGGTTTTGCTGCTAACTACGGCGACCGGCTCAGTTCAGTACTTGATATTACCTACAAAACCCCCGACTCGTTTCACGCTTCGGCAATGGCTTCCTTACTCGGCATCGAGGCACATGTAGAAGAGGCCGTGAGTCAGCGCTTTAATTTTCTAGTTGGTGCGCGCTATCGTTCCAATGGTTATTTGCTCAATACACTCCCGACCAAAGGCGCCTACAATCCTGTATTTGCCGATGCGCAAATCCTGACTAACTATCAACTCAACGAATTCTGGACCTGGAGTTTCTTAGGGCATTTCTCTACCAACGCCTACCGCTTTGCGCCGCAAACTGCACAATCCGACTTCGGCACAGCCAACGAAGCCTACCGCCTCATGATCTATTTCGAAGGGCAAGAAAACTCCAATTTCCAGACCCTCATGGGTGGTACTTCGCTCAAATACGCCAAAAACAAGACCAAATTAGATTTTTATCTCTCCGCCTTTCAATCCGACGAACGCGAGTATTTTGACATCCTCGGGCAGTATTACATCAATGAACTCGAGACTGATCCGTCTAAAGAAGAATTTGGCGACTCCATCGCAACCCTCGGTGTGGGTGGTTTTCTCAATCACGCACGAAACCGCCTACAAGCTCAAATTTTTAACGCCTACCACAACGGTAGTTATTTACTTGTTGACAATTACACAGATCAAAACAAAACCAAAAAGCGCTTCTCAGAACTATCTTGGGGCCTTAATGTGCAGGCCGATCATTTTGTGGACCAACTCAGCGAATGGCGCCTCATCGACTCCTCGGGCTACAGCTTACCACAAACCAAACCCGATTCAATCGTACTTTTTGAAACCATCAAAGGTAATTTAAACCTCAATGGCTACCGCAGCACGGGCTATTTTCAGTGGTCTAATTCCTGGGTAAAAGTGAGTCACAACAAGATTGTAGCCATCAAAATGCCCTATAAAAACCAAAATGGCGAAAAAACGAGCGTCTTAGACACCCTAGACATCTCCACTAAGAAGTTTAATTTCCAGTTTGGTTTGCGCGGCGGCTACACGAGCATCAACAAAGAACCTTACTTCACACCCCGCCTCAGCTTCTCCTATGCCCCGGCCGCCTACATGTGGCAAAATGGCCAAGCGGTCCGTCGCGGTTTGGTTTTCAAATTCTCCACTGGTTTGTACTACCAACCCCCATTTTACCGTGAATTCCGAACTTTTGATGGCCAATTGGCACTCGGTGTGCAGGCACAAAAATCTTTGCATGTGGTGGCGGGCTCTGAATTTTTATTTCAGATGTGGGGCCGGCAGACACCATTCAAGCTCAACACCGAAATTTACTACAAATACCTCTGGGACCTCAACCCTTATGAAATTGAAAACGTGCGCACGCGCTATTATGCCAACAACAATGCCGTCGGTTATGCCTATGGCCTCGACATCAATGTGCATGGTGAGTTTGTAGAAGGAATTCAATCTTTTTTTAAGCTAGGGCTGCTCTCCACCAAAGAAGACATCATTGGCGATCACTACACCAATTATTACAATGCAGCAGGCGAACGCATCATTTTTGGCTATAGCGAGGATCAAGTGGTAGTAGATTCTACAGTTATTTTCCCAGGCTATATTCCGCGCCCTACAGACCAATGGCTTACTTTTGGAGCTTTGGTTCAAGACCAGATGCCAGGCTACGAAGCTTTCAAGGTGCAGATGGGCTTGCAATACGGTTCCCGCTTGCCTTATGGCCCACCCGATTTAACGCGCTACAAAGACACCTTGCGCATGCGCGCTTACTTCAGGGTAGACCTTGGGTTGTCTTACGATTTATTGCACGGAAAAACAGAAGCCAAAGCGGGTAAAAAAGGATGGCAGCAACTTGACCAAGCCCTCATATCTTTAGAGATTTTCAATATTTTGGGCGTCAATAATGTGCTTTCAAAGCAATGGATCCAGGATGTACAAGGGAAATTCTATTCCGTGCCAAATTACCTTACACAGCGTTTATTCAATCTAAAATTCAGCATGGCCTTTTAGTGCTGTCGGTCGCTGATCAATTAATTAAGGCTAGGCGCAAATAAAAAGCGATTCGGAGATACCAAAGCAGTTTTCACGGCATACATGACAATTCCGGCGGTATTTTTCACGCCAAGTTTGGCCATGATGTTTTTGCGGTGCGTATTGACGGTATGCTTGCTCAAAAACAATAATTCGGCAATTTGTTCGTTGGTTTGGCCTTCTGCAATGAGGGTGATGATTTCGTTTTCGCGTTCCGAAAGTACTACCGGGCCACAGCTAAATTCTTCGGTGTTGAGTTCAGATAGGTCGATGTTTGCTTTTTGAATGGTCTCGAGGATTTGACCACAGAAAAACTGTTTGCCCTGCGCGGTTTCTTTGACTGCATCAATGATTTCGGCGAGTTCGCAGTCTTTTTTAACGTAACTCGTGACACCTGATTTGAGTGCGTCGATTAAAATTGGGGCATGTTGGGCTTCTGTTATCGCTACAAAACGGAGGTCTTTGTGTTTGGCTAGTGCCTTTGGTACGATATCAATGCTGAAGCCGTGTGAAGTGAAGTCGATGAGCACGACGTCGGCGCCAAAAGTTTTGAGCTGAGCCATGAGCTCGTCTTGGTTTTTGGCTTCGCCTGCAATGCGGATGCCAGACTGAGCATTTAAGATGGTTCTTAAACCCAAAAGAATCAGTTCATTGCTATCGGCGAGAATGATTTGCATCTTATTTAGAATTATTCTACACAAATTTACGCGCAAAATTTATTTTATCGGCCACGCAAACCATTTTTTTTCGAATAAGCCCCTAACTTTGCGGCATGCATACGGAGCTCGGTACAGATCCTTTCAAAGCACTCTCATTAATTGAAAGTGGGCAAACCGTAGCGGTGCCAACTGAAACAGTCTATGGCTTAGCCGCCGACGCCAACAATGAAGACGCCGTGCTCTCCATTTTTACAGCCAAAGGGCGCCCGACATCAAATCCGCTGATCTTGCATTTTGCTGCGCTCGAAACCGCTCTCCCCTATACCACTGCTTTTCCAAGCGTTTTTGCAGCACTCTACACTGCATTTTGCCCTGGGCCTCTCACTTTTATTGTACCCAAAAGCAGTTTGGTAAGTAACCTCATTACTGGTGGTCAAGAAACCGTGGCCCTGCGCTTTCCAAAGCATCCGCTACTCGGTCAATTGCTACAAACCCTAGGGCGGCCACTAGCGGCACCTAGCGCAAACTTATATGGTCAGCTCAGCCCCACCGCAGCGTCCCACGTCTATTCACAACTGAACGGCCGCATTCCGTATATCTTAGATGGCGGTGAGTGCAACGAAGGACTGGAATCTACGATAATTGGAATAGAAAACGAGCAAGTGGTTGTGTACCGCTACGGCAGCATTACGCCAGAAACGCTCGCTACTGTTTTGGGTTACCTCCCGGAGGCCAAAGTGCACGCAGAAGGCACTGTGCTCACCAGTGGAATGGTCAAGCACCATTATGCGACCCAAACGCCGCTCTATCTCGGCACAAAACCCGCGCACGAAGCAGCGCTAGCACTTCAAATCTCTATTCAAGCAGATTCAAAGATCGGCGGCCCACAACTTGCCCTGAGCACAGATGGCTCCATGATCGAAGCGGCGCGCAACCTTTATGCCACACTGCACCAAGCCGATGCACTTGGTCTCGAGAAAATATATGTAGCGCCGTTTCCGAATGAAGGCCTGGGCCGCGCCATGAACGACCGCTTAGCAAGAGCCGCCGCGAAGTTTGCTTAGGTGCACAAAAAAAAGGCCCCAATTTGGAGCCTTTTAAATATAATCAGTTGAGCGAACTCAATTATTTCATGTGACGACCGTAACGGTTTTTGAATTTGTCGATACGACCTGCGGTATCTACGAACTGTGCAATACCAGTAAAGAAAGGGTGAGACTTATGAGAGATATCTAACTTTACAAGTGGGTATTCGTTGCCGTCTTCCCAAGAGATGGTTTCTTTGGTTTCTGCGCAAGAAGGACAAATAAACGCGTACTCGTTAGACATGTCTTTAAATACGACTAAACGGTAATCTGATGGGTGGATATCTTTTTTCATGAGTATTACTTTTCGAAAATGGAATGCAAAGATAGCTATTTCTTCTTGAAAAACAAGAAAATCAGCCCCGAAACGAAAAAAATGTAATTTCGTAACGAATTTACTCCTTTTTATGCGCCCTGCGTCAGATCCTGCTTTGTCTTACCTTGAACTCAAGGACAATCGTTTGCACTCTATTTTAGAACTCACAAACGCGATCAACGCAAATATGGCCGTTGAACAACTCTACCGCATCTTCACTTTCATCCTCAAAGAACAACTGCATTTTAGCCGCTTTGCCCTCCTGCACCAACAAGAAGATTGGACACTTGCTGCCAAAAGTGGTTACAAGCGCAAAATTGGCGCTGCAGATCTGGCCCTAGAGCTGGCGAGGTTCAAGGAAATTACACTCGTAGAGTCTTCCAATAGCGCTTTACTAGAAGATTTTCAGGCGGTGATTCCTATTTATCATCAGGAACGCCCGCTGGCCTATTTGCTTTTGGCTACACCAAGTAAAACAGAAGTACTCGAACCCGCACACTTTTCTTTTGCCCAAACGCTGACGAACATCTTAACTGTAGCCCTCGAAAACCGCAAGTTGAGCGCGCAAAATGAAATCAAAGAACAGATTTCAAAAGAATTAGAACTGGCCTCCGAGATGCAAAAATTGCTCTTCCCGCAAGAGTTGCCCTCCAATAAAAAGATGGATATCTCGGGTCGTTATATTCCGCGCCATGCCGTCGGCGGCGACTTCTATGATTTCATTCCGCTCGGCGACGAAGAATACATCATTTGTATTGGCGATGTAAGTGGCAAAGGAATTACCGCTGCGCTGCTCATGGCCAATTTTCAGGCGACCATCCGAACACTCTTCAAATACCAACGTTTCGAATTGACCTTTTTAATGGAGGAACTCAATAAACTCGTTATGAAAAATGCCAAAGGTGAAAAATTCATTACGTTTTTTATTGCCCATTACAACGCCTACACGCGGCAACTCCAATATGTGAATGCAGGCCACAACCAACCGTTTATATTGAGTGGCAAAAACACGACACTCCTGACTGAAGGCTGCATTGGTTTGGGCATGCTAGACGAGCTTCCGTTTGTGCGCGTTGGTAAGATGCAAATGCAAGCGAAGTCGACTATGGTACTCTTTACTGATGGTGTAGTAGAACTCGAGAATGAAAAAGGAACGCAATTTGGTGTAGAGCAGCTCATCAAGCAAGTTAGGTCTTTCTCTGCGCTCAAAATGGAAGACATGAACGACATCATTTTCTCCAAATTAGAAGATTGGAAAGGCAGCCTACCCTACGTAGACGACACCGCAATTTTCAGTTGTAAATTCTTTTGATATACGCTCAATTATTGAGGCCCACCAAAGGCCCATTTGAGCGAAAACAAATGAGTGAAATATCCTTCTCCTCCGAGACATAAGCGCGTAAATGCATAATCTATGGTCCAATTTTGAAGTACTACCCCAGCACCTAAGTGAGGCTGTAAGCCAAGTTTTTTGTTTTGATCGAAATCTAAGAAATATTGAAACTGAGACACGCCTGTTCGCAGGATGAGTTTGCGGTCGTAATTGAGGTAGATACCTGCTTTTGGGTCTAGCGAAAATACATTGCCGGCTAAGAGCGTATTGCGCGGGCCATCTGTGGTGATTTCGGCGTTCAATTGCCCACCGAGTTCGTATTTTTCATTTTTAAGTGGCAACTTGCCAGCGACCCCCAAAACAATTCGAGGAAGCATTTGCTCGATACCATTTTGTGGAAGCGCATTATTGGTTTCTAACAATGTGGCCTGCATTTCGGGGCTGAGGTTGTAGGTCCAGGCGCTGAAGGTACTCGTGGCATCGCGCAAACTCAAGCCCGCCGACCAATATTTGCTCGGTCGGTATTGCAGACCTGCATCAAAACCAAAACCATACGCTTTTGCGAAATTACCGATGTGGCGGTACAGCACTTTTGCACTGACACCAACACTCAGGTGTTTTATTCGGGTGCGTTTACCAAGAGAGCCAATAAGCGCGTAATCGGCGCTGTTAAAAGTTTGCAGCTGGCTGTAGTCGATGTTGCCTTGATTGTCTATTAATTGCGTAGTGTTGTAGATGTTGTCTACACCAAGTCTGACCACATTCAACGCCAAAACAGTTTCTGGATTGTATCGATACGCCACGCCTAAGTGATCAAATGCAGCGAGCCCACCAAAATAGGAGGCGTGCATGACTCCGATTTCTGTAGTTTGTTCTTGGTGCACAAGGCCTGCGGCATTCCAATAACCTGCTTGCACACCAGCCACATCTGCAACTACAGCTGAACCCATGCCCAACGCAGCGGCACCAACGCCCATGTTGAGGAATTCATTGGCGTATTTCGGATTGAAATCTTGAGCGAAGACCTGAGAGAGGCCACACAACCCGATAAACAAAGTGCTTTTGATTGAAAACATGGTACAAAAACTCAAAATTGCACAAAAAATTGTGTTTAATAGGTACTTTTACAAAAAACACACGCATGTTTGGATTGGCTAATCTCATCACCTCCTTTAACCTACTCGGTGGCATCTGCTCCATTATTTTTAGTTTGAGTGGGCGGCTCGATTGGGCTGTTTACGCTTTGGCTATTGCTGCCTTGCTCGATTTTCTCGATGGCTTTGTAGCGCGTTTGACTAACACCAACGGCTTGCTTGGCAAGCAACTCGATTCCTTGGCAGACCTTGTTAGTTTTGGTGTAGCTCCGGGTATTTTGATGTTTGTCATGATCATTGTAGGCATAGACCCCAGTGGCCTTTTTAAAAATGCAGATGGCGTCCAAGCATACGGCGGAGTGGCACAAGAATATGTTGTCGCTCAGCTCATCGACTGGAAAGCCGCCTTCTTTTATGGCCGCAACAACACCTATAACGCGTCCATTCAATTTTTACCTTTTGTAGCCCTCATTATTCCCTTCTTTGCGCTGTTTCGCTTGGCTAAGTTCAATATCGACGAGCGCCAAACCGACAAATTCATTGGTGTACCCACCCCAACCGCCACCATTTTCTTCGCCTTTTTTCCGCTTTATTTTTGGTTTGAATTGCCCAATTGGAGCCATCAATCAGCATTCATTCTAAGCCTATTTGATTGCTATACCCTCAGTATCATTGCCGTTTTATTCTCGGTGCTCATGGTTGTTGAATTGCCATTATTGGCGCTCAAATTCAAAACTTTTTCTTGGAAAAACAACCAATACCGCTACACTTTACTGCTGATTTCGTTGATAAGTATTCCACTTTTTTTGGTTTGGGCCATTCCAATAATTGTAATTTTGTACCTGATTTTATCCATCATTGAACATTTTCAATTCAAAAAACATGAAATTCAAAGCTGAAATCGACGTCATGCCACTAGACGCGCTTCTTGACCCACAAGGTAAAGCCGTAACCAATTCCATGAAAAACATCGGCCTTGCCGAAATCGATGGCGTCCGCATCGGTAAACACATCCGTCTTTTTGTAGAAGCCGCCAACAAGGCAGAAGCCGAGCAAAAAGTAGAGACTGCCTGCAAAAAAATGTTAGCCAACCAAATTATGGAAAGCTACCATTTTGAGCTCACCGAAGCCTAACAGCATGTCCAAAGGTTTCAGGACCTTCCAAGCTGCCCAAAACACCTGGGATACCCAACTATATTTTCCGACACCACCCTCTTTTTTAAAAGATTGGGAAGCGCGCATCATGCCTGCTCAGGCTCAATTTGGCAACATGCCTTCGGCCCAAAGAGCCGAACTCCTTTTGCTGATTAATACATTAATCCAGACAGATAAATCTAAGATTCGGGCACTTTATACCAAAGAAAGTGGCTTGAGTGTCGCCCGCTTTGAAGCCGAATTCAAAAGACTCAGCCAAACCATCTTACTCTTTGCCGAGCACATTCAAAAGATGCCTTGGGAAAAACAAGCTGAGCTCACAGAAGAAGCCAAGACCCTGATCAAAAAACGCTTGCCTATTGGCCCCGTGCTCGTTTTGGGTTCCTCTAACTTCCCTTTAGCTTACTCCACTATGGGCGGCGATAGCGTTGCTGCGCTTGCTGCAGGTTGTTGTGTGGTCTTAAAAGCACACCCCATGCATGTAGGTACCAGCATGGCTGTGGCCAATTGTGTAACGCGCGCTTTAGACACACTCGGGCTACCGAGCGCCTTTTTCAGTCATATTATTGACAACACCTACCATTGGGCAAGTACTTTTGCCCAGCATCCTCACATACAAGCCATCGGTTTTACTGGGAGCATCAAAGGTGGGCGCGCACTCATAGATCTGGCTGCGCAACGGCCCGCCCCTATTCCAGTTTTTGCAGAAATGGGGAGCCTCAATCCGGTCTTGATACTTGCAGATTACCCCAAAGATTTATTGGCCGTTGCCGCTGAAAAATTGGCCAACTCTATCTGTACTGATGCCGGCCAATTTTGCACCAAGCCCGGGCTTTTGATCGTACACGAAAGCCATTTCGAGGACTTTAAAAAAGCCCTTTTGAGCGCGCTTGGGCAACAAGCGGCGGTCCCGATGCTGCACCCCGATATCTATCAGAAATTTGAAGCGCGCAAGCGCCAAGTTTTTCAGGTGAAGGGCGTGGTGTTGCACCAAACAACCCAACATGCGCAAGGCCTTTTAGGGCGCTGGGCGCTCGTGCAAGCCGACAGGATGCAACTGTTGCAAGAACCCACCCTCCGCGAAGAAGTCTTCGGCCCATTTGCGGTGCTCAGCACATTTAGCACAGAAGCGCAGCTCGGCGAACTTTTCGACGTGCTAGGAGGTCAACTTACTTGCAGTATTTTCTGTGCTGCACCCAAACAAATTTCACCTGCGCTGCAAAATAACATAAGCCAAAAAGCTGGTCGCGTGATCCTAAATAGTGTACCAACTGGCGTCAGTGTAGACCTCGCCATGCACCATGGAGGGCCTTACCCAGCCAGTAGCGATGTGCGTTTTACAGCAGTTGGCCCAGACAGCATTTTGCGTTTCACTAAAGAAGTATGCTGGCAATTCCACCACGAGTCTTAAAAAGCGTGCAAACCTAGAATTTCTTTGTAATTTTGATTCTCAAACTGAACTAAATGGAAACACAACCTCAAGCACCTCAAAAATCGAATAGCTTTTATTTCGTCTTCATTTTCATTCTCTTAGCTGGCCTTGCAGGCCTCACCCTCGCCTGGTCTAGACAACGTGCAGCACTTAACACATGCAACAACAAAAACACTGCGCTGCTCGCCGATATGGCCGACATGGAAGCAGCGCTTTCTGGCTACACCGGGAGCATGAAAAAAGACCTCAAGCAAGACCTCCAACAAATGTTGCGAAACTACAATAAACTCATTGAAAAAGACGCCTCAAAAGCAGATAGCCTCAATGCCCAAAAAGCGCAAATTACCCAATTGCTCCAAAAACTAGACCGTTCAAAAATGACGGCCCGAGACCTCATTCGAGCACGTAAAGAAAATGAAACCCTCCGCGGCATCATGCGCAGCTATGCCCGCACCATTGACTCCCTTAACACCCTCAACATCGATCTCGGCAGCCGTTTAGAAGAAACCAATGTAAAATTATCTACCACCACCACCGAACGCGACACCTACCGCAAACAGGCCGAAGAATCTGAACAGCAAGTCAAAAAAGGCAGTAAGCTACAGGCCTACAATATTCAATCAGAGGCCCTCAAACAGCGCCTGAATAATTCAATGGAAATTACCGACAGAGCCAAAAATGCCGTTCAGTTCCGCAGTAGTTTTACACTCTCAGAAAACGTACTATCCAATGCAGGTCGTAAAAATGTGTACTTACAAATTACCGGGCCAGACGGGCAGGTCTTGCAAGGCAGTAGCAATTTTGTTACCGAAACAGAGAACGGTACTACCGCCTACTCTCAGCGCAAAGAAGTCGACTACCAAAATCAAGCACTAGACCTCACCATCTACTACGAACTCAAAGGAGAAGAAGCCGCTAAGGGAACCTACAAAGTACGTATATTCTGCGAAGGTCTGCTTATAGGTACTGATAGTTTCACGCTTAAATAATTATGGACAACACACACGAAAACGGTTTTGTATTAGCCGAAATCACAGCAAATGGCATCGGGCTCATTACCTTCGGGCACCCCATGAGCAACTCCTTGCCAGGACACATCCTCCAAACGCTTGCCGACACCATCACAGAAGTTGCCGCCGATGAGCGCACCAAAGTATTGGTATTGCAATCGCAAGGCAGTAAGGCATTTTGCGCTGGAGCCAGTTTTGACGAACTCATTAGCATCCAAGATATCGAAACAGGTTTAGCCTTCTTTTCGGGATTTGCAAAAGTCATTAACGCCTGTAGAAAAGCACCTAAACTCATTATTGGTCGCGTGCAAGGTAAAGCCGTTGGTGGCGGCGTAGGATTGGCCTCTGCCACAGATTATTGTTTTGCTACAACTAAAGCAGATGTCAAACTCTCCGAACTGGCTGTGGGTATCGGACCCTTCGTAGTTGGGCCGGCTGTAGAACGCAAAATTGGTTTGTCAGCCATGAGTGAACTAGCTATCAATGCCACAGAATGGCGCAGCGCACAATGGGCTAAAGAGAAAGGACTTTATACAGACATATACGAGGACGAAGCAAGCTTAGATGCCGCCATCCAAGCCCTCAGTGAAAAACTGGCGAATTCTAACCCGGAAGCCATGCAAGAACTCAAGCAAATTTTCTGGAAAGGCACCGAAAACTGGGATGAATTACTCCTAGAACGGGCGGCAATTAGTGGGCGTTTGGTCCTCAGTGAATTCACAAGAGCAGCAATTTCTGCCTTTAAAGCAAAATAAACTTAGATTTTTTCTGCTTTTCATTTGTAAATAAACACAATAGTTGTATCTTTGCACCCCTAAATTTAGGGAATTTAAGTTTTTTATTTAATAGAAAGAACCGTGAACACATTAAGTTACAGAACGTTAGCTGGTAATACCGAAACTGCCGATAAGAAATGGTATGTTGTGGATGCTGAAGGTCAAACAGTCGGACGTTTGGCGAGTAAAGTTGCCAAAGTCATCCGTGGAAAATATAAAACCTGTTACACGCCGCATGCGGACTGTGGTGACAATGTGATCGTGATCAACGCGGAAAAAATCGCGTTTTCAGGTACAAAACTCCAAAACAAAGAATACGTTCGCTTCTCTGGTTATCCAGGTGGTCAGCGTTTCACGTCTGCTGAGAGCATGCTCAAAAACCATCCAGAGCGCCTCATCGAGAAGGCTATTAAAGGTATGCTTCCAAAAAACACCCTTGGTCGCAAACTTTACACCAACCTCAAAGTTTACAAAGGTGCTGCACACAGCCACGAGGCGCAGCAACCAGAATTATTGAATCTTGATACCCTCAAATAAATCGTATGGAAGTCATTAATGCATTAGGAAGAAGAAAAACAGCGGTTGCCCGCGTTTATTTAACCAAAGGAAAAGGTAAAATCTCGATCAATAAGCGCGAGATGAACGAATTTTTTCCAATTGACTTTCTTCAAGCCAAAGTTCACCAACCATTTGCACTTACCGGAACAGCTGGTCAGTACGATGTAAAAGTAAACGTTGTTGGCGGTGGTATCAACGGTCAGGCAGAAGCTGTACGTTTGGGTATTTCCCGTGCACTCGTAGAAGTATCTGCAGACTACAAACCTATGCTCAAAGTGGAAGGCCTCATGACACGTGACCCGCGTATGGTAGAACGTAAGAAACCAGGTCAACCAAAAGCAAGAAAGAAATTCCAGTTCTCCAAGCGTTAATGCGCTATCTGGACTGTTTAGCATCCAAGCACTGGAGCACTTGCCATACGGCCCCTTCAGTGTTGCTTTTTTAATCAGGAACGTAAACAAAAACAAAATATGTCTAAATTAACTTTTGAAAACCTACTCGACGCCGGTGTACATTTTGGTCACCTTAAGCGCAAGTGGAACCCAGCAATGTCTCCTTACATCTTCGAAGAGAAGAAAGGAATTCACATCATTGACCTCAACAAAACCCTCGTTCACCTAGACCACGCATGTGCTGCAATGAAGCAAATTGCAAAGTCAGGTAAAAAAGTACTTTTCGTCGCGACTAAGAAGCAAGCCAAAGAAATCGTGGCTGAGCGCGTAGCAGCTGTCAACATGCCGTTTGTAACGGAGCGTTGGTCAGGTGGAATGTTAACCAACTTCCAAACTACACGCAAATCGATTCGCAAAATGTCGCTCATCGACAAAATGAAATCAGACGGTACTTGGGATACACTCAACAAACGCGAAAAATTATTCAAAAGCCGTCAGCGCGAGAAACTCGAGAAAAACTTCGGTTCTATCGCAGACATGACGCGTCAGCCAGCTGCTATTTTCATTGTGGATATCCTCAAAGAACACATCGCGCTTGCAGAAGCACGTCGTTTGAATATCCCTACGTTCGCAATGGTAGATACCAACTCCAATCCTAAATTGGTTGATTTCCCTATCCCTGCAAACGACGATGCCACTAAATCTATCACTTTGATCCTCGACGCTATTTGCGGCGCCATCAAAGAAGGTTTAGAAGACCGCAAAAACTTGAAAGCTACTGACAAAGACGAAGCTCCAGCTGAAGCACAAGCGGAAGTTGCAGCAGACGCTACAGAAAGTGCAGAATAATTCACCAATAAACTTTCATAAAATGGCTATTACTGCTTCAGATGTAAACAAATTGCGCCAACAGACAGGTGCTGGTATGATGGATTGTAAAAACGCTTTGGTAGAAGCCAATGGCGATTTCGAAACAGCCATCGACATTCTTCGTAAGAAAGGTCAAAAAATCGCCGCTAAGCGCGGTGGTAACGACGCTAAAGAAGGTCTTATCATGGCTCAAGCTACTGCCGATGGCAAAGCTGGAGTCATCCTTACCCTCAACTGCGAAACAGACTTCGTTGCTAAAAACGACGGTTATGTAGCATTTGTACAATCTTTAGTAGATCTTGCACTCAACAAATTGCCAGCATCTGCTGAAGAACTCAAGTCATTGGCCTATGACGACAGACTATCTGTTGAAGAAAAAATTACAGAGCAAGTTGGTGTCATCGGTGAAAAACTAGACTTATCTGCTTTTGCAGTAGTTCGCGGTGAAAACGTAGTTGCCTATAACCACCCAGGAAACCAATTGGCTACACTTGTTGGTCTAACAGTTGCTGGAGAAGAGGTTGCTGAGGCTGGTCGTCAGGTAGCAATGCAAGTTGCAGCTATGGCGCCAATCGCAGTAGACAAAAACGGCGTAGACGAGCGAACAATCGAACGCGAAATCGAAATTGGTAAAGAATTGGCTATCCAAGAAGGTAAACCAGCTGACATGGCTGAGAAAATCGCTTTGGGTCGCTTGAATAAATTCTTCCAAGAGAACACCTTACTCAGCCAAGCTTTTGTCCGCGACAACAAACTCACGGTAGAACAATTCTTGAACAGCACGGCTAAAGGCCTGACTGTTTCAGAATTCAAACGCTTCTCATTGAGCTAAGAAACAACTCATATTTTAAAAAAAGCTATCGAAATCGGTAGCTTTTTTTTTACCCCAATCTGATATAAACACGATTCATAGTATATTTGTCCTGCATATGAAATACAAACGCATTCTACTCAAACTTTCAGGTGAGTCTCTGATGGGAGACAAACAATTCGGTATTGACAACGCACGCATTAGTGCCTACGCCAAGCAAATCAAAGAACTGAGCGATGCAGGTGTTGAAATCGCAATTGTCATTGGCGGCGGAAATATTTTTAGAGGCGTTCAGGCTGAGCAAGGCGGTATGGACCGCACCCATGGCGATTACATGGGCATGCTCGCCACCATGATCAATTCCATGGCGCTGCAATCTGCCTTAGAAACTGTGGGCGTTACTACCCGCTTGCAGTCTGCCATCGAAATGAAAGAAATTGCAGAACCATTTGTACGCCGTCGCGCCATGCGTCACCTTGAAAAAGGCAGGGTTGTCATTTTTGGAGCCGGAACCGGTAATCCTTTCTTTACAACTGATTCAGCAGCTTCTTTGCGCGCCATTGAAATCAATGCAGACGTGATCCTTAAAGGTACCCGCGTAGATGGCATTTACACTGCAGATCCACTCAAGGACAGCAGCGCCACCAAATTTGACCAAATCTCATTTGACGAAGTATATGCAAGAGGGCTCAATGTCATGGACATGACCGCATTTACCCTTTGTAAAGAAAATAATTTACCCATCATCGTATTTGACATGGATACTCCCGGCAATTTACTCAAGTTAATGGAAGGAGCGCCAGTCGGAACTTTAGTTAGCGCATCATGACAGAAGAACTTACAATGATCTACGACGAATTCAAGGAAGCTAATCAAAAATCCTTGATTCACCTCGAAAACGAACTGATTAAAATCCGTGCAGGAAAAGCAAGTCCTGCGATGCTCAATAGCGTAATGATTGAGTATTATGGCTCCATGACACCCCTACATCAGGTAGCAAACGTCAATACCACAGATGCGCGCACCATCATTGTGCAGCCCTGGGAAAAACCCTTGCTCAACGACATCGCCAAAGGCATCATCAATGCCAATCTCGGACTCAATCCACAAAACAACGGCGAGCAACTCATCATTACCGTTCCACCACTCACTGAAGAACGCCGTCGCGACCTTGTGAAGCGCGCCAAAACAGAGGCAGAAAATGCCAAAATTGGTGTCCGCAACAACCGCAAAGACGCTATTGACATGATCAAAGACCTTAAAAACGAAGGCTTATCCGAAGATTTAGTGAAAGTCGGTGAAGAAGAGGTTCAAAAAATCACCAACAGCTTCATTAAAAAAGTAGATGAGTTGGTAGAACTCAAGGAAAAAGACATCATGACGGTTTAAAGCAAGGCCATTACCTCTTGCTTGGTCGGCTTAGCTAACAAGGTTAGTTTTTGGTGGTGCAAAACCAACATCGGAATTCCTTTTTGCAAACACAAATCGATGTCATGACTCGAAAAAATAGCAGTGCGCTCCGATTTTTGCTGCACCCATTGCTGGAGTTGATCTAACAATAATTCCCGATTGAAATAATCTAAAAATGAGGCGGGTTCGTCTAATACCATCAATGGTGTATCCTGAACAATCGCACGCGCCAAGCTTGCCAATTGACGTTCGCCATCGCTCAATTTGCGCGTATCTTTCTGGGCTAAGTCGCTTAAATTGAGCGCTTGAAGCACCTTATCTACAAATTGTAAATCTGTAGCTTGCAAGCGGCCAAAAGCACCCAAGTGTGGCACGCGCCCAAGCGAAACATAAGCACGAAGCGTCAAGGCCTCTACTCCTGTAAACATACTCGCTACAAAAGACACTTGCGTTGCACGCAGCGCGGCATTTTTTTGAAGCTCTTCCAGTGAAAATGCACCAACAGAAATGCTGCCCGCTCGCAAAGGTAATTGCCCTATCAAGGATTGCAACAGTGTAGATTTCCCAGAGCCGTTTCGGCCAATGAGCGCGTAAATTTGACCTGCAGGCAAGGCTAATTGCGCGATGTCAATAAGCGCAGTTTGATACCCGACTTGTGCCTGTTGAATAGATATCATCTTTGACGTAACATGAGGTAAGCAACATAAGGCGCGCCAATAACGGCTGTTAAGACATTAACAGGAAGGCTCAGCCAAGGGTCTAGTAACAAGATAAGCACATCAATAGCGACCAGAAAAAAACTTCCGGCTAAAACCGAAAACAAAATGAGCAAGAGGTGATCTTGCGTTTTGAGCAGCGCTCGCGCTAAATTTGGAATAGCTAAACCCACAAAGGCAATAGGGCCACAATAGGCGGTAATGCTTCCGGCTAATAGCGCCGTTACAAATAAAATAACGATTTTGAGTTGCTTGACTTTGACCCCCAGTTGGAGTGCATGTGCATCACCAAGTACCATGGCATTCAGGCCTTTTACTAAAAATAAGGTAGTTGCAATGCCAAAAATAACCAATGTGGCCATCCATGGTGCTTGCGCAGCACTCATTTGCTGTAGCGAACCCATGTTCCAGATGAATAACTGCTTGACTTGCTCTGGGGCAGCAAACGACTGCAATACCGCTTCAATCGCCCCCGTAAAACTTGCAAACATGAGCCCAATTACCAAAAGCGATTGGATGTTCTGCACTCGTTTGGAGACCACAAACATAAAACTAGCAGCCAAAAAAGCGCCGATCATGGCGGCGCTTACATAACTGAACTCATTTAAAAAAGTAGGAGCAGCACCCAAAACAAGAATTGCAATAAAAAGGCTTGCACCTGAATTGACCCCAAGGACATAAGGGCCCGCCATTGGATTCTGAAAAAGATTTTGCATCAAAAGGCCACTCAAGGCAAGACCTGCACCTGCGAGGAGCGCACTCAGCAAGCGCGGCACTTGAAATTCCCAAAAAATCATGGAACTGTTCGCTCCATTCGCTTGTTGGAGGACAAAAAGGTGCACCCAAGTCAAGACAAGTAGTAAAATTCCTGTACTTATAAGTAGTTGAATACTGCGCTGCTTCATTTCAATAAAGCATAAAAATGCAACTTTTTTGTCTGACCCGTTGCTATTTGACTCAAATCGGAGAGCAGCCAATCGGGGTGAACGGCAGCTTGTTCCCAATATTTATTGGTCTTGGACGTGTAGCAATAAATCGGTTTTTTGAAAAATGGAAAAAACTGTGCTTTTGGAAACTGATTTAAAATTGCTTTTCTGCTCGGTAAACCTGGATTGAGCCATATGTTAACAGCTGGGCCTTTTCTGAGGATTTCGGCTAAACTCTTGAAAACACTGCCCGTTCCTTCCTCTTTGCTAAATAAATAGGCCAACCCTGCGTCCTTATAAATTTGAGCCTCAAAACTTTGCCCAGCTGGCGCAATCCATTGATCACCATATAAGTTTCCACTGAGCAGCAACGGAAGTTGGTTGGAATGGTGATGCTTCAGTACATCCTTTTGAATACGGATGTAATTGGCTTGTATCTCTTCAAATAATCGTTGGGCTGCGTCAAACTGACCACATAAAGCGCCAAATAAGAGCAGCCATTCTGCTCTGGCCAATGGCGTTTTTTCGCGCCATTCAAAATTTGCGATTTTAAGCATATGAGCAGGAAGTCTTTTGAGTTGTTGGCTCTCATTGCCAAAACCACTGTACACAACCACTTGAGCTTTTCTTAGGAGTAATTTTTCCGCTGAAAAACCCAATTCTGTTTGTAAATCTGCTGTGCGTTTGAGTTGAACAAGTCGTTTAACACGAGGGTCTAGAAGGTATTTAGCGTTAGATACCGCACAAATTTTTTCTTGCTGTCCGAGCGCTGAAAGCATGCCCACGTGGGTAGCACTCAATGCTGCTATGCGCGTGTAGGGCTCCTGAACTTGAAATACGTGCAGTTTGCTTTGTTGGTCTGGATCGAGGATTTCGACCTTGTATCCTTTTTGGTATTTATAAATACGCAGGTACTGGCTGTGCTGGCATAAATTTTCTTTTTTAAAATGCTTGGCTGTTTTTTGGACCGAACAGCCGAGAAGTAAAAAGAAAAAGACGAGACCAAAAAACCTAATAAGACTCCGAAACATTTGGAAAGTCGCCGGATTGTACATCTGCTTTGTAATCTTGGAAGGCATGCAACATGTGGGCATGCAAGTTATTGTATTTGCGCAAGAAACGCGGATTGAATTCGTTGTTGATGCCGAGCATATCGTGGATCACTAGTACTTGGCCATCAACACCTGCTCCTGCGCCAATTCCGATGACCGGTATTTGTACCATTTGCGACACTCGTGTAGCGAGATCGGCCGGGATTTTTTCAAGTACAATGGCAAAACAACCGACTTCTTCAAGTGCTTTGGCGTCGGCAATGAGCCTTGCAGCTTCTTCCTCTTCTTTGGCGCGTACTACATAAGTACCGAACTTATAAATGGATTGCGGCGTCAGGCCGAGGTGCCCCATGACAGGAATGCCAGCGGTGAGAATGCGGCGAATTGAATCTAAGATTTCTTGGCCACCTTCCATTTTGACGGCATGGCCGCCGGATTCTTTCATGATTTTGATGGCACTTGAAAGCGCTTCTTTGGAGTTGCCTTGGTAAGAGCCAAAAGGCATGTCCACGACAACCAACGAGCGCTGAACGGCCCGCACCACACTAGAGGCATGGTAAATCATTTGGTCTAGGGTAATGGGCAGCGTGGTTTCATGACCAGCCATCACGTTAGAAGCGGAATCACCGACGAGAATGACGTCGATAGCGGCTTCGTCGACAATGCGCGCCATGGAGTAGTCGTAGGCGGTGAGCATGGAGATTTTTTGGCCTTTTTGCTTCATTTCTTGAAGCGTATGGGTGGTGATTTTTTTGGGTGAAGAGGCGTGTACGGACATGTATTAACGATTTTGTAGGTAAGCATTGACGTTGTTTTCAATGCGGGCAACAATGTTTTGGGTGTCTGCTTTTACGAATTGAAGGCCGGTGATGCGTTCGTAAAGTTCGATGTAGCGCTCAGAAATGACTTCAACGAAGTCGTCTGGCATGAAAGGCATGGCTTGGCCGTCTAGGCCTTGGAAGCCGTTTTCAATGAGCCACTGCCGCACAAACTCCTTGGAAAGTTGCTTTTGCGCTTCTCCATTGGCTTGGCGCGCTTCGTAGCCATCCGCATAAAAGTAGCGCGAAGAATCTGGGGTATGGATTTCGTCGATGAGTGTAACTACGCCATTATGCAGGCCAAATTCGTATTTGGTATCGACCAATATAAGCCCGCGCGCTGCGGCCATTTCGGTTCCTCTTTGAAACAAAGCATGGGTGTATTGTTCCATTTGTGCGTAGATGGCTTGATCTACCAAACCTCTCGCTAAAATGTCTTCTCTCGAAATATCTTCGTCGTGGCCCTCTTCTGCTTTGGTGGCTGGGGTAATGATGGGTGTTGGCAAGCGGTCATTTTCTTTGAGGCCTTCGGGCAGCGCCACACCACAGAGCATGCGTTTACCCGCTTTGTATTCGCGGGCTGCGTGACCTGCCAAATAACCGCGGATCACCATTTCGATGCGGATGGGTTCACAAGCCACACCAATGGCAACTGCTGGGTCTGGTGTAGCGACCAACCAGTTGGGTACGATGTCTTTAGTAGCTTCCAAAAACATGGTGGCAACTTGATTGAGCACCTGTCCTTTGTATGGAATTCCTTTTGGAAGAATATGGTCAAAAGCAGAAATTCGATCGGAGGCCACCATGACAAGCAAGCCGTTGTCGAGGGTATATACATCTCTTACTTTTCCGTTGTAGACGTTGGTTTGACCTTGAAAATGAAAAGAGTTACTGGTAAGGGCTTGCATAAAATGATTTGTATTTAGGATTGCTGTTGTTTGTTTTTTTCTTGGGTGTCAATTTTGGCCTGCTTGGCTAGTTTTTCTTGGTGCTCGGCGATATCAAATGCCTCTATAATTTGCTTGACCAAGCGGTGGCGAATGACGTCGGACTGCCCCAAGCGCACAATTTTGATGTCGTTGATGTCGTGGAGCACATCGAGTGCGTAAGACAGGCCCGAGCGCTGACGCGATGGTAAATCGACCTGAGACATATCGCCGTTAATGACAAATTTTGCGGTCATGCCCATTCGGGTCAGGAACATCTTCATTTGCATCTGGGTGGTATTTTGGGCTTCGTCTAGGATCACAAATGCTTTGTCGAGGGTGCGGCCGCGCATGAAAGCAAGCGGTGCAATTTCGATGACGCCGAATTCGATCATGTCGGCGAGTTTTTCGGCTGGGATCATGTCGCGGAGTGCGTCATAGAGCGGCATGAGGTAAGGATCTAGTTTTTCTTTGAGGTCGCCGGGCAAGAAACCGAGGTTTTCTCCAGCTTCAACTGCCGGGCGCGTCAGGATAATGCGCTTGACCTCTTTGGCTTTGAGAGCCCTGACAGCCATGGCGACAGCGGTGTAGGTTTTACCCGTACCAGCTGGGCCAACTGCAAAAACCATATCGGACTCCAGAACGGCTTGCACCAATTTCTTTTGATTGACGGTACGCGCCTTGATTTTGACACCTCCATTGCCGTGCACAAGCGTTTCGGAGCCGTCGTCTTGGGAGAGCATTTTGGCGCCGTCTTGCAACATGAGGTTGTCTATGTTGTTTTCGGTGAGGGTGTTGAAGGTTTGATAGTGCTGGACAATAAGCGCGAATTTACGCTCGAATTCGTCCATGACTTCGTCGTCGCCAGCCAAACTGAGCGCATTGCCACGTGCGATGACTTGGAGCTTTGGAAAGAAACTCTTGATATGTTTGAGGTTTGCATTGTTGATTCCGTAGATTTCGGCCGGATTAAGGCCTTCAATGCTGATCTGACGTTGACCTGAACTCAATTTATTTGGGTGTTTTTTGAAGGGTTTCTAACGATTTCGCTTACTTTTGGTAAAATTATGAATTTCTGAGCACAAAGTCGCCTTCTCTGCCATGCAAATCATTACGCTCACTACAGACAACGGCTATCACGACTACTACGTCGCAGCTATCAAAGGAAGGCTTCACAAAGCGTTCCCTACCGCGCATGTAATCGACATCAGTCATTGCATTAAGCCTTTTAACATTAGCGAAGCTGCTTTTCAGTTGCGCTGCTGCTTTCAAGAATTTGCCGAGGGCACCATTCACATCATCGGCGTAGACAGCGAGCCCTTATTTGAAGCGCAAAAAGAGCGCTACCCAGGAATTCTAAAGTACAAAGGACAATATTTCATTTGCAACGACAACGGTTTCTTTGGTAGCTTTCTCGAAGAAGATTTGCCAGACGAATTTTACCACTACACCGCCATCCAAGACCAACCCGAAGCCTGGCGCTTCACGACCAAAAACTGCTTTATCGACCTCGCACAGCGCATCGTCAACAATGAAGCGCTGTCCAGCTTTGCTACTCCAGCAAAAGGCTACCGCAGGGCCTTCAACCAAAAACCCATCCTTGACCCACTCCTCATTCGCGGCGTGGTGATACACATCGATAGCTTTGGCAACCTCGTCACTAACATCACCAAAACAGATTTCGAGCGTTTCGGCAAGGAGGTGCCTTTCATCATCAAGTACCAGAAAAAAGAATATTTCATCGACGAGATTTCTGCGACCTATAATGCGGTTTCTCAAGGGGAACGCGTTGCGCTGTTCAATAGCGCTGGCCGTTTAGAAATTGCGATCAATCGAGGAGCCAACGATGGCTTTGGAGGTGCGAGTAAATTATTTGGCATGCGCATTGGCGACCCTGTGCACATTGAATTCACGCCCCAAGGTTCCAAAGAAAACATCCAATCCTTGTTCTGATGCTCACCAGAGTTGTAAAACTACATTTTGACGCCGCACACCTCGATCAATTTTTAGCCCATTTTGAGACGGTCAAATGGGAAGTTGCGCAATTTCCAGGCTGCAGAGGCATGCAATTATTGCAAGATCAGAAAGATCCCTGCCTTGTCTTCACCTATTCTATCTGGGATTCCGAGCAAGATTTAAACAACTACCGCGACTCCGCGCTATTTGCTGTTATTTGGCCTCAAATCAAGGTTTGGTTCGATCAAAAAGCCGAAGCTTGGAGCTTAAATCAACATTTTAGTGCATTTATTTGAGAAAAATAGTGGAAAACTCAAATAGGTCACTACCTTTACCAAAATTAATATTATTAGAATGAGTAAAGGACATGTAAAATTTTTCAACGAAACCAAGGGTTTTGGATTTATTGTTGAAGAAGACACGAACAAAGAGTATTTTGTTCATGTTACCGGTTTGGTAGACAAAATCAAAGAAAATGACGAAGTTGAATTCGAATTGCAAGAAGGCCGTAAAGGCTTGAACGCTGTGAATGTGAAACAAGCATAATAAAGATTGAGTGTATCTAAAATTCCCGCCCCACAAGGCGGGAATTTTCGTTTATAGATATTTGTTAATTTTGACAACTCAACTTTTACTATGCGCGCCCTATTTTTAAAAGAAATTTCGAGTTTCCTGAGTTCAATCATCGGATACGTTTTTATCCTCATTTACCTGATAGCCTCCGGACTCTTCCACTGGATCCTCTCCTACAACACCAATCTCCTCGAAGGCTCAACCGCAGACCTCATCCCGTTTTTCAATATGTCGCCAGTGATCTTCTTGATCCTGATTCCCGCCATCACGATGCGTTCCATTGCAGAAGAACGCCGCACAGGCACCATCGAACTGCTGCTCACCCGTCCCATCTCTGACTTTCAACTCATTTTTGCCAAATACTTCGCTGGCGTGGCGTTGGTTTTTGTCGCCATTCTACCCACACTCGTATATTTGGTCAGCATGTATTTTCTGGGCAAACCCGCCGGAAACATCGATCTAGGCGCTACTTTCACCTCTTACATTGGCCTTTTGCTCCTCGGCGCTGCCTTTGTTTCTATCGGAATGTTTGCATCGGCACTCACGCACAGCCAAATTGTTGCGTTTATACTAGCCATGTTCTTGTGTTGGGTATTTTACGATGGTTTCGAGTTATTGGGCAACTTCAGTCAAATTGGGGGCTTGGATTACCTCATCAAGTATATCGGTATTGCGTTTCACTACGAAGCCATCAAAAAAGGTGTCATTGACACCAGCGACCTTTTGTATTTCTTGAGTTTGAACGCCCTCTTTTTAGTTGCGTCGCTCACCGTTCTTAAATCGCTCAAAAAATAACGCATGAAACTCAACTTCACTAAAGGACTTTACAACTGGACGGTGCTCGGCTTACTTGCCGCCGTGTTGGTCTTGCTGAACTTTATAGGCTCCATGCTTTATTTCAAGCTAGACATGACTAAAGACCAGCGCTATTCGTTGGCCAACAGCACCGTCACCTACCTCTCCGAAAAAAAGAACTTTGGGAACCGCATCAGCATCCAAATTTACTTAGATGGCAACATGCCCTCTGAACTCAAGAATTTCCAAAACGCACTCAAAGACAAACTCAAAGACTTCAAGCGCATCGCCGGCACCCGCATCGAATTCTTGTTCACGGACCCGAATGTTGGTACTGAAGACGAAATCAATGCCTTGCGCGCCCAACTATACGACCGCGGCAAAGGTATTTTACCGCTCGAAATCAACTACCTCAAAGACGGCACCCAGAGCCAAATGTTGTTGTTTCCTGGCGCTTTGCTTTCTTACAGCGTCAATGGCATCACCAAAGAAGGAGTAGTACAATTTTTGCCCGGAACCCAACCCGGTCGCCCATACGCCCTTGAGCAAATGAGTGAAATCATCGAAAATGCGCTCAACAACCTCGAATACAATTTGCTTTCTGCGATGCGCAGACTGACCCAAACCAGCAAACCAACAATTGCCTTTTTACAAGGGCACGGCGAACTCAACCCAGCAGAAACCATGCGGGCGCGCGCACTTATCTCTCCCTATTATCAAATCAAAGATGTAGCGCTCAACGACAGCATTGCTGCACTCAAAGACGTGGACGGCCTCATTATTGCCGATCCACAAACCCCTTTTTCTCAAAAAGACCTTTATCTCATCGATCAGTTCGTGCTGCGCGGCGGAAAGCTATTGTGTTTTATGAATACGCTAGCCCTCAATGAAGATACCCTCAATGCCACCGGCATGACTCACACCACGCGCAAAAACCTCCTTCTAGACCGCTTGCTCTTCGACTACGGCATTAAAATCAAAGAGAATTATGTGCTAGACGCCAATTGTGCACCTAAAATTGTTCCGTTTGCCGAAACTGCGTTTTTACCATGGTTCTACCATATGCTCGCTACCCCGAGTTTGCATCCCATGACGCGCAACGTAGATCCAATTTCTTTGAAATACGCCAACGAAATTGAATTTGTGCAACTCCCCAAAGCGCAGCTCACGCCTATCCTCACGAGTTCGAGCAACGCCATTCCCAGCGGGCTGCAACCTTTAGTTAATTTAGCTTTGCCGCTCAATTATGGCAAGAATCCTAAACTGGTAGACAACCCCGAAGATGAGATCAACAAACTTTGTGTGGCGGGCTTGTCAGAAGGATTCTATCAGTCTCATTTCAAAAACCGCATCGTTGCCGAATTTGCCAATAGCAAAGACGCCAACTACCTCGAAGAAAGTCAAAAAGAAACCAAAATCTTGGTAGTCGGCAACGGCTCTTTTATCCGCAATAGCTACGACTCCATTCTCGATCCGCAAAAAATCAATAGCTACTTGTATCGCCCAATTGCCATCAACGAACTCAAGGTTGACGCTGAATTGGCACAAAGACGCATTCCTATCATTTTTGGCAACCAAGAGCTCTTCCAAAACATGGTCGATTACATGATGGGCGACAACTCCGTACTGGATATTCGCAGCCGTCAAATCGATATCAAGGAAATTGACAAAGAGAAAATCAAGTCCTCATCGCTCTTTTACAAAAGCATGAACATGATGCTGCCTTTGCTACTCATTTTAGCGCTTGCTTTCATCATGAACTGGATCCGCCAAAGACGCTACACTCGTTAAAAAACTTTCCATGAAGAAAAAAGTCCTCGTACTCGTATTGTTTGCTGTGCTTCTAGGTGGCCTCACTTGGTTTGCTCTCAACCTACAAGATGGTCAGGGTGCTTCAGATGCCCGCGCTTTTAATTTTAAAATTGAAGACACCACAACTATCTCTAAGTTGGTCATCACCGATGCATTTGGTCAGCAATTTACGCTGGTCAAAAACGACAACACCTGGACGGATGCCAAAGGTGGTTGTGTGTCAAAAACCAATGTGTCACTGATTTTAGAAGCCTTAAATAAAATTGAATTCAAAGGCTACCTTCCACATAAATCTGAAAAACGTTTTACGGAACTCATGTCCACTTCTCATATTAAGGTGGAGATTTTTCAGGAAGGCGAATGGACCAAAACGTGGTATCTTGGCCCTGCTACCCCCGACCACTATGGCCAAATTATGTTGATCGAAACAGCAGATGAAGGCAAGAGCGCAAGTCCAGTCATGATGAAACTCTCTGGCATGAATGGTTTAATTGACCCCCGCTTTTTTGCCGATCCGCGCCAATGGGCTTGTACAGAAATCATGGCCCTTCAGATGGAAGATATTTTGAGTGTCAAGGCTAAATTCCGCGGCGAGGCTTATCGCAATTTTGAGCTCCTCAACAAAGGCAGACGCTTTAGTGTGACTCAAAATGGGAAAGCACTCCCTAGCCTTGATACCACTAACGTTTTTCGATATTTACAAGGATTTCAAAATATCCACTTTGAGCAAAAAAACTTCACGTTATCAGACAAGCAAATTGATAGCGTCAAAAGAAGCCCTGCTTTTTGCTACTTAGAAGTGAAGACCAAACACGAAAAAATTACCTTAAAAATGTTCCGAATCGAAAGCAAAGAAGAGCAGCGCAATGAATTTGGTGATTTGGTCAATATGGACATGAACAGTTTTTGGTGTGTACTCCCAGATGGCGAGTTGGTACGGTGCCAATATTTTGTATTCAACCCACTCATATTAGGACACGTGTTCTTTCCAGCCATGGAAGCCAGTTTTCCGGAAAATCTGCGTTCCATCAAGCCATAAAAGCAACTTTTACAGTTGTTTAGCCGTTAAAACCTCGTAATGATTTACCTACGCCTCTTGTTGATCAGCGTTAGCTGCCTCACCTCTTTTTTATATGCTCAAAGTCCCGTTGCTAATTTTACGGCCACGCCCCTTGTGGTTTGCGTAGGTCAAAATGTCAATTTCACCAATACTTCTAGTGCCAACGGCGGCCCTGCCCTCAGTACCTATCAATGGGATTTCGGAGATGGCAATGCAGCTACCACGACCAATGCAACGCACGCCTTTAGCACCGCTGGCACTTTCACAATTACGCTTGTAGCAACCAATGTAAATGGGGTTGCCGATGCCGAGATCAAGCCGGCATACATCACTGTAAATCCGCTACCGAATGTCAATTTTAGCGCAAATGGTTTGGGTTGCACGGTTCCGCTCACCTTGAGCTTTGTCAATAGTTCTTCACAAGGCACTAATTTTTCGCAAGCTTGGAATTTTGGCAATAGCCAAACCTCTAGTCAATATACGCCGCCGAGCATCACCTACAATAGTCAAGGAACTTTTCAAGTGGTGCTCACTGTTACAAACAATAATACAGGTTGCGTCAATTCCCTTACTCATCCCATCGTTGTATCTAATTTTCAGGCAGGTATTACTGCTCCGGCTGTTGGCTGTGTAGGGCAACCAATTGCATTTCAAGACAACTCTACCGCTGGTGCTAATTCCTGGAGCTGGAATTTTGGTAGTGCGGGCCAAAGCAATGCAGAAAACCCAAGCGTTACCTACAACTCGCCTGGCACTTATATGGTCTATTTAACGGCACAAAATTCAAACTCAGGATGCGCTGGTAGCACCAGCCAGCAAATTGTGGTGCAGGCCAATACCATCCCTAACTTTTATGCAAACCCCACTAGCAATTGTGCTCCAGGTAGCATCCAATTTGTCAATACAACCAACCTCACCGGCACTTATGTTTGGAATTTTGGCGACGGGCAAACCTACAATGGCCCCACCCCCCCTGCACATTTGTATCAATTGAGTGGGTTGTATGATGTCAGCCTGACTTTTACATCGAGTTCAGGCTGTTCAGGCACCAAAACACTTAATGACTACATTGAAATTACGCCCGTTCAAGCTGGTTTTTACGCCGTAGATACAGGCGCTTGTGCACCATTCACAGTGCAATTCATTGATACATCTTTTACACCTAGTAACCCAATTGTTTCTTGGCAATGGAATTTCGGCAACGGCCAAACCTTTAATGGACATATTCCGCCGCCGCAAACTTATGGCGTTGGGCTCTACGATGTTTCACTGATCATTACCACTGCATCTGGCTGTACCGACACCATTATCAAGACACCATACGTCACAGTTGGTTCCATAGATTCTATTGATTTTACTTGGGACCCCAACATTACCTGCGCCAAAACTGACGTCGAATTCGATTCTGAATTTTATATTTCTGTGCCCTATGACAGCACAGAAATATCTTATCTCTGGGATTTCTCACAAGGCATAAGTGCTCAAGACGATCCTACTTTTCAGTTTTCGCAAGATACAGGCTGGGTTGACGTCACACTTTATGTCAATTTCCGTGGTTGCATAGATACACTCGAAAAAGATTCTGTTTTATATGTTTTGGCTCCGATAGCGCATTTCAATCCCAATACAAATCTCGTTTGTAACCCCACGAGCTTACCAGTAACTTTTCAATTCCAAAATACCGCCATCGAAGGCGAACTCCAAGACAGCGTTGCCCTGCATTACGAATGGAACGACAACACGCCCAACACCAATTTCGTTAACGCTCAGCTCGACCTCCCCAACGGTGGCAATACCAGCCATGCATTTGCCAATTACGGCACCTATCAAATAGAGCAAGTGGTGCACAACTACACCACAGGATGTTCGGATAGCATCACCCTAGCCGTCACGATTTCTCAATTACAATCCGCATTTATTTTACCCGACGACACCATTTGTAAAGGTGCTGCCATCGGTTTATTCAGTCAGAGCACTACTTGGCCAGCGCATCCGGTCAATAACTGGATTTATTCCTTTGGCAATGGGCAGCAAATCAATAATGGTGCGAACGTCAACTATGTATATCCAGCGAGCGGCACCTACAATATCAACCTGTTGGTTTTCAATTCGGCAGGTTGTTCCTCTACCGCTACCCAAACGATTTTTGTGGCCAACAAACCAGTTGGGGGGCTTTTAGCGCCGAATTATGCAGGTTGCTCGCCGTTTCCTGTGAGTTTCACAAACACCAGCTACAGCATTACCAACGGCTTACCACTTGCCACCTTCAATACCACTTTTTCCGACAACAACTCGAGCGTGACCACAACAGATGTCAACCAGACTATCAACCATACGTTTGTCGGCAATGGGGCTTATACTGCAACAATAACGGCAACCGATATCAATGGTTGTGTTTCAAACCCCGTATCAGTGCAAATTACCCTGACCAAACCAACTGCCCTCATAAGTGCAGATACCATTATTTGTGCTTTGGATAGCAGTATCATTGCTACTTTGAGTACAGGACAAGAGCCCCTTGCTTATCAATGGGCTATTGGATCTAGTGTATCGAGTTATGACAGTTTATTATTGTTGAATCAACCGGTAACAAGCAATGGCTTGTTTTCCACTTTTCCCATCACTTTGGTCGTTACAGATATAAATGGCTGTAAAGACACCACCACACAAACAATTTATATTTCCACACCACAGGCATCACCATCCTTCACGTTTTCTGGTGCGGCAATCAATGCCAACGGCACCTATAGTTGTCCACCGCTTTTTTGCGATTTCACCGATCAATCTACTAGCATTGGCAGTATCAACAACTGGAACTGGGTCTTCGGAAATGGCAATACATCAATATTGCAAAATCCAGACAACACACTAGTAACCAGTGGGTCCTTCAATTTAATTTTAACAGTAACAGACGAATACGGTTGCAGCGACGACACAACGCTGAATAGTTATGTTTCTATCGGCGGGCCACTCGGAACCCCAACCTGGATCCAAGACAATACCGTATGTGCGCAAGGGGCTTTGTTTACCATCCTTAACCCCTCAGATATTGACTCAGTCAGTTGGAATTTAGGAAATGGCGTTTGGGTAGCAGATAGCTTGACGTTCCCTTATTTTTACCCAAATACAGGCACCTACAACCCGAGTGTAACTGTTTACGACACCGCTGGATGTCAAATTTTGTATTTACTTGATCCATTAACGGCAAGCGTAAGTGGCCTAAACGCGCAAATCAATGCAACGCCAGTTTATACGAATATCAATCAGGTAGTAAATTTATCTGACGCTAGTACAAGCCTCAATCCGATTGCCACCTGGACCTGGATGTTTCCGGATAGCAGCAATCTTTATTTTCAAAGCACGGCGCAAAGTATTGCTTTTTCTGAAGGTGGACCACAACAAATTGGGTTGGTGATCACAGACAACTTAGGCTGTATTGACTCCGCCTTGATCACTATCTACGTTTCTGATCCAGACATCTGGGTCCCGAATGTATTCACGCCAAATGGCGATGGTGTCAATGACATAATCACACTTCCTTATCCGTCTTTCAAAAGCTACAATATTCAAATTTTAAATCGCTGGGGCAACCTCGTTTTCGAACTCAAGGATCAAACAGGTATTGCAGTATGGGACGGCTATGACTTCGATGGGCAGCTCCATACCGATGGCGTGTTCTTCTACCGCCTGTGCGGCGAAATGCTCGGCGGCACGCTCATAGACAAACATGGATTTATCCATTTGGTGGACGGCAATTAAACAAAAAAACCCCGAAGAAAACTTCGGGGTTTTTTGTGTGGTACCTCCAGGAATCGAACCAGGGACACAAGGATTTTCAGTCCTTTGCTCTACCAACTGAGCTAAGGTACCAGCCGCTGGTGGATGCAAATTTAACACATTTTTACTGTTTTACACAAGATAAAAACCAAAAAAGTTCAAAAAAGGTCCTTAATTTTGGATATGAGTGCTCAACAAGAAGTCTATTTACTAGATGCTGGCAATACCCAAATCAAATTAGCCCTTGTGCAAGAAGGTGTGATTCAGCAAATTGAGTGTTTTTCCCACACAGATTTTCAGATTTCAAGGCTAGACCGTAACATCCCCCTCGCCTTTTCGTCCGTCATTGATGTGGCGCTGAGAAACATGCTCTGCACCTATTTTGATCAAACTTTTGAAATTTCATCCATGATTTCACTACCTTTTCAGATGGCTTACCAAAGCCCCCAAACACTTGGGATGGATCGGTTGTGCAATGCGGCTGCACTCAGCTCTGTGCACCGTGGCCAAGACCGTTTGGCGATAGACCTCGGCACATGTATTAAATTCGATTTTCTAGATGCGCAAAACAACTACCTCGGCGGTTCTATTAGCCCCGGATTGCAAATGCGCGCTAAAGCAATGGCTCATTTTACGGCCAAATTGCCAGAAGTAGTCGGAAAAAGTACCCGGCAGCTCATTGGTAAAACGAGCCAAGAATGCCTTGAAATTGGTACATTTTTGGGTTGGCAAAAGGAGATCGAAGGCCTCTTAAGTACTTATCAGCAAACGTATCCCAACCTTGTAGTGCTGCTGACCGGCGGAGACGCCCCACATTTTGATTTGGGCCAAAAAAGTGGCATCTTTGTACACGAAAATTTAACTTTAGAAGGCATTCTTGCCCTTTACCACGCCAATGAATAAACTATTCGCTCTCCTCTTTAGTGCATCATTTTGCAATTTCTTTATGGCACAGTCTATTACAGCTGAGCCGGCAAGCTTTTACGGGCTTGGCGAAATGAGTTCAAAAGGCCACGGTATTTTTGATGCGCTCGGTAAAAACGCCATTAATGTATTTGACTCCTCCATGGTCAATCATTACAATCCTGCCACCTACAACCGACTCAGTAAAGGGGCTACCCTCTACACCGTGAGCATCAATTCGCGCCAATCATGGTACAGCAATGCAACAACACAACAATTTGCAGCAACTCCAATGGTCGAGCAATTTACACTCGGCTTCAAAATCCGCAAGCAAATGGGGCTTTCTTTTGGGCTCCGTCCGTTTAGTGCGCGCGGTTATCAAATCAGCCAAACGCAATTTACTTGCCTCGACTCCATTCGCTATAACTACACCGGTAAGGGCGCAATCCAAGACCTTTATTTAGGTTATTCTGTTGGCCTGATCGAAAAATCCAATACCAAACTCGCCATCGGAGCCAACACTTCGTATTTATTTGGAACCTTAGTCAATGAGCGCAGTTCTGAATTACTGACGGGTGCAAGCGCAGCGGGCGGAATTGAGCGCAACTCATTGATCATGAGGTCTTTTCACACTGAAATCGGTACTTACTTCATGCAGCAACTCAGTAAAAACCATGCTTTTAGCTTGAGCGCAGTTTATCAGCCACAACTCACACTTGGCGGCACGTATCAGCGTGAACTCTATAGCACTGCCACGCTCGGCACCCCAGGTAGCTACGACACGATTATCAATAGCAGCCAATCGTTTTCTGCAAAGTTGGCGCAAAGTACCCAATTTGGGATGAGCTACACCTGGAAACTACCTAAATACAAACGTCAAACACGCGAACTCCATCCGCAACTCCAACTTTTTGCAAGCTACAGCCAATTTGGCTCCTTGAATCAAAACCAAAATTTAATTACTGGCTTCAATCAAAATGACTACAACCGCATGAGCTTTGGCCTGCAATTTCAACCTGAATATGAGGTGCTCGAAAACATCGCGACGCTCAAAGGTCTGGAGAAGCTCAGCTACCGCGTAGGTTATTACCAACAAACTTTACCTTACACCAACGGCGGACTGGCCTACCAAGAGCAAGGGCTCACCGTCGGTTTTGGTTTGCCTTTACTTGCACAAGTATCTTTGTCTTCGCTTAACGTTGGCCTTACATTTGGTCAGCGCACAATTGCTAGCGGCATTTGGAAGGAACAATTTATCGGTGCTCGTGTCAGCTTCATTATGGCTCCTTCAAACTTTGAAAAGTGGTTCCGTAAGCGTCAGCTCGATTAATGCAAATGCGTTCGCTTTTATTCACCTTAAGTATATTTATATTGCTTCTGCTGAACAGTTGCGAAAATGACGTCGCAATGGTGCAGCGCATCAGCTACCAAGCCGATGCACCCACCGAAAGCACTAAAAACCTCGTGCTCACCTATGCCGAAGATGGCTACGCAAGGGTTGAAATCCATGCAGCACTCGCCGAAACCTACCGCGGACAAGCCCAAATCACGAAAATCAAAGATAGCCTGAAGGTATATTTCTTCAACGAGACCGGTGAGATCGTTTCTACACTGAGTGCGTTATACGGCGAGATCAATTACAACACTGGCGAACTCATGGTCAAGGACTCAGTGCGCCTATACAACCGTAAAAAGAAACAAACACTTGAAACCGAAGCCCTTTTTTGGAATCAGAAAGACAGCAGTATTTATACTGAGTCTGCTGTAATTGTGCGTTCTCCGAAGGGCAAACTTTTTGGCAAGGGCATCCGAACTAAACAAGATTTCAGTAATTATGTATTGCTTCAACCGGTTGGTTCTTGGCAAATCGAAAAAAATCAAACTATTCAATAAATGGCACAAAAAGATTTCATCAGTCGTTACAATCAATTTTCAGGATATTTTTGGCTCCTGATCACCGGCCTCAGCTTTTTAGTGATTACCTATAAAATCATCACCGAAGGGCCCCAAACTTGGCTACCATATTATGTTGTTCCTATCATGGCACTTTTGATGTATTTCACTAAAAGATGGATGATGAAGCGCATGTATCGCCATTTGAACGAAATGGCACAGCAAAAAGAAGCTGAAAATAAGTAACCTTTTAGTTATTTAGAAATCATCGTAACGTGAAAGCGCTCACTCTTTTTACTTTAATGTTGCTTGCGGCCAATAGCTTCGGCCAGCGCTTATTAAGTGGTATTGTGACCAACGAAAGTAACTTACCTTTGGCTGGAGCCGAAATATTTGTCAAGAGTGCTACCGATATGCGCACCGTAGCCGATGCACATGGCTATTACGAAATGTACCTAAATGTTGGGGAATATTACCTGGTATTCACTGCCGATGGCTACCAAGACCGTGAAGCTTTTCTAGGCATGCGCGACGCCGACACCAAACGCGACATCCAATTATTTCCTATGAAGCTTTCGGAGGTTCAGGAAGTAAGGGTTACAGCTAAAAAATCAAACGTAGGGCGTGATAAAATCATGAAGGTGGTGGAACACCGCGAGCAGCTCAATCAGTGGTCGTATCCGCACGAGGTAGATGTATATATCAAAGCAACCGAACAGCGCGAAACAATTGCCAAACCCAAAAACGAAAATACCCGCACTGACCCAGACCCTACAGAATTCTTGACCAAAGTACCCGAATGGCTCAATAAATTGCAACTCGCTGAGGTAGAGCTGCACCGTTCTTACGCACCGCCCAATCAGGTCAAAGAAATCCGCAACGCCTACAAAGCTTTTGGCGATGTCTCACAACTTTATTACACCACTACCGTCAAGTCTAACTTCAATTTTTTTGAAAATTCACTACATCTAGACGACCTCAATCAGATTCCAATTGCCTCTCCTATATCCGCACCTGGCATTGTGGCCTACAAATACAAACTCGAGGAGAAATACGAAGAGAACGGCTACATGATTTCTAAAATCAAGATCAGTCCGCGCAATACCGCTACTTCTACGCTCGAGGGTTATATTTGGGTGATTGATTCACTGTGGTTGGTGCAAAAGCTAGACTTCACCATGTACAAAGGAAATTTATTGATCTACGATTATTTCCGCATCGAGCAAGATTACCAAATTCAGGGAGACACCCTTTGTGTGCTCCAAAAGCAACTACTGACCTATGGTGTTGAGTACAAAAACGAGGTGAGCCAGTGCAAAACAGAAGCGCTGTATAGCAATTACAACTTTGAGCCTGCATTTGCCAAAAGATACTTCAATTCAGAAGTTGCTGTCACAAGTCAGGAAGCTTATGAGCGCGACAGCGCCTATTGGGTGCAAAAGCGTGCTATTGCGCTCACCGACGAAGAAATCAAATTTATCCGAGCCAAAGATTCCATTACAGACTACCTCAACCGCAAAGAATACTTAGATAGTATAGACGCCGTTTTCAATAAAGTGACCGCACTCAAAGTACTGTGGTTCGGAGTAGACCACCGCAACCGCGAGCTCAAGCAACAATGGACCATCAGTTCTTTGGCCTCTACAGTGCAGCCCATTAATATTGGCGGGCCGCGCGTTGCACCCAGCTTTGTTTATTTCAAGAAATGGAAAGACGAACGCACTCTCGATTCTTATACCCGCATCTCTTACGGCTTTTTGAACGGTGACTGGAAGGGCGACACCTGGTGGAAATACCGTTTTGATCCTTTTCACTTTGGCTTTCTACGGGTTGCCCTTACCCACGACTTTGACGTCATACGCGGGTTTGATGCCCTTACTCAAGTTTATAAACGAGACAACTTCTTTGAATCCACCAAGCTGAATATCAACCTTGAATACGAGTTATTCAATGGATTTTACGCGTACGTCAACTCTCAATTTACCAAAAGAAGGAGTTTGGAAGGATATGAATTTTTAGATGGAATTGACCAAGCGCTACCCAACAACGATCCGCTAGCTTTTGCCCCTTACGATGCATACATTATTAATTTTGGTGCTTCCTATACGCCCAAACAACGCTACATGCGTGAACCCTATCGCAAAGTGGTATTGGGATCAGCTTACCCTACTTTTTCAGTGAATTACGAGCGCGGCTTGCCTCAAATTTTTAATAGTGCAGTAGATCACGCCTACTTGCAAGTAGAGATGATGCAAAATTTCAAGATTGGTACCTTGGGTACTTCAGCTTATCGGGTATCGGTCGGAAAATTCCTGAGCGCGCGCGCTGTGTATGAGCCAGACTACAAATTCCAACGTAGAAGTGACCCAATTTGGTTCTCTAACCCGCTCTATTCATTCCAAGGATTTGATACATTGTTACGCACAATAGATTTCGTTATGCAAGCGCATTACGTGCACCATGACAACGGTGCTATTCTCAATAAAATTCCTTACTTCAAGAAAACACGTGTTGGCTTGGTGGTGGGTGCAGGCGCCATGTATATCAAAGAATACAATTGGCAACATTACGAGGTTGTAGCAGGCTTGGAACGAAATTTCAAACTCAGTAGAAGAAGACTTCGAATTGGTCTCTACGGGGTTATTTCCGATGGCAACAAGATTGCTCCAACAACAGCATGGAAAGTTTCGTTTGCGATGCTCGACGACCGCAGCATGAAGTGGAATTTCTAAAGAAGTGTAAATTTCTAAAGCCTAGGCCTCAGCCTCTGTCTTCACCTCTTTAGGAAAGAATTTTTTCTGTCGAATAATAGCCCAAAACAAGCCTACCGAAATACAAAAATCGGCTAAGTTCCAGATGGCTGGAAAAACATCTGAACCTCCTACAAGCGGCATGTCGGCTGGCCAACGCACGTTGAACTGAAACATATCGACTACATTTCCAAATAAGAAACCTTGGTGTCTGAGTTCGACGGCATAATTGAAATGACCTGCATGACAAATGGCTTTATGGCCGCTACCAGCCAACTGATTGAAAGGAATACAAGGGTCTAGATTGAAAAAGAGGTCGTAAAACATGGAGTCTAGTAAATTGCCGGTAGCACCAGCCAAGACCAACGATACCACAATCAAAAACTCGCGGGTAGTGCCTAATTTGATTTGTTTGATAAGGTAGCGGATGATCAGGCCAATGGCAACAATTCTAAACAAACTAAGGGAGAGCTTGGCCCACAAGCTAGCACCAAAAGTTTGGCCAAAAGCCATTCCTGGGTTTTCAGTGTAGTGCAAGGCCAACCAATTGCCCAATAGCGGACGGAATTCTCCAGGAGAAAATTGGGTTTTGATGGTCAATTTGATCCATTGGTCGAGCAATAATAAAACGGTCACCAAAATGACACTGAAGAGCAAAGGTTTTTTCACGCGTTATTTTTGGGCGTTTTTGGCATCGATACTCATAGTGGCATGTGGTACCAAACGCAAGCGCTCTTTAGGAATCAGTAGCCCGGTTACACGACAAACACCGTAGGTTTTGTTCTGGATGCGCATGAGGGCAGCATTCAAACTTTGGATGAACTTCTCTTGACGGGCAGCTAACTGTGCCACTTCTTCTCTTGAAAGGGTTTCTGAACCGTCTTCCATCATGTTGAAAGTACGGCCGGTGTCGTCGGTACCGTGGTCATCTGTGTGGGAGAGTGATCCTTTCAACAAATCGAAATCCACGTGCGCTTCTTTAAGTTTTTCTTGGATGAGCATTTTGAACTCTTCTAAATCTGCATCTGAGTATCGATTTTTTGGCTTTTCCATGGTGTTCGGTTTTCAAAAATTAGGATAGCAAATATATTGTTTTTTAGGTTTTACGCAAGCTAATGTGCAGCGATTTAACAAGAACTTATCTTCTTTTTAAACAATCTCAGTGACTTATTCACAACAAGAGGCTTTCCTTATGGTTTAGTGCTAATTTTGAGTGTGCTCAGATTGTTTTTAGACAACCGCGTTGGGGTTTTACTTTTACTACCCGTCCTTCTCGCTTTGTATCCTATTGGTTATTTTATAGGTTACACTGCACCTTTTGGCCAAACCACTCAAGTCCAGCAACTCATTCCTTACCTCGCCAAATTACCCACCGCGCATTTATTGGCACATTTCTTCATGCTGTTGGTGAATGCTGTTGCGCTCAATTGGGTATTCAATAGCCGTGAGTTTCTTGAAAAAAACACCTTTATTGTCAGCTTGAATTACCTCATTTTTGCCAGTTTTTTTCATGTTTGGGGAGAACCCAGCTGGCTTTTTGTAGCGCAGTTCTGCTGCATCGTTGGCTTAGGGCTCTTTTTCGGCATCAAACCTCAACAAAATTCAAAAAAAGCAGCATTCAATGCTAGCTTCGCTTTTGGACTCAGCGTGTTCTTTGAGCAGAGCTTTTTGTTTATCCTCCCTCTTTTGCTGCTTATGTTCATCGTACTCAGGGGTTTTTACTGGCGAGAACTACTGCTCATTGTTATTGGATTTTTACTGCCATTGAGCGGCTTACTCAGCTTCTACTACCTCACGCATCAAATAAATGACATTCAGTTCCTACCCATCATTCAATATTACAGCCCCAATTGGCAAGACTTTACCACCATTGGTATTTTGGTACTTATACTTTTCTTCAGTATGTTCGGACTCCGCGCCAGATTACTCAAAGCCTCTTTGAAACTCAAGAAACAAACGCAAATCCTGACACTCTTTACTTTTTATGTGCTTTTGCTCGGAACAGCCGCCTTCTTGCTTACCGCCCACATTGGCTTATTGAGTTTGGTCGTATTGCCTTTTTCCTTTTATTTTTCATATGCCCTTTTGAGCAGAAGTCTCGGCATTAGTTCTCATTTATTTTTCTATATTCTCTTTGGGTTCTCCTTGCTAAAATTTCTCCTTTTTACAAATTGAGCCTAGACTTTTACTAACTTTGAACCAACTTAAAAATCGAAAATGAAATTTGGTGTTGTTACCTTTCCAGGATCCAATTGTGACCAAGACATGGTCTACGTACTTAAAGATTTAATGGGGCAAGAAGTCGTCGAACTCTGGCACAAAGACACCGACCTCCAAGGAGCAGATTTCATTGTCATTCCCGGCGGATTCTCTTACGGAGACTACCTGCGCTCGGGTGCAATCGCTAAGTTTTCACCTATCATGGAGTCTGTAATTGCACATGCCAACAACGGCGGTTATGTCATGGGTATCTGCAACGGCTTTCAGATTTTAACAGAAGCTGGTCTGCTAGAAGGCGCGCTGTTGCACAACGACACCCAAAAATTCATTTGCAAAAACGTTTTCCTTAAACCTGTAAGCCAGTCTGCGGCACCAACCAAAGACCTCGACCACAACAAAGCCTACCAAATTCCAATCGCCCACGGAGAAGGTCGTTTCTATGCAGACGAAGCAACTATGGCTTCTTTACATGCCAATGACCAAATCTTATTTACCTATTGTGCGGCAGATGCAAGCACAGATGCGAGCAGCAATCCAAACGGATCACTGCAATACATCGCCGGCATTACCAACCGCAGCAAAAACGTATTTGGCATGATGCCTCACCCAGAGCGCGCTGCCGACAAACACCTCAACAACACAGACGGCCTGCATATTTTTAAATCTATTTTAGCTCATTGTTCATGAGAGTACTCTTGCTCGGATCCGGCGGACGCGAACACGCCATCGCCTGGAAAATCTCCCAAAGTTCCATTCTCGATGAACTCTTTATTGCACCAGGCAACGCCGGAACCAAAAAGCACGGCAAAAACCTAGACCTCAAGCTCAACGATTTTGAGGCCATTAAACAAGCTGTGCTGCAGCACGCCATCGATATGGTAGTGGTGGGCCCTGAAGAACCACTTGTTTTGGGTATCTACGATTTTTTCAAGCAAGATCCTGAACTGAAAAACGTAGGTCTCATTGGACCAAGCAAGGAAGGTGCGCAACTAGAAGGCAGCAAAGACTTCGCAAAAGCTTTTATGTCTCGCCACCGCATTCCAACAGCAAAATACGGCACTTTTGATGCCAAAACACTCACAGAAGGCCTGCGTTTTCTCGACGCCATGAAAGGACCTTATGTCTTGAAAGCCGATGGTTTGGCTGCCGGAAAAGGCGTTCTGATCATCGAGGACCTCGACGAAGCCAAGCGCGAACTTGAAGAGATGCTAGTAGGCGCCAAATTTGGTGCGGCGAGCGAAAAAGTGGTCATCGAACAATTCTTGTCGGGTATCGAACTCTCCGTTTTTGCCATCACCGACGGCGAATCTTTTAAACTACTCCCTGAAGCCAAAGACTACAAAAGAATTGGCGAAGGCGATACCGGCCTCAATACCGGCGGCATGGGCGCTATCTCGCCTGTTCCGTTTGCCGATGCCGCATTCATGGACAAAGTACTCAACCGGGTAGTTATTCCAACCATCAAAGGCCTCAAATCCGAAAAAATCACTTACAACGGCTTCGTCTTTTTTGGCCTGATCAACGTCAAAGGAGATCCGTATGTCATTGAATATAACTGTCGTATGGGTGATCCAGAAACAGAAGTTGTCATGCCCAGGATCAAAAGTGACATCCTCGATTTATTCGAAGGGGTTGCTACTCACACATTATCTGAACGCGACATCCAATTCCACGACAAAAGCGCTGCTACTGTCATGATGGTTGCTGGTGGTTACCCAGGTGACTACCAAAAAGGCAAAACCATTTACGGACTCAATAGCATCACGGATAGTTTGGTTTTCCATGCGGGCACACTTCCGGACGGTCCTTCAGTAGTTTCCAATGGCGGTCGGGTATTGGCAGTAACTTCATACGGCAAAAATATAGCTGCAGCGCTGGAACGCAGCTACGAATCCATTTCAAAAATATCCTTTGAAGACGCTTACTACCGAAAAGACATCGGTCAAGACGTCCTTGAAAAATAAGCCCCATGGACCTCAACTTTGTGCTGATCATTTGCTCCCTGATTTGTTCAGCATACTTTTCTGCAATGGAATTGGCTTTTATTTCTGCTAATCGCCTGCGTATAGAAGTACTCAAGAAAAACAACACCTTAAAAGGAAAAATCTTAGCGCTGTTCTATCGCAAAGAGAGCAACATGATTGCGCTTTTACTTCTAGGCAATAACGTTGCCTTAGTTGTGTACGGAATTGCCGCTGGTGCTGAGCTCAGCCCGCTATTAGAAAAGTTTGGCTTTGAAGACCAAGGTGTTTTGCTCATTTTACAAACCATTCTGTCTACGCTACTTGTCCTGATTACCGCCGAATTTTTACCCAAAGCGGTCGTGCAACTCAATCCCAACAAAGCCCTGGACCTCGGGCTTTTTGCGCTGCTAGCCATGTACATTTTACTGTACTTGCCCACCCAAATGATTGTACTGATCAGCACCGGGTTTTTGAAGCTCATGGGCGTAGAAAAAGAAGAGCAACGCGTCTTTTCTAAGATAGACCTAGAAAATTACGTAGACGAACTCAGTGCACAACTGACCGACGAAGAAGAACTCGGTAATGATATGCTGTTACTGCGCAACGCGCTCGACTTCTCAAAAGTAAAAGCCCGAGACTGCATGATCCCAAGACCTGAAATCATTGCAGTTGATATCCAAGACAGCATCGCCGACGCCAAGGCACTCATGACCTCAAAAGGCTTATCCAAGCTCATTATTTACCGCGACGACATCGACAACATCATCGGGTACATCCACTCCTTTGATCTATTCAAAAAGCCAGCTTCTATCAAGCAAATTTTAAAACCCATCTCCTTTGTCCCGACGGTTATGAGCGGCAAGGAACTTCTTGAAAAATTCACCAACCAAGTAGGCAACTTTGCGGTTGTCACCGACGAATATGGTGGCACGGCAGGCATCATTACTTTAGAGGATGTCATCGAAGAAATATTTGGTGAAATCCAAGACGAGCACGACAAAGAAGCTCTTACCGAACAACAACTTTCGCCAACTGAATTCTTATTTTCTGCACGCATCGACATCGATTACCTCAATGAACAATACGGTTTTCACTTGCGTGAATCTGAATCTTACGACACCTTAGCGGGGCTCATACTAAGTCATTTAGAAAGACTCCCTGCAGAAGGAGATGAAGTCCAAATTGGAAACTACCGCCTGATAGTTGAAAAAATGAGCGAGCGCAAAATTGAAACCATCCGCTTCTTTCATGAACACCTCTAAACCACTTCCACACCTTTCAGATTTGGACGCTGTCATTTTCGATATGGATGGCGTGCTCATCGATTCAGAACCTCTTTGGAAAATTGCCATGGAAGATGTTTTTGGACAATATGGCTCTACGCTCACGCACCAAGATTTTCAGAAAACTGTTGGCCTGCGCATAGATGAAGTGATTGCTTTCTGGAATGCCCATGAGAACTGGGGTCTCCAAGACCATCAAAAGGTAGAGCGGCAAATCATCGAAAAACTCATCTCGCTCATAGAGCAAAATCCACAACCGCTACCTGGCGTCATAGATGTGCTCGATTTTCTGCAAGCACAAGACAAAAAAATTGGGCTGGCCACCTCCTCGTCCCAAAAACTCATCGAAACCGTTTTGAATAGCCTTCAAATTGGCACCTATTTTGACTTCACCTATTCTGCCGAATTTGAACCCTTTGGCAAACCACACCCCGGTGTTTATATCAAAGTAGCAGAAGAATTAGGCGTGAAAGCGCAAAAATGTTTGGTCATCGAAGACTCGTTCAACGGGGTGCTTGCTGGCCTCGCTGCCAAAATGAAAGTCTGTTGTATCCCTGAAAAAACACACTTCCCGAACCCGCGTCTGGCTGTAGCTGATTTCGAATTTTCAGACCTTGCGCAATTACTTGCTACTTGGCGCTAAGCCACACCTACAAATTGTTATTTTTGTAAGACATGGAGGATTCATTCGACTACCGAGAAGAAACATCAGGCAACAACGAACAAGAACTTGACAAAGTCTTACGCCCCAAATCTTTACAAGATTTTGCCGGGCAGCCTGCCGTGGTAGAAAATCTTGAAGTATTTGTGCGCGCTGCCCAGTTTCGAAAAGAGCCGCTCGACCACGTCTTGTTGCACGGCCCTCCAGGCTTAGGCAAAACCACGCTGGCCAATATCATTGCCAACGAACTCGGCGTAGGTTTCAAAGTCACTTCAGGGCCTGTACTAGATAAGGCCGGTGACCTCGCAGGCCTGCTCACCAACTTGGGCGAGGGCGATGTATTATTTATCGATGAAATCCACCGCCTCAGCCCTGTCATTGAAGAATATTTATACTCCGCCATGGAAGACTACGTCATCGACATCATGCTCGATTCCGGGGCCAACGCGCGCAGTATACAAATCAACCTCAATCCGTTTACGCTCATTGGAGCCACTACCCGCTCTGGCTTGCTTACTTCTCCGCTGCGCGCCCGATTTGGCATTAACGCACGGCTAGAATACTACGACTCCAAAACACTTACTGCCATTGTTGAGCGCTCTGCATCATTGCTCCACATTGGCATCGAAGAAAGCGCCGCTTTCAAAATTGCCAGCCGCAGCCGCGGAACACCCCGAATTGCCAATGCACTGCTCAGACGCGTGCGCGATTTTGCTCAAATCAAAGGTTCTGGCCGCATAGACGACGACATCACTGAAGTGGCACTCAAAGCCCTGAACGTTGACTCCAATGGTCTAGATGACATGGACTTGCGCATCCTTAAAGTACTTATCGACAAATTCAACGGCGGCCCAGTAGGGCTGAGCACCATTGCAACAGCCATTGGTGAAAACGCCGGCACACTAGAAGAGGTCTATGAACCATTTTTAATACAAGAGGGCTTCCTCATGCGCACACAACGCGGGCGAAAAGCCACTGAAAAAAGCTACAAACACCTCGGTAGAGACCTCGGTTGGGCTCAAGGCGGCTTGTTCTGACATGAAACACGACCAGTACAAAACACTGATCACCGATAGCGCCAAAGCACTTGGATTTTTCCATGTTGGCTTTTCTAAAGCAGGCTTTCTCGAAGAAGAAGCACCTCGGCTCGAGCATTGGCTCAAACAAAATTACCATGGCAAAATGGCTTATATGGCCAATCATTTTGACAAGCGCCTAGATCCGCGTTTGCTCGAGCCCGGCACCCAAACCATTATCTCCTTATTGCTGAACTACTACCCCGAACAAACCCAGCAAGACCCTACTGCGCCTCAGGTTGCCAAGTACGCTTATGGGCAAGATTACCATTACGTCATCAAAGACAAACTCAAGGAGCTGTTGATTATACTACGTGAAAAAATCGGCGATATCCAAGGAAGAGCCTTTGTAGACTCTGCTCCTGTAATGGATAAGGTGTGGGCCAAAAAAGCGGGCTTGGGCTGGATGGGTAAAAACACCAACCTCATCCATCCTAAAAACGGCAGCTTTTTCTTTATTGCCGAACTTTTTGTCGATTTAGAAATCAGCCCAGACGGCCCCATTAAAGATTACTGCGGAACTTGCACGCGCTGCACAGACGCCTGCCCTACCGACGCGCTCGCTACTCCCTACCTCATCGATGCCTCTAAATGCATCTCTTACCTGACCATTGAATTGAAAGACGCCGATTTACCCAGTGAATTCAAAGGCAAGATGGAAAACTGGGCTTTTGGCTGCGATATTTGCCAAGACGTTTGTCCGTGGAATCGCTTTTCGAAAATCCAGCAACAAGCTGCTTTTGAGCCCCATCCGGATTTCCTAAATTTGTCGAGCAAAGAATGGGAAGCGCTGTCCGAGGAGAGTTTTCGTTTGCTATTTGGCAAAAGCGCCATCAAAAGAACAAAATATAGCGGATTACAACGTAATATTCAGTTTTTAAAAAAGGAACTTTAGACGTTTTTCGAAAACCCTTAGTGCTTACCTTTGTTGTTAAAGCATCTACGGATTAAAGAGCAATACAACATGACACAAAAACGAGAGGCCATCATTATTGGCGCAGGTTTAGTAGGTTCATTATGGGCCGTTTATTTATCCAAAGCTGGGTACAACGTCACCATCTACGAACGCCGTTCCGATATCCGAAAAGCCGAAATCAGTGCAGGTAAATCAATCAATTTAGCTCTATCTGTTAGAGG
>Ga0114968_10000129_pt1 | contig 56895 bp, 33 predicted proteins | sample M_130807_EF_Meta_FD_87020 | JGI IMG/M metagenome (GOLD analysis project Ga0114968, IMG submission 87020) | Freshwater microbial communities from Lake Montjoie, Canada to study carbon cycling - M_130807_EF_MetaG | ecosystem: Environmental > Aquatic > Freshwater > Lake | place: Lake Montjoie... | reverse complement strand
TAAATATTATTCAATAGAAAAAAATAATAATATTTATAAAACATTTGAATATAAAAAAATGGTTTCAAATGTTTATAACGATAAAATAATATATTTGAAAATATATCAATTTAATAATCATAATTTAATTACATCTAATGATAACATAAATTATTTAATACCATTATGTTCAAATAAAATAATAAACAATAAAAAAATATATAATAAAAATATTAGAAATATAATTTTTCAGAATTCTAATTTACCAATAATAAATAAATTAGAAATAAAATTTACAGATTATAATGATAATAAATTAAATATAAACAATTTAGATAAAAATATAAACATAAAAACAAGTAAAAAATATATCAGACATCCTAAGAATGACACATGGCAATCTCATATAGTATTAAAAGTTGGTACAATTGAATCTTTTATATAGGTATATGTTCTATCTTAATACTCTGAACTATGGCTACGCTATGAACGGGTGTTTTTGCTGAGATTATTATATATTTTATATATAATATATTATATATTATTTTATAGGTTCTATTATAATACTTTTATAATTAGTATAATCAGTTTCATCAATTTCAAACGACTTTTTTAAATAACATTTACTATCGTCATCATTATTAAGATCATCTTTTTTTGAGCTATGCTCGAATACCTCTCCTGTTCCAACATAACTAGGTCGATGATATACAGTTACTTTACAATTTCTTATTTTAAATGAACTAAATGGTATACTATATATTTTAGTCTCTTTTGTAATCTCTTTTTCAAAAATTTGTTCATTTTTAATTACATTTCCAGCACTATCAAAAAGTAATATTTCACTCATAATATATATGGTAGCTGATTGATATAAAATGTTACCTTCGTTCAATATTACGTCTAACCAATCATCTGGTTTATCTTTCATATATTGAGTAATTACATATGGTTTTTCATTTATAGCAGCACTATCTTTATCTTTTGGATATGCTTTTAAAATTATTTTACAATTTTTTATTTTAATTCTTGTATATGCTGAAATTGGATCTGAATATGAAAAATTAACGTTAGTTACCAAATTCTTAATCTTATAATTTATATTATCATTTATTATAAGTTTATTGTTTAAATCATAAAGTAATACTTTACTAATATTAGAGTGGTCCCCGCTATCTTTTTCTGGTTGCTTTGTTGGTTCTGGTTGCTTTGTTGGTTCTGGTTGCTTTTGTTGCTCTGGTTGCTTTGTTGGTTCTGGTTGCTTTGTTGGTTCTGGTTGCTTTGTTGGTTCTGGTTGCTTTTGTTGTTCTGGTTGCTTTGTTGGTTCTGGTTGCTTTTGTTGCTCTGGTTGCTTTTGAGATAATGTAACACCTAATGCAATACCTAATGCAATACCTACTATTAATAAAAACATTAAAAATATTTTAATGTTTTTCCATGAAAATAATATATATACTTGTTTTTCTGGTACTGGTGTTGATATTTGTTTTTCTGGTGCTGGTACTGAAACTTGTTTTTGTGATAGTGATACTTTTTTTTTTGGTATTTGTATTTGTATTGAATTATTTGAAGCCTGTATTAAAGCTTCATGAGTTGATAATGCGTTTGATACTACTGATTTTCTTGATGACATAATATATAATTATGAATATATATTATTTTAATATTAACAACTAATAAATATTAAAATAAAAGTAATTTAGATCTAAATTAAATAAAATTATACACATTTGTGCTACTTGTTGATGAAACGGAATTTGCACTTGAATAAGTTTTTTTGGGTTTTAAAACTCTATTTAAATATTTTTGTTTTTCGTCTTCATTATTTCTATATAATTCTACTCTATCCCAAAAATCTGTAAATTTTGGTAAATTATTATTAAACCATCCTTTGTCTCTTTTGATTTTGAAATTATGAGAAGATTCTAATTTCCAATATAATACTTTATCAAAATAATAATTTTCAACTAGTTCTGGATAATGTTTTTGATAATTATAAATCATATATTCTACCCATTTATTATAATCATCTAAAGTCATATCTAAATGTACCGGGTAAATATATTTACTGTACCACTCTAATTTTTCATATCTATCTAATACATATTTTTTAGGTAAAAACTGCAAAATCATCCCACGTTTAAAATTATTAGAAAATAAAATATTTTCATCTTGATTTTCAGTGTAAGTATTTGAAAACTCGCCATCAGTTTCTTCAAAACTATCATGTTCTCGAATATTACATTGCCAAAAATCACAACATTCTAAATCACAACATTCTAGCTGTAATTGCACTTGAACCCAATAATAATGAGGACATATTTCGCCATCTTCGGTGCCTTTTGTTTGTATTTCTCTAGACAACGGACATTTGATTTCTAACATAGTTCCTACCATATTTGAAAATTTACCATCTAATGTTGAATTTGTACATATACCGTCAGGGCTCGCACCCAAGAATGAAATACTCGGCATAGTTTCCGAAGCCTGGTGTGGGATTAATCCAAACTCACCAACCTTAACATTATATATGTGTTCATATATCATTGTAGCTATCTTTTCATACTTTTTTCCGTGATGAACAAATTTATTCTCTCCAAATTTCTCACCATGACCAATTTTATCAAGCAATACTTTGTCTGATTTTTCATATTTATTTTCACCCAATACACAAGCTCCACTGCTCGCAGTAATCATATCATTACGCATTGTAAACCATTCAATAGATCTTTGAACAGGCTGAGGAATATTAGCTAAATAATTATATCTATCCCATATTTTTTTATATTCATCTGGTACTTGAATATTATGCATATAATAATCATAATAATTATCTCTTTCTTCACAAGTAAAAAAACTTGGAATATTGCAAAAATAATATTTATCAACAATATATATTGGTTTAACAAAATTATTTACTATATTACTTATAAATTCTTTATTATGTTTAATATTTGGATATTTTAATGATATCCATTCTGAAATATATTCGATTAAATCATTAAAATTAGTAATAGTATCTATACTCTCGTAATTTTGACATATATCATATATAATTTTATTAATCTGTTCCATTTGTTATATTATAATATAGTATACTATTTATATACTTTTATATTATTTATTCAATTTTTTATGAATTTTTGACAATTCCATTCCCGCATTTTGTCCTACAAATAGGACATTTATAACTATATTCTAATAAATATTTATCTATACACTCTTTATGATAGATATGGTTGCAATTTAATTGTCTAATTATATTATCTTTAGACAATTCATCAAGGCATATAGAACATGTATTAAATTCAGTTGATATTTCTGAATATTTTTTTTCTGATATATTATTTAAATCATTTTCATTTAATACCATTTTAACATCTTCTAAATTATTAATATTAAAAAATTCATTAAAAAAATTAATAAAATATTCAATTAATATAGTATCTTGTTCTCTATCTTGTTCTTCATATTGTTCTTCATTCTCTTCATCTTGTTCTCTATCTTGTTCTTCATCTTGTTCTTCATTCTCTTCATCTTGCTCTTCATTCTCTTCATCTTGTTCTCGAATATTATTTATTTCATAAATAGATAAATTTAAATGAATTATATTATTAAATACTTCATCAATGATATTTATATATTGTATATTTTCTAAAAAATAATAAGCTTTTATATGATCTTTAATAAATTCAGTATTTAAATAATATCTTAAAAATAATATTAAATATATTTGTCTTATTTTTTCTTTTTCATCTTCAATATTAACAAATGTACCATATATTGAAGATATAATTTGTAAATAATTTTGATTAATATTATCCCAATTTATTATTACCATATATTTTATAAATATATATATTTATATATATTTATATTTATATTTATATTTATATATATCAATTTGTTTTTAGAAGAGTTCCTCTCCCTTTGAAACTATTTTATATATATATATCAAAAAATATATTAAAAAATATATTAAACTTATAAATATAAATGTTACTCCTAAATAAAACAACCTTCCTTCTTTAACCCAATTTTTATAATACAATAAATCTATTATTATATCATTTATATTGTTAAAATAATTTGTATAAAAATTATTTAATGTTATTTTACTCAAATCATTATATGGTATTATTTCTTTATTATAATTATTTATAATTTCTTGTTGTTCGTTTAAAATCTGTTGCCGTTTTTCTTCTTTATATTTACTAAAATTAGTATTTAATAATTCATTTAAATCTTTACTACTACTCATATTATTAATTATATTATAAAAAAATTGATATTTAAAAGATTAATTATATAAAATAATATATAATTAAAATAAGAATGCTTCAAATGAGATGCCCTACATGTGGAACTTTATTAGGCGATATTCAATTAAAATATGAGGAAGATACTAAAAAAATAGATAGTAGTAATTTATCTATAGAAGATAAAAATAACGAGAAAGCAAAAATATTAAACACATATGGTTTAGATAGATATTGCTGTAAATCTAGAATTTTAGGATATGTTGATATTATCAATATCATTATTTAATAAATAATTATTTATTTAATTTTTTTATTTCTTTTTTTAAAGATTTAATAATTTGATGTTTTTCTTCAATAACTTTCATATATTCTTCTTTGATTTCATCCATATTCATTTTTTTAAAAAATGTTGTATTATCTATTTGTACTGACCATGATACAGTATTATTTGTCAATATAATATATTTATCACAATTGTCTTTATTTTTTAAAAATCCCCCAAACCTAAATTTTCTTTCAGTATTACCTTTTTTATTAGTTATAGTAATAAAATATCTTAAATGTGCTCCTATTGAAACTTTTGAAATATCGTCACATTCTATATAATCTTTTAACGCTTCGTTGATCTCTTCTTCCGTTATTTTATCTTGTAGAGTGTATTTAGGCCTTGTATATTTTTTATCATTAACAATTGATATTGTTTTTTTATTAACTTCCATTATTATTATAAATATATTTATTTTTTAACTATTTTTATATCAATTTCATTATTTGCAATCATTTTCATATATTTTTTAAAACTCATTTTAATATTTTTTTCTTTGTAAAAAATAAAATTATTTTTTAAATATAATTTCCATGGATTTGTTCCCATAATTAATAAATAACTATTTTTTTTTTGATTAATTATATCTAACAGTGTTCCTGCTGTTTTTAATTCTTCATTTAATGTAATATATTTAATGTGTGATCCTCTTGGTATTATATCAAGATTATTATTATGTATAAGAATATAATCTTTTAATTTTGTTTTAAAATAATCTTTTGATAAAATTTCTTCTATAATTTCATTAAACATATTTAGAGCTATAATATTAATAATAAATATTTAAATATGTTTGTTTGGGACATTAATGACGAATATAATATTGAAATTATAAATGCAGAATTAAAAGGTTTTGAAGAACATAAAAAAATAAATAAAGATTTAATAATTAATAATTCTTTAAATGAAAATAAAAAATCTACAGATAAAATAGAAATAAATACAGAAGAGATTATAAAATTAAATTATAATAATAATAATCCATTGGAAATAATTTCAATGCAAATAAAAATTACTTCGTATTTACTAAATTATTATAAATTATGTAAATTAGATGATATCAGTGTTTATATAAAATATTTATCTTGGATATATGAAACATCTGAACATTTATGTAATTTAATAAAACAACCTATTAATAAAAATAAAACAAACTTATTAATGAGGAGTTCGTATAAATTCTGTAATAAAAAATGCGATTGTCAATCACAATATGGATTTCTATTTAATAAAAAATCTAGAAATTGTATAAATGATCATTATGTTCATAATAAAATAGTTAGTGATATTGATAACTTGTTAAATTATATTAAAAATAATAATAATAATAATAATTTGGTATTTGATATTGAATTGCGCAAAGGTTTAGAAACTATAAATTATGTTATAAATCATATGTATCAAGAGTTATCCAGTTTTATGTTATATTTAAATAATAAAACAAAATATAATATATATGATTTTTATAAATATGTTAAAAAACGTTAATTATTTGTTAATTCAACATATATATTAATTTCTTTAATTGTATTTAAATAACCATCATTATCTATTTTTTTAAATATAGGATAAATATCTTTAAAAAGTTCAGGTATATCATCTTTTTCTCTTATATTATTTTCTATTTCTTGTTTAAATAAATAATATAATTTTTTATCTGCTTCAAATTTTTTTTTTATAGAATCCCATTTTTCTTGTTCTTGTTTTAATTTTAATTTTTTATTATCTATTTTTATTTTTTCTTCAATATATTTTTCTTCTTTATTAACAAAATCTTCTTTTAATTCTTGTAATTTACAGTTTTCATGATGTTTTAATTTTTCTAACAAACTAATTTTTTCTTTTAAATCATCTATATTTATATCATTTTTTTCTGTTTCATTAGGAATAAATATATTTATTTCAGATGATTCATCATCTGCGTTTTCAGTGTTTTCAACTTTCTCAACATTTTTAATAGAATTTATATTATTATTATATTCTATTAATTTTAAATTTGAATTTACATAATATATATTTTTTATTAAATTATTTTTATATTTATATATTTTTATATTTTTTATAATATTAACATTTATTTTTTTATTTACATAGTTATTTATGAAAATAATAAAATCATACGCATCATCCAAATTTTTATAAACCCCTAAAATATCATTATCATCTTTAATAATATAACTAATCATTAATATAATAATGATATTTTATTATTTTTATATTTTTTAACATATTAAAATATATTTAAAAAATGTATTATCTATAATATTATTGTATATATGGGATTAAATAATTTACCACCATGGTATATTAAAAACAAAAAAATAAAAAAAAATGAAAGTAAAAATGTTACAAACAATAAAATTACAAACAATAAAATTATAAACAATAAAGTTACAAATAAAATTAAAGATGACAATAAAGATATTAAAACAAATTTGTTTTTAAAATTATTAAATGATATAGAAAAACAAGAAAAAAATACTATTAAAAAAATTCATATTGCACAAATTTCACCAGAAATGTTATTTAATCCCTTATTTGGATTACAAGGATTTCAATCTTTACAAAAATCTGACAATCAAAATAAAGAAAAAAAAAATAATAAAATTGTTTCGTCAAAAGATAATTTTGAAATCATACCAAATAAAATATATGATGAAATTAATATTAAAATTAATAGTATTTGTGACTTGATCAAACTAGGTAAAATGTACAAAGAAGACCATAATTATGCTATAAATTTAAAACGTTTGTATAATTTAATTCCTACATTAGAAAAATTAGAAAATGTTGTAGGTATGGAAAATGTAAAAAAAAATATTGTTAATCAAATTGTGTATTTTTTATCTGGTTTAGATGTTAATGATGATATGTTACATACTGTTATTACAGGACCTCCAGGTGTTGGTAAAACATTATTAGGTAATATTATTGGAGAAATTTATTATAAACTTGGTATTGTGAATGGAAATGGCAAGCAATATATAGATCCTATCACTAAAGAAGAAAAAGATTATATTTTTAAAATAGCAAAAAGATCTGATTTAATTGGCGAATATTTAGGACATACAGCAATTAAAACACAAAAAGTTATAGATGAATGTGAAGGTGGAGTATTATTTATAGATGAAGCTTATTCATTAGGAAATGAAGATAAAAAAGATATATATTCTAAAGAATGCATAGATACATTAAATCAAAATTTAACAGAAAAAAAAACACAATTTATTTGTATTATTGCCGGTTATCCTGATGATCTTGATAAATGTTTTTTCTCTGTAAACGATGGTCTTAAAAGAAGATTTCCTTTTAAATATAATATTGATAAATATACACCAACTGAATTAACCCATATTTTAATGTTAATGATAAAAAAAAAGAATTGGAAACTAGACAATCAATTGTCTTTTGATGAAATTATAGAGTTTATGAAAACAAATTATGACAAATTCCCAAATTATGGAGGAGATATTGAAACGTTGTTTTTTAATATCAGAATTGCACACTCATCTCGTACTATTGGTAAATTACCATCTGTTAAAAAATATATATCTATTGAAGATATTAAAGAAGGATTGCATATTTATTACAATAGCCAAAAAACAGAAGAAAAAAACTATTTACATTTATATATGTAAAACATATTTATAAATTATAATAAATTAATAAAAATTGAAATTTAAACATTTAAAGAAATAAGATATAATTTATTATAATTATAAATATGGAAGTAATTAAATCAATCTCTGATATTAAATCTGCTAAAGATTTTCCAGATTCAAAAGTTCATAGGCAATATTTATTACAAACATATAGAGATTTTATTAATATACTAAGTAAAATAGCTGATGAAGTTACTGAATATCAAAAAATTAAGACAGAGTTATTAAAACAAATTAATGAGTATTCAGAAGATGATACAAATAGTGAAATTATTATTAATAATAATGTAATTGAAGAAGAAGTTGTATCTGAAGAATTAGAAACTGAAGAAAAACCAAAGGCTAAAAAAATTACAAAGAAAACAGATATTGTAACAGCAACTACTGAAGAACCAGTTACAAAAGTTAAAAAAACTACAAAGAAAACAGATATTGTAGATGTAGCTGTAGCTGCCGAAGAACAAGTTACTGAAGAAAAACCAAAGGCTAAAAAAATTACTAAATTGACGAAAGCTGAAACTGTACCTACAGCCGCCAAAGAACAAGTTACTGAAGAACCAGTTATAAAAGCTAAAAAAACAACTAAAAAAGTTGATACTGATACAACTGTTGTTGAAGAACCAGTTATAAAAGCCAAAAAAACAACTAAATTGACGAAAGTTGATACTGATACAACTGTTGTTGAAGAACCAGTTATAAAGGCTAAAAAAACAACTAAAAAAGTTGATACTGATACAACTGTTGTTGAAGAACCAGTTATAAAAGCTAAAAAAACAACTAAAAAAGTTGATACTGTATCTGAATAAAATATATTATTTTATAAAAAATTGAAAATTATATTATTTAAACAAATAAAATAATATAATTTATAAAAATGGACAGTGTTTTAGAATCATTGATAAAAACAGACTATAAGAAAGAATTAAAAAAAGTTAGCATATTTGAAAGATGCAATAATCTTTCAAATAAACCAAATACTGCCTGTACCAATTGTAATAAAAATGCAAACTATATATGTTTAATTGATAATAAATATTATTGTTGGTATCATACCATAACTTGGAAAGAATAATATTAATATTTTATTTATAATTTATAATACTTTTATCATATAGTATTGATGTTCAATATAATCTAATTTTTCATAATATTTTTTATTGCCTTCCGCAGCAATAACAGCCATCTTATTATATTTGTTTTCTTTAGCTATATTTTCAGCATAACTTATTAATCTTTTACCGATGCCTCTATGTTGTACATGTTTTGGGTCTTTACTAACTTGTGTCACCATTCCATAAACTCTTACTTCTCTTAATAAAGCACAATCATTTAATTCTTCAAACGGTTTATTCTTTGCATCATCTAAACGCAATCTAGTATATCCATATATAGTTTTACAGTCCTTTGATTCAGCGCTAATAAAATATTCTATACCATTGCTAGCTTTATAGTTCCTAACAACAATTATATAGTCGCCATCCCAAGCAATATTCTTAACTTCTCTGTTTCTGATCTCCATACTATAAATATTATTATTTTTCAAATGGTCTTGTAGATGTTGTCTCATATTCGTATTATCGGCACCTGTTTTTTCATTATAAATGTAATCATTTGGAAAATCTCGGATGATCCTATTCGCTCTAACAAAAGGAAATATTTTAGTTAAAGTTTTGATTAAAATATCAAATAAATATTTTTCTTCATATGGTTTATATGTCCCATCTCTATACCATTCTTCTATTCTTGTCCATGGTGTAATTGCTGTCGGATAAATTTTATATTGATCAGTTACTAACTCAGGTGAGACTAAATCATAAGTTTCGTGTATTTCTTCAATCTCTTTATTTTTTATATTAAACCATGAATACCATGAATTTGTTTTATATTTAATAGTTTTATTAACTGGTGTTTTTAAACCAAATAACACATTTATGAACATGTCTTCATCCTTTTCCGGTGTCGAAAAGGGTAAATTAGGCATCCAATGGCTGTCGATTTTAAAACACGATCGCTTTAGCAATTCAATTGCATTTATAGTTTTATTCATTGAACACTTCCTATTTAATTTATTTAATACTTCTTCATCAATATGTTGTATCCCTAGTTGTATTCTAGTAACTCCAAGTTCCCTTAACAGTCTTATCTCTTCATTATTAATTGTATCCGGTCTCGTTTCTACTGTCATAACAACAATACGCGAGAATGCGGTTTGATTAATCTTCTTTTCTTCTTCTAACGTAAGACGTTCTCTCCTATTATTTTCATTATCCAAAAATGTATTTGCCGCGTAATAAACATCACGACAAAATTCTTTTCTATATTGAACAGGATACGAAGTCCATGTCCCTCCGCTAATAATTAATTCTATTTTTTCGGAGAACCCATGACCCGTCATGTATAAACTTTGCATCCTATCCCATATTTGCATTACACAATCAAAATTATTCTTCTCTGCTCTTAATACAGCAGGCTCACCTTTAAGATAAGATTTTGGCATATCTGGCTCGGAAGGGCAAAAATGACAATTCCAATTACAACTAAACTGCTGTTTTATTATTTTCCCTTCTTCGTTCATGTATTCAGGATACGGAGACGTAAAAATTGTAATGGATACTACTCCAGACCAAGATTTACATGGTTTTATTTGAATTGTTTGCCTTAAAATATCTTCATTCTGTATTAATTCTTCTGATATTAAATTTTGTTTTTTTAATTCCAGATAAATATGAAATAAAAATGGTTTTTTATTGTTAAATTTGTATAATTTTTTTAATGACAAAAAATCTTTATCATTAATTTTTTCTTTAGATTCCAATATTAGCTCAATCAACGGTTTAAAAGTAATAATATCTTCCTGTGTTGGCATTGGTAATTGTCTTTTAATAATTCCATTAAATTTAGTATTTAATTCTTCAATGTCTATTTCTCTCATTTTAATTATATTGTTTTAATATTATTATTTATGTTATAATAATATTAAAATTCAATCATTTTTTAAGTTGTTATAATTTATAGTTTATAATTAATAAATTATTGTTTTATTGTTTTATATTTACAATAAAGTTCTTTTATTGCTTGAATTACCAGTCCTATTAAATTATTATATGCTACTGTTTTTATTTCCCCGTCTATTTCTATTGCTTCGGGAACAACTTTTTCAACGTCTTGAGCCAACAATCCTACATGTTTTCTATGAGTTGCTTCGTCTTCGTCGATTAAATTATATTTAACACCTTGCAATGCTTTGACTTTTTCCAACGCATTTTCAATAATTTGAACATTTTCTTTAATACGTATATCTGAATATGTATAAATAGTACCTTGTATAGTCATATCACCATCTGAATTAATTACACACTGCGGCATATTGTCAAAACATATATCAATTGTTTCTGTTAATGATTTACTATTAATAGTTATTTCACCTGCAGAACTTTGTTTTACTAAATATTGTGTGTTATTTGCATAATCTCGATGTGACATCACAATTGAATTACTGATATCACCAAAGAACCCAGTCGAAGTTCCTATATTACCGCTAATATCAAGTATATTCTTATTAGTACTATTATAAGTATTTAATCCGATATAATTATTATCAATATTTGTTTTGAAAATATCAGTCCCTACACTTAAATTTTGCGATAAATCAAAATTACCTCTGGCTTTAGCATTTCCAGATATATCAATAGAAAAATTATTATTGTTAATAGAAAAATTTTGCACCCCGGTTAATGAATTCTTTGCTAATATATTACCAGATTTATCAATTAATATTGAATTTGTGTTTACAGAAAAATTATCTGAGATATCAAAATTACCTGCGCATATAATATTACCACTTGCATCTGCAATAAATTTATTATTGTTAATTGCTAGATTATTTGATATATCTAATGTACCTGCAGATGTAACATTGCCACTCAAATCAACTATAAATTTATTTGTATTAATGCTAAAATTCTTGGATATATCTACATTACCAGCGGATTGTATAGCACCAGTTGTACTATTAACTATGAATTTATTCGTGTTCACAGTTAAATTACTTGAAATATCCAATGTTCCTGGAATTTGTACATTACCACTACTGTCAGCTTTAAATTTATCAATATTTACAATAAAGTTATTCGACACATCAATTTGACCTTTAGATTTTACATTACCCGAGGAATCTATAATTAAATTATTTTGGTTTATTGAAAAGTTTTTAGAAATATCTAAAGCACCAGACGAAGTAATATTACCTGTAGAATCAATTTTAAATTTATTATTAACATTTAAGTAACCAGATATATCCATTGTACCTTTTGAAAGGATGTTACCAGAAGAAGAGTCTACCATAAATTGATCACCATTGACTCTTAAATTTTTACTAATATCAAGGTTGTTTTTTATAAGTGTATTGCCACTAACATCGACATCGCCATCTTGATTAAATGTCCCTGTTTGTGAAACATTACCATAAATAGTTACTGTACCAGCTACATTAACATTACCAGATGTATCTATATTCCCGCTTGCATCAACTTTAAGTTTATCATTGATAACAATACCTTGTGAAATATCCACTCTATTATTGACAACGGAATGATTATTTAAAATTATTGAATTTGCACCTGCGTTTGCAGCTACAAGTTGAGGTATATTACCCGTATCATCTACTACTTGTTTTAATAAGGGGTTATAATTCACAAATGTACCAACACCTAAACTTCCAGATTCATTATTTCCACATGCATAGACAGTACCATCGCCTTTTAAAATTAATGACACATACCGGGTCGTTGCCATTTGTGTAACACCAGTAATAAAATCAACGCCATTTACATCTTTTACTTGTGTTAATGTTTGTCGATCACCACCAGTACCATTTGCCCCCCATGCATTTTCCCCAGTACTAAAGACTGCTCCGTCACTTCCTCTTAAGAACATAGACCGATATAATCCAGCTGATATTTGTGTAATACCAGTAATAAAACCAACACCATTTACACCTTTTACTTGTTGTAATGTATTTTGATTAATTAAATTATTTAGTCCAAGAGCTCCATAACCATTAAATCCACAACTAAAAACTGCTCCGTCACTTCCTCTTAAGAATAAAGAATGAAGTCCTGCAGCTGATATTTTTGTAATACCAGTAATAAAACCAACGCCATTTTCACCTTTTACTTGTATTAATGTTCTCGAACTAGTATTATTTCCAGTACCAAGAGCTCCCCATGTATTAGAACCACATGCAAAAACTGCACCATCACTTCCTCTTAAAAATAATGTATGGGCTCCGCCACCTGATATTTGTGTAATACCAGTAATATTTTCAATACCATCAACATTTTTTATTCGTTGTAATGTTGAAGTATTAGCACTAAGACCAAGACCTCCTGGCTGATCATTTTCAGCAACACTAGAACCAGATGCAAATACAGCTCCATCGCTCCCTCTCAAGTATAACGCACAAGCACCACCAGCTAATACTTGTGTAATACCAGTAATAAAACCAACGCCATTTTCACCTTTTACTTGTTGTAATGACCTTCCTCCTGGATTTCCTGACCCAGTGCCTAATTGTCCATAAACATTATGACCAAATCCAAATACAGCACCGTCACTTTCTCTTAAAAATAACGTTATTGTACCTACTGATACTTGTTTAATACCAGTAATAAATAATCCATTGCCATCTTGTAATTGCATTGGTATTGGTGTTTTAAAAGTATCACTTTTAATATTAGAAGGAAAAAGTAGATACCAATAATTCAAACCAGTACCAAATACGGCTCCATCGCTCTCTCTTACAAAAAATGAAGACATATCATTAGTAGCTATTTGAGATATTTTAAATGATAGTACCAAAGGTTTATTTAAAGTTAGACCATTACTCACATTTAAATTTTGTTTTACCAATGCAGTACCCGAAATATCTAAATTATATAATGGGTCAACTTTACCAACACCAGTTAAACCATTATTTGCAATATATAACACTGATTTATTATCATCTGTAAATGTTGCGATCGCTTGATCTCCTATTTGATTCACGATAACCGCAGGACCAGTACCATTATTTGTCAAGTTAAAACTAGTAACTGTATTATTCGATGTATCAAGTATTGATGTCGTGCCATTTATAACTAAATCACCTTTGATCTTAGTATTACCTTTAACATGAAAATTATATGTTGCGTCTGGTATTCCACCGATCCCAACTCTATTATTTAGATTGTCAATATATAACGTACGGTTGCTTCCAACATCCAGAATACCGTTATTTAAACTAACATTGCTATTAAAAGTTGTTTTATTTGTTACATCCAATAACCCTTTTATTAATACATCACCTGTATTTGATACTGTAAAATTATTATTAATATTTAAACTTCCATATGTATCTAATTTACCTTTTGTGGTAAAATTACCGTTTGAACTAATACCAAAAACATTGTTAAGATTTAAATTACTTGAAATATCAAGATTACCAAATATGTTTGTATTACCAGACACATCTACAACGAATTTATTAGTATTTATTGATAAACCTTTTGAAATATTCATATACCCTGATGTTTTTATGTTACTGCTTATATCAATTATCGGTATTGTAAAAGATGGTAATTTATAATTATCTGTTAGAATAGCCCCAGATACATCAATCTTTTCTTTAATATCAGTTGTACCAAAACCTATATTATTTGACGACGTAATACACAAACCAGTATCTTTTTCGTTTGATATACCAGATTGAAAAAATAATTTATTGTTGTTATTACTGTTATTCATTTTTAAAAGAATATCTCCGGTGGCAGAACCATTTATTTCATTCAAATTAGATACATTTAAAACATTAGCTTCAATAAATGAATTTGTATTAAGACTCATATTATAATATAAGAATTAAAAAAAACATATGAAAATATATTTTTTTAATTATTTTAAACGCATTATAAATATAATAATTTTTTATATGTTTTTTATATGTTTTTTTTAATATCTATTTTATTATTTATATCTTTAATAGCTTCAATTAAAAACGCAACCATATTTGGATATGCTACAGTTTTATATTCGCCTTTGTTATCAATTACTTCTGGTAACACTTCTTCTATTTCTTGAGCTATAACCCCAGTATGTTTTGTTTTGCTAGGGTCTTTTATTAAGTTATACATAACGCCTCTCATGTATTTCAATTTGTCTAAACTACCATCTAAATATTCTATGTTCTTTTTTATTCTTTTATCAGAATATATAAATAGATTACCATCAATTGTCATATTACCGGATTGATCTAATTTTTGCATAGCAGTGTTATTAAAACGGAATTCAATATTTCCGGATGTACTTTTACTATTGACAACAGTTTTTCCTTCTTTTGTTTGTTTTAATGCATAATTGTTGATGTTAGCATGATTTCTATGTGAAAAAATAATATCATCCGTATTATTTAATGAACCAAAGTAAGTATTTGTTGTTGCAATAGATTCAGATACATCTAGGGTGTATGTAGGCTGGCTATTATTAACACCTATTCTTTTGTTGATTGTATCTATATATAATACTTCACCAGCGCTAAAGTTATTGGAAATGTCTAATCTACCTTTAGAAATAATATTACCACTAGAATCTATTTTAAAACTATTATTGTTAATATTTAAATATCCCGATATATCTAAATTACCTTTTGTACTAATATTACCGGATGTATCCATAATAAATTGATCATTATTGATTTTAAAATTATTTGATATATCCAATGTTCCTTGTGCTTTTACATTACCATTTGAATCTATCATAAATTTGTTCGTATTTATATTAAAGTTTTTAGAAATATCTAGGCGACCATTTGATAAAATATTTCCAGATGACATTATATTACATTTATTTGTGTTAATGGTCAAATTACCAGAAATATCTAAATTACCTGATGCTTTAACGTTACCACTAGAATCAACAACAAATTTATTAGTATTAATAGATAAATTATTACTTAAATCTAATTTACCTGCGGATGTAACATTCCCATTTTGTGAATTTACAATAAATTTATTATTATTAACAGTAAAATTATTGTAAACATTAATATCTTTGGAAGATTTAATATTACCACTCGTATCTAATGATACCTTATCAGTTAAAATCCTTAAATTTTTTGATATGTCAAAACTTCCTTTACTTGTGATGTTACCTCCGCTACTATCAATCATAAAAGCATCATTGTTTAATGTGAAATTTTTAGATATATCTAAATTACCACTTGAAGTAATATTACCAATATTGTTAACAGTAAATGTATTCGTATTAACACGTATATTTTGACTAACATCTACATTTTGTTTAACATTTGTGTTGCCTCTAACAATAAAATCACCAGGTAAATCAAATAATCCGGTTTGATTGACATCACCCAAAGTTGTTAAAGTACCCCAAATAACCACATTGCCAGATATATCCATATTGCCACTAGGGTCAATTTTTAATTTATTATTATTTAAATTCATACCATCTGCTAATAATAATTTACCACCACATCCTAAATTACCATTAAATACAGTATCACCAGATACATTTATACCGTTTTTTAATATTAAATTTTCACTAATATTCATATTACCAGAAACATCCCAATTATATGTTGGATTAGTATTATTTTTCCCTATTCCTATATATCCTCCATTTTTAATAAAAAATACAGTATCATCATCGTCTTTAAAATCAACAACCGATTGTGATCCGCTTTGATTTACTTGTAAAGCAGGCCCTGTACCTGAATTAGTAATTAATAATTGGTTGGTACTTGTTTGTAAATTATTTTTAACAGTAGTTAACCCATTGACTTGTAAAGATCCTTCTAAACGAGCATTACCTTCTATATTTAAATTATAGTTTGGTTCTATAATTGTGGTGTTGATACCTACTTTATTATTAGATACATCAACATATAAAATATTATTTACATTTAAGTCACCGGCAACAGTTGTATTTTTTCTCATAATAACATTTTTAGAAACATCTAAAGTATTTGTTATTGTTGTATTACCTTGTGAAGAAACACTAAACTTATTTAATAAATTTAAATTACCTGAAATATCAACATTACCATTCGAAGATATATCTCCAGTCACAGAATTAATAACTAGTTTATTATTATTAACATTGATATTGCCAGATATATCTAATGCACCACTAGCACTTGTATTTCCTGTTGATGAATTTATTATAAATTTGTTTGTATTAATAGTTAAATTTTTTGATATATCTAATCTACCATTCGAATTTATATTACCGCTTACATCTATAACAGTTATTAAATCTTTTTGTAATTTATAACTATTTGCAACAACAGAACCATTGATGTCTAATTTATACGAAGGCTGTGCTTTACCTATACCTATATTATTATTTGAATCAATAGTTATTCCGGGTATTGTATCACCAGATTGTATAAAAAAATTTTTATTATCATTAACTAAAAAGTAACCGTCTCCAATCGAACCACCTTTAATTCTATTCAAATTGCGTGTATGTAGGATACCGATTCCTGAACCAAAGTTTATATTCATTATTATAATATTCAAATTAAAAATATTATAATGATTTTCTATAATATATTTTTTTTTTTTTATTTTAAACGCATTATTTTGTTTGATCTACTCTATCATTTAATTCTTTTAATGCTTCTATCAATAATCCTACCATATTTGGATAAGCTACCGTTTTCACCCCTTCTTCTTCTTTAATTACTTCTGGTAATACTTTTTCTACTTCTTGCGCGACAACTCCAATTTGTCTTCTTGGTTTATTTATTATATTGTATGTAATACCTGACAATTCATTTACTTTGTCCAAGGCGGACGTAATAGTTGTTACATTCTCTTTAATTCTTCCATCTGAATAAATAAAAATATCACCGTTCAAAGTTAAATTACCAGAAGCATCCATTTTACATTTATTATCGTTACCAAAATTAAAATTAATATACTGTGACAATGAATTAATAACAGTTTGTCCACTATTTAATTGAACTATCGAAGGAATAAATGATGCGCTAGTGTCCCTGTATCCAAATGTTGCGTTATTATTATAAACAGTACTGTATGATTTTATAAAAGGATAGCTGAATTTTAAAAGTATAATTCCTGATGCACCTGGACCTCCAGGATAATCACCATAACTACCACCACCAGGACCTCCACTACCTGTATTTTCAACTGCAGCTATCATGCCATTATTATAAGCATCTCCTGCACTTCCTCCTCCTCCTTTACCTCCACTATTTAATCTTCTACCACCACCTCCTCCACCTGCAAAATATCTAGTATTATTATTATCATTATTTGTACCATATGACGTTGTTCCAAAAACAGTTACAAAATCATATGTTGTATTATTAATTATAGCATTTGTACGACCATTACCACCATAACCATCAAATGCTCCACTATTGTTATATCCAGTTTGTCCTGCACCACCTCCTCCTGCACCAACACCTTCACCTACAGCAGTACCACCGTTATTACCATATTTAATACCTGTAACTCCGTTAAATGAAAAAATACTTGAACCTGGATTATTTGCAAGACCAGCAGCAGTTTGTCCTGCACTACCATTTGTTGTCCATCCATCACCACCACCACCACTACCACCATTACCGCCTGGATTACCTCCACCACCAGCGCCACCTCCTTCTGCAGATAATATAGTTGTTGTACCTAATTTAATATTAGTATTATTACCTTTTCCATTAGCTCCTCCACTACCTACAATAAATGTATATGTACCTGTAGGAAAAGTTATTGATTTTATAAATACAAGAGCACCTGCACCACCACCACCACCATGTCCAGCACTACCACCACCGCCACCACCTATCATAAGAATATCACATGTTGTATCTTTTGTGCATGTAAATGTGTAGTTAGCAGATGTTGATGTAAATGGATAATAATATTCATTTGATGCAATGCTTATTGGTGTAACATTTGTATTATTCATTTTTATTACAACACTACTAGAATCTACACTACTATTATTTGTAATTGCATCTTCTACAATATTATATGTGGATCCCATTATGGTTTTATTTGTCATTATCTGACCGCTTATATCTAAACTATATTCTGGTGTAGTTGTATTTACACCTACTCTTTTATTTTGATGATCAACTGTTAGTAATGTTTCTCCAATTTTAAGATTTTTTGAGATGTCTAAAGTTCCAGACGATTGAATATTACCACTGGCATCAACATTAAATGTATTATTACCAATAGATAAATTATTTGAAATATCAACATTACCTTTAGCTATCGTGTTACCACTGCTATCAACCGCAAATTTATCAGTATTAATAGAAAAATTTTTAGAAATATCTAATGTTCCTGTGGATGTAATATTACCTGTATTAGATACAGTTAAGTTTTGTCCATTTATTGACAAATTACCGGAAATATCAAAATTATTTTGAGAACTTATATTCCCATTATTATCTATTTTAAAAGCACCGTTGTTAATAATAAAGTTATTTGAAATATCTAAATTACCAACAGATTTAATGTTTCCATTAGCATCTACTATAAATTTATTAGTATTGATTGTAAGATTTTGTGATATGTCAATTGTTCCCATAGCTGTTATATTTCCACTCTGATCAATAGTAAATTTATTTCCATTTACATATAAATTATTAGATATATCAATAAATCCATTTACTATAATATTACCTGATACATCCGCTGAGAATACTCCATTATTAATATTGAAATTTTTAGATATATCTATATTTCCTGCAGAATAAATATTACCTAGTGTATTAATACTATAATTGCTACCGTTTCTCAAATTATTAGACAAATCAAACTGGCCTTTTGATTTAATATTACCACTTACATCAACTATAAATGTATCTAATACTCTTAAATTTTGTGATATATCTATATTATATAATACTCGCAACTCCCCATTTATTATTGCATTACCGTCTTGTTGGAAACCTCCACTATTAGCATTATTACCATTCGATATTAGATACCCGTAGATAAGCATATTACCACAAATATCAATATTACCACTTGGATCCACAAAAAATTTATTATTAATATTTACATTTCGAGATACATCTAATATGTCATTGAATTGTATATTTTCAGACAAATATGTATTACCTCCAATATTTAAATTACCGGAAATATCTAATGTTTGTTGTACAAAGCAACTCCCTGAAACATCCACTGTACAACTTGGCGTTGTTGTTCCTAACCCTAAAAGACCATTGTCTGCCAAATAAAATACTGATTTACCGTCGTCTCTTAAATCAACAATAGGCTGTGCTCCTATTTGTTTTACAGATAAAGCAACCGTATTGCCATCGTTATTTATAATAAACTGTTCTGATGTCTGCTGAACAGTATCTACAATAATAATATTACCATCTACATCTAAATTACCTTCTAATCGAGTACTACCTGAAACATGAAAGTTATAGGATGGATCTACGCTAGTATTACGTATGCTTACTTTATTTATAGATGAATTTGTAGTAAATGCACTGCTTTTAATATCACCTTTAATATCTAAATTATTTCTTAATGTGGCATTATTGGATATATCTAGTGTATTGTTCATAATTACCGAGCCGGAAGCATCAGCTAGAACATAGTTATTTATATTTATATTATTAGATAAATCAAAATTACCCTGGGATTTAATATTACTACTCGAATCAATAATAGTTTTTCCGTTATTAATATTTATATTTTTAGATATATCTAAAGTCCCGGCTACTGATAAATTACCAGATGAAGCATTAACCACAAATTTATTATTATTTAATGTTAAATTACCTGAGATGTCGGTATTACCAGATGCAGCAATATTACTGCTTGTATCTATAATAGGGTAATTTTGATTTTTTATTCTGTATTCATTTGCAATTAGCGACCCACTTACATCAAATGCTTCATTTGCGATATTTTTACCAACACCTACTCTATTATTTGTTCCTATTGATAACGCAGGATTGTTTGCACTTCCAGATTTAATAAATATATTTGAATTATTTGTTTTGATTAAACCATCTTTTAACGACGAACCAATTATTTTAGAAGTATCCGTAACAACACCAAATTCAAAATAACTTCTCTCATACAGATCATTAGAACCATATACATTCCATAAACTAAATGATAAATTGTTATCAGATGCATCTAAAGGTCCAATTAATTTATTAACAACAATACCATAATAATCATATGCAACTGAGGATTTTGTTTCGTTGTCTATATAATATCCTGTCGAATTTGTAGAATTAGGTATTTGAGTATTAATATAAGACGTAGATGTTAAGTGTTTTTCAACTATTTTATTCCAAATAACACCATTAATAGAACCATAAATGCTAAAATGTTGTGGTGCTTTATGTAATTTGTTAATTGTGGAACATATAACATATTTTGTTAGGTATATTTTGTATGGCAGTTTAATTGTAACATAATCGCCTGTAAAGTTATTTACTAAATAGGAATTGTCAATATAGGAATATGGCGCAACTTGTTGGTAATTACCAGCCCAATTAGGCTGTGATGATGATATATCAATTTTAGACCAATATGCAGGATCGTTTTTTAATATTATCCAAGGTTTTGGATAAATAAAATCTGATCCAAATAGCTCCCATTCGGATAGTTCACAATACCCACCATATTGATCACCAGATCTTGTTGCATTTATTTGTAAAGCATAAAATCTATAAGTTGTACTATTATTTAAAGTAAATAAAGTTGTATCTACATATGATGTTTCATTGCTTCTTGTATCTATCGCAACCCAACCGTAAACAGAACTAGTATTTAAGCTTCCTCTTCCTGTTGAATTCCAACATGCAACATTATTAGTTGCATAAAGCTTCCAATTTTTTGGATTCCTATTGCCATTACCAAGAGGAGACCATCCTTGTTTTAGATGATATGATTTTATTATTATTTCTTCTCCCATATCAATACCTATATAAATTCCCCTATAATTTGTATCATTTCCAAATGTAACACCTTGAGCACTTAAAGAACCATCTTGATTATAACTACTACCTGATGTCCAAGCAGTACCTCCTCCTATTTTAGCAAAAACTCTCCATCCATCAAATGAATTATAATTAAAAGAATCAGATGTACATGCTCTATATGTTATATTATTTATAGTAGTTGAAGAAGCTGTCATTGGAGACGGGGGATAATTAGTTACTGCACCAGTAATTTGACTGCTACTACTTTTATAACTTGAATATTTAACAATATAAGATCCACCGCCATATTGCGTACCACTAATATCTATTCCGTTTGTTATACTACTTGTATATGTTAGATCATTATCAGATAATGTCCCGTTATCTAATAATGGATTAGGAGGATATTGTCTGATTGTATATGATTTTGAAGTTTCTGTCATATAAATATATATAGTTTACAATATAAAAAATTATAGTTTAATATATTATTTTTTTATTTTTAAACGCATTATATCTATTCTGTTTGATCAACTCTATCATTTAATTCTTTTAATGCTTCTATCAACAGTCCTACCATATTTGGATAAGCTACCGTTTTCATCCCTTCTTCTTCTTTTATCACTTCTGGTAATACTTTTTCTACTTCTTGTGCAATAACTCCTATTTGTTTCCTTGGTTTATTTATTATATTATAGGTAATACCTGACAATTCATTTACTTTATCCAAGGCGGACGTAATAGTTGTTACATTCTCTTTAATTCTTCCATCTGAATAAATAAAAATATCACCGTTCAAAGTTAAATTACCGGAAGCATCCATTTTACATTTATTATTATTACCAAAATTAAAATTAATATACTGTGACAATGAATTAATATAAGTTTGTCCAGTACTTAATTGAACTATTGAAGGAATAAATGATGCGCTAGTGTCTCTGTATCCAAATGTTGCATCATTTGAATATATTATTTGTGTAGAATCATTATTTATTGTTTTTGTAAATTTGTAACGAACTATTACTATTCCTGAACCACCATTGCCTCCTGATGTATAACCACCACCGCCACCACCACCTTTACCATTTGTTCCATTAGACCCATAATCACCTCCGGCACCACCACCATGTGTTGCTGTACCCCCAGAATGAACCCATGATCCGTTCACTAAATTTTCTGCTCCACCACCACCTCCACCAGCATAATCTATTGATGCTCCTGTTATAGTAGACGATACACCAATTCCTCCAACCCCAGCTAACGATATTAATGAACCATTTCCTCCAACACCTCCAGCACCACCTCCTCCTCCTGCTGCAAATATATTTCCACCTTCTACCTCATTACCTCCAGTATTACCTTGTCCTACTGTCCCTTCATTACCAATAGTTTTATATCTTGTTCCTCCAGCACCAGAACCTTGATTTGCTGATGTTGTTTGTAATGTACCCGAAGCTGTTCCTGAAGTATTATATACCCAAGATTGACCGGAACCACCTCCTCCACCGTATGATGTATTCCCAAAGGCTGAACTATTATATCCATTTGCACCTCTTGCAAGATAATTTACAGCACCCGTTCCTCCTCCACCTACAATAATAGTATAAGTTCCTATTGCAATACTTACGTTACTATAATATGATAAACCTCCTGCACCTCCTCCAGACCCTACTGAAGCTCCACCACCACCACCTCCACCAACTACTAATATATCGCATTCTGTATTTTCAAGGAAATTAATTGTATACTGTGTTTGATTTGATCCATTATTCTTAAAAACTAAATATTTATAGTCAGCATCAATAGTTTCTGGAGTGATTTCTTCCTTTCCATATATATACCATCCTTGAAATACCAACCAACCAGCATCATATGTATGTTGTTCAGATACAACCATCAAATAATTTTTAAATATTAGATTATTATTAACAGTTTGTTTGACACCAAAATCACCACCAGCATTATATGTATAATTAGTTTCAGTATGTAATAAAGTCCAATCTGAAGCTGTTGTAGTATTAGTATTCGAACCATATATTTTAAATGCTTTCGGGGATCTATATTTTTGTACTCCTCCTAATATTTTAAAAGAAGACAAAATAATTCCAATGGGCATTTCTATTTTTATCCACGCACCCTGAAAAGTTGTATTATAATAATATGATGAATTATATGTTGTGCTATTAGTCCACCCTGACCCATGATACCATCCACTACCATCTGGTAATGCTGAATTGTCATCGCTATTAACAGCAGGTCTATTACCACTAGTACTTATGCTATAATCAGAACTCAATCCATATATAAAAAGACCACTACTTGTGCCACCGTATGCTTGGATACCTCCTACTGAAAACTTATATAATCCCATACCGTATGTATTTTTAAATGTGGATGATGTTTGTTCGTTGTTTCCTTGAGTATTAGCAGGGTCATTATATGAATATGTGTATGAAAAGTTTGTTGAATTACCTGCTTCTATAGAACCATTTTGAACAGTATAAATACCATTGGCATCATTGTAAGTAAAATACCTATATGGAGGATAAATACTTTCAATATTTAATGATTTAGGTTCAACAATATTAACTTGAGAATTAGATGTAATTGTTTTTGTAAATTTGTAACGAATTATTACTATTCCTGAACCACCAGCACCGCCACCATCACCATCAGGACCATTAGCAATGTATCCATAATAATAACCACCACCACCACCACCACTACCAGTATTATTAGTTCCATTTACCTGTGTAGGAACTATTAAAGAATTACTAGCAGATGTGTTTGATTTTCCAGACCCACCTATACCACTTCCCCCTATACCACCTGCGCTAGTTGATATCCTACCTGCTCCTCCACCAGCAGCATACCATTGTAAAGAACCTGTAATATCTAATTGAATACCAGCTCCTCCATTCATTCCACTATTAGAATTACCAGTACCAGCACCTCCTCCAGCCATCCAGTTTTCTGTTGTTTTAATACTATTATATCCACCTTTTACATTTGTTCCATTTAACAATAGTGTATTTTCTTGTGTAGAAGAACCTGGGTTAGCAGGGATTCCATTACCAGACACACTATTTCCACCTCCAGAACCACCATCAAAACCCCCATCTAAATTTCCAGGTGGTTCTCCTATTCTTGACCCACCACCACCCCCTCCTTTTCCTTCAAAAGATACTCCATTAACTAAAAGGATATTGTTTTGATACATTATTTGAGAAGATAAACCATTATGAACACTATCTTCATTTGGGGTAGAAGTTGTGCTACTAGTATTATCCCCCCCTTTACCAACTAAAATAGTATATATTCCATTCAAAGTTATATTTTTTTGATATACAACACCTCCAGCACCACCTCCACCTCCAACAGATGCTCCACCAGCACCACCTCCACCAACTACTAATATATCGCATTCTGTATTTTCAGGGAAATTAACTGTATACTGTATTTGACCACTAGGTGGTACATAATAATCAGTCCCAAATAATTTTATTTCTGCTAATGTAAAATTTTCATTTGACCCTAATAATGTATTTACAACAAAACCATACATATTATAAGAAGTGTTTGCATTGATTTTAAATGTTAAACTTTCTGCTCCTGATGTACCATCCCAAATAATGTTACTTGCTGTTGTAGATGATGTAGATATATAACTAGTCCAAGCATTCAAGTTAGAATAATTTGCTATTTGCGTCCAACCATTATCTCCAATATTCATACCATATACTCTGAATGATTTGGGCGCTTGAGCAGCAAATGTAGAATATGCACTTCTATTATATAATTGTAAATTTTGTAAATATATTGGAGATGGTAATGAATACGTAAATGTAGAACCATAGTATTTATTTGAGTTTGTATCTTGGGTTAAATCTATGCTTATACCTGTAGTGGAAGAAGATAAATAAGTCCATACTCTATCATTTAAAGTACCTTTACATGAACCAAAATATGTACCAAATGATGTTCTTGTATCATTACAAAAATCACCTATATAATAACCATTATACAAAGCTCCTATACTACCAATATGATTATATCCAATTGATTTATTAAATAAAGTATATACAGCAATATCTGAAATACCATAAGGGTAATTAATTATATATGTACCTGCTCCATACGTATTACCCGAAGCATCAGTCCCACCAACTGATAATGTAGTAGAGTTAATAGTCATAGCACTTGGAGGATATTCTCTTAAAACTACACTTGGTGGAGTTTGATATGTAAAAGCTAAATATTTATAATTAGCATCAATAGATTCAGGAGTTATTTTTTCTCTTCCGTATATTTGCCATTCCCCTATACTTAACCACGTGTCTATTCCTATGTTTTTATTTACAACTAAAGCATAATATGTGTAATAGTTTGTATTACTAATAGTTTCTTCAAATTTATTAGACACATAATTTGAACTAATTAATGCAACTGATTTATGATGAATTTCAACCCAATTACTATCATCGTTTGAACCAAATATTTTGTATATAGATGGGGCGCGATTTACACCTCCTATAGAACTAGCTTCAATTATATATCTTGTTAATTTTATTCTATATGGTAATTGAATTTTAACACATTCTCCGCTATATCCCCCTAAACTAAAAGTTCCTGTATATGTACCAGCAGGTGTTCCACCATAAGATGTCCATGATTGCGTCCATCCTGTATTATTGGTATTAATTATTTTAAATGGTTCTTCTCCAGGGTGATTACTAGATGCGCTAACAATATACACACCGTTTCCGTATGTTTGACCGGTAATTGTTGTAGTATTTGAAGTTGCGTTTCTAATAGGTGGATATATTCTTTCTATAGTTTCTGAAACAGTAGGTTCAATAATATTTTGAGTATTTGATGTAATTGTTTTTGTTAATTTATAACGGATTATTACTTTTGGTACTAAATTATATGTAACAGTACTATCTGTAATTGTATTAGTAAAAGGTACAATTTGTGTTGTTACGCTATTATTATAATTAATAGAATTATCGCTTTTTGTTATACTTGATGTATTACCAACAACTATATTATATGTTCCGGATAATCGTAAATTTTGTAAATATGTATAATTAGGGTTTCCTACAATTAAAGCACTACATTCTGTACCTTCCGTTGGAAAATTAACGGTATATGTAGTTGGAGTTGATATATTATATAATTGCGATACTTCAGTTGCTGATAATACTTTATTATATACACGGAAATCATCCATTTGACCATTAAAAACTCCATCCACTGAAAATGCTGATTTATTAATATATCTAAAACCCCAAGTTAAATTAGGTATTGTAGCAGTTTCATTACTATTAATCTTAATATTATCAACATATACATTTAATGCCCCGGAACTACTAAGAGATACTACTATATGACGCCAAACATTTAATTGTGATATTAAACTATTTGACCAATTACTATAATTGAATGCTGTTGAACCAATTTTTATATACATCGCAGATTCAAAACCTCCTGGAGTTCCTTTTATCGATATAAATATTCCATTATCTAAATTAGTAGATTGTTGTAAATCTATTAATCTTGCCCAATTTGTAATAGATGTAAATCTTACCCATATACTAAAAGTTATTCCATTACCATTCCATATTGTATAAGGATTAAATGTAGCAGGAAACATTAAACTATCAGTATTATCAAACTCAACTGCTTGACCTGCTATATTATAAGTTGATGCTAATATAGTACTATTATTAGTTAAATGATAACCACTACTTGAGCTATCATTATAATCACCATCAAACTTATACCAAGCCTTCAAATTAGTTGAATCTGAAGATAATGCTATAGGTGTATCATTTGTAAAAGTCAAATATTTATAATCAGTACCTATTGGTACTGGGGTTATTTCTTCCTTTCCATATATATACCATCCTTGAAATACCAACAAACCAGCATCATATGTATGTTGTTCAGATACAACCATCAAATAATTTTTAAACATTAAATTATTATTAACAGTTTGTTTTACTCCAAAATCACCACCAGCTGTATATGTATAATTAGTTTCAGTATGTAATAAAGTCCAATCTGAAGCTGTTGTAGTATTAGTATTCGAACCATATATTTTAAATGCTTTTGGCGCCCTATATTTTTGTACTCCTCCTAATATTTTAAAAGAAGACAAAATAATTCCAATGGGCATTTCTATTTTTATCCACGCACCCTGAAAAGTAGTGTTATAATAATATGATGAATTATATGTTGTGCTATTAGTCCACCCTGTCCCTACATACCACCCAGCACCATCTGGTAATGCTGAATTGTCATCATGATTAAGAGCAGGTCTATTACCACTAGTACTTATGCTATAATCAGAACTCAATCCATATATGAAAATACCACTACTTCTACCACCTGCTGCTTGAGTACCTCCTACTGAAAACTTATATAATCCCATGCCGTATGTATTTTTAAATGTAGATGTTGTTTGTTCGTTGTTTCCTTGAGTATTAGCAGGGTCATTATATGAATATGTGTATGAAAAGTTTGTTGAATTACTTGCTTCTATAGAACCATTTTGAACAGTATAAATACCATTGGTATCATTGTAAGTAAAATACCTATATGGAGGATAAATACTTTCAACATTTAATGATTTAGGTTCAACAATATTAACTTGAGAATTAGATGTAATTGTTTTTGTTAATTTATAACGGATTATTACTATACCTGATCCACCGTCACCACCTTTTGTAACAATAGTATCGGCTAAACCTCCACCTCCTCCTCCACAACCATAAATAGTAGCATTAACCCCGTTAGTATTTTTATTTGCTCCATTTCCAGCACCAGATGAACCACCTATTCCAAATACTTGAATATAAGCCCCTGTAGCACCAGTTGCAAAACTCCCCCCTCCTCCTCCTCCAGAACCATAAATAACTGTTGTACCTGTAATTGAATTTGATAAACCAATGCCTCCATTACCTGCATTAGTTGAATTTGCATTAGTACCTACATCAACAAAACCACCACCTCCTCCCGCAGCTCCTCCTTCATAACCATTACCTCCATTTTTTCCTTGTCCGATTGTACCACTTCCTCCACTTCCAGCTCCACCATATTGCGAACCTCCACCACCAGAACCACCATCTAAACCATTCTTAACACTTGGATTACAACTACCTCCGGTACCACCTCCTATAGCAGTAATTGTTGTAAAATTATTTCCACTAATAGAAGAATTGTTACCATTTGTACCTCGTGTCCCAGTCCCACCAGTAGTTCCAGATGTATTACCTATTCCGCCTTTACCAACGTTTATAGTATAAGTACCTGCTGTTAATATTTGATTAACTGAATATACAACACCACCTCCACCACCTCCTCCTCCTCTATCATTTCCTCCAGCACCACCTCCACCAACTACTAATATATCGCATTCTGTATTTTCAGAAAAATTAACTGCATATGGTGTTTGTAATACTGTTGTAGCAGTACTATCGCGAACCCATACTGCCATACCACCATAGGCATCTCGTATGGCACCATTTGATGAAAAATTATTTTCACCATAAACAATTAACCCATCACTATCCATATCATTTATTGATATCCAAGGGTCTTCACCACCATTTATATCTGCTGTCCTATTCCACCATTTAACAGTGTGGGGGTAATTTCTTGCGGATGATTTAATAACATTTCTTGAAGTAAAAGAATAAGCACCTATTACTGATGATTTAGCACATTGTAACCAATGTGTCATATCAAAAGTTCCAAAAACCATTTCATCAAAAGTTCCAAAAGGAACAGCCCATTCATTAGTATAATCATATGGTGTTCCTATAGATGGAACATTAATAGTTGTTGTATTCATATAATTCCCTGTATACCATCTTCCAAGATTTGGTGGTAAAAATCTTACTAATCTCCAACCACCTACTCCTGTTTTTTGCTCTATTAACGGAGCTTGATATGTAAATGATAAATATTTATAATCAGTACCAATTGTTACAGGTGTTATAGGTCCTCCGCTTGTAATATTAGGCTCAATAATATTAACTTGAGAATTTGATGTAGTTGTATTTGTTAATTTAAAACGAATAATTACAATACCAGCAGAACCATCACCTCCTACTTTATTAGTTCCTCCTCCGCCTCCACCACCAGAACCATATGACAATGCGTCAAAACCTACAGTATCATCTCCTCCAGTTCCACCACCTCCTTTTCCACCAACACCACCAACACCTGTTGAATGGTCTCCTCCACCACCTCCTCCTCCTATATAATAATAAGTATCACTTTCTAATTTACCGTTCACTCCAAAATAATTTTTAAAGTTATAATCTATTCCGTTTATAGTTGCTTTATATAATCCATCACCTCCTTTACCTCCATTGTATTGTGGAGCATCTACAGCATTAAGAGCCCCTGATAATGTACCTCCTTGTCCAATACCACCGCCTCCAGCACCATTCATTTCTGGTAAATTACTACCTGTATATGGGAATGAAGTTCTACCACCTATATTACCATATACTACATAAGAACTAGTAGATGATGGTGATATATTTGCAACTGAATTTACTATATTTAGAGATGATGCACTACCACCTAAATAATTTCCTTGTGATCCTCCTCCTCCTCCACAACCTCCATTTACACCATTAGCAATATGCACTCCTCCTCCTCCGCCTCCTTTTGCTCTAAAATATATAGTTGATTCTGTTAAGTTACTAATTTCACTATCATATCCATTATTGCCATTTCCACTATTTACTTTTAAACCTTTATCTCCAACTTTGATTTTATATGTTCCATTCATAACATAATCCTTATAAACTATACAAGCGCCCGCTCCACCACCTCCTGCTCTATCTGTTCCACCAGAACCTCCACCTCCAATCATAAGAATATCACATTTTACATCTTTTGTACATGTAAAATTATAATTTGATGTTGTAGAATCAAAAATATAATAATATTCATTTGAATTAATTTGTGTTGGTGTTACTGGTGTATTATTCATAGTTATAGTGACTGACGATATATCTATAGTAGTAGTTGTTGTATCAGTAGATGTATCAGTAGTTGTATTAGTAGACCCCATTATTGCTTTATTTGTCATTATCTGACCACTTATATCTAAACTATATTCTGGTGTAGTTGTATTTATACCTACTCTTTTATTTTGGTGATCAACTGTTAACAATGTAGAACCTATTTTAAGATTTTGCGAGACATCTAAAGTTCCTGACGATTGAATATTACCACTAGCATCAACATTAAAAGTATTATTACCAATAGATAAATTATTTGAAATATCTACATTACCTTTAGCTATCGTGTTACCGCTGCTATCAACCGCAAATTTATCATTATTAATAGAAAAATTATTTGAAATATCTAACTTTCCTGCTGACTTTATATTACCTGTATTAGACACAGTTATCTTTTGTCCATTTATTGACATATTACCGGAAATATCAAAATTATTTTGAGAACTTATATTCCCATTATTGTCTATTTTAAAAGCACCGTTGTTAATAATAAAGTTATTTGAAATGTCTAAATTACCAACAGATTTAATATTTCCACTAGCATCTACTATAAATTTGTTAGTATTGATTGTAAGATTATTGGATATGTCAATTGTTCCCATTGCTGTTATATTACCATTTTGATCAATAGTAAATTTATTCCCATTTACATACAAATTTTTAGATATATCAATAAAACCATTCACTATAATATTACCTGATATGTCCGCTGAGAATACTCCATTATTAATATTGAAATTTTTAGATATATCTATATTTCCTGCAGAATAAACATTACCTACGGTATTTATACTATAATTGCTACCATTTCTCAAGTTATTAGACAAATTGAACTGACCTTTTGATTTAATATTACCGCTTGCATCAACTATAAATGTATCTAATACCCTTAGATTTTGCGATATGTCTATATTATATAATACTCGCAACTCCCCATTTATTATTGCATTACCGTCTTGTTGGAAACCTCCACTATTAGCATTATTACCATTTGATATTAGATACCCGTAGATAAGCATATTACCACAAATATCAATATTACCACTTGGATCCACAAAAAATTTATTATTAATATTTACATTTCGAGATACATCTAATATGTCATTGAATTGTATGTTTTCAGACAAATATGTATTACCTCCAATATTTAAATTACCAGAAACATCTAATGTTTGTTGTACAAAGCAACTCCCTGAAACATCCACTGTACAACTTGGCGTCGTCGTTCCTAACCCTAAAAGACCATTGTCTGCCAAATAAAATACTGATTTATCGTCGTCTCTTAAATCAATAATTGGCTGCGCTCCTATTTGTTTCACAGTTAAAGCAACCGTATTGCCATCATTATTTATAATAAACTGTTCTGATGTCTGCTGAACAGTATCTACAATAATAATATTACCATCTACATCTAAATTACCTTCTAATCGAGTACTACCTGAAACATGAAAGTTATATGACGGGTCCACACTAGTATTACGTATGCTTACTTTATTTATAGACGAATTTGTAGTAAATGCACTGCTTTTAATATTACCTTTAATATCTAAATTACTTCTTAATGTGGCATTATTGGATATATCAAGTGTATTATTCATAATTACCGAACCGGAAGCATCAACTAGAACATAGTTATTTATATTTATATTACTAGATAAATCAAAATTACCCTGGGATTTAATATTACCACTCGAATCAATAATAGTTTTTCCGTTATTAATATTTATATTTTTAGATATATCTAAAGTCCCGGCTACTGATAAATTGCCAGATGAAGCATTAACCACAAATTTATTATTATTTAATGTTAAATTACCTGAGATGTCGGTATTACCAGATGCAGTAATATTACTGCTTGCATCTATAATAGGGTAATTTTGATTTTTTATTCTATATTCATTTGCAATTAATGATCCACTTACATCAAACGCTTCATTTGCGATATTTTTACCAACACCTACTCTATTATTTGTTCCTATTGATAATGCAGCTGTGTTTGTATTACCAGATTTAATAAATATATTTGAATTATTTGCTTTGATTAAACCATCCTTTAACGATGAACCAAATGTTTTAGAAGTGTCTGTAACAAGACCAAATTCAAAATAACTTCTATCTTTCAGATCATTAGTACCATAAATATTCCATAAACTAAATGATAAATTGTTATCAGACGCGTCTAAAGGTCCAATTAATTTATTAATAACAATACCATAATAATCATATGCAACTGTAGAATTTGTTTCGTCGTCTGTATAATATCCTGTTGAATTTGTAGAATTGGGTATTTGAGTATTAATATAAGATGTCGATGTCAAGTGTTTTTCAACTATTTTATTCCAAATAACACCGTCAATAGAACCATATATGCTAAAATTTTGAGGTGCTTTATGTAATTTGTTAATTGTGGAACATATAACATATTTTGTTAGGTATATTTTGTATGGCAGTTTAATTGTAACATAATCGCCTGTAAAGTTATTTACTAAATAAGAATTATCAAGATAGGAATATGGCGCAACTAGTTGGTAATTACCAGCCCAATTAGGCTGTGATGATGATATATCAATTTTAGACCAATATGCAGGATCATTTTTAAATATTATTAATGGATAAACATTTCTTGGATTATTATAAATTGAAGCTATTTCATTTGTAGTAAGAACTTTATTATAAATACGTAAATCATCTATATTTCCAATTAACCAACCATTTGAAGAAAATAAACTTTTGCCAATATATTGTCTTGCATATGTTATATTAAATAACGATCTAGTTATATTAGGATTTATATATTGATTATCAATATAAATAGACCAAACACCCGTGGAAGATATAGACCATATAATATGATGCCATGTATTATCTATTATTGATGTTGTACTATTAAAATCTAATTTGAATGAATAAGTTCTATTACCTAAAGATTGATTACCAAAATTATATGTAGTATTTAAACTTATATTAGTACTAGAATTACCACTTAATGCATAAGTTGTTTGAGCTACTGCATTATTGGTACTCCAAGAAATAACTCCTGAATTTGTAGATGTAGTTGTACCATCTTTCCATCCAAATTTATAATTTGAGGTACTAAATACATTTGTACCTTGAACTAATTCGAAAGGATATGAATTTAGACCAGTGGTAGTAATATATCTTGAAGTACCAATTCCTCTTATTACATAATTTGCACTACCTGTATCTTCTAAAATAAGTGGTGTAATTGATTTACCTGTAATTTTAGTATTAAAACTCCAATTTGTAAGTATAGAACCTAATTGTATTCCTAAATTCAATAAATTTACATATGTTGTTGATGCTCCATCTTCATGAGTACCAGTTACTAATCCGTTATTATATGAATATCCAGTTAAAGTATAACTTGAACCTGTACCTGTAGAATTTTGTATTTCAAATTTTATATCATTATTTGTTGAGTTTTTATTTATTGCAATCCAATTATCAGAAGTTATCTCGTCTTGAGAATTTGATGTAATCGTTTTTGTCAATTTATATCGGATTATTACTTTTGGTACTAAATTATATGTAATAGTAGTATCTGTAATTGTATTAGTAAAAGGAACAGTTTGTGCTGTTACGCTATTATTATAAGTAATAGAATTATCGCTTTTTGTTATACTTGATGTATTTCCAACAACAATATTATATGTTCCATATAATGATAAATTTTGTAAATATGTGTAATTAGGATTTCCTATAATTAAAGCACTACATTGTGTATTTTCAGGGAAATTAACGGTATATGATGTTTGATTTATACTTGTTAATGTAATTATTATATTAGCAGACATTGTAGAAAATGTTTCTTCTATTCTCACAACATCACCAACATTATATGCTTGAGAATATGTTACAAGTCTATTAGTTGGTGTCGCTCTTGATTTTTCAACGCCATTTATTAAAAGTCTAACTTCTTCTACTCCTTGAACACCTAATCCATACGTAATAGATAAAAAATTATGAGTACTTGGTAAAGTCATTTGAATCCACCCTATAACTCTATCACCCGTCCATACAGCGTCATTATCATATGGTGTTAAAAAAGTATTAAGAGAATATGTAAAATTGGGAATTGTATCAGCATATGCTTTCCAAGTTGCTTCGCTATTATACGAACTAAAATCATAGATCAAATTAGGTGTTGTTTTTGTTAATGTAATAATTAAATCAGCATTCATAATAGCGTACAATTCTTCAATTCTTAAAATATCTCCTACGTTATATGATTGTGTATGTATTAAGCTTCCTTGGTTACCGGTTGCTGATTTTTTCACAACACCATTTATTAATAATCTAACCTCACTCTGATAATAAATATTACCAAAATTAACAGTTAAATTATTATATGAACTTGGTAATTGATATTCAATATATCCAACATTGTTTTCTGGAGACCATAAACCAGCATACCCGTCTGCAAAATAAACCGCAAAATTATATGTAAAACCTGGAATAGAATTAGCTTTAGCCTTCCAAGTTGCCTCTGTATTAAAATCTGTAAAATTATGTATTAAATCAGGTGTACTTGAAAACTCCAAATATTTATAATCAATACCAACAGATACAGGTGTTATAGTTCCTCCACTTGTAATGCTAGGCTCTATAATATTTAAAGAATTTGATTTAATTGTTTTATTATATAAAGATGTTACTTCTGCTTGTGTTAATTCTTTATTAAATACATAAAATTCGTCAATATTACCATTGAATGCTCCTAAACCAACATTAGTAAAAATTTTTAATTTAGTTATATTCGGACATTGAGGTAAAGGATATGTAGAACTATTATACCATCTAATAGTTCCATCAGTAGTACCTGGAACTAAATTAAGATTAGTACCATTGAAATATACTTTTATATTACCTGATTTATTTAATATTAATACTACGTGATACCAAGTATCAAATGCTTGTGATGGACCCCAACCGCTACAATAAGTTTCGCCATTTATATATGAAAAGCTAAAATTAGCTATATAAACATTATTATAATGTGATACAGACATATTAATCCATTGACTAGAGTCTGATGGATTATGAAAATGAAATAGATGTGTATTATATATATTATCGTAGGTTGCTAATTTTTTATAATACCAACAAGAAATACTTATTCCTGTTGTTGAGCTATCATATATAGATTTTAATGGGAAATCACCTTCTAAACGGTCACCGTCATTCGTTGCTTGAAATGAAGCACCTTCAATAGCGGTTGTTGTATTATAACCACCAGTACCTCCTACAATAGTAGGTGTTAAGTTATATTTAGTACTTGAAGGATTACTATCAAGTCCCAAACTATTACTATCATTAAACTTATAATATGCTACTAAATTATTTATATTTATATTTGTTGGTAATATTTTTGACAATTTATAACGGATTATTACAATACCCGAACCACCACCACCACTTCTATCTCCTACATTCCATCCATTTTGAACACTACCTCCTCCTCCTCCAGTATTTGGCATAGCATCTGTTGCTGTTGCTGTTTCTCCTTTTGATGCCCCGCCAAATCTATTTACCCCTCCATTGCCATAAGAACCACTAGTATATCCACCGCTACCTCCACCACCTGCAAACCAACCATTATCCCCTACCATAGTTCCAAATATCGCAGACATATCTATACCATCACCACCTGTTCTTCCAATATTTTCATTTCCATCTGTTTTACCAGCTGAACCTGCACCACCTCCTCCACCACCTACATAACCACCTGGACTATTTGAACCATTGTTACCATATCCTCCACTTGCAGATGTAGGTTGTGTACCCGTTCCTGCTGACGTACCATAACCACCACCACCTCCGGAACCACCTGATCTACCACCATACAGACTTCCTGTATTTCCACCACCACCACCTCCACCAATTGCTGTTAATGTTGTAGAACCTATTACTATAGACGAATCAAATCCATTATTTGAAGTTTGACCAGGTATAATATAATTTCCTCCTTTTCCTACATATATTGTTGTTGTAGTATTAGATGAAATTGTATAATTGCGTCGTAATACTACACCTCCACCACCACCTCCACCACTATCTCTTACACCTCCACTACCACCACCACCAACAATTAATATATCACATTCTGCATTTTCAGGAAAATTAACAGTATATACTGTCTGATTTTCTCCTTTATTTGTAAATGTCAAATATTTATAATCAGTACCAAATGTTACTGGGGTTATAGTACCTCCACTTGTAATATTAGGCTCTATAATATTTAAAGAATTTGATGTAACTGTTTGTTTCAATTTATAACGGATTAATACAATACCAGAACCACCATTACCACCTAAAGTTGCTGAAGGATCACGAATACTACCGCCACCGCCACCAGTACCATTTATACCATTAATTCCTCTTCCAATCCCATCGCCGTTACCCCCACCACCTCCATATAGAGTTGAACCTCCATTACCGTATCCATCACTAGTACCATCACCTCCACTACCTCCACCACCTGCAAACCATCCGTTATCACCAATTGACGATGAAAACTTTTCACTAAAAATAAAAGTTCCTACTCTGTCAATACCAAGTCCGCCATTTTGACCTGTAGTATTACTTGTAGATGTAGCACCAGTACCTCCTGCACCACCACCACCACCACCAGGAAAAGAATTACCGTCACCTCCACCATGACCACCATTTTCACCAAATTGATTAATTATTGCTGGTGATATTATTCCTATTTGAGATTGTGATTTTTGCGTTTGTGTTCCATTTGCAGAAGCCCAACCTCCACCACCACCGCTTCCGCCATTTGTTGCAATTATAGGCTGAAATGCCCCTCCACCACCACCACCGCCTCCGCCGTTTGCTGTAATAATTACAGAATTATCGGATTTTATAAAAGTTGTATTATTACCAACACTTCCGTTACCACCAACATGTATAGCGCCATTACCACCATTACCACCTTTTCCGACGTTAATAGTATAACTACCATTTGCTTGAAAATTTTGAATTAAAACTAAACCTCCAGCACCTCCACCTCCAGCATTTTGTTGTCCACCACCTCCACCACCGCCAACTAGTAATATATCACATTCTGTATTTTCAGGAAAATTAACAGTATATGATGTTTGAGTTTCAGATTCGCCACTGTGTACAAAAGATAAATATTTATAATTAGAACTATCCGAAGATGTATCAGCAGTATATTTTACAAATACATTAACTTCTGCAGGTGGTGCTCCCCACCAATGTGTTGTGGAGTTTTCAATATACAAACAATGTGGACCTTTTATATAAGGTCCAATATCATTAACAGTTCCGTCTATTTTTAAATGTTTAATATTTAAATTAGGATCTGCATTTTCAATATTATTAATTCTATTATATTGAAGTCCTTCTGTCTTTCCATTTGGATAATTTAATGCTTTATATAAAGGTTTCCAATTTGGATAATTAACTTCAACCATATCTGATTTTCTTATAACAGCCCATCTATCATTCCATTCACTATTAAAATCATTTGTGTTTTCATAAAACAAGTAAAATTGAACATTAGCACTATCAAATGGTATAGACCATTCAGCTAAATTATTACTAGCATTTCCAATAGTATAATTATTAACAGTGCTACCATTGAATGTGTTCCCTGAAAACCATGGTCTACCATTATTTCCTGTATTATTAGCTAATTCAGGACCTCCTGGTAAATGTTTTATTTGAACCCATCCAGACATTCCTGTATTTTTTGTAACTCTATCAAGTAAAATATTAGATATTGGTGTTATATCATATGTTCCAAATATATCCCATTCTGAAAATGTAAGATATGTATAATTACCTATTAAGTTATATACTACCATAGCAAAATATCTATAAGCTGTAGTATTTGTTGAAAAATTACCAAAATTTGTGAATTGATTATAATTATATGTTAATGATGTTGTTTGAGAGTGTATTTCAGTCCAAGAAGAATGAGTGTTACTAGTCCAACATGCACCATCATTTGAGGCATATATCTTAAATGTGTTAGGCATAGCACCTAAAAAGTTTAAAGTAGGATAAGCAGCATTATCACGGGGTGCTATTCTCATATTACGAAGAATTATTGACCTTCCTAAATCAATGTATATAACAAGACCATTAGCCCCTTTAAAAGAGGTAGAACCTGTATAATTATAAGGAGAAAAACCACTAAATAATAGTGCGCTATGGTAATGGTCAGGACTTACAATTGAATTATTGAATAGATAACAAGATATTTGTGGGCTTAAAATAGCATCACTTGTTTTACATACAACATTATAACCATTATCAGCCCAACTATCGGCATTTGTTGAAGGTGTTTCAGGATATTGTTTAATTCCTTTTGCGATAGGTTCAATATTATTAGCTTTATTTGTACTATCACCAAATGATAATAAACTTGCTGATAAACCGGATGACGTTGATAATTTAGACCATAAAGAAAAAGTTATACCGTTATTGTTCCATATTGTATATGGATTAATTGTCGATGGAATACTAATATATTGCGAGTTACCATTAAAATACGAGCTACCATTCCCTACTTTATAATTAGTATTATCAAAAGTAGAACCATAATTTATTAAATTATTCTCATTTCCAGTACTATCTAAAAGCATATTTGTAGCATTTTTATCAAATTTATAACGTGCAATTAAATTATTATTATTTTCTTTATAACTTGAATATTTAACAATATAAGATCCACCACCATATTGCGTACCACTAATATCTGTTCCATCTGTTATACTACTTGTATATGTTAGATCATTATCTGAATATGTTCCATTATCTAATAATTGACTGGGAGGATATTGTCTGATTGTATATGATTTTAAACTTTCTGTCATATAAATATATATAGTTTACAGTATAAAAAATTATATTTTAATATATAATTTTGGTATTTTAAACGCAAAAATACCAAAACATTCATAAAAAAATCACAACTAATAATGGTTTCTTATTACATTAAACAAATATAATAGTTGTATTGTTTCATTTGCATTATCAAGTAATTCATAATCTATCTTGCTCGCAATTAATATAATTTTTCTTTTATTAACGTCTGATATATTAGGATCTTGAATGATTTTTTCAAATATATTATTTAATAATGTGATAGACGAGTACCCTTCATTTATAATTTCTCGCACAAGTTTAAACAATTTATTATGATCTGTTTGCTTATTAATAACTATATTCCAAATATTATTAATTTGTGTATTAGATATTTGACCCGAAATATCAATTAATAAATCAGAATCAATATTATTATTAATATATGATGCTCGTTGTAATAAATTTATAACTTTACGTAAATCACCTTTTGTTATTTTAAATAATGTATTTATTGCATTTTTATCAACAATAATATTTTCTTTTATTGAAATATTATTTATAATCTCATTTATTGATACCGTGGAAATTGTTTGAAACCTAAATTTTGCACAACGCGATGTTAAAGGTTCTATAATTTTGGTCACATAATTACATATTAATATGAATCGAGTACTATGTGTGTACAGCTCTATTATTCTTCGAAGGGCAAATTGTGAATCGCTTGTCATCGCATCCGCTTCATCTAATATAATTATTTTAAACAATGGAATATTATTATCTTCAATTGTATTAATTGCAGAATTAGCAAAATTCTTTATTTTATCCCTTACTACTTTAATACCACTTTCATCAGATGCATTTAATTCTATCACGCGCTCTTTAAAAAGTTTATCATTTCGTTCATAATGCGTCCATTTATCTTCTCCTTTTTTCTTTGGTAAATAATATAATTGTTTAGCTAATGCCAATGCAGTTGAAGTTTTTCCAGTCCCTGGCGGACCGTAAAACAACATATGTGTTAAATTTTTTTTTATTATCGCTTGCTCAAGTAATAATTTAATTTCATTTTGTTGAACAATCTCAATGACTTTTTTTGGTCTATATTTCTCTACCCACAAGTTATTTATTACATTATTTGTCATTTTTATTATTAATAATATTAACTAATTCTTTATATTTTATATAATTTTTTTTCAATTTTTCAAAAAAAAAATTGAAAAACTAATTTTCAAATATATAATTTGTATAAATAAATACAAAATATATATATAAACATGGCGACTAATATTTTTAAAGTTGAAAATATTTTATTACATTTTAATACTAAATGTATTAATATTAAAAACGATCAATGTGCAATTTGTAGAAATAACTTACTTGATAGATGTATTATATGCCAAACAGACATGAAAGAATGTAAAAGCGTTTTAGGATGCTGTGGTCATGGATTTCATGAATGTTGTATTAATAAATGGTGCAAAACAAGAAATAATTGTCCATTAGATGATAAAGAATGGATAACAATTCGTTATATATAATTATTTTATTATTTTATTATGTATCCATTTATTACAAATCCATTTTTCACCTTTAATAACTGGTTTCCCACCGTGTAATGATTCGACTATTATTCTATCATTTTTATCTAATGTCCTAAATAATAATCCTTTACCTTTTTTAGGTTTTATTTCTAAATTTAAATATGGAAATACTGTCTCACCTCCTTCTTCTACATCATTTAAATATATTAATAATGTATATTCTCTACTTGTAACAGTTGTCTTCACATTTGTATTTTTAGTGACATCGTAATGTGTTTTGAAATATCCACCTACTGGATAATAAACTACTTGCAAATCCTCTAAATTATTATCATTCTTATTTGTTAATTGTTTTGCGATAGATGAACATTTTGTTTCAATTAAATTTTCATTTAATTTAAACCATGTAGTTTTACTTTTTCTATGATTATTAATAGTATTATAATTATTATTAAAAATGGTACTATCTGATAATTTTTTATATTTAGAATATTTTATTAATTGGTCACACTCATCACTAGTTAGAATATTATCTATTTCATACAAAAAATATTTATTATTTCCATATTTTTTTATTATAAATTTGTTATGATAATTATAATAATAACAATAATATATTACAAACAAACTTATTATTGTTATTAACAAGCAAATTAATATTTTTTTCATTATTATAATATATATATATATATATATATATTTTATAATAATATTTCTATTGTAACTCTACTTTTAAAATTTTCTAATATATTTTCAATCTCTTTCAAGTATAAACAATTAATTTTAATATTAAAATGCATGTTTTCAAATTTATGATAAGACAATACCAAAGGTAGTGATTTTAAACGACCAAGTATCCCTTGACATTCTTTTGGTCTCGGTTTTTTGCGCGTTGGGTACTTTAACATCCATTCAAAACACAATGCATTGTGTTTATCAAAATCGTTCGATTCTATTATCAATAAATATTTCCATTCAACATCTACATTAATTTGTGTTGTGTATTTTGCACCTCCTTTTAATTCCCCATTATGCTGTCTTATACGTTTTACCGGATTAATTGTGTAACCATTATATGTTTTATTATTACTGTCATTATATAAAATATAACAATAATGCATTATTATTAAATATGAAATTAATTTCTAAACTTTTTATATATTTAATAATGTCTTATTTAGATGAAATAAAATCATTACAAATTATAATAAATGAATACAATGAATTAAAAAATATACATCCTAATATAATTAAATATATTTTGCCATTTATCAATTATATTGAACCCTATACATATAATTTAAAAACTAAAGAAACTTTTTATTATAATAACAAAATAAACCAAAGTATTCATTTTTATCAAAATTTGTCTTTATTTTCTAAAATAAATTTAAAACAAATATTAATTATTACTTCTAACGTTAATATTGTAGAATACTGTTTATTACTTAACAAGACTCACATTGAAAAAATTAAATTATTTGTTCTAAATATAGATCATTTAGAACAATTTATTTTATTAAAAGAAAATTATAAAAACCTAATTGATATATATTACATAGGATATAAATTTGATTACGACATGTATATTACTATAACATCTCTAATACAGAATGAAAAATTTAATTCTATCATATTAGATTATTCAGATAGTAATAAATTATACAATGGTAATGAATTATCGACAGCATTGCTTATTTTATTAATTAATAACTTTTTAGATGATAATAATTTTTGTGTCAATTATAATAAATTACCTACTCAAAACAATACTCTAATATACTTTTATAATATTCTATTTAACTGTTTTTACAATCATAATTTAAATGACTCGTATCTATACAATTATAATGACATTAATGATTACAAAACAATACTACTATATAATAACTTTAAACAAAAAATATCAAAAAAAGATGAAGAATTTCTTATTAATTTTTTAAAATCGGATGGTAAAATTAATTATGATTATAAATTATCAGAGGACTTTCTAAATAATATGAAACATATATGGAAGAAAGTAGTCATTACACATAAAGAAAATTTAGAAAGAGTCAAGAATATTTTACAAAAACAAAACAAAACAAAAAGGCTAGTATATCATCGAAATAATTTAAAAACCATCGAAATGACAAAATTAACTAGAATTCCAGAGTTTGTTTCTGATATTCCGGTAACAAATAGCATATACAACGAAAATGCTTTAGACCACCAATCTAAATGTCACTGGGGACAAAAAAAATTACTTTTGTCTGAAATACAGTTTTTCACTCGTATTTGTAAAACATTAAATACTAAATCTTTAAAGGAATTTGCTGTTGTATATATAGGCTCAGCAGGTGGACATCATTTACCCATATTATATAATCTATACCCTGATTTAATTTGGCTATTATACGACCCGGCGCCTTTTTCAAACGAAGTTATGAAACACCCGACAAAAGATAAATCCGTCTTTGTGTATAATATGTTTTTTACAGACGATACATTAGATCATGTCCGTAAAAACTGCCAGGGAAGAAAGATATTATTCATTTCGGATATCAGAGTAGAAACTAAAGAAGAGGATATTATTAAAGATATGAGAAACCAAGCTTTCTGGGGGACAGAACTAAACTCACCTTTCATGCTTCACAAATTTAGATTACCATATGAAGAATTAGAATCAATCCCTAAATCTAATTTACAATTTAAATTAAATGATAAATTATTCACTAATCCTGATTTCAAAACAACGAAGAACATGTTATACTTAAAAGGCGATATATATTTGCAGATATTCCCGCCGCCATATAGCGGAGAATTAAGATTATTTGTTGAACAAAAAAACGGCAAATATGAATTCGCAGAGTATGATTATTTGGATATTGAAAATCGATTAGTGTATTTTAATAGTTACATCCGACCCTATTTTTATTGTTCCACAGATGATAAAATATGCAAGGAATATAAGTATATCAATTATATCCCTGGGTATGACACCAGTATGGAATGTTTAATGGAATATAAAATAATTATGGATTATTATAACTATTTTTTTGATATTAAAGATAAAAAAGTCATTATTCAAAAACTATATGATATGAATTTTTATTTAGAAAAACTAGCTCATCGTAAATTTATTACTTGTAATTATGATACAACAATTAAATATTTAAAAAAAACAAATATTAATAATAATTATGATAAATATAAGAAATTACAAATATGGAAAGAAATAAGTAAATTTAACATTGCTTTATCTGCAAAAATTCAATATAAATTTATTAAAGACGATGGAGCTGGTATTTTAGGAGAGAAGCGATATCATAAAGCTATGGGTTATTTAAAACCATTTATTACAAATATAAATTATGTAGAATTATAAAATTATATATATATATATATATATAATGCCTGAAGCAATAGGAGAAACAAAAGGAGAAACAAAAGGAGAAACAAAAGGAGAAACAAAAGGAGAAGCTTCAGAACACACAACTATAAATAATTATAAATTATTTGAAACCATAATGTTTATCCTATTTATGTCTATATGTCCAGGAATAGGATAAACATTATGAATTATTTAAACCTGATTCTAATTCTGATATCACAAATGAAATAAAAATTTTTGCAATAGTTAATATGTTTTTTTCTATAATACTAATTGTTTTTTATAATTACATAGTTGATAATACTCATTCTAATATTTTTAAAAATATTTATAAGTTTTTTTATATTATTAATTTATTAATTACATGTTCGCTTACTATATATTTTTCAAAAAATAATATTGATAATCAAATATTAAAAATAGTATATTCTCTAAATTCAATATTATTTTTAGCATTTACAATTAAGTTATTATAGTAGATGTAAAAACATATTAAATGTGAATATTATTTCATCCAAAATATTACAGTCCATCTTTCACCTTCTTTTAGTTGTTCGACTTTATGTAATATATTTGTTTCCATTATTACTAACGTATTTTGTTTAGGACTAATAAAAAAATCATTGTTTATTACAAGAGAACCTCCATCCTCTTCTTTCACGTCATTTAGATAATATATTAATGCTATTTTTCCTTTACATCCATCATAATGTTCTGATAAAAAACAATATTTTGTATAACATGAAATAAAACCGGTTGTTATTTCCGAGACATTATAATTTGTTAATTTATTAATATAATTTATTATATCTTCTTTTTGAAAATATGATAACACATTTTTTGTCAATTCATCTTGAAATTCCGTACGAAAAAATATATATTTAAATTTATTTTTTGATGTATATATTTCATTAAATATATTTTTTGTTGTTATTGTATCATAATTATCATAATATTTATTATCACCTAAAGCAGATAGTTTTAATTTTGCTTTTATTGCTTTATTTCTTATTTCTTCAAATATATTTTTTGGTAAAAAGTGTTCTAATTTAATAATATCATTATTCATTTTATATTATTAAAAGAAATAATATCTATATTTTTTAAATTTATTTTTTTATTGAAATATTATTGTTTTTATTTTTATTTTTATTTTTATGAAAGTCATAAACTGTTCTATGGAAACGTTTCTTTATTTCTTCATCTTTAACCACTTCATCTTCATCTATTCCTTTTTTCATAAGATTTTCCATATAAGGAGATATTTTTATCTCTTCATTTTCAATTAATAAATTAACATCATCAATCCTTCTTGGTATTACAGTTTCAAATAAATCTTCTTTATCTATTGTTTTCCATGTTTTATCCTTATCAAATATTTTTGCATCATTGCTTCTTAGATTAGTAAATGTGATATTTTGATATTGGGGTAGTCTTGGATTGCAATTTAATTTTTTAGCACACATAACAGAACAAAACATACCTGAATTTAATATAGTTTTCTTTTCTTCTGGTGTCAAATCATCTATGTTTTCCATCCCAAATGGTACTAGATTATAAAAATTATTTATTGTGTTATTTGTATTATTTGTATTATTTGTATTATTTGTTACTTTTTTATTACTTGTTTTATTAGTTGTTTTATTTGTTGATATATATTTTTCTAAAACATCCTTGTATATTTCTTTTGCTTCGTGTTCTTTTTCAAGTTTTAATCTATTTATTTCTTCTTTTAATATTTCTATATCTTCTTTTAATTCCATGTTTTCGTTTTTTAGTTCTATATTTTCATTTTGTAATTGTGTAATTATAAAATCTTTATCAATATTATTATTGCATGGAAATTTACGATTTATATGTATTTCATAATTATATTTTTTTGAAAACTCTTTAAAACATTTATCGCATTTATATAAAACCATATTATATATCTTATATTATACAATAATGATATTTTTTTAAATATTTTTTAAACAATTGGCAAAATGCCAGAAAAAATACCATAAAATTGCATTTTTTATACTATTTTTATGGCAAAATTTATAATAATGTAAGTTATAATGTTTATATAATTACAAAATAAAAAAATACAATATATAATATTTATTAAAAAAAAAATGTTCACAGAGAGAGAGAGCCGATTATAAAAAAAAATTGGTCTGGCTTATTAAGTTTTTTTGATTTTATAAAAGTATCCAAATTTTATAAAAATATTTAAAAAAATATCATTATTGTATAATATAAGATATACAATAATGGTTCATGGATATGTTTATATTATTAGAGAATGCGACTTTGTTAGATTAAACGAAGATATATATAAAATTGGCCGAACAGCTAAAAATAATCCAGAGGATAGGTTTAAAAAATACAGGAAAGGAACTGAAATAATTGGATGTTTTAAGGTCAATGATTCAATTGAATGCAAAAATAAAATAATTAAATGTTTTTCAAATCATACTAATATCAAAAAAATGACAGAGTATGGAAAAGAATACTTTCAAGGAAATAAAAATGAATTATTAGGTGAAATATTTCAAATTATAAAAAATTATAATAATTAAAACCATTTGGTATATTATTTTGTTTATGGTTCTCAGACTTATTATGTCAAACTGATTCTAAACATTATTTAGTATCAGTTAAATACCATCTTAATATTATACGTAGACAGCCTTCTGAGCAACATGCAGGACAATTAGGATCTAACATGTTTTTAAACTGGTCGATATTAATATTGTTCAAATACTTCATTACAAATGTATAAAGATCACTCTCAATATCACTCTCAAGCTGATGCTGTTCAATCTCTTCATATTCTATCTTCTTGATATGTGCTTTAAATGCACATATCAACATGTGTCCAATGTCGTCTTCTTGATTGTATTTTTGCATATGTCTCTCGTTAGACTTTTCTATGTTAGAAATTCCATTATTAAGAATAGATATTTTCCTTTGCTTGATCTGGTCGATCATGTTCTTGTTGGTCGCGTTGGTCGCGTTGGTCGCAATGGTCATTTTCATTGTTCTATTTTTTAATAATAATCACATAATAAAAAATATTCAATTTTTTTAAGTTAAACAATGAGATTTGGAATCTCAAATTTTTCAGATATTAGCTTTGCTATTTTATGATCAATTATTGCACCATTATGTTTTATATCATTTGAACCATGAATACGCCTACTTTTACCAGTGTTTAGGTTTAGTAATATAGGAATATCATATCCTTGATGATCACCATATTTATAATATAAAACATAAGTAAAACTATTATATTTAACAATAGTTTGACCTCTATCGCTATAGATTCTATCGGTTTGAATATCTGTAAAATAAAAATTAGGTCGAATACTCATTAATTTACTTTGCCAGTCTAATACAGGTAACCACTCGTTTTGTTTATCACCTTGAATAAACATATTTATAATTTTACTTATAAATATGTTTTTATATTATAAATCAATTTTTAGTTTTTATCACATTCTGAAATTAGAAGTAAAAATATTTAACTTTGTAAATTTTATGATATAAATTTTGTATATACAAATGGAGGACTATATGTTTGTATAGTATCTAAATTTAATGTTTCATAATTTTTATCAAAACATTTATCTAATAATTGTTCTTCATAGGTTTTTACATCCTCTTTGTTACCACAAAGATACATATAATAATTGCATATATCTTGTTTATTACAAAACATATATAATAAACAAATAAAATATTTTTTTTTTATTTTTTTTCTTTTTTCTTTTTAGTTCTATTTAAGTAATACTGTTTAGGGTGATAAACTTGCTGTGTTGTAATATATTTATTACACATAACAATAAAATTATTAACAAAAGTTTTAATATCATTTTGAAATTGGTAATCAAAATATTGAACTTTGTAAATTTTAGTTATTATATCATAAAATAATGGTATTGATATATTTGTTAGCTGATCATTTATATTACCATTATCTATTAATACAGGAATGAACGTTTCTCTCTTCTTGTATGATTCTTTATGTGAATGAGAACATGTTTCTTTGTATTTAAAATAAATCATATTTGGATATATTTCAATGTCGTTTGTTAATATTTTACATTTGTGTAGTGATTCATAAACTAAAAATATATTGTTTCTATTTTTAATGAATATTGGTTTTTGGTCATGATTAAATCCTGATATACCTACTAATTTATGAGTTTTAATACTTTTACAATATTCAATAAGTTTAATTAATGATATTTTTTCAGAAGTAAAATTATAATAAAACAACACGTTACTATTAATATCATCTATGGTTGTTGTTATTTGTTTAGGATAATCAAATATTTGTTTATTTAATTGATATACTTGTAAATCTATTTTTTTATAATAATTTTTATCATGAAATATATCATTTAAAACATCTATAATATTTTTTTGAGTGATTGATTTTGTTTCTATATTTTCACAATTATACAAGGACATTAATAAATCATAATATTCTCCTTTTTGTTTAATTATATATTTTGGTAAATCGTCAATTATATCAAAAGTATGAGCTAATGACCACGACATAATATTATAAATTAATTATATATAATAAATTTAATTATATATAATTATTTTTAATTAAATACAATATTTATATATATTTATTAAATACAATATTTATATATATTTATTAAATACAATATTTATATATATTTGTATTCTTTATATTCAAAATATTCATCTTTTTGAACTGGTAGTTCCCATGGTGTTCTTGGTTTATGATTGTTACATACAATTAAATCTGTATTTTGCCATTTTGTCTTAAATTCATCGGATTTATCATACAAATTAAGTTTTATTATTTCATTAAATGTATCACAAAAATAATGTAAAAACATTGATTTATCTTGTTGTTGAAATAGATATATTTCTTCATAATTTAATGAACAAACAGCATCTATTTCTCCTGAACTTGATTCAACTATTTGAGGACCTCTGAATCCTCCATCTAATAATTTTGGAAACATAGTAAAAAATAATTTATGATCTGGTAAATAGAATAAAAAAACTCCAACATTATTATAATCTGTTGCTAACATTAAATTTAATTTTTGCGGATCAATTGTATTATTTTTTAACTATGTTACATTAACATTTCTAGAATGAAATAAATTATTTAAATTTGCTTCTTCGTTTATTTCGTCTATTGCAGCTTGTAATGGAGTAACATTTTTTTTATTAGAACCACCAAAACTTCCCCATTTACCACAATATTCAATATTTGTTCCTGCAGCACCTGTGTTTTTTCCAAATAATCTTTTTCTTGTACCTAAAGGAACTTTACGAGCTAATCCAAAATAAAATACACCATTTGAATCCCTTGTATAAACATATGAAGCTGTATATTGAGTTTGTTTTTTTTGAAAAATATCTAATTGTGTAATTGCACCACCAAACTGATTTTTTAATTCATTGTATTTAGTTTTGTATTTTATATATTTGTTATAAAAATCTATATCCATTAATATATATTATTAATTTAGAAAATAAATTATTCTATTTCACAAATTAAAGAATCAATATCATTTCTTTCTATAACAATCATCCATGAAATGGTTACAAAACTTAATCTATTTTCACAAGTGATATATAAATACTCGCCTTCTAATCGACCAATAACACGATCAAAATTTTCATTATTCTGTAAAAATATATCTGGATTTTTACCCAACATACTTAATGTTCCTTCTGTGATTCCTCCTGTAATATTGCATTCTTTACAAACATTGACCTCAGCTTTGCCATAAAATAATGTTGTTTTGCCGCGATAAATCAAATCAGCCCTAGGACCTTCTATACTAGCGTGTATTAATTTATGATTCATCTTCACCGGATGATCAATTGTGAAATTTTTAGTTCCTGATGCAGTAATCGTACCTTGAACATGTAAAGTTGCAATGGGATTAGTTATACCTATACCAACATTACCACTTGTATATGTTATATTATTATTCGTTCTTGTCCAATGATTGAATGGTGTACCAAACATTGTTATAATAGGTATTGCTTTAATAATATAATTACATACTATGAAAGGAGGCATAATACTATGAGGTTGTGTTCCACCTGTAGATTCAATATAATTTGTATTATCTGCGTTCATTTGTTCATATTGACCACCTCTATCACCAATCATAATATCTTTTTTATTAGTTGCTGAATACTCTAATGCAGACGTACTTTGACTGTTGAATACTCTGTGACTGTGTGCAGGAATTTCGTCAACAGTCAAAGTATGAGTTTCACTACCACCAGTTTCTCCAATAGATCTATTTTGTCCCGAACCTACAATTGTTCGACTTCTCATATCTGGAAGTTTAAATGTTGTAGCGCTACCTCCATACTTGGTGCCTAAAACTGCAAATAGGTCTGGGTAACCAGAACGCAATAATTCAGAGCCATCGCATTTCAACCAACCAGAAGGTAATGTTTCATTTGTGTATGGAATAACGGTTCCTACAGGGATAGCATCGACCATCTGATTACCATTTATTCTGTACCCCCCTGATACATTAATATCTCCGACTACATCAATTTGATATGTTGGATCAACATTTATACCTAATTTAGCATTCGTAAATATATTACCACTAACATCTAATGTGTATGATGGTTGTTTCCCAATACCTATTTTCCCGTCATTATCAACAATCACTTGATTATTATTTAATTTTAATACATTTTGATTTATATTATTACTAATATCTAATTTAGCAGTAGGGGTAGATACACCTATTCCTAAATTACCACTCGCATCCAAACGCATGTATTCGACACCATCAGCGTTTTTCCCGCCATAATAAAATACATGGTCTTTAATTGAATGATAATTTAATTGATTGCTTGTTACACCAAAACCCATATGTTTATTGGTATCATTATTATCATACAGAGTAATTTTAGAACTATATGAATCCGCGGTTATGCTTAACGTTGTTAAAGGATTTGACACGCCTATTCCAACAAAACAACTTTTATTGACTGTTAAATTTGATGTAGTTGAAATTAATCTTAATATATCATTATTTGAATTTTGAACTATATTCAAACCAACATTATTATTACAACTTATATCTAAATGATACGACGGTAATGTTTTGTTGATACCAATGTTACCGTTATTATTAACAGTTATAATATTATTTAAATCTAATATATTACCTGATCCGTTTTGAGTAATTTTTAATGCTGTGTTAGTATTATTTTCTGAAATATCTAGCCTGGCATTAGGTACAACATTTAAACCTAATTTACCATTGTTATTAATTGTAAAATTATTACCAGTTAAAATATGATTACTTCCTCCTTGATATAAATTCAATAACACTTTGTCATTTGCGGATATATCTAATTTATATTGGGGATTTGAAATTCCGATACCTACATTGCCATTTCCATGTATTCTTATTAATTCAGAAGATCCTGAATAAAACACATGCGAATTAACATTATTTCTTACAAAATATTTTAAGCTATTACTATCAGCTCCAAAACCAGTATAACCAGTATCTTCCCATAATACAATATGTTGATTTGTAGTACTATCATTTGTGAATTGTAATTTTTTTCCACCAACATAATTAATATGTATGTTGGCATCTGGGTTTGTCGTACCAATACCAACATTACCAGATTTCTTAACAATCATATTAGTACTGGTATCGTTTAATAACCATAATATATCCCCCGTCCCTTTCTGAGTTACTTTTAACCCATAAGTATCGCTATTGTCTGATATATCTAATTTACCTCCAGGTGTGGTTATACCTATACCAACTTTACCTAAGTTAGTAATATACGCCACATTCCCATTTTGGTTTTGTATATCTAACAATGGTCCAATTGTATTTTTAATTTTTAAACTTGTATCAAACGTATTATTACTGATATCTAACCATCCTGATGGGCTTGATGTACCTATACCTAGTTTATTACTATTGCTTACATAAATATAATTATTAATATTTAATAAATCATAACTTGTGATACTTTTAATACTTAAATATGCGGATGGTTCTGTTACACCAATTCCAACACGTCCATTTGCATCTATCCTCATCCATTCAGTCTTGTTGTTTATTGTTGTGAATAACAACGGAGCGGCAGAATTGTCGGTATTTGATATACCAGACATGATACACGTTGAATTACTAATGATTCCTAATTTCAAAAACATATTTGTAGCATTATCTTCAATTAATATAGAATTGTTTTTGATATGTAATTTCTCAGTTGGAGATGTCAAACCAATACCAACATTCCCATTATTATATGTTAATTTACCATTGTTTACATTATTGTTAGTACATATGTTACCACCACTATCATATAACGTCCACGGTGACGCGTCAATGTATTTTGAACCATTTTGATATAAATTATTATTGAAATTGATATTTCCCGAAATATCTAATGTATAGTTAGGTGTTTTGTTTATACCAACAAATTTATCACTTCCAGTAACATATAGACTTCCATTTGATAAATTAATATTCCCTGTATTTTCAACAATCAAATTACCGCTTGATATTAAGGCAGAATTTACTGTTAAATTATTATTTTTATCAAGGGTTTGATTATTATTCATTAGCAAATTATTTTGTACATTTACATTACCAGATACATCTAATTTACTTGTAGGAGTTAGGTATATATCCGATGATACTAATATTTTTTGTACAGAGTTTGTATAAAAGTTCAAATTATTATAAGAATACAAATTTAATCCATTATTATTCATATTAATATTACATGAATTATTATTAATGTCTTCAAATTTAATTGTACTGTTGTTCACATTACTAACTAATCGAATACTTGTATTGCTAACATCGTATAATGTTATTGTATCATCAGAGTTATTTATACTACTATTACCCACAAATAATTTTTTACGCACTAATACATTACCTGAAATATCTAATTTTTCTATTGGATTTGTATTACAAATACCAACATACCCGCCATTCTGTATAAAAAATACAGAAACATTATCGTCTTTAAAATCAATAATAGGTTCGTCTCCTAATTGATTAATTATAATAGCAGGTCCAGTCCCATTATTAGTTAATATTAATTGTTCTGAAGTTTGTGTTTGTGTATTAATAATAACTTGTGACCCGTTAACTAGCAAATCACCTTCTATTCTCATATTTCCTAATACATGTAATTTACTATTTGGATTTGATGTCCCAATACCAACATTATTTGTAAATCTATCGACATACAATGAATTATTTAATGTTGATAAATTACCATCGATATACACATTACCAAACGAATCAACATTAAATTTGTTTGTGTTAATATTTAAATCACCTGATAATAAAATATTTTCTTTTACATATAAATCATTACCTATTCTTAAGTTACTTGATATGTCGGTATATGTACCAACAATATGTAAAGTTGATATTGGTTGAGATGTTCCAATCCCAACAAAACCTCCATTTAAAATTTTAAAAACTGATGTATTATTATCTTCTATATTAACAATACTTCCTCCATTATATATCTGATTTATTGAAATAGCAGGTCCTATTGTATTATTTGTAATTATTAATTTTTCAATACTTTGAGATTCGGATGCCAATGACCCAGTTGTTACTATATTACCATCTATTAATATATCTCCTAAAACATGTAATTTTTGTATTGGGGATGTAGTACCAATACCGATATTATTATTTGATGTGTCTACATAAAATAAATTATTTACATTCATATTACTATTTGTATTTAATAATCCTTCTACGTTAACTGTACCATGTAGCAACGTATTCCCATATATAGATAAACTATTATCTAATGATAATATATTTTTATTAAAAAGTTTAATATTTTTAAAACTTTGCGTCAATGTAATATTAACTGCGCCATTCATAGCACCTATTCCAAAATATCGCCCATATGTTAATATAGTCTCATAACCAAAATATTGTATATTATCTACTAACACTTGGATATATTTGTTTTTATATATTATTATTTGAACTAAATGGTCCGTGTTTGTAATTAATGTTTTTAAATTATGCGTATTTTGACTTGTAATTAAACTTCCATTAATATATAACTCAATTATATTACTATATATGTTAAAAAATAAAGCTGCACCACCTAAACTACTATTATAACTTATATTATTATTATTATATGACGAAATATTGTATAAAGATACCCAGAATCCCATACCAACATTATTTACATTATTTGTTTTATTTAATAATATATTAAAACTAAAAATAAAATCAGTTAGTATATCAGTCACGTCAAATTGTATTACAGATTTACATAAAGATATAGCTTCATTGGTTAAACTTATTGTATCATTAATATAACTGTAACCATTATTTACGTTGTAAATATTGTATTTAAAACTAGTATCGTATATATCAGGCATATTAATTAAATACCCATTGGTTCCTATTTTATGAGAATAAATATTATTTACACTTATATCTGATTTTGTATATATTTTACCATCAACATTTAAATCACCACTTATTAAACCATCACCAAGTATTTCTAATTCTTTATTTGGTATATAATTCTGTATATAAATTTTAACATTCTTGACTTTTTGTGTTATTGCTGCGATACCTGTTCTATTAGAACCACCTATCACTAAATAATTAGAATATAATGGAATACTATTAATTACATAATTTGTTATTAAAATATTATTTACATATAATATTAAATTAATATTAGTTTTATTGTTAATAATAGTCAATGATACATTGTTGGTTGATCCTAATGACGGTAACGATTCTATAGGATTATTATTTAAATATAACAATGCATCGTATATACTGAAAAATAGTACATGACCATTTAAATTTTGGTCGTATTTATAATTTGTGGTTGTTTTATAAGACAATTCGTTATAAAAGGATATCCAAAAACCATTACCATAATTATTATTTTCTATTATCATATTAAATTCCAGCTGTATCACATCAGGGATATGATACGGTGTAATATCATATTCTAAAACTGTATTTTGATTGGAATAATTATAATGTGTTAATGTTATTTCTCCGTCATCATTATTGTCAACTAAATAATTTGACAATATAATATATTCTGGATTTTTAATATTACCATTTGTTCCAATTTTTGACGCCTTAATATTTAATAAATTTACATTACCAGATACATCTAAATCATATTTAGGATAATATGTATTAATTCCTATTTTATTATTTGCAACGTCTACAAATAATGTATTATTAACTGTTAAATTACCACTTATATCAGTTTTCCCTGTATTTGAAACCATAAATCTATTTGTATTTATTTTTAAGCTTTGTAAAACATTTAAATTACCTCCAATATTTGTATTCCCAGTTAATGCTGTGACAGAAAATTTATTTGTATTTACTATTATATCATCTATTGTATTTAATCCGCCTATTGTTGTAATTGTTCCTGTATTTGCATCTATAACACATTTGTTCGTATTTACTATTATATTTTTAGAGATATCTAACTTACCTGCTATTGTTGTGTTCCCTGTATTTGCATTAATTGTAACAATATTATTATTAATTGTAAAATTTTGCGATATGTCTAAATTACCCATCAAAGTAGTATTACCATTATTATCAACAGTAAACTTATTCGTATTAATTCTAAGATTATTAGATAGATCAAAGTTACCCATTGATTTCATATTACCATAATTATCAACAATGAACTGATCAGTATTAACAGTGAAATTCTTTGATATGTCCAAGTTACCTGCTGCTTTAATGTTACCAGAGTTATCAACAATAAATTTAATTGTATTGATAGTAAAATTATTTGATAGATCAAAGCTACCTGT